>Ga0193726_1003153_pt1 | contig 10668 bp, 11 predicted proteins | sample H2c1metaG_FD_144928 | JGI IMG/M metagenome (GOLD analysis project Ga0193726, IMG submission 144928) | Soil microbial communities from a riparian zone of the East river system, Colorado, United States - H2c1 | ecosystem: Environmental > Terrestrial > Soil > Riparian zone | place: USA: East River... | reverse complement strand
CGTCAAGGCCCGCGCGTGATGGGAATGGGATCGCAGCCATGGTTGTTGTCGCACACCAGATCGAATTCCGCGCGGGCCTTGACGTGGCAGGTGAAGCAATTGCCGCCGAATCGATTGTTCACTTCCTGGAAGCCGCGGGTGTGGATGGTCGATCCATCCGGGGATAAATTGAGCTCAAAGAACTCCCAGTCGCGCGTGGTGGCATTGAAGCCTTTCTCGCGTTTCACCATCACCTCAGTGGGCACCAGCTGGAGCACGGAGCCGACGGGGTAGTTCCCCGTGGCCGCCTGGGCAACTTTAACGGTGCCCTGCAAATTGCCCGCCAGGTTGTCGACATAGAAATGCCGGACGTGCGTCATCTCGGTGATGCACTTGAACGATTTGTCGCTGATCGGAAACGAAGCGGGCGAGGGCGCCGGCGCCGCCAGGGCCGGACCCACGATTACCACGGCGATGCTGATACACAACTTGAGCGCGCCGGACACTGCCGACTGAATCGTCTTCATGTGGGTAACTCCGTTGGATTGCAACCGGATATTACTAGGCCGTAGGCGTCGCTGGGAGCCTAATTGCGCGACAATCGGCAGGCCGCAACTAATCGGCGGTAGATGTCATCGGTGAAGGCATCGATATCGAAGTGCGCGGGCGACCGCCGCTCCCGATGGCCCTTCGCGGGACCTGACACATCAGGGGTGTTAATCTGCCTCATTTTCCGGGAAGCTACGCACAGGGGGGTCGTATGGAATTGCAGATCAACGATCAGACAGTCTCCGTCTCCGCTGAGCCCACGTTGCCGCTGCTCTGGGTTCTGCGCGATCTGCTGGGGATGACGGGCACCAAGTACGGTTGCGGCATGGCGTTGTGCGGTGCGTGCACAGTGTTGATCGACGGTCAGGCACTGCGGTCCTGCGTCCTCCCCGTTGACCAGGCAGTCGGAAAGAAAATCACCACCATCGAGGGCATCGGGGCAATGCCCGTGGGCGCAGCGCTTCAAGGGGCGTGGCAAGAGATCAATGTGCCTCAATGCGGCTATTGCCAGGCTGGACAAATCATGTCGGCCGCTGCTTTGTTGCAAGCAAAACCCAGGCCAAGCGATGCCGACATTGACGCCGCCATGTCCGGGAATATCTGCCGGTGCGGAACCTATACTCGCATCCGAGCAGCCATCAAACAGGCCGCCAATCAGGGAGGCAAAGCATGAGCGCCGTTGCCAACGAATTGGCCTCATCCCAAGGCTTGAGTCGGCGCGAATTCTTACTGCGCATTCAGGCGATGGGCGGCCTGCTGCTCGTCGCGGACGGTCTGCGCATTGCGAAGGCGGCGCCGTCGGATCCCCCAAAGTACGGTGCCGAGGGCATGCCGCACGGCACCGTCGACAATCCTCTGGTTTTCGTAACGGTCGGCGATGACGGCTGGGTAACAATCGTCGTGCATCGCTCGGAAATGGGCCAAGGCGTGCGCACGGGCATGCCGCTCATCGTCGCGGATGAACTCGAAGCGGACTGGACGAAAGTCCGCGTCCAGCAAGCGCCTGCAGACGAGCAGAAATACGGCAACCAAGACACCGACGGCTCTCGCAGCACGCGCCATTTCATCGAACCCATGCGCCGCTGCGGCGCGGCTGCAAGAATGATGCTGGAGCAGGCCGCGGCCTTGTCATGGCACGTGCCGGTCGCTGAAGTCCGCGCCGTCAATCATGAAGTCGTGCATCAGAAAACGGGGCGTAAGCTCGGCTACGGTGCGCTTGCAAAGCAAGCTGCCAAGCTTCCGATCCCTCCCCGGGATAAGCTGCGCTTGAAAACGCCGGAGGAGTTTCGCTACCTCGGCAAAGGCGGCGTACCGCTTGCCGATGGGCACGACATCATCACCGGCAAAGCGCAATACGGCATCGACCCTTGGTTCAAGGACATGAGCTTCGCCGTCATCGCACGCTCCCCGGTGCTGGGCGGCAGCGTCAAGCAGTTCGACGGTACGGCCGCGGCCTCCGCACCCGGCGTGCAAAAAGTATTGCAGATGCCCGCGACCGTTGCGACGGCTAAATTTCACATCCTCGCCGGTGTGGCCGTCATTGCCAATTCCACCGGCGCCGCCATCGCGGGCCGCAAACTGCTGAAAATCGAGTGGGAGGATGGCCCCAACGGCAGTTACGATTCCGAGGCTTATCATGCCGCGCTCCATGATTCCGCCCGGCAACCCGGCAAGGTGGTACGCGAGTCGGGCAACGTCGACACGGCGTTTCAGTCGAGTGCGAAATCAATCGAGGCGGAGTACTACATCCCGCACATTGGACATGCAACCATGGAGCCGCCCGCCGCAGTGGCTCGCATCGTGAATGGCAAGTGCGAAGTCTGGGCAGCGACGCAGGCGCCGCAAGTGACCCGCGAGGATGTGGCAAAACATCTTGGCACCACCCCGGAAAATGTCACGGTACATGTGACGCTGCTCGGCGGCGGGTTCGGACGCAAGTCAAAGCCGGACTTTGCCACCGAGGCTGCGCTCTTGTCGCAGGCGATGGAGGGGCGGCCCGTCAAGGTGACCTGGACTCGCGAAGACGATCTGCACCACGATTTTCTGCATACCGTGTCGGTTGAATACTTGAGAGCGGGCGTGGGCGCCGACGGCAAGGTCAACGCGTGGCTGCATCGCAGCGTTGCGCCTTCGCTCGCAACGATATTCGATCCAAGCATAAACCACGAAGTGCCCCCCGAGCTTGGAATGGGCTTTATCAACATGCCTTATGATATTCCCAATCTGCGGCTGGAAAACCCAGAAGCCAGCGCACATTGCCGCATCGGCTGGTTTCGTTCCGTGTCCAACATATCCCATGCCTTTGCCATACAGTCGTTTGTGTCAGAACTGGCGGTGAGTGCCAATAAAAATCACCGCGACTACTTGCTGGAACTCATTGGACCGTCGCGCAAGATTGATCCCCGCAGCCAGCAAGACAACTGGAACTATGGCGAATCGCCGGAGCGCTATCCCGTCGATACCGGGCGCTTGCGGCACGTTGTCGAAACTGTTACCCAGGAGGCCGGCTGGGGTAAGACACTGGCGCGTGGCCGCGGTCAGGGATTGGCTGCTCACTACAGCTTTTTAAGTTACTCCGCTGCCGTGGTCGAAGTGGACATCGACGAACAAGGACGAATCAAGGTTCCGCGTGTGGATGTGGCATTTGATTGCGGTCCGCAAGTCAATCCGGAACGCATTCGCTCGCAGCTCGAAGGCGCTGTCATCATGGGACTGAGCCTGGCCATGTTCGGCGAGATCACTTTCAAGCGCGGACGCTCGCAACAGGATAACTTCCATCAATATCGCGTGACCCGGATGAATGAGGCACCCAGCGACATCCGCGTGCACTTGATTCCGACGACAGATTGGAGCATCCCATTGGGCGGCGTCGGTGAGCCGGGTGTCCCGCCCATTGCGCCGGCGCTTTGCAACGCGGTGTTTGCGGCGACGGGCAAGCGAATTCGCCGGCTGCCCATCAGGGATCAAGCACGACGCTCGACTTGAGCACTCCCACTACGTCGAGTCCGCCTTCGGCAGTTCGGCGACCGATATTGAGAGCGGAAGCAAAAGCACCGTATTTCGTAGGCTCGCATCGCTGCGAGTCCAATTGCGCGACAATCGGTATCGCACCTTAGGATCAATCCTTGTCTTACCATTGGGGCTATTGATTTTGCTTAAAATTGGCTCGAAAAGCACAGGGTTGTTCATGTCGCTCGCGCTGCTGTTAGCGCCCTTTCTCCATGGCGTGGCCAGGGGTGCCGAGGCGGCGGATACCTTTGCGCATCCGCCGGAACTCGAGCCGGACGTGCGCGTTTGGATTCGCGTGTACACCGAGGTCACTACCGACCAGGGATTGCTGCACGATGACTGGAATTTAGGATTGGTCTATGAAGTGCTGCGTTTCGATCCCGCGGATTCACCGAGGCAGCGGGAGCGAATCGTGGCGCAGGCCAAGGCGCACTATGCTGAGTTGCTGCGGCGATTCGCCGCCGGCGCCACCGACAACCTCACGGCGCACGAGAAGCGCATCCTGCATGCATTTGGCGAGAAGACAACGCCGGCTCAATTTCGCGATGCCATCGATCGCATTCGCTTTCAGCTCGGCCAGGCCGACCGCTTTCACGAGGGCTTGCTGCGCGCGCAAGCCTATGAAGCGAACATCTCGCGGGTTCTCGCCGACCGCGGGGTGCCGGCGGAGATAGGGGCGCTGCCGCACGTCGAATCGTCTTTCAACCCGGCCGCGTATTCGCGCGTGGGCGCCGCCGGTCTGTGGCAGTTCATGCCCGGAACCGCCAGGCGATACATGCGTGTCGACAGCCTGGTCGACCAGCGATTGGATCCCTACAGCGCGACCGAGGCGGCGGCGAATCTGATGCTCTACAACTATCGGCTGCTCGGCAGTTGGCCGTTGGCGGTCACCGCCTACAACCACGGGCCGGGGGGCTTGCGGCGCGCTCAGGATGAACTGGGGACCAGCAGTATCGCCGTGATCGTCAAGCGCTATCAGGGTGCGACATTTGGATTTGCGTCGCGCAATTTCTACGTTGCGTTTCTGGCAGCGCTCGAAGTCGATCGCAACGCCGAGAAATACTTCGGCCCGTTGACGCATCTTCCCGACGCGCAAAGCACGGTGGTGGTGCTCCCCGACTACATCCCGGTCGACGCACTCGCCAAGGCCTTCAAAGCCGACTTAGGCGCGCTGCGTGTCTTGAACCCGGCGCTGCGTCCGCCGATATGGAATAAGGCGCGCTTCGTGCCCCGCGGCTATGCGCTGCGGGTTCCGGGTTCGCCGCAGCCTGCTGAGATCGCCGCGGCCTGGGCGGGCCTGGCGCCGACGACGCGCTACATCGTGCAGAGAAATGACGGCCCGCACCGCGTGCGCCGCGGCGAGACGCTGGCCGGCATTGCCGCGGCCAGCGGCGTCTCCCTGAACCAGTTGCTCGCGGCGAACGGTTGGAGCGGCACACGCGAGTTGGCCCGGGGAGAAGTCGTACACATTCCGGTGCCGGCATCGCGTGCGGAGGCTGCGGTCGCCGCCGCCGCGACTCCCGCAACGCCTGCGACATCGGTGCTCGCTGCCACCACGGCCCCGCCGGCGCTGGTGCTCCCCGAAGCGCAGCCCGAGCCGCCGATCGCAAGGCCTCCGCCGCCGAAGGAACCGGTTTCAGAACGACAAGCTGAAAGTACGGCGCTGCTGCCGGCGGCTGCGCCCAGCGGCAATGCGGATACCACCGATTATAGCGTCGGCCCGGGCAACACCGTCGTCGTGCAAGCGGCGGAAACCCTGGGTCACTTCGCGGATTGGTCCAAAGTCGGTTCGCAATCGCTGCGGGCGCTGAACAGGCTGCACAAGAGTGCCATGGTGACGCTGGGGCACAAGGTGAAGCTGGATCTGTCTCGAGTTAGCGCCGCGCAATTTGAGGCGGTCCGGCGCGATTATCATCGGCAGCTACAGGAAACTTTCTTTGCCACTCACCGCATCTCGGGTACTGAGAACTATGTGATCAAGCGCGGTGAGTCTCTTTGGATCATTTCACAGCAGCGTGCGGATTTGCCGGTGTGGCTGGTCGCCGAGTACAACCCGGATGTGGATTTTGCCGATGTCAGGCCCGGCACCGTCATTGCTCTGCCGCGGGTCGAAGGCATCAATCGCCAGTGATGCCGCGGGCATGCAGGTAGGCAGTCAGCGGCTCGCGTGTGTCGTTGCTGGCCACGAAGTTCACAATGGAGTCGTCGGCGGCGCGTACATTGAGCTCCAGTTTCTCGCTGGCCGCCATTTGCTTCAGCATCTCCACCGTCAGTTCGAAGTAGGCTGTCTGGCCCCAGGAAGCAACCGCTTGGTAGGCGCCTCTACCCAATTGCGGGGCGTCGATGGGGTTAAGCTCCCGCGCGGCGCCGTCGAGAATCAATGTGAGTGCCTTGGGAGAGCGGATATCGGCGACGGGGCGATCGTTGCCGGGCGCGATATGGATCCACAATCCGTAAGCGATCGCACCGCTTCGATCCCATTCGACCGGGCCCAGGTAGGCGAAGCTGACCTTCTTTCCCACCAGGCTGCCGAGCACATGCAGGCTGCCGCCCTGTTGATGGAGACTCGGCACCAGCTCGATCGGCTCCTTGAGCGAGCCGACGGTCATGGCGGTACGATCGTCCAAGTACTCCACGGGCTTCGTGGAGGACTGCAACGCGCACGCGCTCAGTAGCACGAGGATTAAACCGCCGGGGATGCATAAGTGGCGCATATTCCGGAGTATACCGGGGACGTGAGCTATAGCCGATTATTGAGTTGCCTCGACCAGGTATACTTTTGGCAATGGTTAAGCGATTCGGCCGGTATTCGGCGACAACTCTTTTCATGTGTCTGGTGCTGGCGACGGGTGCGGGCTGGATGGGCAACGCCCTGGCGGCGGAGTCGGCTTTGGCCGACCGAGTCGTGGTCCATAAATCCGAGCACAAGCTGTATCTGTACAGCGGCGACCATCTCTTGGGCGTCTACAGAGTAGCGCTGGGATTGAGCCCCGTAGGACAGAAGGAACGCGAGCGCGACTTTAAAACTCCCGAAGGCCGCTATTTCCTCGCGCGGCGCAACACCCGCAGCGAGTACTTTCTGGCCATTCAAGTCTCGTATCCAAACAAAATCGACGAGATACGCGCGCATAAGAAGGGCTGGGCTCCGGGCGGCGCGATCATGATTCACGGTTTTCCCAACTCGCCCCACCATCCGTCGGCGTATTATGAGTCGAACGACTGGACCGATGGCTGCATCGCTCTGTCGAACTCCGACATGGTCGAGGTATGGATGCGCACGCAGGATAATATTCCCATCGATATCTACCCTTGAGAGCCTGTCTGAGTATTCCTCCCCAATAGGTGCTGCGTGGAAGCCTCGATTCTTTCGTCTGACATGGTCGATGCGCGGGTGGCCCCAAAGGGCAGCTTGGAGCACCTGTCGCAGCAGGAAATCGCCAAACTGCTGGATTCCGGTCAGGGCGGCCTGTATCCCTTGTTTCGGAAGTGCGCGCTCGCCGTACTCAACTCCGGCAGCGAAATCGACGATTCGCGCACGATCTTTGAAAAGTATCGCGACTTCGATCTTCGCATCGTGCGCCAGGCCTGGGGCATCAAGCTCGAGATCAAGAACGCGCCGGCGGCGGCATTTGTCGACGGCGTCATGATCCGGGGCCTCAAAGACCACTTGTTCGCCGTGCTGCGCGATGTGGTGTACATCTCCAACGAAATCATGGAGAGCGGCCGTTACGACCTGAATTCCACGGGCGACATCACCAATGCGGTATTCCACATCCTGCGCAACGCGCGGGTATTGGAGCTGCAGGTGAGGCCCAATCTCGTGGTCTGCTGGGGCGGGCATTCGATTCGACGCTTCGAGTACGACTACACGAAAAAAGTAGGCTATGAACTCGGGCTTCGCAGCTTGGATGTGTGCACCGGCTGCGGTCCGGGCGCGATGAAGGGGCCGATGAAGGGAGCGACCATCGGTCATTCGAAACAACGCATTACCGATGGGCGGTACTTGGGGATCACCGAACCGGGCATCATTGCCGCGGAGCCGCCCAACCCCATCGTGAGCCAATTGGTGATCATGCCGGACATCGAAAAGCGCCTCGAAGCGTTCGTGCGCCTGGGTCACGGCATTGTGATTTTTCCGGGCGGCGCCGGGACTGCCGAGGAGATTCTTTATTTGCTCGGTATTCTGCTCGATCCCGCCAATCAGAACCTGCCTTTCCCGGTTGTGTTCACGGGTCCGGCCGACAGCGCCGAATATTTCCAGCAGATTCACCGCTTCATCGGGGCGACATTGGGAAGCGCCGCGCAGGCGCGCTACAAGGTGATCATCGATGACCCCGGCGGCGTCGCGCGTGCGATGGTGCAGGGCATGGCGGAGGTTCGCGACTATCGCCGCCAGGCCAGCGATTCATACGGCTTCAATTGGCTGCTGAAAATCCCTCTGGAATTCCAACGGCCATTCGAGGTCACTCATGGCTCGATGCGCGCGTTGCGTCTATCGCTCGATCAGCCGGTGCATGAGCGCGCCGCCAATTTGCGGCGCGCTTTCTCCGGAATAGTCGCGGGCAACATCAAAGAGTACGGCGTCAACGCCATCGAACGCTTTGGGCCTTACGAGCTTGCCGGCGAGCCGGCGATCATGGAGCGCCTCGATGAACTGTTGCGCTCGTTCGTCTCTCAAGGGCGGATGAAATTCACGGGTGCCGAATACAAGCCCTGCTACCGACTCGTGGCATGACGCAGGAGCTGCGTATCCGCTATCAATTCGATCTGCCGGATGGCTCGAAACGACATGTGGATCTGAATTTCGCGGCGGCGGACTTCCGGCTTTCGAATCCGACGCCGACCGATCCGCCGTTCTGGACCGAATTGAAATTCAGCCAGTGTGCAAACTGCCCTTTGAGCACGGACGAATACGCACACTGCCCGGCCGCTTTGCACATGGCGCCGGCGGTCGAGTCGCTCAAGGCATTGGTTTCGTTCGACGTGGTGGGCGTGACGGTCACGCAGGCAGAACGCACGGTTCATGCGGAAACCACGGCGCAACAAGCCATGAGTTCCGTGCTGGGATTGATCATGGCGACCTCGGGCTGCCCCTGGACCGACCGGCTGCGCCCGATGGCGCGCTTCCATCTTCCCTTCGCGAGCGAAGCGGAAACGGTCTATCGAAGCGTGTGCATGTTTCTGCTGGCGCGCGAACTGGTGGGCGTGGACGAAGCGCACGGATTCGCACAGCTCACCGATCTGTATGAAAACCTGCACGTGGTCAATCGCGATATGTCACGCCGCCTGGGCGCGGCTACACGAACCGACCCCGCGCGCAACGCCATGGCGCTGCTGGACTCTTACACAACATTATTGCCGGCGGCACTCGAGTCCTCGCTGCAGGAACTGAAGCCGCTGTTCGATGCCTGGCGGGGACCCAAGATTCCGTCCATTTAACTTACCGTGACGTTGTGTGAGATGCGCATCCCAATGCGCGTCGCCGCTGCGCGACAGTGCAGGCAGCGCGTGACACAGTTCCTGTCGAGGAGAGGGCGCGACACTTACTGTCGTTCCCATCGACAGAGGCACACGAGATGAGCGACCTTAAGAATACAACTCGATACAACGGAGTGGACCGCAGGGCCCCTCGCGCCGATTCGGCCGGCGTCAAAACCGGCGGTCGCCACGCGGCGATCACTAACAGTCTTTACAACTGGCACAGTTATAAAAGCTGGGCGGAAAAAGCTCGCGGTAATTTCGACGAAAAAAAGTAAGCGTCAAAAATAAGCGGCACTGACGCGCCGCGCGCCGCCCGCCGCACTCAAGCCGGCACGGGCAACGGATTGATGCCTTCAACGGGCTGCGCCGCACCTTCCTTCGCTTTCAGCCACGCCAACATCGGCTGCCAATCTTCAAGGTCCTGTTCCACGACGTAGCGTTTCATCTCGTGAAGGCCGAGGCCCAGTTCCGCGGCACGCACATAGTTTTGCGAGTCCCGTAAAGTGGCTATGACCGGGATGCGCAAGGTCTCGAGAAACCGCATCAACGATTGATAGATCACGGTGTTGCGCTTGACGCGATTGGCCACCACGCCGATGCGATATTCATCGCGCCGCACCTTGGCAATCAGCAGCAGGTCGGCGATGCATTTGGAGCAGGCGTGAATATCGATGTCGGAAGGCAGCACCGGCACGATGATGGCGTCGGCATTCTTGGTCATATCGGGCATTTCTTGGGCGGGGACCGCGGCCGGCGTGTCGACGATGACATGGCCGGCGTCCGCCGGAATGCGCATCTGCCAGGCGCGGGTCATGCGCGAATTGCGCTCGAATGCGGCTATGCCGTGGATGAACGGCTGATCGGGTTTGCGTTTTTTGAGCCAGCGGCTGCTGGAGGCCTGGGGGTCGTTATCCTGCAACACCGGACGGTCGCCCTGGCTCGCAAAATAGCTGGCGAGATTGGTGGCTATCGTCGTTTTGCCCGAACCCCCTTTTGGGTTCAGGACGAGAATGCGCTGCATGTGCGGAGAGCCTACGCAGCCCCAAGCACCATAGCAAGCCGATGCCTTAGGTTAGGTTGTGATCCCACTCACGGTTAGCGCCAAGGCATGTACCTAGACTGCTTGCCCATGGAATGGATGCTACAAGTGGTCGATGAAGTGGACGATGCCGTGAGTGCACTGCGGCTGTTCGCCATGGGCTGGAGCGAGGAAATCGGCCTTCTGGTCGCCGGCAGCGCCGCAGCCTGCGCCCTATGCGCGGCGGTACTGCGCCTCTCTTAAGAGACTCAAGGCCGGCAAAATCCATTATGATGCCTTCCTGTGGCATCGACGCATTTAACAAAACTCTGTCTTATCGCATGCATCGCGATCACGGCGGCCTGCAGCGGCAAGTCCAATGCGCCGCCGACGAGCGGCGCGCCGCCGCCTGGCGTGACGTCGCTGCAGACGGAAACGCTCAAGCCCGGCACCGGGGCGACGATTGCCGGCGGACAGATGGCGGTCGTGCAGTACACCGGTTGGTTATACGAGACCGGTGCGACCGACCACAAAGGCAAGCAATTCGACAGCTCGCGAACCGCCGGAAGAGAAGCCTTCAAGTTTCCCGTGGGAACCGGCTCGGTCATCAAAGGGTGGGATCAGGGTGTGCT
>Ga0193726_1003152_pt1 | contig 10669 bp, 7 predicted proteins | sample H2c1metaG_FD_144928 | JGI IMG/M metagenome (GOLD analysis project Ga0193726, IMG submission 144928) | Soil microbial communities from a riparian zone of the East river system, Colorado, United States - H2c1 | ecosystem: Environmental > Terrestrial > Soil > Riparian zone | place: USA: East River... | reverse complement strand
CCGTGATAGGGTCGCCCACCGAGGCGTAACCCGAAACCTGGATGAACGGCGGCCCGGCAGCCTCAGGAAGAGTGGGAGCGTACTGAAATCCCAAATCTGACGCCGGTTCATGATTGATGTGCTGGTCCAACAGGAATTTATTGCGCAGATAGGAAAAACGCGCAACCCCGATGGTGGTGGGCGAAAAAATGCGGGTTTCCTGAACGACAACGTTTTGCGCGCGATCATCCTCTCCCACCGGAAAGCCGGGCACGTTGGCACCAGCGGGCGAAAGGGGGTCCACCGTCGGACCAGAGCTGTACATGTAACGGAAATTCAGAGTGTCCGCGGGGGAAAGATAATGATCCACCCGGAAGCCGAACTGATCATTATTCTCGCTAAGATTTTCCGAGGCTACGTATCCGTTGGATCCGTTATTTGGCAGAGGGAAGAACGGCAGGACATTGCTCGCGATCGGATCAATCGAGGTCAGCTGGTTGTTGGGAATGGGAACCGGCGCCGGCCCCATGGCAAAGTTCAAGAGCTGCCCGGAGAAGTCCGGCGCGTGGGTTTGGGTATTCGTGCAGATGCCACCCACAAAGGCATCCTGGGGATTTGAAGTACAGAGCTGCGAAAAATTGCCTTGGCGCTCGAGCAGCGAGGGCACGGTCGCGCTGACCGGCTCACCCTGGCGGTTGCGGAAGCCTTCGTAGTATCCGAAAAAGAAGGTCTTGTCCTTAACAATCGGCCCTCCGAAGGTTCCGCCGAACTGGTTCTGTTTCAGTTGACGAACCTGGTGAGTAAAGTAATCGGAGGCGTCCATGGCATCGTTACGCAGAAATTCCCAGAGAGCGCCGTGAAACTGGTTGGCCCCCGAGCGCGTGATGATGTTGGTCGTCGAACCCGTGCTGCGGCCGAATTCCGGGTTGGCGTTGTGGGTAAGAATTCTGAACTCGGCGATTGCGTCGATGGGCGGCTTGAGAACGAAGCCGGCATCCACGGCGTTCACGTTGTCGGCGCCATCGATCAGGAAATTGTTCGACTCCGGCCGCTGCCCATCGACGGCGTAAGCCTGGCCCTGGCGCGCCGGCCCCCCGGCTTCGATCAGGCCCGGGGTCAGAGGCACGACGCCCGGCTGAAGCAGTCCCAACCGCGAGAAGTCGCGGCCGTCTAGCGGCAGATCAAGGATTTCGCGCTCCATCACGGTTTGACCGAGGCTGCTGACCGTACTTTGAACCAGGTCAGCGTCCGCGGTGACTTTCACTTGCTGGGTCTCGGACCCGACCACGAGGCGAACGCTCACCGTGGCGGTCTCATTGACGTCGAGAGAAATCCCTTGTTGCAAATATGTCTGGAAGCCGGGCGCGTGGACTTCCAACTGGTAGTGACCGATCGGAAGCTCGACCAGCACATACGAACCTTGATGATCCGCAACCGCCGTCCGGATCAGGCCGGTTTCGACTTGTTTTGCGGTAATCGCGGCAGCTTGGACCACGGCGCCGCTCGGGTCGAGCACAGTTCCGCGAATGCTTCCGGTGATTTGCTGCGCGGCCGCACTCACACTCGCGGCCATCACCAGCGCCCCGGTGATCAGTTTCCTGAACCTGCTCAACGATTTCCCCATTTGCCCTCACGCATCGTTCAAAGTGCGATACAGCCAAAGTGCGAAACCGCGCACTCAGCAGGCGTTTCCCGCCGCCTGCCGGATCGCGCCTAAAACTTTTCAGATTGAAGTGCGGCGATTATAGGGAGGAAAATCTGCAGGTCAATAATACGAAAACAGTATCGCCAGGGCGGAAGCGAGAAGGCGCGGGACGACGGCCCAGAAAACCCCGCGTCACGGGAGCGATCCTACTGCTTTTGTATTATTGTGCCCCGGCATCCGTTCAATTAGTTTTTCGAAACCATTGATGCCGTCGCCAGAGATCGTCGCCAGCAACGCCCGACCGCCGTCCTTGCGCCCTGCAGCCTCCAGCCATGGCCACCCCATCCACGATTCCGGCGATGACGGGTGAGAAATTGCGGCGGGAGCTGGGTCTTGCTTCGGCCATCGCGGCGGTTGCAGGCGAGTCCATTGCGGTGGGGATTTTTCTCACTCCGGCGGGCATGGCCAAGGCGCTGGGTTCGCCATTCTGGCTGCTCGTCGTCTGGCTGGTGGTCGGCGCAATGACTCTGAGCGGCGCCCTCTGTTATGGAGAACTTGCCGGACGCTTCCCCCGTGCGGGCGGCCTGTACATTTATCTGCAGGAGATCTTCGGTCGGCGGGTCGCTTTCCTGTACGGCTGGATGTGCCTGTTAGTTCTCGATCCCGGGCTCTCTGCCGCTCTGGCCACGGGGATCGCCGGATACGCCGCCTACATCTTCCACTGGTCCCCCTGGAGTGTGAAACTCGCCGCCGCGACCGTAATCTGGGCTCTTTGCCTGATGAACATCTTGAGCATTCGCGTCAGCGCCGGATTCTTGCGCTGGACCACTTGGCTAAAGCTGGGCGTGCTGGGCCTGCTCAGCATTTGGGCGATAGCTTTCCATCTGGGGGCGTGGTCAAATTTTGTTCCCTTGGTAGATCGGCGTCCCGGATCTCTGCCCATGATTCCGGCCTTGGCCGCAGCCATGGTGGGCGCGTTTTTTTCTTTCGGAGGCTGGTGGGACGTCAGCAAGATTGCCGCAGAGGTGCGCGATCCGGGGCGCACCTTGCCGCGCGCTTTGCTCTACGGCGTGCTGACGGTGACCGGAGTCTACATTCTGGTAAGCACGGTCTTCTGGTACCTCGTCCCCCTGGATCGAGTCACCTCTGACCAGGCCTTTGTCGCCCAGGCGGGTGAAATCATGTTCGGCCAGGCGGGTGGCGTGATCTTCGCGCTGATCGTGATCCTGTGTGTGGTCGGCGGTCTGGCAGCCTTCATGATGTCGGCCCCGCGGGTTTACTATGCGATGGCCCGGGACGGATTGTTTCTTCCGTCGGTCGCGAGGTTGCACCCGAAATTCAACTCCCCGGCGAACGCGATTTTGATCCAGGGAGCCATTGCCTGTGGTCTGGTCGCGGTTGGGACTTTCGACAAGATCATTTCCTATGTGATTTTCGCCGCCATAGGCTTTATTGGATTGGCGGCTGCGGGATTGTTTGTGCTGCGGCACCGCGATCGAAGTCGTGGCAGTCCCGCAATTCTCGCTCCCGGCTATCCATTTACTCCCATTGCGTTCTCGCTGCTGATCGTGATACTGCTGGTCTTGATCGGGATCAGGAACCCTCGTCAGGCTCTGTCCGGACTGGCGGTCCTGGCCACGGGTCTGCTGGTCTATGAGGTTTTCCTCCGCGGGCCCGGCTGGATGATGCAGAGAAGGAGAAATCGGGGATGACCAAGAAAAATCACGAGGACGATAACCCCAAACTCCTGGCAGCCCGGCCCCCGAAGCCCGCGACGAAAATCAAGATCATTGAAGACGACAAAGCCACGGGCGATACCCTCGCTGCCTACAATTACTGGCGCTCGGGCTCGGGCCGGCAACAAGTCCCCGGGATCATCAAATGTTTTGGCGCACGGCCAGACTTTCTGCGCCAGGTTGTCGATTTCTCAAATACCATCCATTTTTCGGAAGGTCATCTCAACCGCCGCTACAAGGAGATGATCGCCAGCTACGTTTCCTACCTCAATCACTGTCCCTATTGACTCGACAGCCACGCTTACTTCCTGCGTTGTCCAGGGAGCCACCGATCAATGCGTAAGCGCAATCCTTGAGGGTAAGTTGGACGAAGCCGGCCTCACTGCTGCGGAGCGCCTATTGTTGGACTACGTCGGGCAGATCACCGGCGCCGCTTATCGTTCCACTCCTGAAGACGTTCAGAAGCTTCGCGACGCAGGCTGGAGCGAGAATCAAATCGCGGAAGCGGTTTACATCACTGCCATGTTCGCTTTTTTCAATCGAGTTGCCGATGCTTTTGGCGTTCCAGCGCAAAACTATCTCGAGACCGGGAAAATGACGCCCTGACTCCGGCGGGGAGCTCTGAACGATCTCCAAACGATAGAGAACCATCGACGATTGCTCGATTTTAGGATAGAGATCGATAGGATCGCCCCGGGGGTCCCGGCCGTAGTATGAATCTATTATTGACCCCGGCGGGGTTGCATAACATCATTTGGGTCTTGTTTTTAACCGGTGTTTCCCGGATCGGAGGTAGGCCCCATGGCGGTTTCGAATCCTGCAGTTCCTAACCTTCACGTTGCCTCAAAAGCGAACGCCAGCTTTTACGAGAAGCTGAATACCCGCTGGCACGAGCGCGCCCTGCAGATTTTCATGTTCATCGTACTGGCGCATTGGGCGGAACACCTGGTGCAGGCCTATCAGATTTGGGTGATGGGATGGCCCCGTCCGAAGGCGCTGGGACTACTGGGATTATGGTACCCCTGGCTGATTCAGTCCGAGGCTCTGCACTACGGATACGCCTTGGTTATGCTGATCGGCATCTGGGTGCTGCGCAAGGGATTTACCGGACGCGCGCTGACCTGGTGGACCGTCGCGCTGGTGATCCAGTTCTGGCATCACATTGAGCATTTCCTGCTGATTTATCAGGCTCAGACCCATCATAACTTCTGGCACAAGCCCGTCCCTTGCAGCGTTTTGCAATTGTTTTATCCGCGAGTGGAATTACACCTTTTTTACAATACGATCGTATTCATTCCCATGGTGATCGGCGTGTACTACCACATGTTTCCCCCCGAGAATGAGCCGCGCAACTTGAATTGCACCTGCGAATGGGGCCAGAGCGGGTAGCTTCGACGGCATTTAATGGAAGTTAACATGACGGTTCCTGTTTGGCGCGGCGGGCAGAGGGTTTGCCCGCCATTCCGCGTATGGCGCGGAATCTTTGCAGTCGTCTGGACTTCTATCGCGCTATTGCCCGCTTGCACCAGGCCGGGCCAGGCACAGGACACGATAAGAATCGATCACCAGATTTCCCCCCTGCCGGCGCATACCGGGCCGGCGACGATCACTTTGAAATTGACGGACGCCTCAGCCCGGCCGGTGACCGGCGCGCGCATCGCGATCGAAGCCGACATGACCCATGCGGGTATGGCCTCCGTGGTTGGGGAGGCGAGAGAAACCGGGCCCGGTCGCTACCGGTCTTCGCTAACCCTGCAGATGGCGGGAGACTGGGTGATTCTCCTCCATGTCACACTATCGAACGGACAAACGCTGGAGCGTCAGTTCGATGTCAGAAACGTCCAATCCAACTAGGCGAGTTGTTGAAACCCTCTTCCATTTCGGACCTCGAGACACCGGATCCGCCGCCCTTTGATCTGTTACGAGTTCCCGGCCTCGGTCGTTTGCTGCGCTGGCGCTATTGCCGCCCGCTGCTGCAGTTGCCGCTGCTCATGATGAGCATCGTCATGATCCTGCATGGATGGTTCGGGCCTTCGCTGGCTCCCAAAAACCTCGCGACAACTCTCAGCTGGGTGCACTTTCGTGGTGTGCTGGTGCTGGTTCTGCTCGGTGCGGGGAATTTTTTCTGTCTGGCGTGCCCCTTCATGCTGGTGCGTCAATTTGCGCGACGTTTCATCAGGCCCCGGTTTGAGTGGCCGCGAGCGCTTCGCAATAAATGGGTTTCCGTCGCCCTGTTCGTCCTGATTCTTTTTGCCTACGAGCTGTTCGATCTCTGGTCCTCGCCCTGGTGGACCGCCTGGCTCATTGTCGCCTACTTTCTGGCGGCGCTCGGGATCGATGGTTTGTTCAAGCACGCCTCGTTCTGCAAGTTCGTGTGTCCCATAGGACAGTTTAACTTCATTGCCTCCACGCTCTCGCCTTTGGAGGTGCAGGTGCGCGAACAGGGCGTCTGCACCAGCTGTCATACCAAGGACTGCATCCGGGGGCGGCGTGAACCATCGTCGGAGTTGGTCACGATTCGCGGCTGCGAGTTAGCGTTGTTTCAACCTCGCAAAGTCGGAAACATGGACTGCACGTTCTGTCTGGACTGCGTTCACGCCTGCCCGCATGATAACGTCGGAATTCTGGGCCGTATGCCGGGAAGCGAATTGCTGACCGATCCGCTTCGATCCGGCATCGGTTATCTCTCCCACCGCAAGGACATTGCAGCCATCGCCGTCGTTTTTATTTTCGGGGCGCTGCTGAACGCTTTGGGCATGATCAGCCCCGTGTATGCCGTAGAACGATGGCTGGGAAAAATTTTGCACCTGCGTCATGAAGCGCCCGTGCTCGGACTCATCTTTGCCTGCTTTCTGATCGTGGAACCGGCCGTGTTACTGGGGCTCGCGGCCTGGCTCACGCGGGCCTGGGCCAAGACCGAGCGGGCGCCGCTGCCCCTGATAGCGCGATATACCTACGGGCTTGTTCCTCTCGGATTGGGGATGTGGCTGGCGCATTACAGCTTTCATTTCTTGTCGGGCCTCTACACGATCATCCCGGTCACGCAAAGTGCCGTGGCCAGTCTGGGATTTGCCTTTCTGGGAGAACCGCGCTGGACTCTGAGAGGCCTGCCATCCAATATTGTGCAGGTGAGCGAGATTGGATTCCTGTTGTTCGGTCTCGCCGCTGCCATGACGGTAATCTACGGATTGGCGGAAGAGGACTCGCCCGAAAAGCCGGCGCGCGCATTTGTTCCGTGGGCGCTGGTCTGCCTGATTCTCTGGACGGCGGCGATGTGGATGATGTTCCAGCCGATGGAAATGCGCACCATGCTCATGAGTGGCTAGTGGAATCAACCATGCCAAGTCGTCTCCATCCCGGAAGGAGGCTGTCCTCGGCGCTTCTGTTCGCGGTTGCGCTGATGTCGCCTGCGTTGGCCAGCGCCCACAATGGTCCCCCGTTCCCGATCATCGAGAACAGAAGAGTCGGCCCCTGTGTCATCTCCCTCTGGACCCATCCCGATATCGGCACCGGAACATTTTTCGTAATCGTCGATCCCTTGCCCGGGAGCACGGTACCGGCCGATTTGCAAGTTAAAATCGGTGTGCAGCCGGAGAGCGGGCGTCTGGCCGAGACCGAGTATCGCGCCGATCGCGATTCCACCCAGGGCCAGCTGCAATTCAAGACCGCAGTGGCTTTCGATCGCGATGAATTTTGGCGCGTGCATCTCGTTCTCGAAAGCGCGCAGGGAAGGGGAGAAGCATTTTCGCGCGTGGAAGCCACTCCGGTCGGATTTGGACGCTGGGATCTGCTATTTTTCCTTCTGCCGTTCCTGGCGGTGATCTTGCTGTTTCTCCGGGGAATGTCACGCCACAAAAAAAGAAGAAGGAGGCAGGTACAACCCGCCTAGGGCCGGGTTCGAAAAACCGCAATGGAGTGGATCTCAATCTCGCACCGGGGCCGGGTTCAAGCAGCGATGGTTGTTCTCGCGGGAATTGCCACCCTGTTTTCCGCCGGATGCCATGCCGGCGGGAAGCTGCCCGGCAAATCCTCGCCCCAATACAAGCCGATCGTTTCCGCTTTCTATGTTGGATTGGCGGCCCTGCAGGTGGGGGATGATGTTCATGCGGAGAGCAAATTGTCCGAAGTAACACGGCTTGTTCCCGGCGAGCCCGCGGGATGGGCAAACTGGGGAATCCTCGCCCTGCGCCAGAGAAATTACGACGCGGCCGCCCAAAGACTCGAACGCGCGCGCGATTTGGCACCTCAGAATGACCGCATCTACCACCTGCTGGGAATTCTTGAAGGCCAGCGTGGCCATTCCGCGCAAGCCATCGCCGACTTACGCAAAGCCGCTGAACTGAATCCCCAGAACCTTAAGGCCACATATGCGCTGGCGGAGGAAATCGAACGGCAAGGCGATAGCAACAGCCAGGTCGAGGTGCAGCAGTTGCTGCAAAGCATTCTGGCAGCACAACCCGACAACCTGGGGGCCTTACTGGAGTTAAGCCGCATCGCTGCCAAGCGTGGGGACGCGGCCACCTTGAAAGCGGTCGTGGCCCGGATCACCGGGCGTTCATCGGCGTGGCCGCCGGAAGTCCTGCAAAGGCTGGCTGACGTGCAAAGTGCAGTACAGGGTTCGGATCTACGTGCGGCGGCTACGCAAACCACTTTCTTGCGCAATGTGCTGATGCGCGTACCTGAGTATCGCCAAAGTCTTCTCTCCATCCAGTCCGCCGCCGGAGAGGAGGCACAGCCGTTCACGCATTTCCTGCGGATGGAGCCGCCCGTTTTTAGACCAGCGTCAATGGACATGACGCTCGCCTTCACCACGCAACCGGTGGCGAACCTGAACGGCGATCATTGGACCTGGGTCGGCGCGATTTCGCTGGGGAGCGCCGGTGCTCCGGTGGTCGCCGAAGCCAATGGGCGGGAAGTACGCTTATCGAGTGGCGCCGCATTTCCTTTTCCCGGCGGACCGGCTGGGGTTCCGCCACTGCCGGAGGGCATCGCCCAGCTCGACTTCAACTACGATTTCAAGACAGATTTGGTGCTTGCAGGTGCCGGCGGGGTTCGATTCTTTGCCCAAGAGAAACCCAGCGCATTCCGGGACGTGACCTTGCAAGCCAAGTTGCCGAGGGCGGTCACCAATGCGCCCTACACGGGAGCCTGGGCGGTCGACATCGAAGCCGACGGAGATCTCGATGTGGTGTTAGGTGCCAAAGACAGCCTGCCGGTGGTGCTACGAAATAACGGCGATGGCACGTTCCTGGCGATCCATCCCTTCGCCCACGTCTCCGGCCTGCTCGGATTTGCCTGGGCTGACCTTGACGGCGACGGAAATCCCGACGCCGCAATCATCGATGGCTCGGGCCAGCTGCATGTCTTCATGAACGAACGCCAGGGCCAGTTTCGCGAGCGCTCTCTGCCGGTGAATTTGTCGAAAATAAAATCCCTCGCCGTCGCCGACACCGACGACGACGGCATCCTCGATCTGCTGGTCGTGCAACCGGACGGTGCCATCCTGCGGATTTCCGACGAGAACGAAGGATCGGGCTGGAGTACAAAGGAGATCGCCCGAGTTCCGGATGCTTCCAAGTCTCTGGCGAACGAGGTCCGGCTTCGCGCCGCGGATTTGGACAACAATGGCGCCCTAGATCTCTATCTTTCGCCGGTGACGGCCGGTAAAGGCATCCCCGGTGCATTGCTCTGGCTGGGGGATGAAAAGGGTGGTTTTACGCCGCTCGCTCATCCCGCGGGCCCGGCCCTGGTCTTTGACGCCGCCGACTTGAATGGCACCGGCCGTCTGGCCCTGCTTGGTCTTTCCCCTGACGGCGTACCCCAGCAAGGAATCAGTCTCGGCTCGAAGAATTATCACTGGCAAGTGGTTCGACCGCATGCGGCACAGGCGGTTGGCGATCAGCGCATCAATCCATTCGGCGTGGGCGGCGAAATTGAAATCCGTTCCGGCTTGCTGGTGCAGAAGCAGCCGATTACGGGCCCGCAGGTGCATTTCGGGTTGGGAGATCAAGCCCAGGCAGAAGTCGTCAGAGTGATCTGGCCCAACGGCACGGTACGCGCCGAATTTGAAGTGAAGGCCGACCAGGAGATTGTGACCGAGCAGCGATTGAAAGCCTCCTGTCCGTTCCTTTTTGCTTACAACGGCCGACAGATGGAGTTCGTCAAAGATGCCGTCCCCTGGGGCTCCGCCATTGGCCTGCGCATCAATACTCTCGGCTCGGCCAACATTGCCGAGACCGGCGAGTGGTACAAGATCGGGCGCGATCAGCTGCAGCCGCACGATGGGTACTACGATGTACGCGTCACCGCGGAACTTTGGGAAGTCTACTATTACGATTATCTCGCGCTCATGACCGTTGATCATCCCGCCGGAACTGAGATTTTTGTGGACGAGCGCTTCGTGATTCCGCCCGTCAAGCCAGGTTTCACAATCGTGGCAACGCCCCATAAGATCGCACGCGCGATCGATGACAACGGCGAGGACGTTACCGACGTTGTCTCCACCCTCGACGGCAAGGCTTTGAGCAGCTTCGGGCGCGGCCAATATCAGGGCATAACGCGGGATCACTATCTTGAACTGGATCTCGGCGACGACGTGCCCCCGACCGGGCCTCTTTATTTGGTGGCGTCGGGCTCGATCCACGATACCGAGTCCTCCATTAACGTCGCCGTGACCCAGGGCAGGCGCTGGCGGGCGCACGGCTTGAGTCTTGAAGTTCCCGACGGCAAGGGCGGCTGGGTGGTCGCGCAAGACAATCTGGGCTTTCCCGCGGGGCGCAAGAAAACCATTCTTTTTAACCTGACCGACGCTTTTCGTCCGGGGACACCGCGACGGGTGCGGATCCGAACCAATCTGGAGATTTACTGGGACCAGATCCGATGGGCGCAAGGTTTGCCTGACACTCCGGTGAAAACCGGGACCTTGAAGCCGTCCACCGCCGATCTGCACTATCGCGGTTATTCGGTGATGCAGATGCCCGGAGAGGCGCGCGCTCCGGAAGTCCCGGACTACAACCAGATCGAGGGGACCAAACAGCGCTGGCGTGATCTGATCGGCTATTACACTCGCTACGGTGATATTCGCGAACTCCTTACCGCGATCGACGATCGTTACGTCATCGTCAACTCGGGAGACGAGATGGCGTTGCGTTTTCCCGAGCAGCCGGCGCCGCCCGCGGGCTGGGTGCGCGACTTCGTCATCCAGGGCGACGGCTGGATTAAGGACGGCGACTTCAACTCGACGTTCTCAAAGACAGTTCTGCCCTTGCCCTACCACGCCAAGAGTGAATACAACACCCGCCCCGGCAAA
>Ga0193726_1003151_pt1 | contig 10670 bp, 8 predicted proteins | sample H2c1metaG_FD_144928 | JGI IMG/M metagenome (GOLD analysis project Ga0193726, IMG submission 144928) | Soil microbial communities from a riparian zone of the East river system, Colorado, United States - H2c1 | ecosystem: Environmental > Terrestrial > Soil > Riparian zone | place: USA: East River... | reverse complement strand
CGCCGTGCCATTGGACGGTACGTCGGTCAACCCGGCGCGCTCATTCGGACCGGCCATCTTCGCCGGCGGCACGGCACTGTCGCAACTTTGGGTCTTCCTCGTGTTCCCGCTCGTCGGCGGCGTGTTGGCGGCCCTCGCCGTGCCGTACGTCACCGGAGACGGGTGGCGCTTCCGCTCCACGGTCGAGGCGCAACCCACGGGAGCGGCCGAGTCCGGTGCCGCCGCCGAGATCCCCGCCTCCGAGGCGGCCGGGGACCGTACGCAACACGAGCAGGCACCGGCCGACGCGCCCGCGGATGACGTGACTCCAAACGAGCGCCGCGACCCTCGGCCGCCGGTCTAGCTCGGGTCCACTCCCGACCGGGCGATCGCCGCGTCGATCAGCCCTTCCGCCACCGTACGGGCCGCGGTCGCCGCTGACGGGTCGTGGTCGAGCCGGGCTCCCATCAACGCGCCGTCATAGAGCAACAGCAGTTGTTGGGCCAATGGCTCGGGATCGGCCACACCGGCCTGGCGGGCCAGGTCGACCATCAGCGAGCGTGTCCAAGCGCGCGAGCTGTCGCAGACGCGCCGGACGCTTCCGCCGGCCGGCGCCTCGGCGCTGGCCCGCTGGAAAGCGCAACCGCGGAAGTCCGGATCGGCGATGACGTCCCCGAGCACATCGAAGATCGCGAGGAGGCCGGCCTTGGGTGTGTCGACCCCAGCGAGTTTCCGGGCGATCCGGTCCTCCCGCGCGGCCTGCCGGCTCAGCAGGTAGGACCGCACGAGTTCGTCCTTGCTGCCGAACGTGTTGTAGAGCGATGCCTTGGCCACGCCGGCTCGCTCGATGACCCGGTCGATACCGACGCTGCGGATGCCCTCTTCGTAGAACAGCTCATCCGCGGCGGCGAGGATCCGGTCGCGGGCCGACGGCCGGGCTGTGGTCTTGGTCGACATGACTTGACAGTACCAGACAGATCTGTCTACTGTCATCAGGCTAGACAGAACGGTCTACTCATTGCTAGCTGGGGAGATCACGATGTCGGATTACCCGAGATTCGGACACAGCGTCATAAACAACGCCGGACATCGCCGAAGACCCGGCGGCGCGCTTACCGCCACCCAGCCTCCGACCCACGAGATACCGAAAGCAGAGATCGTGAATTCTGTGTCCACCGCGAACGCCCCCGCGACCTTGCGGGCCTTGCGCATACCGCCCGGCGCGGCGCTCTACCTCCAAGCGTCGATCATCCTGTTCTTCCTCGCGGGCTCCAGCGCCCCGACGCCGCTCTACGCGGTCTACCAGGCGAAGTGGGGTTTCTCGCCGATCACGACCACGGTCGTGTTCGGCGTCTATGCGTTGGCCGTGCTCGCGTCGCTGCTCGTCGTCGGCCGGCTCTCCGACCACATCGGACGCCGTCCGGTGCTACTCGCCGCGATCGCCGTGCAGGCGGCAACGATGCTCGTGTTCGCGACGGCCGAGGGCGTACCCGAGTTGTTCGTGGCTCGCGTGATCCAGGGCCTGTCGACGGGCGCGGCCGCGGGCGCGGTCGGCGCCGGCATGCTTGACATCGATCGGGCCAAGGGCACCATCGCCAACGCGGTCGCTCCGATGACCGGCACCGCTACGGGCGCGCTCGCGTCCGGGCTCGCGGTGCAATTCCTCCCGGCTCCGACGCACCTCGTGTATCTCGCGCTGTTCGTGATCTTTCTGCTGCAGGGCGCCGGTGTTGCGCTGATGGACGAGACGTCGACGCCGATTTCCGGTGCCGTGGCGTCGCTTCGCCCGCGCTTCGCCCTGCCGCCGGCCGTTCGCCGGCCCATGCTCGTTGCCGCGCCGGCGTTGGTGGCCGTGTGGGCGCTGGCCGGTCTGTACGGATCTCTCGGCCCGGCCATCGTGCGACTCATCACCGGCTCGAGTTCGTTCGTGCTGGCCGGGCTCGGGTTGTTCACGCTCGCCGCCAGCGCCGTGGTCTCGGTGCTTCTGCTGCGCAACGCCGCACCGCGCGGCGTGATGACGTTCGGCGGGATCGCTCTGGTGGTCGGCGTTGGCATGACGCTGCTCGCTATCGACTCGCGGTCGGCTGCGCTCTTCTTCGCCGGGGCCGTCATCGCCGGCGCCGGATTCGGTGCGGGATTCCAGGGCGCGATCCGGACGATCGTCCCGTTGGCCGCACCACATGAGCGGGCCGGCGTGCTGTCCATCGTGTACGTCATCTCGTACCTCGCCATGGGTCTGCCGGCCGTCATCGCTGGCTTCCTGGTCGTGGACGGTGATGGGTTGCTGCCGACGGCCAGGGGCTACAGCGTCGCGGTCATGGCGCTCGCGGCGCTGGCGCTGCTCGGCCTGATCCGGCCGCCCCGGCGGACTAGGCCCGCCGAAGCGCCCGAGTTTGCGCCCCGGCAGCCCGGCAGCGCGCAGCATCGTGTGGACCCCGCCTGCGATCTGTCCGAACTCGTGGACGCGCGTTAATCCGGCGCAGCCGCGCCTACGGTGCGCCAGCTGCGCCTACGGGACGACGGTGACCGGCCACCGCGCAATGCGGACGAGATGCGTAGCAATCGATCCGATGAAGCGGTGGCCGGCCTGCGTCGAGGCGCCGACAACCACGGCATCGACCCGGAGCTCGTCGGCGACGCGCGCAATCACCTGCACCGGGCTGCCGCTCCGCTCGATGAAGCTCGCCTCGATGCCGATGCGGCCGGCGTTGGACCGGATGAGTTCGCGGATCTCCTCGGCGACGCTGTCCGCGGCCTGCTGCACCGGCCCGGCCAGACTCGGGTTGAACCCGGTAAGCGCGCTCGCCGTGCGGACAAACAGGCAGATGATGCGTGCGTTCTGGCGTCGGGCCAGGCCGGCCGCGTACGCGCCGGCGCGCATCGACGTCTCTGATCCGTCGATCGCGACCAAGATGATCGCCGGTCCATCGCCGTGGTATCCCACGCCCACAGTCTGCCGGCTCGGTGACCATCTTGCGAGATCGCATCTGCAGCCGTTCGACCACGGTCGGTGCCAGGACTTTGCCGGCACCGTCCGCGGCCGCTGCTAAGCCGGCGGACTCGCGCTCGGTTCGGCCTCCGCGTTCGCCGCGCGTGCGGTGTGCCGACCCTCGCCGCCGTCGTAGGACGTATACGTGTACGGGTTCGGGACGCGTTCCGCGCTCGGCAGCTCGGGATGCATGTTGTCGTGCCAGGCGTCCTCGCCCATGGTGGACCGGGCGTAGTCGACGGTGTTCGCGACCGCGGCCTTGGCGGCGGCCAGGTCCATCCCGATCAACTTGTGCGCGTGCTTGACGACCTTCCCGTTGACGAGCACGGTGTGCACGTCACCACGACCCGCCTGGTAGACGATGCTGCCGTACGGGTGCACGATCGGGCTCATCGCCGGCGACTCGTCGTTCTTGAGGAGGACGATGTCGGCCCGCTTACCCGGCGTGAGGCTGCCGATCACCGAGTCAAGTCCGAGGGCACGCGCGCCACCCATCGTCGCCCATTGCACGACATCCTCGGCCCGCAGCAGATTGTGCACGACGGTCTCGCCACGCGCATGAGCTTCGAGGTGTTCGCGGGAGCGGTCCGCCGACAGCGTCGCGCGCATGGCGGCGAAGAGGTCCGCACTCCACCACACGCTGGTGTCCATCGACAGCGACACCGGGATGCCGTGTTTGCGGAGCGCCCAGGTGGGCGGGTATCCCTGGCCGGCACTCTGCTCGCTTTCCGTCGACACGGACGCGGTGCCACCCGTCGCCGCGATCCGCTGGTACGAGTCCTCGGTCAGCGTGGCCGCGTGAACGTACGTGACCTCCGGCGTCATGAAGCCGTGTTCCCACATGAGACGGATGCTCTCGTCGTTCGTCGCGCCCCACACGCCGGCGTGTGTCGTCACCCGCAGACCCAGCTCGCGGGCGGCTTCGAAGGCGCCCTTCTCCGGAAATGCCGGATCCGCTGTGACGTCGAATGCCATCTGCAAACCGAACATGTCGCTGGTCGCCAAGCGAGCGACGAAGTTGCGGAAATCGGCGCCGTTCGACCACTCCCACGGTGCGCCGAGCAGGTTGCCGTAGGCGAGGACCGCTCGGCCGGGCGTCGAGCGCAGCGCGTCCGCGGCCGCCTCACCGTGCTCGATCGTCTGAAGACCGTGCGACCAGTCGAGCGATGTCGTGACGCCGGCGTCGAGCGCCTCGATCATCGACAGCACGTTTCCGGCATGGATGTCCTCGGGTCGGAAGATCTTCCCCCAGGTCAAGTAGTAAAAGACGAAGTACTGCGTCAGCGTCCAGTCGGCGCCGTACCCGCGCATGGCGGTCTGCCACATGTGCCGGTGCGTGTCGACCATGCCCGGCATGACGATGCCGCCGGACGCATCGATCTCGATGGCATCGTCGGGGACGGCCAAGCCGACACCGACCTCGGCGACGCGGTCACCGACGACCAGCACGTCGCCGCCCTCGATGACGCCGGATCCGTCCATCGGTAGGACGATCCCGTTGCGAAACACAATCGGTCGACCATTTTCGAAGACTTCGGACGCTGAGTCTGATCCCATGCCGGTCACCTCTTCGTGAGACAGCGGCGCCTGCCGCGCAGTTCTTTGTTGTCAGTGTAATTTCACGTACTTTGCCAGCATCCGACGTCTGTCGGACAAACGTCCGCCAAGCGGTCGCGGGCACGACACCACCATGGCAACCGGATCACGACTGTGTCAATGCGCCTTCCGGCCGAACGGGTGTCGTGCCACGATGACGGCTATGACTCACGGCCGGACCGAACTCACGATCGAGCTGCGGACGCCGAACGCGTTTGCGACCGTGTTCGCGGACAGAACGACATTTGACGGCGGGCAGCTCATCGCCTGGCAGGACGGAGCCGCGATCGCGAGCTATCCGGTCGACGCGGTCGCCGGCCTGCGATTCGGCGGCACAACACCGAACGCCGACGTCGCAACGATCGCCGACGTCGATGCGGTGTCGGACGCCGGCACCCATCAGATCGCACCGACGGCTGTGCCGTCGACCGACATCGAGCCCACCACGACGAGTCCCGCCGGTGCCGGCTGGACCCCGGGCGAGGACGCACTGCTACGCACATTGAGCGACCAGGACGCGGGACTCACGATGATGATCCTCAAAACCCAACGCCCGATGGATGAGGTCATCGCGCGGCTCACCGAGCTCGGGATCGCCGCGACCCGACGGTAGCTGGGCTCGACAGAACCGCCGGCGACCATCGGTCCGATGCGGAACATCGAACTACGGGGTGATCTGGCCGTGCAGGAAAGCGTTGACGGCGACCGCGTCGCCTTCGACCCGCACGCCCGCGGTATCCAGATCAGATCGCTGCCACAGCAACAAGAGCATGTCCTCGGCTCGACCGGTCACGGTGATCGCCGTGGCGAGCGTCCGATCGGAAGCGCCGGCATCCGGACCCTCGACGTCGGGCACCGGCTCACCGTTCGGCGTGAGCAGCCACGAGTGGCCGGTGTCGGTAAGCCGGATCAACGCCGCTCCGGGCAGCTGCGGCGGCATCCGGTCGCCCCATCGATGGGCCACCGGCAGCATTGTCCGCAACACCTCGTCGACACCGTCGGCGGCGAGAATCGGCTCGATCGTCCGCGGTGCACCGATTGCGAGATCCGCGTCCCGGCCGTGAATGGTCGTCTCGTGTAGCTGGCGGCGCGTCCAGAATCCCTTCACCCGGGGCGCCTTGGTGAAGTTCCAACACGGCGCCGCATAGTCGGCCGAGCCGAGCGTTTCGAGAAGGATGTCCGCACCCTCTCGATACCACCGGGCCGGATCGGCGCCGTCCGGCAACTTCGGGACCGGCGAGGAGCGCACACCGGTACGTACGTTCTCCGCCGCCCAACGATGGATGCCCCCGAGATGGCTCGCGAGTCCTCGAAGCTTCCAGGTGCGGCTCACCGGCACCGGAGTCTCCGGATCATGCGACGCGACGATCGTCTCGAATGCCGCCATCTCGGCCGCGAGTGGCGCCAGATAGTCGGCTGGTGCCCACGGCAATCCGGCCGGTGCCTCGCGTACGTCATCCGTCATGCGCGCATTCTGCCGGACCACCACGACACTGCCGGCCGTGACAGCCGCTACGGTCGACGCGGATCGTCGCCGCGCTGCAGCAGCTCGGCCAGCGGCAACGTCGCCGCGCCGAGTGCAACGGCATCGAGACCGAGTTCGCTCAACTCGATCCGTACCTGGTCGTACGGGTGGGCCAGCGCCTGGGTCTCGGCGGCGGCGCGGATCTGCGGCAACGCGACCGACCCGAGCGCGAGTCCGGCCCAGCCGCCGAGCACGACCCGCTCCGGGTTGAACAGGTTGATCAGGTTCCCGATGCCGGTCCCGAGGAACGCGGCGGTCTCGGCGAGCAGGTCGGCCGCGGCCGGGTCGCTCCGCTCTCCGGTGGCCGACGCGACCAGCGCCGCGATCGCGGCCATCTCGTCGGCCGCTCCGCCCGTGGAGCCGTTGGCCTTCGGGTCGCCGTGGTCAAGGCGGCGTGACGAGGTCATGTACCGGTCGAGGATGCCTTCAGCCCCGACGTACGCCTCCAGGCAGCCGCGCGCACCGCAACGGCACTGGCGCCCGCCGTACACAAGGGTCGTGTGGCCCCACTCCCCCGCGCTGCTGGTCGTGCCCTGATAGGGCACGCCGTCGGAGATGACGGCGGCGCCGACACCCGAGCCGACCAGCGCAACGATCGCGTGCCGGGCGCCACGCGCGGCGCCGAACCACATCTCGGCCTGAGCCTGCGTCTTGGCGCCATTGCCCACGTAGATGGGCGCGGTCACCCCGGCGTCGGCGAGCATGTCGGCAAGTGCGACGCCGTCCCAACCGATCGTCGGCGCGTGTACGACCGACGTCCGACCGGCCGTCGCGCGCGACTTGGAGATTGGCGCCGACCCTGACAACACGTAGGCAGCACGAACGCCTTCGGCCACGATGCCCGGTACGCCGACGCCAACGCCGACGATGTCCGTTGCCTCGACCGGGCGATGACGGCCGAGCGTGGACTCGTCGGATTCGTCCGCACCGTCGGCATTGCCGGCGACCGCTTGCGCGTGGTGCGCGAGGACGTCACCAATACCGTCGACGATCTCGGCGACCACAGTCTGCGGATCGGGTCGGTGCGAGGCGACCGGACGCACCACGCTGGCGAGCCGCTGGAGCGCGATATCGAAGAGTTCCACCGTCACGCCGGTCTCGCCGACATCGACACCGACGACATATCCGTACGCCGGATCGACCCGTAGCAACACCCGTGGGCGGCCGCCACCGGACTCGACCTGGCCGGCCTCGACAATGAGCCGATCGTCGATCAACTCCGCCGTGACGGTGCTTACCGTCGCGCTGGACAATCCGGTGAGCTGACTGAGTTCGAGTCGGCTCAGCGGGCCGTCGAAGAACAGCTTCGACAGCAGGATCGATCGGTTCTGCCGACGGATGTCGCGGGTGGTGGTTCGCGTCGAGTCCATGGGCGCACATTTCTCGGGTGGGACGTGGTCGGCCGACGGCGGAGGTGGCGCGACGAGCCGGGGAGGTCCCGAGCGTACGCGTTCCGTGCGCGCGCGAGCGGCCTTGACGTCCCGTGAGCAATCTTGGTTAAATTCACGACATAACTCAACACTCAAGATAAGTGTGCCAGAACTTTACGGCTCGGAATCAGGGAGAGCTATGACCTACGACCGTGGCCTGGCGCCGGATTTCCGTTGGGGTGCGGCCACGGCGGCGTACCAGATCGAGGGGGCGGTCGCCGAGGACGGTCGTTCGCCGTCTATCTGGGACACCTTCTGCCGCGTTCCCGGCGCGATCGACAACGGGGACACCGGCGATGTCGCCTGTGATCATTACCACCGCTGGCCGGAAGACATCGGCCTCATGCGGCGGCTCGGTCTGGACTCGTACCGGTTCTCGATCGCGTGGCCACGGGTCCTGCCGGAGGGCACCGGGCGCGTCAACGCCGCCGGTATCGACTTCTATGACCGGTTGGTGGACAGCCTGCTCGACGCGGGCGTGACGCCGTTTCCGACGCTCTACCACTGGGATCTCCCTCAGGTGCTGCAGGACCGTGGCGGCTGGCCGGTCCGCGAGACGGCGTACGCCTTCGCCGAGTTCGCATCGGTCGTCGGCGAACGCCTGGGCGACCGGGTGACCGACTGGTTCACCATCAACGAGCCGCTGTGTTCCGCCTGGATCGGCCACCTCGAAGGGACCATGGCGCCGGGCATCAAGGACCTGAGCCTCGCCATCCCGGCGTCCCATCATCTCCTGCTCGGCCACGGTCTGGCCACGGCGGCGCTGCGGGCCGCGGCGCCCGGACCGGTGCGCATCGGTGCGGTCCTGAATCTCAGCCCGTGTGAGCCGGCGACCGACACCGACGCCGATGTCGCGGCCGCGGTGCGGGCCGACGGCCACACGAATCGTTGGTGGCTCGACCCGCTCTACGGGCGGGGCTATCCGGCCGACATGATCGAGGTGTACGGGATCGAGCCCCCGGTCCGCGACGGCGACCTCGAAACGATCGCGGCACCAATGGACCACTTCGGACTGAACTACTACTTCCGGCAGGTCGTCACCGACGATCCGACCGGCGACCCGCCCTTCGCACGCATGGTTTCCGTGCCGGACTGGACGCTCACCGCCATGGGCTGGGAGGTCTACGCCGACGGTCTGGAGCAGTTGCTCGTGCGGCTCTCCGACGAGTACGGCGTCCGCCGGATCTACGTCACCGAAAACGGTTCCGCGTGGCCGGATGAGATCGAGCCGGACGGCAACGTCGAGGACAAGGACCGCATCGCCTACCTCGAGCAACATCTGGAGGCATGCCTGCGGGCGGCCCGGCACGGTGCTCCGGTGGCCGGCTACTTCGCCTGGTCGCTGATGGACAACTTCGAGTGGGCCTACGGCTACGCGAAGCGCTTCGGACTTGTGCACATCGACTACGAAACGCAGCGGCGAACCATCAAGGCAAGTGGATACCGCTATGCCGACATCATCCGTACGCATCGCGAGCGGCACACGAGCGTCGCCGTCGGCAAGTAGACCGTCCCCGGCGCTCTGATCCGCCGGCCAGCGCGTGGGCAAAACGGCGGGCCGGCGGTCGGCGGTCGGCCGCTAGCTCTCGTTAACGGCACGCCACCGGCGGATGGCGTCCCGCCACCAGATGGCACTTTGCTTCGGCGTCCGCAGCAGCGAGTCGTAGTCGACCCGGACGATCCCGAAGCGCTTGTCGTTGCCGAAGCTCCACTCGAAGTTGTCCATCAGCGACCAGGCGAAGTACCCGCGCACGTCGACGCCCGCCTCCTGTGCGTCGGCGACCGCGCCGAGATGTGTCGCGAGGTACTCCACGCGATCGGCATCGTGGACAAAGCCGGTCTCATCGGCGACATCGTCGAACGCCGCACCATTTTCGGTGATGACGAGTGACACGCCCGGGTAGTCGTTGTTCAGCCGTACCAATAGGTCCGTCAGCCCGGCCGGCCGGATCTCCCAACCCATCGCGGTACGCGGCAGACCCCGTGAGATCCGGCGTTCGATCGGCCGGCCGTCGTCGTCGCGGTCCCGGCCGTCCTCGTCCCGCCCGCTGAATACCGTGTCGCTGTAGTAATTCACACCCAGCACATCGGTCGGCGTCGCGATGACGTCCAGATCTCCGTCACGGACCGGGATCTGCACACCGACCTCGGCGAGGTCGGCGACCACGTCGGCCGGATACTGGCCGCGCAGCAACGGATCCAGATAGATGCGCGCACCGAGGCCATCGGCGCGACGGGCCGCATGGTAGTCGGCCGGGTCGTCGGACGCCGGGATCGCACTGCCGAGGTTGACCGTGATGCCGAGCTCCACGTCGCGACCGGCCGCGGTCGCGGCGGCTCGCATCCGCTGAGTAGCCAGACCGTGGCCGAGGAGCAGATGATGGGCGGCCGCGATCCCGTCCCCGAGATCGCGCCGACCCGGCGCGTGCACGCCGTACACGTAGCCCAGCATGGCCGAGCACCACGGTTCGTTCAGCGTCGTCCACACCCGTACCCGATCAGAAAGCGCATCGAAGACGAGCATGGAGTAGTCGGCGAACCGCTCGGCGGTGTCGCGAGCCGGCCAACCGCCGGCGTCCTCCAGTTCTTGCGGCAGATCCCAGTGATACAGCGTGAGCCACGGGTAGACGCCCTTGCTGAGCAGCTCGTCGACGAGCCGATCGTAGAACGCCATGCCGGCCGCGTTGACCGGGCCGCGACCGCCCGGCTGCACGCGCGGCCACGACACCGAGAAGCGGTAGGTGTCGACGCCGAGCTCGGCGATCATCGCCACGTCGGCCGGCATCCGGTGGTAGTGGTCGCAGGCAATGTCGCCGTTGTCACCGTTCGCCACGGCACCGGGGACCCGGCAGTAGGTGTCCCAGATCGACGCGGTGCGGCCATCCTCGGCCGCGGCGCCTTCGATCTGGTAGGCGGACGTCGCGACGCCCCACCGGAACGGACCGGTCAACCGGTCGACGACGGCGAGGGCCGCGGCGGTCCCGCTGACACTTGCGCCGTGCGGCAGCGCAACGCCTCGGCCGTGCGTGCTGGTGGTCTGCATAGCTCCCCCTGTATCGGTCAGGTTCGTGGTGGTCGCGCTGGTCAACGACGCGTGGGTACGCCGGGAAGCAGCGCCGTCATCGCAGCGGCGGAGCCTCTCGTTGTGGCG
>Ga0193726_1003150_pt1 | contig 10671 bp, 11 predicted proteins | sample H2c1metaG_FD_144928 | JGI IMG/M metagenome (GOLD analysis project Ga0193726, IMG submission 144928) | Soil microbial communities from a riparian zone of the East river system, Colorado, United States - H2c1 | ecosystem: Environmental > Terrestrial > Soil > Riparian zone | place: USA: East River... | reverse complement strand
CCGAGCCGGGGTTCGCTTCAGGGCGTCCGTCAAACAGGCGTTGACCGCAACGAACAGGCCGGGATGGACAAACCAACCGAAGACGCGGGTATCCGTGGTGCGCAATGTCCACATGTGGTGCCGAACAGGACGCATCAGCGTGAACGGTGGTTGCATCCCGACCATGGCAAGCAGCCTGAGCGGCGCGCCACCGACACAGGCCGACAGCAAGCCGTCGACATGAACCCCCACGCGGGCAGGCGGTTTCGCCGCCAGGCCGGTGTCTTTGGCTCCGAAACCAATTGGTTGAACGACGCCGCCTCATCCTCGGTCGCGAGGACCTATCGGCGGCGAGGGCCGGAAATGACCCACGGAACCAGCTACCCCGATCACGCGGTCTATGGATCGTTGAGTGATAGATCAACACCGACAGGGCATTGGCCAATTCGTGGCGCAAAATCCCGTCGAAGTGTTGATATTCCCTGAACGCCTGTGCTCGGGAGGGCCTCTCGTACGCCAAGATGCTCAATCCGCCATTGGTATCCGTCACGTACCGGAATCTCATCCGTCGCCCCGAACACGCCGGTCGACCGCGCCAGGCGTTCCGCCCTCCCGAGGGGCGCTCAAGCGAGAACCCCAAACCCGTGCTTCCGCACGATCGCCAACAGCTTCAGGGCCATGCCGCTCGGCCGCTTGGCGCCGGTCTCCCATTTCTCCACCGTACTTTCGCTGGTGTTGAGATAACGCGCGAACACCGGCTGGCTGACATGATGACTCTGTAACAGGGGCAAAAGCGTGGGCAAGTTCGCTCCCCATGAGCGATGATCGTGTCCGCGTTCGAAAAAAACAAGGCTTTAACACAGATTCCACAGATCAAGGACACGGATTACCGGGAGTTCGGCCGCTCCGGGGCGCACCTTATCGGAGCTTTGGATGCGCGGTCTTTGGTTCAGTGTCGGTCCAGGGGATTCCGTGAAATTCGCGCCTTAATTCGTGGAATCCGTGTTATTTCTTGCCTTTTTGCCTCTTGTCCGGCACAAAGCCAGATAGCCGAGCCAGGATTGGGTCAAGTCTGGAAATCGCGGAAGCAGGCTCCTGACTGGTAAGCCGCAGCGCCCACCCACAGTTTTGCCCCTTTTACATGACTCTCACGCAACCGTTTGATTTGCCAGGGTTCCAACGGAGTGGGCACCGAAAGGCATGACTCATCGAACTCCCGCATCGTTGCCTTGTCGATCGCGCCGACACGGCGCAGTGCGGAGGCCGACGCATGAATGGCCTCGAACGCGTCGCTTTTAAACACCCGCTTCGCCGTCATGGCATATCTCCACAAGGTTTCCGTCGCGCACCAGTTGAGCGATCTGCCGATCGGTCAATGTCGCGTACGTCATGGCGAGCCGCCGGAACGCGACCAACTCATCGTCAGCAATGTTGTCGCGATCCCGCTTCGCGAACAGGTACTCGTCCATCCAATACCGGCGACCTTTGGCTAGAACGATAGAGCGGTACATGTTCTTGTTCAGTCGCTTCTTGAACACTCCGCCGCCGAGGTCGACGGCCTGTCCCTTCATCACCTGACGGATGGCCTTACAAAGTTCGTCGCCCCGGATACGTGCCTTCCTCACCGCTCTGGAAAATCAGGCGGTCTTGAAGACACGGGCGATTTCCCGTTTGGGTGTCACCTTGGCTCCATGTAGCACTGAGTGCTATCGATATTTAAGAGTGGCCGGCAAACCGATCCGCCCGCGCAGGCAATCGCGCGACCGGGATCCTGGTTCACGCCAGGCAAGAGACTCGCGAGGAACCGGCACCGACGCCCGCCACGAAAGTCGTGGCGGGAATGGACGCCCGGAGCGGCCGCTTCCCCGTTCACCCCTCGTAGGCCAGAATACTCAACCCCCCATTGGTATCCGTCACATACAGAGTCCCATCCGCCGCCGCGAACACATCGGTCGACTGCACCACGCGTTCCGCTCCTGGGCGGATATCGACCACGCGCTCCGGCGCCTCGGGCACGTAATACCCAACCTCCTTCGGTTCGTGCGCGTTGCTGATATCGAACGCCCGCACACCGGCGTTGTGGTAGGTGGCGAAGATCAACGTCTCGCTCTGGAACGAGCCCGGCCGGTTCTCGTGCAAATTATGCGGCCCGAACTTGCCGCCCTTGTTGCAAAAATCTTCCCCTTTCGGCGTCGGCAGCGTTGCGATCGTCACCGGGTTCTCCGGTGCCCGCACATCCAAAACCCAGGTGTACGCCAGTCCTTTCGCGCAACGATTGCTGGTCGCCTCGTCCGCCACCACGGCGAGGCCCCGACCCGGCAGGGGCAACGGCGTGTGCGTGCCGCCGGCGAAGGGCGGCGACCAATTACGATGCGACAGCAATTTCGGCGCGACGGGGTCGGCAAGGTCCATGATCGTCATCCCGCCGTCGCGCCACGCCGCATAGCCGAGATCGCCCGCCGCGATCATGTGATGCAGCGCCCAACGCTTGCCGTCGCCCCAGCCCGGTGTTTCACCTCCGGCGCGATGCATGCCCGGGAACCACCAGCGCCCGACGATCTCCGGCTTCGTTGGGTCCTGCAAATCGATCACCGCCAGGATGTGATCGACGAACCCATCGAAATGTGCCGAGGCGTACGCGTAACGTCCTCCGACCCACCAGATGCGGTGCAGTCCAATCCCGTCGATCGGCATGAAGCCGATCTGCCGCGGTGCCGCCGGATTGGCCAGATCGAACACCCGCATGCCGGCGGCGAACGATCGTTCCCGCTTGCTGAAACTATCGGCGAGCGATTTGCCGAAGTAGTCCCCCTCCTTCTCGTATTGTTGCAGAGCCCAGACGTTCGCCGCGTTGATCGTCAGCAGCAGCCCGTCGTGCACCTGGATGTGGCTCGCGCGCGTGTTGGGCGGACAGGCGATGAATTGCACCGGCTTCGGCGCCCGAGGATCGGCCACATCGATGACCGTGATGCCGTCGGAGAACATGTGCCCGACGTAGGCGTGTCTCCCCCGTGGGCCGTTTGCCACCATCACCTGCACGCCGTCCGGGCGTCCACCCTGGTCGGTATGGCCCAGAAACCGAATCCGATCTGCCTTGGTCATTATGGCCTCCTGGTTTTCGGATCCATTGTCGTGCCTCGGCTTGTTGGCCGAGGGGTGCCGGGGCGGGCAGCACTATCCCTCGGGAGGCGCGATCTCGTCCAGCGCCATGCCGCGTGTTTCAGGGGCGATCAGGTTCACCGCCCCGGCGGCGATCACCAAAGCGATGGCGACGCACACGAACACCATGCCAGTACCGTACCCCGTCTGGACCCACAGAATGCCTGGTATGATAAAGGCTGTGGCGAGCCGGCCTGCACTCTGCGCCATGCCGAATCCTGACGCGCGCGCGTTGGTCGGAAACACCTCAGAACAAAAGATCTGCATCGAGTTACCGGCCAACTGGATGAAGAAGATCATGCAGAATCCGACCACGAGTAGGGTCGTATTGGACCCTGCGTTGGCGAACCCGACCGCGAACACCCCTGCCAGGACAAACGCGGTCGTCGATGTGATTTTCCGGCCGAACCGCTCGAGCGCGAACATCATGAAGATGCTGGCGCACGGGAAGGCGCATTGCATACCCAAGGTGTATGTCAGCGACTTGGTGATGGTCATGCCGCGATCGGCCATCATATTCGGCAGCCAGGTGCCGAGACCGAGCGCCACACCGAAAAAGGCCACGAAACAGACCATCCCCGCGAACAGCCGGCGCCGGTAATGCCGGAACACCACCGCATAGGGATCGCTGTGGGTGTCGCTGGCAGCGTCGGCGATCAGCGTCTCGCCGGCCGGTGGTCGGCCCAGTCCCATCCGCTCCAGCAGTTCGAGCGCGCGTTCTCCCTGACCGTGAGTGGCCAGCCAGCGTGGCGACTCAGGCAACGAGAAGCGGAATACGAAAACCACCAACGCGCAGATGCCGATGACGATCCAGCACCCTCGCCAGCCAAGGGTGTCCCTGAAGGTCAACGCGAACAACGTCGTGATTGGCCAGACAAAGGCTCCGCCAATTAGCTGCACCCCGGCGATGAACCGGCCGCGGATGGCCTTTGGCGCGTATTCGCCGGCGTAGGCGAAACACAGCGGCTGTTCCGCGCCCAGGCCGATCCCGGCGATAAACCGCAGCGCCGCGAGCCAAATGTAATCAGGCGAGAACGCCGCCGCGATGGTCGCGGTGCCGTAAAGCAGCAGGTTGAACTGGTAGACGGTCTTGCGTCCAAACCGGTCGGTGAACTCGCCCTGTGCCAGAGTGCCCAGGAACAGGCCAACCAAGGTCGCGCTTCCTACCAGGGCGATCTGCGCCGCGGTCGCGAACCCGCTCCGCGTCATATCCGGGATCAGCGAGCCCAGGATGACGTAGTCGGCGACATCGAAGAAATAACCGGCGGCGATAAGCGTGAAGACCCGATAATGGATCGGGCTCAGTCGGGCATTATCCATGGTCGTGCCGACAAAGCCCTCGATGGTTTGGGCCATTTGGTGTTTTCTCCCCCTGATGCCGCCGCTCGGCTTTGGCGTGAGCGTCCCATGGGGCCGGGAATGCGTCAATCGGAACTGCTGAGGGGCCGATCCGAGTGACATCGGGCCGTCGATGTCCTACGCCGTGCCGGACATGTCAGCCGTTACGAACACTGACGCCCTCGCGGCCACCGCCATTCTGATCGTCGGCGCGCCACGGTCCGGGACCACCTGGCTCGCGAAGATCTTCGACAGTCATCCGGACGTCATTTACCGGCATGAACCGGATGAAATCGTGCCCGCCAGCGGTTCGATCCGGGCAGACATGGCGAGGTGGATTCGGCAGCATGATGCGCGCACCGCCGGAAAACGGCCATTCTTCCCGAAATCCTGGCAAACGGTGCCCGCGCGCCTGCTTCGAACGTCCCTGGCCTACGGCGGAGCGGCGACGAACCGAATAGGACTGCCGGCCTGGCCGATTCCCGATCTGGGCGATACCCGGCGAGCCAGGGTGGTGATCAAGTCGGTGCGGCTGAATGTTGGCATTGGCGCGTTCGCGCGAGCTTACCCCGATGGGCGGGCGGTGCTGATTTTGCGTCATCCGTGCGGCCAGGTGTCCTCGGTCATGCGCGGGACCAGCGCCGGTCGGTTCGAGTTGGCCCAACCGGGGACAGATATGCCGTTCGACGAGGCCGGCGCGGTTACCTTCGCCGCGCGATTCGGGGTGGAGGAGGCGACATTCCAGCGACTGCCGAACGCGGCGAAATACGCGTGGAGTTGGCGTGCGTTCAACGAAATCGCGCTTGATTCGATCTCTGGGCTGAGCAATGCGCGGGTCGCGGTGTATGAGGACCTTTGCGCCGGGCCGGGCGCGGAGGCGGGAGCGAGCCTGGATTTCTGCGGTCTGCGCTGGAATCGCCAGACCGAGGCGTTTCTGGCGCGCAGCACCAGCCATGAGGAACCGGGATATTACGCCGTGGTCCGCGACTCGATCGCGGCGGCAAACCGTTGGCGGGCATCGATGCCGGGCGAGGACCAGGCTGCCGTCCGCGCAGTGGTGCGAGAGTCTCCGTTGCGCGGGTACTGGGCGGACCTGACGGATTGATGGTTCATTGGGTCCATGCCTTAGGTTGGCTTTGATGCAGGCTGAGACTACGGTGACGCGGATTGTCTGGTTGCCTTGCCCGCGTGCGCGGCGCTGGCACGTCTCCCGCGGTCGGCGCATGGCAGCTCCAGATGACAACCGCCCGTCTTGGATCGGCATGCCGCATCCAGACGGCACGTCACCTGTTATTCCACGCCCCGGTGTGATTGCGCCGCCCGGCAAATCGCCCTGACCCCTCCCCCAACTCCGCGTGACATTTCGTCCGATTCCCATCAGGATCGCGCCGTGAACGTCCTCGCACCGCCAAAAGCTCGCCTCTCGGTTGAGATCGTCTACGATCTCATCTGCCCCTGGTGCTACCTCGGGGTCCGCCGCCTGTTGCGCACGTTTCACCGGCGTCCCGACCTGCTGTTCGACCTGAGCTGGCGTCCGTTCCTGTTGAACCCTGACATGCCGCGCACCGGCATGGCCCGCCCCGACTACGTGATCCGAAAATTCGGCGGCGAGGAGCGCGCAAAACGCCTCTACGCCTCGATCACCGAACTGGGCCGCCGCGAGGGCGTCGCATTCGCGTTCGATCGGATCCGCCGCACCCCGTCCTCGGTCGATGCTCACCGGCTCGTACGGTTCGCGGCGCGCCACGGTCGCGCCGACGCGCTGGTGGAGGCCCTGTTTTCAGTGCACTTCACGGACGGTTACGACATTGGCGATCACGCCGTCCTGATCGCCATCGCCGTGGCCTGTGGCCTGGACGCCGCGGCAACGAAAGCCTTCCTGACGTCCGACGACGAAGCCGATACCGTGCACGCCGACAACCTCCGCGCCCATCGCCTCGGCATCAACGGGGTGCCCTGCTTCGTGATCGGCGGTCGCCACGCGATCGCCGGGGCACAGGAACCCGAGGTGATCGAACGGCTTCTGGATGTCGCCGCGGTCGATGCCGCGGAGCTGTAAACGGTCAGCAAGCCTGCTCCCGGCAGGTCTCCGACAGATGCGGCGCCAACGCCCGGTAATCCCCCGCTCGGGGCGAATTCGGCCGCCACGCCAGACCCAGGGTGCGCCACGCACCCGCCGCCGCGAGCGGCCGGGTGACCAGCGAGGTGCCCTCTGTGACGCCCGCCGCAACGGCGATCCGGGGCAGTAACGTCACGCCAAGGCCGCCGGCGACCATCTGTACCAGCGTATGCAGACTGGTCGCGGCGTAACCATCCTGCGCCTCGCCCTTGTCGCCCGCGAGCAATCCGCAGACCGCCAGCGCCTGTTCGCGCAGGCAATGACCGTCCTCGAGCAGTAACAATCGTTCCGAGGCAAGCGCCGCGACCGGAATCGCGCCCTGGTTCGCCAGCCGATGGTTGGGCGGCAACGCCACCAGAAACTCGTCGCGCGCGACCGGTATCGCATCGGCGCCGCCGCAGTCGCACGGCAGAGCCAGCAGCAGCACGTCGAGGCGATTGGTGTTGAGGCGGTCCACGAGCCGAGCCGTGGTGTCCTCACGCAAAAACAGACGCAGGTTGGGAAACGCCTCGCGCAGGACGGGCATGAGTTTGGGCAGCAGGAATGGGCCGACGGTCGGGATGATACCAAGCCGCAACGGACCGCTCATCGGCAACCGGGCGGTGTTGGCGGTTTCCGTCACCGCCTCCAGCGCCGCGAGCGCGGCCCGCGCGCGTTCGGTCAGGTCCAGCCCAAGCGGGGTGAAAACGACATGCTTGCCGGCCGCCCGATCGAGGATCTGCGCGTCGAGCTGGCGTTCCAGCGTCAGGATGCCAGTCGAGAGCGTGGACTGGGTGACCGAACAGGCCAGCGCCGCTCGGCCGAAATGCCGGGATTCGGCAAGCGTGACAAGATATCGGAGTTGCTGAGGGCTCGGGAGGATGGTCATCTCGAACAGATGCTGGATGTACCGCGTGCGTTCAAGAGGGGCGGAGCCCGGCTACCGTCCCGGTGCGCGTGACACCGCCACCGACCCACTGGCGGCCATGGAAATTGTCGGGCTTGCTCGCGAGGGCGCGTGTTAACGCGCCAGCCCGCCCTGTTGCTCGATAAATGTGGCGATCTCCGCCACCCCTTTGCCAGCCCGAATGTTGGCGAACACGAACGGCCGATCGCCGCGCATTTTCTTCGCGTCACGGTCCATCACGTCGAGGCTGGCGCCGACGAACGGTGCGAGGTCGATCTTGTTGATCACCAGCATGTCGCTGCGGGTGATCCCGGGACCACCCTTGCGCGGGATTTTGTCGCCGGCCGAAACGTCGATCACGTAAATCGTCAGGTCCGCGAGTTCCGGACTGAAAGTGGCGGCCAGATTATCGCCGCCGCTTTCGATCAGAATCAGGTCGAGCCCAGGGAATTTCCGCCGCAATTCCGCGACACCGGCGAGGTTGATGCTGGCATCTTCCCGGATCGCGGTGTGCGGGCAACCGCCGGTCTCGATGCCCAGAATGCGCTCCGGCGGCAGCGAACCGGCACGGGTCAGGAACTCGGCGTCTTCCTTGGTGTATATATCGTTGGTGATCGCCGCGATGTCGTAACGGGCACGGAAGTGGTGCCGACCGGACCACCGACACCCACGCGGAGCGGGCCATTCGGAGAGAGATTCATGATCGGAACAACCTCGTATACTGGGTTTCATGCCGCATCGCGGCGAGATCCGAGCGGAACGCGCAGCCACCCAGGTCGTCGAGCGTGGCGCGGCGTGTCTCGGCGACGGTTCGAACGATGACGGGTTCCAGCGCGACGAGCACCTGCAAGCCCGTGGTCTGCCCGAGTGGAACCAGGCGGACGGCGGCGGAGATAAGATTGCACACGAAGGTTTGCAACCAGACGCTGGCGGTGACCTCTTCGTCGATGCCGTGGCTTCCGGCCATCGCGCCGACCGCGACAGCGTATGGCGAATCTTCCGGCAGATCGGGCACCCGCCAGCCCGCCGCCGCCAGCCGGAACGCCCTGCCCTGCGCCAGCGCCTCGTCGTGGCGTTCGCGACCGGCGGCGGCGGCGAGCGAAAGCGCGGCCAGATCTCGCAAGGTGGCCGGATCGTTCGCCGCGCGATGGGCGTGGCGCAAAAGAATCGTATCGGCCCGCGCCGAACCAAACGCGATCACCGCGGCCAGCCAACCGCGCAAGGTTTCCCCGTCGCGGATTTCGTGGGTTTCGACCGCCCATTCCAGCCCGTGCGAATAAGCGAACGCCCCGGTGGGAAACGCTGGCGAAAGCCACGTCGATAGCCGCATCAGGCCGGCGGCGTCAGTCATGATCGTTATCGTGATCGTGATAATGCGCGGCGCCGGGGGCATATGCGCCGGCTTCTGGATCGAACGGTGCCTCGACGGCTTCAGCGTGACCACCGAGCCTTTCGACCATGTCCCGAATCACGTGGTCGGCCCGAATGCGAATCCGGTCGCCAAGCAATTGAACCGGCAAGTGCCGGTTGCCCAGATGCCATGCGATGCGCACAAGCTCGCCCTCGTCATGCGCATGAATCTCCAGCAACGGCTCCGGCCGCGCGCGGACCCGAATGACGCCGCCATCCGCCAGTGCCAGTCCGTCGCCATCGCGCAATCGCACGGCCTGGGGAAGGTCGATCAGCAGGTCCCGCCCGGTTTGCGTCGTCAGAACGATCCGGCGGCGGTGCCGGCGATCGAAGTCGATCAGCACCTCATCGATCGGGTCCGACCAGGAACCGGCCGGCAGGACGGATGTCGCGCGCATCAATACAGAAAATACCGTTGCGCCATCGGCAGGACCGTGGCGGGTTCGCAAGTCAGCAATACACCGTCGGCGCGCACCTCGTAGGTTTCCGCATCGACCTCGATCACCGGAGTCGCGTCATTATGGATCATCGACGCCTTGCCGATGCCGCCACGCGTGTTGGCCACCGCGACGAGCCGCCGGTTCAGCCTGAGCGCCTTGCCAAGGTCCGCATCCAGCGCGGCACCGGACACGAAAGTCAGACAGGTCTCCGCCAGCGCGCCACCGTACGCGCCGAACATCGGTCGATAATGTACCGGCTGCGGCGTCGGGATCGATGCGTTCGGATCGCCCATCGGCGCGCAGGCTATCATGCCGCCCTTGATCACCAGGTCGGGCTTCACGCCAAAAAATGCCGGAGACCACAGCACAAGATCCGCGAGTTTGCCTTCCTCGACCGAACCGATCTCATTGGCGAAACCCTGCGCGATCGCCGGGTTGATGGTGTATTTCGCGACATAGCGTTTGACGCGCGCATTGTCGTTACGCTCGTTGTCACCCGGCAACGCGCCGCGCTGCACTTTCATCTTGTGCGCGGTCTGCCAGGTGCGGATGATCACCTCGCCGACGCGGCCCATCGCCTGGCTGTCCGACGACATCATCGAGAGCGCGCCAAGATCGTGCAAGATGTCCTCGGCGGCAATGGTTTCCTTGCGGATCCGGCTTTCCGCGAAGGCGACGTCTTCGGGGATCGTGCTGTCCAGATGATGGCACACCATCAGCATGTCGAGATGCTCGTCGAGCGTGTTGACCGTGTAGGGCCGCGTCGGATTGGTGCTGCTTGGCAATACGTTGGCGAGGCCGGCGACTTTGATGATATCAGGCGCGTGGCCGCCGCCGGCGCCTTCGGTATGAAACGCGTGGATCGTGCGGCCCTTGAACGCCGCGATCGTGTCCTCGACGAAGCCGGATTCATTCAGCGTGTCGGTGTGGATCATCACCTGCACATCGAAACGATCCGCCACCGCCAGGCAATTGTCGATCGCGGCGGGTGTCGTGCCCCAATCCTCGTGCAGCTTCAGGCAGCACGCGCCGGCGCGAACCATCTCCTCCAGCGCCTGAGGCCGCGTTGCATTGCCCTTGCCGGCGAAGCCAAGATTGACCGGCAGGCCCTCGGCGGCCTGGATGATGCGGGCGAGGTGCCAGGGTCCGGGTGTGCAGGTGGTGGCCGAGGTGCCGGTGGCGGGCCCGGTGCCGCCACCGAGCAACGTCGTTACGCCGGCGGCAATGGCCTCATCGACCTGTTGCGGACAAATGAAATGAATATGGCTGTCGATGCCGCCGGCGGTCAGGATCTTGCCCTCGCCGGCGATGATCTCGGTGCCCGGTGCGATGATGATATC
>Ga0193726_1003149_pt1 | contig 10672 bp, 10 predicted proteins | sample H2c1metaG_FD_144928 | JGI IMG/M metagenome (GOLD analysis project Ga0193726, IMG submission 144928) | Soil microbial communities from a riparian zone of the East river system, Colorado, United States - H2c1 | ecosystem: Environmental > Terrestrial > Soil > Riparian zone | place: USA: East River... | reverse complement strand
AGTGCCTAGCGGGGTGGGGTGAGTAGGGTCGCGAGGGCGTCCATGGCGGCGGGGACGAGGGCGTAGTAGGCCCAGACGCCGCGCTTGTCCCTGGTGAAGATCCCGGCCTCGACGAGGATCTTGAGATGATGCGAGATCGTCGGCTGGGTGAGGCCGAGCGGCTCGGTCAGGTCGCAGACGCACGCCTCGCCGCCCTGGTGCGCGGCGACCATCGAGACCAGCCGCAGCCGGGTGGGATCGGCCAGCGCCTTGAGGGTGCGGGCCAGGCCGGCCGCCTGGTCGGCGGTGATCGGCTCCCGCAGCAGGGGGGCGCAGCACTGGTCGGCCAGCAGGCGGGGCGCTGCGGGTGCCTCGGCGACGACTGAATTGCTCATCTAGCCAGTATGCGGCAGGTATTGACAGCCGTCTATCCCTGGCGCAAGGTAGGCATCGACAGTTATCTATACCTGGGAGTGGCCATGAGCACCGAGCCTGCGACGGGCGATGAGTCGGCGGTGGACTCCGCGGCGGGTGACACCGAGGTGCGCCGCGGGGCGAACGACGCCGGGGCGACCGACGCCGGGGCGACTGACGGCGGAGCGACTGGGGCGGCTGACGGCGGGGGTTGGGCGCCGGAGGCTTGCACGCTGCCGACCGCCGAGCGGCCGCTGCGGGCGGCCGACTTTGACGCGGTCTTCGCGGCTACGGTCCGGGGCCTGGACCGCATCGGGCCGACTCGGCTGCGCCTGGATCTCGAGCCCAGCCCGCAGGCGGCCGCCCGGATGGCGGAGCTGGCGGCAGCCGAGACGGGCTGCTGCTCCTTCTTTACCTTTGCCCTCACCGCCACGGGCGGTGCCCTGACCCTGGACATCACGGTCCCGCAGCAGTACGCGCCGGTGCTGACCGCCCTGGCCGACCGGGCGGTTGCCGTCGCCGGCAGGGGATCCTGATCCGTCCGGCCGCAGGCCAGGGCGGGCGCTCAGGCCCGGAAACGACAACGCCCCCGGTGAGCCGTGGCTCGCCGGAGGCGTATCGGTGTCGGTGCGCGGTCGCCTCACGGCGAGAAGCACATCGCGGCTCCAGCCGAGCGGTATTCCGCGAAGGCGATGGTTAGGCCCGGGGGACTCGAACACACCGACGGGGGCTTGTAACGCGGCCTCCCGCCCGGCTATTCCAGCCTCCCCGGGCGACTTCCCGAGAGCCGGGCGGGGCCCGTGCGCCGCCCGGCGAGCGACTAGAGTCAGGACCAAATTGCCCATGACGAGAGCGAGTTTTCCCTTGCTGTCCCTGGTCCTGCCGAAGGGCTCACTGGAGCGCGCCACCCTCGACCTGTTCGACGCGGCTGACCTGACCGTGCAGCGGTCATCCGACCGCGACTACCACGCGGCGATCGACGATCCCCGCATCGACCGGGTCAAGTTCCTGCGCCCGCAGGAGATCCCGTCCTACGTCGCCGAGGGACTGTTCGACTTCGGCATCACCGGCCGGGACTGGATCACCGAGACCGGCGCCAACGTCACCTCGCTCGGCGAGTTGCAGTACTCCAAGGCGACCTCGTCGCCGGTCCGGGTGGTGCTCGCGGTGCCGGCCAGCGCACCCTGGCAGTCCGTGCGCGACCTTCCTGACGGCCTGCGTATCTCGACCGAGTTTCCCGAGCTCACCCGGCGGTTCCTGGACTCAGCCGGGGTCAAGGCGGCCATCATCCCGTCCTACGGGGCGACCGAGGCCAAGGTGCCCGACATCGTGGATGCGATCGTCGACCTGACTGAAACCGGGTCGTCGCTGCGGCGCAACGGGCTGCGCATCCTGGAGACGCTGCTGACCAGCTACACCGAGCTGGTCGCGAATCCGGCCGCGCACGAGGACGAGGCCAAGCGGTCGGCGATGGAGGACATCGCGCTGCTGCTGCGCGGCGCCATCCAGGCCCGCGGCAGCGTCCTGCTCAAGCTCAATGTCGGCGTCGGCGACCTGGGCGCCGTGACGGCCATGCTGCCCGCGCTGTCGTCGCCCACGGTGACCTCGCTGGCCCGCGGCGACATGCACGCGGTGGAGGCCGTGGTGCCCAAGCGCGGGGTCAACACGCTGATTCCCGCGCTGAAGTCGGCGGGCGCCCGGGACATCCTGGAAGTCCCCATCTCCAAGATCGTCGAGTAGCGTCCGCCAGATCGTCAGCCTGCCCCCCGGGGCAAACTGGTGACATGGGTACTGTTTACGCCGAAATAGACCGCAAGCTGCGGGACTGGCTGCTGGCCCAGCCAGTGTTCTTCGTGGGCTCGGCGCCGCTGTCGGCGGAGGGCCATGTCAACGTCTCGCCCAAGGGCATGGACGGGACGTTCGCCGTGCTGGGCCCGCACCGCGTGGGCTACCTCGATTACTACGGCAGCGGCGCCGAGACGATCGCGCACCTGCGCGAGAACGGCCGCATTGTCATCATGTGCTGCGCGTTCTCGGGGCCGCCGAAGATCGTCCGGCTGCACGGCCGGGGCCGGATAATCCTGGAGGGCGACCCCGAGTACGCGGAGGCGCGCCGGGCGTTCAGCAAGCCCCGTGACCGCGGGCTGCGGTCGATCATCGTCGTGGAGGTCGACCGGATCGCGGACTCGTGCGGGTTCTCCGTGCCGCTGATGGACTTCGTGGCCGACCGGGACCTGCTCGACCGGTCCCAGGAACGCCGGGAGCCGCGGTACTTCGATGAGTACGGCAGCACCCGCAATGCGGCCAGCATCGACGGGCTGCCCGCGCTCGCGCCGGAGCGGGTGCTCAGGTAACCCCGCAATTATTCAGATAATGGGAGTAACGCCCCAATTGCTCCGCCGCAGGCCGCCCGAATTAGGCAAGAAAATAGCGCGGCGTCCGAGTAGGCGGACAACCTGGCGGGCGGCCTGACCGGTTCTGGTCAACTGTCTAGGGATTTAACGCAGTAGTGACCGCTGTGCAACCTTGACGAGGTAACAGCCGCATGCCCAAGATGGGATCGTTCGCCCTGGAAGCGGTTCCAGTTCGGGCCGAAAAGGCGGTGACGCTGTGCCGAAACCCCGACGCGCGACGATCGCTGATGTGGCCGCTGCGTCCGGGGTCGGCGTCGGAACGGTTTCCCGGGTCATCAACCGGGCGTCTGGAGTGCGCGAGGCGACGCGCGCCCGGGTGCTGGCCGCCATCGAGCAGCTGGGCTACCGGCCCAGCCACCTGGCCGCGTCGCTGTCGCGCGGAACGCCGCGGACCGTCGCGATCGTCCTGCCCCACCTGACCCGGCCGTCCTCGGTCGAGCGGCTGGCCGGCGCGCTGGCCGTGCTGGCCCGCTACGAGTACGACACGATCGTCTGCAACGTCAACACGCCCAGCCAGCGTGACCACGTCCTGGCCACCCTCGTGGCCCGGCACCGGGCCGACGGCGTGATCGTCGTGTCCCTGCCGCTCAGCCCCGCGCAGCTGGCGGCCTTCCGCCAGGCCGGGCTGCCGCTGGCCACCGTGGACGTCGCGACCCGCGGCGTCCCGCACACCGTCATCGACGATGTAGCGGGCGGCCGCCTGGCCACCAATCACCTGATCGAGCTCGGGCACCGCCGGATCGGCTTCATCGGGGACCGCGTCCAGCGGGCGGTGTCGACGGCCCTCGGCTTCACCGCCTCGGCCCGGCGGCTGGCCGGCTACCGGCAGGCGCTGGCCGCGGCCGGGCTCGCGGCGGACAACTCGCTCATCCGGCTCGGCCCGCACGGCCCGGCCAGTGCCCAGGCGCTGGCCACCGAGCTGCTGGAGCTGCCCGACCCGCCCTCGGCCATCTTCGCGGCGTCCGACACCCAGGCCATGGGCGTGCTGGCCGCCGCCGACCAGTCGGGCGCCTCGGTGCCGTACCAGCTGTCGGTGATCGGGTTCGACGACATCCAGTCTGCCGCGCTGCTGGGCCTCAGCACCGTCCGCCAGCCGCTCGAGGACAGCGGGGCGCAGGTCGCGGAGCGGCTGTGCGCGCTGCTGCGCGGCGAGCCCGTCCGGCCGCAGCGCCAGGTGCTGGAAGTGCAGGTCATGCCGCGGGCCAGCTCCGCCTCGGCCGGCAGCAGCCGGGTGGCGGCCGGGAGTCCCGAGCGCGGCCCGCGCGGTCGCGCCCGCCCGGCCGATACCAGCGGCCCCGGCCGGCGCCCCGCGCACCGGACCACCGCGAGGCCGCAGTGACCGCCCGGCGGCTCGCCGCCCGGCCCGCCGCCCGGACCGGCCAGCGCGGCGCCCAGTCCGCCGCGCGGACCGGCGCCCGGCCGGCTACGGCGGAGCCTGCCAGAGGCCGCCGGACGGCGAAAGCCCGCCGGATCGCGAGCATCACGGGAGCGCCCCGTGGCCCCAGTCCTGCCACTCCTGCCTTACCGGCACCGTCAGCACCAAAGCGGCCGCCCGAGTCACGGCACCCGCCTACAACACGGAAACCACCGGCACCACGAACAACTCCGAAACCACAAAAAGCACCGGTAACTCGCCCCGACGCGGATAACCGACGTAAAACCGGGCAACTGCCTGGGCCATCACCGGCTCGGCGCCAGTCCGGCCGCACACGCCAGCACCACCCCGGCACCAGCACCGCGCCGGGTACCAGCACCTCGGCGGAGGGAAAACGAGAATGACAGAGCACGGAGCGCGACCCGCGCCCCGCCGCCCAGCCGGGCGCGGCGGCAGCGGGACCGGCGGGATCGGCGGGATCGGCCGCAGAGCGGGCCGCGGCGCACCGCCCGGCCGGCGGCGTGCCTGGATCGGCGTGGCGGTGGCCGCGCTGGCCGCGTCGGGCCTGGCCGCGTGCGGCACGGCCAACGCCGGCACCGGCCCGGTCACGCTGAACTACTACCTGTATCCCGATAACTCGGGCGCCACCCAGACGGCCATCAAGAACTGCGACGCGCAGAGCGGCGGCAAGTACACGATCTCCTACCAGCAGCTGCCCGCGGCCTCGGACGGCCAGCGCCAGCAGCTGGTCCGGCGGCTCGCTGCCCACGACAACACGATCGACATCATGGGCCTGGACGTCACCTGGGAGTCCGAGTTCGCCCAGGCGGGCTGGGCGGCCGAGTGGACCGGGGCCAACAAGTCCCAGGCCGAGAACGGCACGCTCAAGCCCGCCCTGGAGACGGCGATCTGGAAGGGCAAGCTCTACGCCGTTCCCGACAACAGCAACACCCAGCTGCTGTGGTACCGGTCCGACCTGGTCAAGAAGCCGCCGGCGACCTGGGCCGAGATGATCTCCGACGCTGAGCGGCTGGCCAAGGAGGGCAAGCCGCACTACATCGAGATCCAGGGCGCGCAGTACGAGGGCGCGACCGTCTGGTTCAACACGATGGTGGCCAGCGCGGGCGGCACGATCCTCAACCCGGACGCGACCAAGACGACGCTGGGCGCCCCCGCGGTCAAGGCCCTGTCGATCATGAAGCAGCTCGCCTCCTCCGCGGCGGCTGACCCCTCGCTGGACGTGCAGATGGAGAACCAGAACCGGCTGGCCATGGAAGCCGGCACGGCCGCCTTCCAGCTGAACTACCCATTCGTGTATCCGGCCATGAAGCTCGACAACCCCAAGCTGTTCAAGAGCTTCAAGTGGGCGCTGTACCCGGAGGTCATCCCCGGCCAGCCGGCCAAGGTGACCATCGGCGGGATCGACCTCGCGGTCAGCTCGTACTCGCAGCACAAGGCCCTGGCGTTCCAGGCCGCGCTGTGCCTGCGCGACAGCCAGAACCAGCTCATCGGGGCCACCGTGGGCGGCACCCCGCCGACCATCACCAGCCTCTACAACAACCCCAAGCTGTTCCCGGACTACCCGTTCCACGCCGACATCCTGAAGGCCCTGCAGAACGCCAGCGTCCGGCCCAAGTCCCCGGTCTACCAGGTCGTCTCCATCGACGTCTCGCACCTGGTCGCCCCGGCCAACGGCATCAACCCGGCCGCCACGGAACAGTCCATGGTCAGCCAGCTCGGTGAGGCCCTGCAGTCCAAGGGCCTGGTCCCGTGAGCCGCCGCCAGGCTAGCGGCGCGCTAGCAGCAACGGAAGGAATCCGCCGATGAGCGTGGAGACGACGGCCGGGACCGCGGCCGTCCCGCAGACCGCAGGCAAGGTCAAGAAGGCACCCCTGTCGGAAGGCGCGCGGGCCGAGCGCAACCTCGGCTGGATGCTGTGCGCGCCGGCGGTGATCGTCATGATCGGCGTCACCGCCTACCCGGTGGTGTACGCCATCATCCTGTCGCTCCAGCGCTACAACCTGGAGCTGCCGCAGGCGGTCAAGTTCATCGGATTCAGCAACTACGCCGCCGTGCTCAGCTCCCCGTACTGGTGGCAGGCGCTCAAGGTCACCGTGATCATCACCGTCTTCTCGGTGGGCATCACGCTGGTCCTCGGCATGCTGCTGGCCCTGCTCATGCACCGGACGCTGTTCGGCCGGGGCACGGTCCGGACCGCCGCGCTCATCCCCTACGGGATCGTCACGGTGGCCGCCGCCTACGGCTGGCAGTACGCCTGGACCCCCGGCCAGGGCTACCTGTCCGCCGCGTTCGGCAACGGAGCCCCGCTGACCACGGAGATCTCCTCGATCATCGTCATCATCGTGGCCGAGATCTGGAAGACCACGCCGTTCATGGCCCTGCTGCTGCTGGCCGGCCTGTCCCTGGTCCCCGACGACCTGCAGAAGGCCGCGAAGGTCGACGGGGCGACGTCCTGGCAGCGGTTCACCCGGATCACGCTGCCCCTGATGAAGCCGGCCATCCTCGTCGCGCTGCTGTTCCGCACGCTCGACTCGTTCCGGATCTTCGACAACATCTTCATCCTGACCAACGGGGCCAACAACACCGGCTCGGTGTCAGTCGTCGGCTACGACAACCTGTTCAACGCGCTGAACCTCGGCATCGGGTCGACGATCTCGATCCTGATCTTCATCTGCGTGGCCATCATCGCCTTCGCGTTCATCAAGGGCTTCGGCACCGCCGCTCCCGGCACCGACATCGGAAAGAGGTGACGCCGTCATGGCCGCTGTAACCACCACTGCCGGTGCCCCGACGGAGAAGGTCCGCACCGGGCCGCGCACGACACCCCAGCAGAAGGCCGGGTGGGGGATCGCGAACTTCGTGGTCATCGCGCTGGCGCTGATCCCGGTCCTGTGGATGGTGTCGCTGTCGTTCAAGACGCCGGCCGCCATCCTGGACCCGTCGTTCCTGCCGAAGTCCTGGACCTTGTCGAACTACACCGAGATCCTGCAGACCTCGCAGTTCATCCGGCCGCTGGTCAACTCGATCGGCATCGGCCTCATCGCGACCCTCATCGCGGTCGTGCTGGCCTCCATGGCGGCCTACGCCATCGCGCGGCTGCAGTTCCCCGGCAAGAGCGTGCTCATCGGCATGTCCCTGCTGATCGCCATGTTCCCGCAGATCGCGCTGGTCACCCCGATGTTCAACATCGAGCGGTCGCTGGGGCTGTTCAACACCTGGCCCGGCCTCATCATCCCCTACGTTGCCTTCGGCCTGCCGCTCGGCATCTACACCCTGTCCGCGTTCTTCCGGGAGATCCCCTGGGAGCTGGAGAAGGCAGCCAAGATGGACGGCGCGACGCCCTTCCAGGCGTTCACCAAGGTCATCGCCCCGCTGGCGGCGCCCGGCATGGTGACCACGGCCATCCTCGTCTTCCTGTTCTGCTGGAACGAGTTCCTGTTCGCGATCTCCTTCACCTCGACGACCGCCTCCCGGACGGCGCCGGCCTCGATCGCCTACTTCAGCGGGAGCTCGGTGTTCACCGTGCCGACCGGCCCGATCTCGGCGGCCGCGGTGGTCATCACCATCCCGATCATCATCTTCGTGCTGTTCTTCCAGCGCCGCATCGTGGCCGGGCTGACGTCCGGCGCGGTCAAGGGCTAAGAGGGGATTCACAAGTGGCCGAGATCGTTCTGGACAACGTCACCAAGCGCTATCCCGATGGCCAGCTGGCCGTCGACAACTTCAACCTGGACATCGCGGACGGCGAGTTCGTCATCCTGGTCGGGCCGTCCGGCTGCGGAAAGTCCACCACCCTGAACATGATCGCCGGGCTGGAGGACATCACCGAGGGCGAGCTCCGCATCGGCGGCAAGGTAGTGAACAACGAGGCGCCCAAGGACCGCGACATCGCGATGGTCTTCCAGAGCTACGCCCTGTACCCGCACATGACGGTGCGGGAGAACATGGGCTTCGCCCTCAAGCTGGCCAAGACCCCGGCCAACGTCATCAACGAGAAGGTCGAGGAGGCCGCGCGGGTCCTGGACCTGACCCAGCACCTCGACCGCCGGCCGGCCAACCTGTCCGGCGGGCAGCGGCAGCGGGTCGCCATGGGCCGCGCCATCGTGCGCAGCCCGCAGGCGTTCCTGATGGACGAGCCGCTGTCCAACCTGGACGCCAAGCTGCGGGTGCAGACCCGCATCCAGGTGTCCCGGCTGCAGAAGCGCCTCGGCACCACGATGGTGTACGTGACGCACGACCAGACCGAGGCGATGACGCTGGGCGACCGCCTGGCCGTCATGCGCAGCGGCCTCCTGCAGCAGGCCGGTACCCCGAAGGAGCTGTATGACCGGCCCGTGAACCTGTTCGTGGCCGGGTTCATCGGCTCCCCGGCTATGAACTTCATGGGCGCCAAGCTGGAGGAGGGCGTGCTGCGCACCCGGATCGGCGACATGCCGGTCAGCAGCGCCCTGCGCCAGGTACTCGAGAAGGCCAACGTCGGCCGGGACGTCATCGTCGGCCTGCGCCCCGAGGACTTCGAGGACGCGGTCATCGTGCCCGCGGACCTGCGCGGCTTCGGGATCACCTTCCACGCCACGATCGACGTGGTGGAGTCCATGGGCTCCGACGTTTTCGTCTACTTCACCCAGGACAGTGACCTGTCGGTGCACTCCGACCAGCTCGCCGACCTGGCCGCGGACGTCGGCGCGGAAGACACGGGGGAAGCGGGGGAGACGGTGACCGCGCGCCTGGACGCCGCCACCAAGATCCGCGAGGGCCAGGACGCCGAGCTGTGGGCCGACCTGCGCCCGCTGCACGTGTTCGACCCGCAGACGGGCCGCAACCTGGCGCTCGACGTGCCGACAGCACCGGAAGGATGAGGCCGGCCTAGGTGCCGGACGCTGGTGCGGATGGCCTCGTTTCGCCAGGAAATTGGCGAAACGGGGTCCTCACCGCCCGGCCGGCTCCCGGACGTCGAGGCCGCGCTCGCGCAGGGCGGCCTCGGCCCGGTAGATGTCGGCCTGCCGGGCACGGTCGCCGCCGGGCGGCGGGCTGACCTCCAGCCGGGCGCAGGCCTCGCGCAGCGTGTCCAGGTAGGCGCCGCGGACGGCCGCGACGCGGTGGTGCTTGGCGGTCGCGCCGGGGGCGGCCTCGGTCGCCTCCAGCTGCGCGCGCAGCCGGCGCAGCCGGGCCTGCAGGTGGTCGGCGGGCTCGGGCGGCGGCGCCTTGCGGCGCAGCTCGGCGAGCCCGCGGCCGCCGCGCACCACGACGATGAGAACGTACATGGCGGCGGTCGGGAGCAGCAGCGCCAGGGCCGTCCACGCGATGGTGGCCATGCCTATCAGGGTGCGCCGCTGGGGACCCGGATGGCAAGCTCATTGAGGCCCAGGCGACAGGAGAAAGATGGAACCTAGCTCGGCGCAGCACCCGTGGTGGCACGGTGCCGTCCTCTACCAGCTCTACGTCCGTTCCTGGCTGGACACCGACGCCGACGGGTACGGCGACCTGCGCGGCATCATCAGCCGCCTGGACCACCTGGAATGGCTCGGCGTGGACGGCATCTGGCTGTCGCCCACGATGCCCTCGCCGGACGCCGACTGGGGCTATGACGTCAGCGACTACCTGAGCGTCCACCCGGAGCTCGGCACCCTGGCCGACCTCGACGAGCTGATCGCCGCGGCGGCCGCGCGGGGCATGAAGGTGCTGCTCGACCTGGTCCCCAACCACACCAGCTCGGCGCATCAGTGGTTCATCGACGCCGCGTCCGGCCGGGACGCCGCCCACCGGGAGTACTACGTCTGGCCCGACGCCGCGCCCGGCGGCGGCCCGCCGACCAACTGGCTGGACTCCACCGGCCACTCGGCCTGGACCTGGGATGACCGGACCGGGCAGTTCTACCTGCACAACTTCCTGGCCACCCAGCCCGACCTCAACTGGTGGCTCCCGGAGGTGCACGAGGAGTTCCGGCGGGTGCTGGAGTTCTGGTTCGATCGCGGCGTGGCCGGCTTCCGGATCGACGTGGCCCAGGGCCTGTACAAGGATGCGCTGCTGCGCGACAACCCGCCGGTGCCGCCGCAGGCGGCCGGGGACCCGCTGGCCGGGCAGTTCGGGCTGGGCCAGGTCTACAACGCCAACCGGCCCGAGGTGCACGGCGTGTACCGGGACTGGCGGAAGATCGCGCGGGAGCATGAGCCGGAGCGGCTGCTGCTCGGCGAGACCTGGGTCGCGGACCCGGCCGCGTACTACGGTGACAACGACGAGCTGCAGCTGGCCTTCAACTTCCCGTTCGTGTTCGCGGACCTGACCGCGGCGGGCCTGTCCGGCGTGGTGCGGCGGACGCTGGAGGCCATCCCGGCCGGGGCCTGCCCGGTGTGGATGGCCTCCAACCACGACGTCGGCCGGTTCCCGAGCCGGTGGGCCGGCGGCGACGACCAGCGCGCCCGGCTGGCGCTGCTGCTGCTCACGACCCTGCCCGGCGCGGTCGTCCTGT
>Ga0193726_1003148_pt1 | contig 10672 bp, 8 predicted proteins | sample H2c1metaG_FD_144928 | JGI IMG/M metagenome (GOLD analysis project Ga0193726, IMG submission 144928) | Soil microbial communities from a riparian zone of the East river system, Colorado, United States - H2c1 | ecosystem: Environmental > Terrestrial > Soil > Riparian zone | place: USA: East River... | reverse complement strand
TCTCGCCAGAAACTCCGTCCAGGGAGTTCCGTTCCCTGCAAGGGGAGTTGCGTACTCCCGAGAGCGGGAGGGAGCGCCGGGTACCAGTCGATCGGCGCCAAATGTTTCTTTGTCGAAAAATATGGCCTGGCTCAAGCCGCGATAGAGATCGCGATCATGACACTTCGCTTCGAGCGCAGGGGGATCGATTCCCAACTCGGCCATCAACCCGCCAGCTTCCTGGCTGTAGGGGAAGGGCGATTCAATCGCCCAGGTTCCACCGTTGCCCAGCATGAGGCGTCCGTTGGAACGAAATTCGTTACGCTTGGCGTGACCGCCAAAATCATCGTGATTGTCGAGAATGAGAATCCGCGCGGAAGGGTTCTTCGCGCGGTAGAAGTAAGCGGCCGCGAGCCCGCTGAGGCCTGCTCCGGCAATTACCAGATCATAGGTTTCGCGCGTGTGGATGGGGGCGCCCGCGCTCTTCCAGAATTTTCCGTCGCGCAGCGCATGGGCAACGCTGAAAGCTCCATCGTGGCTGCCGCGCATACCCGTCAGGGCCGGAGGGTAATACCCCGATGCGTTCTGTCGAAGGGGGGTGGACTTGCCGGCGCCGAGAGCAAATTCAGGAACCAAGGAAGCGGCCGTGAGCCCGCCTACGCCGATGGCCATTCCGTTCAGGAAGTCACGCCGGGTGATGGGCCTCTCCATCCCTAGCTCGCGGTCGCGAGCTGATGTGCGGTCGTCCTTTTCCATGAAAGCCTGGGTCTTCGGTCCTAGCTGAATCCGTTTCGCGAGAGAGGCAGCTCCCGCACCCGTTTGCCGGTGGCGGCGAAGATCGCATTGCATAGCGCGGGCGCGAATGGCGGTACTCCAGGCTCGCCCACCCCGGCCGGCGGGGCATCGCTGTCCACGATGTATACATTGGTCTTGTAAGGCGCATCGTTCATCCGCGCAATTTGATAGTCGTGGAAATTGGATTGATTGATTCGACCGTGGCTCGCGGTGATTTCTCCTGTGCGGGCGATGCTTGTGCCAAACACCGCCGCGCCTTCGAACTGCGCCCGGACGGTGTCGGGATTCACAACGGTTCCCGCGTCCAGCACCGTGTCGACCCGCGGAATTCGGACCTCGCCTTTGTCCGTGACCTCGACCTCCACCACCGTGGCTACATAGGACAGGAAGCTGCGATGCACGGCGATGCCCTGGCCGGTTCCTGGGGCGAACTTACGCTTGCCCCATCCCGCCTTCTCCGCCACGAGCTCGGTGACATGGCGAAGACGCCCGATGTCGAAGGGATAATTCACAGCCGAAGGGTCGTCTTGATTCGCATCAGCCGCCTCTTTCATCAGGCGGCCGGGCCCGATCAAAGACAGCAGATATTCCAGAGGATCGCGTCCCGCGGCATGGGCCAGTTCATTGGCAAAAGACTGGACAGAGAACGCGTGATAAATATTCGCCACCGACCGCAACCAACCGATGCGAACGTGGGCGGACGCTTCGCCGTTTTCCGCGCGATGGTTGGGGAGGTCGAAAGGCACGTTGTTCCAGCCCATGTACATCTCGCCGGGGTCGCCCAGGCGCACGTCGATGCCAAAGGTCGATCCGATGGGCGGGAACACCGAACGCTGCAACCAGGCGGTTGGCTTGCCCCTCGAATCGAGCAGCGCCTTCAAGTACATGGCTGCCGTGGTGTGATAGTAGTCGAACTTGACGTCGTCTTCGCGGCTCCAAACCACTTTCACCGGCTTGCCGAGCTTTTTTGAAAGCACCGCGGCTTCGGCCACATAGTCAGGCTTGGACTTGCGTCCAAAACCTCCACCCAGCAGGGTTACGTGGCAGGTCACATCTGCCTTCTTGATGCCCAGCACTTTCGCTACCGTGTCCTGAACGCCTTGCGGGTTTTGCGTGCAGGTCCAGGCGGTCACTTTGCCATCGCGATATTCCGCAACCGCCACCGGAGGCTCCATGGAAACATGGGCCAGCATCGGCGTGTAATAGTCGGCCTCAACAATCTTGCCGCCCTTGGCGAATTCCGCATCCACGTTCCCGATATTGCGAACGACCTTTCCCGGCCTGCGGGATGTCTCCTGCATTTCCTTTTTAAACGATTCGGAGTCGAAGCTGGCGTTCGGCCCGTTGTCCCAATCCACTTGAAGTTGCTTGCGGCCCTTGAATGCCGACCAAGTATTATCGGCGATGACAGCGACTCCGCCCAACGGCTGGAATTGGTGCGGAGGCTTGAAGGGGTCCATCGCGACCGTCTGCTTCACCCCCTGTACCCGTAGAGTAGCCTTGTCGTCATAGGATTTCACCTTGCCGCCCAACACCGGAGGATGCGCGATGGCGGCATAGACCATGCCATCCCGGCGAACATCCATGCCGAAGACCGCTTTGCCGGTGCATTGATCTTGCAAATCGTAGTGAGCGGCGGGTTTGCCGATGTAGCGCCAGGCACTCCTCGGTTTAAACTTGAGGTGTTCCTTTTTCGGAACCGGCAGTTTCGCCGCCGGGCCGGCAAGTTCGCCATAACCAAGCCTGCGTCCGGTCTTCGGATGAACCACGGTGTGGACGGGGTCGGTGATGCACTCCGAGGCGGAAACGTTCCACTGCCGAGCGGCGGCCGCGACCAGCATGAAGCGCGCAGTGGCTCCGCTCTGCCGCATGACATCGAAAAAATCGCGGACGGAGTGCGATCCGTCGGTATCCTGATCGCCGTATTTTTCATCGCCTAACGCCTGGTGGACTTTCACGCGATCCCAATCGGCGTCCAATTCGTCGGCCACTACGCGGGGAAGGCTGGTGCGGGTTCCGGTGCCCATGTCGGACCGATGCGCGATCACATGGACAGTGCCATCAGAGTCGATCGCCACAAAAATCGTGGGATGCAGAACCGCGCCGTCGATGGGACCTTTGGCTGCGTCCCAAGCGAGCAGGGTGGGGGGAACCAGCGTCGCACCCAGAACCAAGCCACCCGCGGCAAGCATGCCCTCGAGGAAACCGCGGCGGCTGACATTTTCAACGACGATCATGCCGTCTCCTTCGCCGCCGCCTTGATGGCGGCTCGAATTCTTTGATAGGTTCCGCAGCGACAGATATTTCCCGACATCACCGCATCGATTTCCTTGTCGGTCACTTTGCGCTTGGTGTTGATCATCGAAACCGCCTGCATGATCTGTCCCGACTGGCAGTAACCGCACTGGGGTACGTTATTTTCCATCCAGGCTTTTTGCACGGGATGCAATCCGTGCTGAGCGATGCCCTCGATGGTGGTGATGTTCTTCCCTGCCAGGGTACTCATGGGCGTGGAGCAGGATCGAATCGCCCTTCCGTTTTGCAGCACCGTGCAGGCCCCACACAGGGCCATGCCGCATCCGAACTTGGTTCCCGACATTCCGAGGATGTCCCGTAAATACCAGAGCAAGGGCATTTCGGGATCACCGTCGAAGGAGTGGTCGGCACCATTCACCTTGAGCTGAACCATGGTTTCTTCCTCGATCAAAGGCAGGTAAACCTTCCTGCAATTCCGCAAAGTTAGAGAAACGCCCTAACTTTGTCAATCAGGAGATTCTAAACCTAGACGGCTCGATTTGCAGACTGGCAAGCGTGTGACGGTGCGCATGACCGGGGGACGTGTTTCAACGGAAGCGGGCGCTGTCGCGCACCTGGCGGGCGACGACCTCGAGGAAGTGTTCCCAGGATTCACTGGGATCCCGCTGCCGTCCTGTTTTCGCGGTGATCCGGCTGGCGATTTTGTATGCCGCGTCATCGCGAACCGAAGGTTCCAGGTCGAAGCGGCGTCCGAGAAAGGTTTCGATCAGTACCAGTTCTTCCGGTGTGATCTCGGACAGATTCCAACCCGAGGAACCGGCGATTGCAATATTTTCCGCAGCGGAAATTGCCTGGTAGGGGTTGGTGCTGGCGATCACCGCCACCGCATTGATATCCGGCATGACATCCGGGGTGCGCTTGTCGTGGACCACCACGGTGCCGGCGACGTAGTCACCGAGGCGGCGGTGCTCCTGGTTGAGCATCATGCACACGATCCCCACCCCGTACATGCCTGGCAAGCCGTCAATGGCGCGCAGCAAGTTCCGACCGATGGCCTCGTAGGCATTGATCGGGCGGCCGGAAGTATGGATGACCCGGATGCCCGCGACCCGCTTCCCCGGAGTCTGGCCTTTCCAGAGGGTCTCGAAAAACGCGAAATATCCCCAGTAAATGCAAAAAATGAAGAGAATCACCACCGCGGGGATGAAAGATGCCGGGATTCCCCTGAAGTGTCGGCCCAGATTCCCGATGGAGGGGGTGGCAAGGGCCGCAGCCACAAATATGAGAAAAACTACAAAGTAGAGCACCCATTGCAGTAGAGTATCGATGGCCAGGGCGAGGGAGCGGCTGCCAATCCCGGCCAGAGGTAACTCGAGGGCGATTTGCTCGGGGGTATCAATCTTCAATTGATCGGTTGACTGCACTTGTGATCTCCACTCGCTGGCTGGAAAAACGCAAGCCCCACTGGAGCCGGCTCGAAGAGCTGCTCAACGCCAGTTCGCGTAAAGGATTCAAGTCCCTGACGCGTGCGGAATTGCAGGAGTTGAGCCTGCTTTACCGCCAAATTGCCGCCGATCTCGCCGTCCTTCGCGAAGACCGCGGTTCGGTCAATTTCGCCAGGTACCTCAACCAATTGCTGGCGCGCGCCCACAATACCATCTATTCGGCCCACCGGGGGAGTCCCTCCGCGGTAATCGACTTCTTCGCCAGAACCTACCCGCGAGTATTCCGGGAAAATCTGCGCTACACCATGGTGGCATTCCTGATTTTCCTCGCCGGAGCGGCCGTCGGTTCCGCACTGACCTATCACGACCCTGATTTTAAAGTTAAGATTCTTGGCCCGGAGATGGTGGCCACCATTGACCGCCAGCAAATGTGGACCCATTCCATTGTGGGGATCAAACCGGTCGCCTCCAGCGCCATCATGACCAACAATATTACGGTCTCCTTCATGGCCTTTGCTTCCGGCATCACCGGCGTGGGCACGATCTATTCGATGGCCTTCAATGGAATCCTGATTGGAGTCATCGGCGTGGCCTGCCACCTCTCCGGCATGAGCTTGCAGCTATGGAGCTTTGTCGCGCCCCACGGCGTCCTCGAATTGCCCGCCATCTTTATCGCAGGAGGAGCGGGACTCAAGCTGGCTTACAGTCTGCTCTTCCCCCGATTCCTGCCAAGACGGGAGTCGCTCGCGCGGGCAGGATCGGAGGCCGTCAAACTGCTGCTCGGCTGCGTTCCCATCCTGGTCATCGCAGGCACAATCGAAGCCTACGTCTCGCCGACCGAGCTGGCGGTGAAATTCAAATTTGGGTTGGCAGGTGCGCTGTTCAGCCTGCTCATCGTTTATCTTTTCTGGGCGCCTGTGGAGAAGCCTACAACTGATCCCGCTGCTTGATCTCCAGGTAGGAATTTACCAGAGTTGGAGACAGCTTCCCCGAGCTGGTTTCGAGTGCCAGCGCGCCTCGCTCCCTTAAGCGTGCCAGCAACAACTCGCGCCGGTGTACCAGTTCCTGCGCCGCGGCCGTCTCGTACATCTGATCGACGCTCTCCGGCTTCCTCGCCGCCCGCTGATTGAGGCCGGGATCGCCGATTACGACAAACAGCACCAGGTGACGGGGCATGAGTCGCGACGCCGCCTCGATGACTTCGGGCGTCATCGCGGTCTCCGCCAAATCCGTGAGCCAGACAACCAGGCTGCGGCGCTTCTGGTCGGTCAGCAGGCGCCCGGCAGCCTGCAAATGGTCGGCTTCCCATTCATCCTCATGGACGGCCGCCAGATGTTCGATGATCTGCCTCAGGTGCGCGCTCCCCTGGGCGGCGGGAACGCGCTGCCGTATGCCGCGCCCATAGGCCAACAGGCCAACGCGGTCACCCGAATACATTGCGACCTGCGCCAGCGTGAGGGCTGCGTTGACGGCGTAATCCAACTTGCTGAGGCGGGCCACTCGGGCCCGCATCAGACGGCCGGAATCGATCAGAATCCAGATGGTCTGGCTTCTCTCGATTTCGTAAAGCCGCGTGACCAGCTTGCCGCGCCGCGCGCTGGCCGTCCAACAGATGTCGCGAAACTCGTCGCCCTCTCTATATTCTCGCAGGCTCTCGAATGCCCGGCCCGTGCCTCGAAATCGTGAATGGCGCCTCGCCAATTCGATTTGACGGCTGCGAACCAGATAGACCGAGTTGCGTTTGGCCTCGTCGAGGTTCGGGTAAGTCACGACCGTCTGGGCTAAGTCAACCCTCGCCCACCGTTCCGCGATTCTCATGGGGCTTTGATAGCGAACGAAACCGTCCTTCATCTCTGCTTTGCCGCGTTCCCTGGGCAGGATTGAATATTGCGCCTCTGCTTCACCGTGTGCCCGGGCGGAAACGTCCACTTGCGCAGGTTCAAAACGCAGTTGGGTCGGCACATGGTCGAGAATCTTGGCGTGGATCGTGGAATTCGATTGGTTGATGAGAGTCAGTCTGACCCTGGCGGCAACCGACAGAGCGGACGGCGCAAGCCATGACCGGCGAATCCTTATCTGCTCGGGCTTCGGCAGCCGGGTCAAATCTAGGAGCCACGCACCGCACGCCAGAATGTCCCAACCTCCCATGGCATACAGGAAGCGTTTGTCCACAAACGCAGGAACCATCCAGATCAGCCCCACCAGCAGTAGAAATAAGAAGCGATTGCCAAACGCAATTCCCAGTCGTTTCATGGAGCGGGCTCGCCCCTCCACCGAAGCCGGGACCAGGGCATGGGGATCACTCACTTCGGGACCTCGACTGCTCGCACCACGTCTTGTACAACTTGATCAGCCGTGATGCCCTCGAGGTCTGCCTCGGGCTTCACCACGATGCGATGGCGCAGGACCGGAAGCACGGCCTGCTTGACATCGTCGGGGATGAGGTATTCGCGACCGTCCAAAGCCGCGATGGCTTTGGCAAAAACCATCAGGCTGACGGCGGCGCGCGGGCTGGCTCCGAGCGAGAGGGCGGGCCATTCTCGGGTACGTCGCACCAGTTGCACGATGTAGGTGAACAACGATTCCTGCACATTGACCGTCTTCACTTCTTGCCGGGCTTGCTTGAGCAGGTCAGGATCGATCGGACTGAGACCCAGGGCGTCCAGATTGTGCGAATCAAACCCGCCTTGAACGTTCGAAAGCAGCTGGACCTCTTCCCTGGCCTCGGGATAAGACACACGAATTTTCACCAGGAAGCGATCGAGCTGCGCCTCCGGCAACGGATAAGTTCCCTCGAAATCGATGGGATTTTGCGTGGCGAACACCATGAAGAACGGGGAAAGATCGTGGCGCGTGCCGTCGATCGTGACCTGGCGCTCCTCCATGCATTCCAGCAGCGCAGCCTGGGTGCGTGGAGGCATGCGATTCACTTCATCCACCAGGAGAAGGTGGGTGAAGACCGGGCCGGGATGCAATTGAAAGGTGCTGCTGGCAAGGTTGAGCACGTTGGTGCCGATGATGTCGGCGGGCATCAAATCCGACGTACACTGCACGCGCTGGAATTCAAGGCGCAACAGGCGCGACAGCGTTTTGATCGCCAGGGTCTTGGCGATCCCCGGAACCCCTTCGAGCAACGCATGACCCTCACAGAGCAATGCGATGAGACATTGGGTCTTCAGATCCTCCTGCCCGACCACCGCCTTGCCCATTTCCAGGCGAATGTGCTGCGCCAGCTTCGAAACGGCTTCCATCAATCTTTCTCCTTGCCCGAGATGCGAAATAATTTCAGTTTGACCGCGTAGTCATCGAGGGACTGCACCAGCCGCAAGGCGACGCCGGGCTTGAGCGCCGCTTCATACGGCGCGGATTCGCAAGCCCGGAGAGTCTCCCCAAAGTGTGCATCCTGAAAATGCCAGCGCTCGCCGACGGCGCGCTCCATTTCCTCGACCGAGGCGTTGCCGGCCATCCCCAAACGCCGAGTAAGCCAGTAACGAAACCGCTGATAGCTGATGTCCACGGCCACCGGCGCAGCGCCTGCCTGCCCGTAAAGCGAGCCCAGAGTGCGCACGAATTCCAGCGGCGACAGCCGGGCCTCCGTCGCCGGCATGCACACGGGTCCGCTGCGCCGGGCATAAGTGAGGAGGATGGCCAGGGTCAACAAGGCGAGTTGCAGAAACATCCACTTTAGCGGGGTGCGTTCCGCCGAAGCCGCAAGCGAACGCCGGTATCCGTGAAAATATTCGTCCCACAGGATCTCGCCGTCTTTCGGCTCGCCGGTGCATGCCAGGAAAAATTCCAAATTTCCGGGCTCCTTCAGCCCAGCATTGGTCAATGGCGTGGCCGAAGCCCACCAGATAACCTGGCCTTTGCCCACCCCGTATTTCACCACTCTGGGTTTTTCATGGTCGCCATAGAGCGGGATCGCAAACGAGCCAGGCTTCCAGCTGGCGTCGGCAAGCATGCTAATCTCCGGGGCTGCCCGCGTAATTTCCGAGGGGGAAAGCGCCGGCAGCTTTTTCCACGTCGAACCCGCGAAGGGATCGGGCTCAGCCTGGTTTTCAGGAAGAAAAAATCCGGCGAATACGCCGGTGGCAATCACTCTCCCGCCATTTTCGATGAACTCATCCAACTTCTTGCGCTCTTCGCTGGTTGGAGAGCCTTCCGGCGCTGCCAGCACCAGGGTCTTGCCCACAGGATCCGGCAGATCGGTGAGTGAATCTTCCCAGCGCCGCACGTTGTAACCGGACTTCTTCAGGAAAAGATAGGCGGCTTTCGCCCCACTCGATCCGGTCGAGTAGGTGCTGGGAACCTCATCGTTGGAAGAGGCTCCCTTGGCAAAAATGAAACTGGCGGCGGCGATCAGCAGAAACACTCCACCCGCAATCAGGACGATCTTGCGGTCGCCGCGGCTCAGCTCGAGTGACATCCAAGTTTCTCCAAGTGGGCCAAGGCCTGCGAATACGAGTCCGCATCGGCTTCCTGCCTGCCATACCACACCACCTCAAAACTGCGGGTAAGGGCGGCAAGCGTGGGATGGTGCTGGCTGGAGGAAGGCAGCAGTCGCAGATACTCTCTGGGGGTGCGGGCGTAATCGGGACGCCACATCCCCTGCCCCTCCAGGAAAGAAACCCCGCACCAGTAGGCCAGACGGATCGCATCGCGCCAATTTCCCCGATCGGCCGCTGCTCTGGCCTCGGCCATCCAAAGAGTCCACTCCTTGCTTGAAACCGGCAAGGGGTGCGGCATGATGGTTTCCACTTCGCCGCTGGTGCGGATGGAACGGTACATCCAGTAGGCGAGCAGCAGAACCGCCACTGCAATCAGCCCGTAGACCATGATGTCTCCAATGGCCGGAATCACGGACGAAGCGAGGGTGCGGCCCAGCAGGTGGACGAGCACTTCCATCAATCGTTCCTTCCATCGGTCCATCCAGGTTGGTCCGTGAACGCTATGAAATTCCTTGGCGGCTAGTATGTCGTTCAGGCGCGCCCGCCGCTCGGAAGCGTCCGCCACCGGCGCTTCAAAAGCTGCGGCACTGGCGCGCAAATCTCCCAGTCGTTTGCTGATCAGCTCGAGCGCGTCCTCCTGGGGGGCGTCCTGCCAATGGGTCAGGTCGTTACGCAGCCATCCGGCAGAGACTTCGAACACTTTCCGTTCCGTTTGCACCCACCAGGTTGAGGGAATCTGCCGCAACAGGCCGGAGACATTCGGGTCCTGGTCGTCGAGCGCCCTGACAGCCAGACGCAGGCGATCCAGTTCCGCGATGTACCCGTGAAGGGTCAGGGTGCGGGACGGTGCCGGTGCCGGAGCCGTCGCCGAAGCGACGCCCAGAAGGAGGCCCAATAGCGATATCAGGATTCGAAAGATACGGCGCCAGCCCATCGGCCTATCCGGGGAGCGCCGGTGCTGCTCCGCTGGGTGCGCTGTCCAGCATCGCCATCATATGTTGCAGGTCGAAGGCTTCTTTCCTCACCTTCTGGTCATAATAGGTAAGCGAAAGGGCAATTGTAATCAGCGGAGTGACCAGACTCAGACTCAGAAAAGCGCATATCGGAATGGCGATTTGCGTCCACAAAGGCATCATCGCCGGATTGTGCCCACGGGCGGCGAGCACTCCGATGGCTGCAAGGATGGGGATTTCCCACAGCAGGATAAAGGTGTAGAGCAGAAAAAAGTAGAGAATATAAATCACCAGAATCCGGAGCCGACTGCCTTTGGTCAACTCCCAACTGCGCGAAATCGAGTCCCACATCCCGCTATCTTCGAGTACAGCCACCGGGATGACCAGCGCGAACGCCAGCGCCAGAAAAATGCCTGGAACCAGCAGGAAGAGGGACGCGAAACCGATCATGATTCCCACCACGATCGTGATCAGCGCGATCAACAGAATCCGGCCCCTTATACCCAGAAAAGCGCTGGAAATGGTTGCCGTCCGGTCGAGGTGAACGTTTGACACGGCGACCACGGTCGCTCCCTGGGATGCCGCCGTGACTCCCAGTTGAAGGATCAAGGTTGGGATTAACCAGAACCAATACCGGGCTGCGAACACGCCGCCAGACTGCGATCCGAACCCCACTCCGAGCAGTTGGAAAGCCAGCAATAGCAAGTGAGGCAGGGCCACGATTCCGACAAAGAGAGCGAAATGTTTCCGGTAAAGAAAAAAGCTTCGATCCAGCAACTCACCGAGACCCAGCGGC
>Ga0193726_1003147_pt1 | contig 10672 bp, 7 predicted proteins | sample H2c1metaG_FD_144928 | JGI IMG/M metagenome (GOLD analysis project Ga0193726, IMG submission 144928) | Soil microbial communities from a riparian zone of the East river system, Colorado, United States - H2c1 | ecosystem: Environmental > Terrestrial > Soil > Riparian zone | place: USA: East River... | reverse complement strand
GCCGGTGGCGGTTGAGCTGGCAGGCGCGGCGCAAGCCTATGGCGCCGATGGAATTCTTCTCTTGCCTCCGTTCTATGCCCACGCTACGGACGAGGGATTGTTTCACTATTATCGCGGCATCGCCGCGGCGACGAAGCTGGGCGTGATTTTGTTCCAGACGCCCTCTTTGCGATTCAGCACGTCGCTGCTGCGAAGGCTGGCGGAAGTGCCGAACATCGTCGGGATGAAGGATGAACATGGAGATATGAAGCAATTCGTTCATCAATGGCAGGCTGTCGGCGATCGCCTGGAACTTCTTTGTGGCGTCGGCGAAATCCTCGCCCCGAGTTATTTCGCCCTGGGCGTGCGCGCCTTCACCAGCGGGATCGTCAACTTCATGCCGCAGACCCCGCTCCGGATTCTTAAGCTCTTGCAGCAGCAAAAAACACAAGAAGCGGCACGCGTCATCGAGCAAGAAGTCCTGGCCATCTTCAGTCTGCGGGGAAAGTGCCCCGGATATACGACCACCGTGATTAAAGAAGCCATGAATCTTTGCGGAGCCGATGTCGGGACCGTTCGCCCGCCGTTGGCTCCATTGCTTGAACCGGATCGCGAGGAGCTGCGGATTCTGCTGGCTGGCCTGGGGCTTCTGAAAACATCCGCCGCCATGCAGTAATCAGATTTCAATTTAGAATGTACGGGTCTTTTGATGACTCTGAAAAACGGCGGGATCTCGATTCATCCTCCGAGGTGAGAATATGGAGCGACGGGTAACGCTAAAAGAGATCGCGCGTCACGCCGGGGTTAGCCTGGCTACGGCTTCCCGCGTATTCAGCGGCAATATCCGTGTCAGTAAAGAGATTTATGATCGCGTTTCGAAAGCTGCGCAGGCACTAGGCGTCAATCTCCAACAAGAACAAACTTCAACAACAGTGGCTTTCGTGCTTAGCAATCGTGAGATGCTGCATGCTTTCCACTCACGAATTTTCTTTGGCGCCCACGAGTACTGCGCCAAGCACGGCGCCGACGTGCTGTTCTTATCCTTCGATTATTCTGCTCGTGCGCCCTGGAATGAGCTCGCCCTGCCGCGCGTGCTGAGGCGCCGCGACGTTGTCCAAGCCGTGATACTCGCGGGTACGAACTCGGAAAACCTGCTGATTGCATTGAAGCAGGCAAAGATTCCTGTGGCCACGTTGGGCAACAATATTTTAGATATCACTCCCGGCGCCGACTACCAAATCGTGGACTCCGACGACGTACAGGGCGGTTACGACATGACCCGGTACCTGCAAACCTTAGGCCACAAGGACATCTGGTTTGTCGGTAATGTCGGGCTGCCATGGTTCGCGAGGGTATATGAGGGGTATCGAAAGGCAATGGAAAAGGCTGGGACGGTTCCCCGTCTGAGCGGATTTGAATCAGCGGACGATCGCGAGACTGGGTATCTCGGCACCAAGGCCATTTTGTCCGGGCCAGAACCGGTTACCGCCATCTTTGCCGGTACCGACACAGTCGCGCAGGGAGTGTACGCGGCCCTGGCTGACTGTCATTTACGCGTCCCCCAGGACATCAGCGTAGTTGGTTGTAACGATACCTCTGGGGGAATTCTGCGTCCTTCGCTCACCACAATCCGTGAATTTCCAGAACAGCTGGGCAAGCAGCTCGCGGAATTGGCGATAGGCCAGATCTCCCGGACTGTAGCCAAGCCGCACAGAATTACGATTCCGACCGAGATTGTTAAGCGGGAATCCTCCCAGTCGCCGCCAGAGAAGCCGATTGGCCGTGACCTTATTTTCTCCAAGCCGCAAGCCTCTGAGACCGGCATTTCCTCTGAGACCGGGCGGAACCGCCAAAGCTAGCCGGAAGACAAAAACCCATCCGTCGCGCGCGATGGCCACATCTCGCCTCTAAATCGCCTCCAGGCTCATGGTGATGAGCGCATAAACGCGCATCGACGGAATCACCATGGATACGTTTCCCGGGCCGGACTCCAGGGTTAATTTTTGTCCGGAGATATGCTCCGGCGTCACCAGAGAGGCTTCTTTGACGCGGAATTTTGCGGGCGGCCGTATGATCGCCTGAATGTTTTGAACGGTTTCTTTCGGTTTGTAGTTGACCAGGTGCAGCAGGAGCAGGCCTCCATCTTGTTGCGCCAACTCGATCGTTACCCATCGCGGCGCTTTCACTTCAGCCGAAAGCTGGTCTCTTGCTGCCCAGCGAATGGAAGCGATCAGATCTTCGTGATTCCTGGGGAGATGCCAGTAATGATTTCCGAACGCATAGGCCACCTGGGCGGGGGGTGGTTCGACGGCCGGCTCAATTCTGGGTATATACACCGCTCTTCCGGCGCCAACTTCTGTTCGACGAGATGGGCCGCCCGCTTCTTGGTCCGGCGCCGGTTGGTCGACACCCAGCACATCGGACAGGCCAAACTTTGGCCTGGTTAGGCGCCATTCGTTCAGAAGAGATGTTCTGCCAGTGGCCACAACGCTTCCTCCGGCTTTCACAAAATCGCGGATGCTAGCGAGTTGGCTGTCGCTGAGCGCATCCTGATCGGCCAGCACGAGCACCTTGTAAGCGCTGAGGTTGCGAAGGTGCCGGTCGAAGATGATCGCAAAAGGAATCTTGTCGACGATCAGCGACTGCTCGACCAGTACGGTGCTGACGTTACTGTGCGCCGGGTTGAATGAAGTCGATGCGTAGGAGCGGAGCACCGCAACATCGGCAACCGTTTTCGTGTTGACCAGATCCTGCGACCGCTTGGTGAACAGCTCGATGTATGGTTTCACTTCCCCGGGGACGGTGTTCGAAAGGACATCGAATCCTGCCACGATGCCAATGTTTCGATCATTGTAAGCAAGCGCTTCTGAGATATTGAGCTCCATGGCGCCGGCGTAGATGGGGAAGTTCTTGTCTCCACGCGGACAAGCTTGCCAAACCCACAGGGATTTTCCCATGGTACGGGCTCCCTTGTAGGTGCGGATTTGCGAAACGAGCCGCCCATCGTCGGTCCAAAGCGGCTGGTTCGGCTCTTCGCTGCAAACCATGTCGCCGCCTTCGAGCAGTTGTCCATAATCGACGCCATAGAGAAAGCCCACATTGTTATCGAGATTCATCGTAGGGTTCCCCTGCACTGCGGTGCCCGGATTCAGCTGATGAATGTAGTCGCTTAGCTCTTGGTAGCGCTTGGCCAGGCTCCAGGCACGGAACCAAGCCCACTCCTGGATCAGCGGGTTCGCGACTTCGGCGAACCGGATCGAATCGCTGCCAAATGGTGGAATGTCCATGAGTTCCACGTTCTCGAAGCCAAATCGCGCCAACGCCAGTTTTGCCGGATACCGATCTTTCAGGAAATCCCGGAATTGCCTTCGGCAGTGCTGACAATGACACGACGCGGGCGCACTCCACCACATCAGCTGGTCAAAGTGGATCATGTCCATCTGCAAGTCCAGCACTCCCACTTTCAGAACTCGTTTGATGTAGTCCATATAGCCGGGATTGTTGCGACAGGCCATGTAGCGGAAGGTTTGAGTAGGAGTGTAGTAAAGAGGATGACCGAACTCGTCGATCTGTTTCCAGTCTTTGGATTGCGGCTCTTCCGCTTCAAGCGTTTCGTAAAAGATTGTGGCCCCCACATATCCACCCACTCTCAATCCTCTGCGATGTGCCACCTTGACGAATTCGCGCGCTGTGGCAATGTCTTCCGCTTCCGTCTTGAGGCCGGCGCCCTTGTGGAGAGTAATCAAAATCAGGTTGACGCCCTGCTCGAGGAGCGTCCGTACTGTCGCGTCGCTCAGGTCGGCGCGCCATTGTTCGGCATAGTCCAGCAGCTCGCCGCCGCGGCGCCTTACAAAAGAGAGTGCTTCCATGTTGGAGGCGGCCACAATGCCTTGTCTCACCCAATGCAACGGTTCCTGAACCGATGACGGCCGTGGACTCCCTGCATCGGATCCGTAGAGGGGAATGAGGGGATTGCCACCCGCGGCTTGGAGGAGGGAGGCGGAGGCGGTTAAGGCCAGGAATTCTCGCCGGTTGTAAGAAGAGCTCATAATGGTCATTCTCCGTAAAATCGAGGGAATTATACTCTGCAAGTTTCATGTTTCAAACAAATATTGCGCAATTATTTCTGCAACATTCATCGACATTGCTAAATTTTGGCTGTTGTACGTTTAAGGGATACCCGAAACCTGTGCTGGGCAGCGAGTGGCTACCATGATGTAATGTCATTATATTCAAATGTTTACAGGATAAAACAGACTGATGGTCTTGGCTAAATTGGCTGAAGAAATCCCGAGGTAAGATGTGAAAACATTGTGAAATATATTCTTGACAACTTCGAAGAAGAAGAATAAGAAGTTAGAGAGTGAGCGGGACGGACTTTCCAATGGTTTTGCCCGAACCTGTCGGATTCGCCACTCATCATCCACCCCAATCCTAATCACGAGAGAGATCCGCCAATGGTGAATCCGCTGAGAGCCTACCCCGTCAAACAATCGCGGGTTGGCATTTACTCCTCGCCATCACAAATGGGAAAGGCTGCGGCCTCCGATGCGGCTCGCTTGATGCGCGAGGCAATCTCGCTTCAGGGGCATGTCCGGATTATCGTGGCCACGGGCAATTCCCAGCTCGAGCTGATCAAGGCACTCACCACCGGGGAAACGGTGGATTGGCAATCCGTCGAAGTCTTTCATATGGACGAGTACGTCGGCATGCCAAGCTCGCACCCGGCGAGTTTTGCGCGTTGGATAAAGAACCACGTCAGCGACGTTGTACATCCCGGCAAGGTCCACTATCTGAGCGGTGATTCCACCGATATCGAGGAGAGTTCTAAACGTTACGGCGAGCGCTTGAGTTCGGCGCCGGTGGACGTGTGTTTTTTGGGGATTGGTGAGAATGGACACATCGCATTCAACGATCCTGCGAATGCGAATTTCAACGATCCGTTGAAGATCAAGCGAGTCTTTCTGGATCAGAAATGCCGTGCCCAGCAGGTGGGTGAGGGCCATTTCCCAAATCTCGACGCGGTTCCCCAAGAGGCACTTACTCTGACCTGCCCGGCATTGATGAGCGCCCGAGATCTAATCTGTTGCGTTCCCGAGCGGCGAAAAGCGGAAGCCGTGCGGAACGCGCTGGAGGGCCCGTTGTCGGAAGAATGTCCGGGCTCACTGGTCGTCACTCATCCCCATGCACGGATTTATTTGGATCCGGAGTCGGCGTCGCGATTAAGTCCGCCCTTGGTCTCGCGCCCATGAAAAGATTCTGCTTCTGGCATGCACGCCGCAACAGATCCCGTGCATGCAGGATTCTGCAGAATTACAATGCCGCTACATCATGACCGAGACCGACATATGAAACGCAGGCTGGAAGGCAACATTCCGGGAGAAGGCTACGCGCAGGTTGCCATTGAGGGGGAGAGGATTCGCTCAGTTCAGCTTATGGGCCCGGAACGGCCCGAAAGCGCATTTATCAGTCCGGGCTTCGTCGATATCCAGCTGAACGGTTTTTCCGGAGTAGATTTTTCCGATCCGGCCTTGACACCCGAAGATGTCATTCAAGTTCTACCCCCGCTTTGGAAGACCGGAGTTACGACATTCTGTCCCACGCTGATCACAAATTCTCGCGAGGGCCTTCTTCGCAACATCCGAGTGCTCGAACGGGCGCGGCAGATCGACCCGCTATTCGCCCAGGCGGTTCCCTGCTATCACCTCGAAGGTCCTTACCTCTCGCCCCTTGAATCACGCGGCGCTCATGATGCAAAACTCATGCGCCCCCCGGATTGGGATGAATTCACCGAGTTGCAAATCGCCGCCGGCGGACGCATTGGGATCATTACCCTGGCGCCAGAACTGCCGGGCACAGAGGAGTTCATCCAAAAAGCGAAGGCTTCGAATGTCGTGGTGGGCATCTCCCACACCGATGCCTCTCCAGAACAAATTCACATGGCGGCCGATGCGGGCGCGAGCCTCAGCACCCATTGGGGAAATGGCTGTCCTGAGTTCATCCACCGCCACAGCAATCCGCTATGGGCGCAACTCGCTATCAAATCCCTAAGCGTGAGTTTGATCTGCGATGGATTTCACCTGCCTGCCGATGTGGTGAAAGTTGTGGCGCAGATCAAAGGACCCGGTAAATGCATTCTGGTTACCGACGCGACCCACGTGGCCAATTTATCCCCGGGACGATACTCCCTGGTGGGAACGGAGATCGAGTTGCTGCCTTCGGGGCAGGTGGTGACGGTCGATGGCAGGTGCATGGCAGGGTCGTCCGTCACCATGAACCGGGCGGTCGCCGTGTTCCAGCAGTTTGCGGAGGTCTCGCTACGAGATGCCATTGCTGCGGCCACGAAGAGCCCTGCTCATCTGATTCCGCAGGGAGAAATTTGCTCGCGCGTCGCCGAGGGAGCCCCGGCAAATCTGGTGTTGTTCGGAGTCAAGAAAGACGCTCTGCAGATCAAGACGGTATGTTTCAGGGGCAGAACTGTTTACGGTTCTGAGGGCGCTTCGACCGGGGCGGAATTGACGGCGAGGGATCAAGATTGACCAGGCCCTTGCCTACACAGCGATCGAGCGATCTCCCTGGACAAGGAGTCAAGCGTGCAAAAGGCTGATTTTGCCGTGTTGATTACCTATTTCGTGACCATGATTCTTGTGGGTCTTGCCTATTCCCGGCGCGTCAAATCTCTGAACATGTACTTCGCGGGGGGGAAGCAGCTTTCCTGGTGGCTGGGCGGCGTGTCCTTTGTCATGGCCTCGGTCAGCACCTTCTCCATCGTGGTTTATGCCGCTCTCGGGTATCAATATGGTCTGGTAGCGCTGACGCTCTATTGGACGATGGTTCCCGCTACCTTGCTGGTCACCTGGATTTTCGCAAAGCGGTGGCGTCGGACCGGGATTCTGACGCCGACCGAATTCCTCGAAAGACGGTTTTCTCCGGCAATACGGCAGCTTTTTGTGTGGTCGGCCCTCCCCCTGAAAATATTTGACGACGCCTTGAAAATTGTGGCCATCGGAATTTTTGTTGCGGCAGGTCTGAAAATTTCGCCGGTCGGGGCCTGCATTGCGGTCGGTTTAGTGACGGTGTTTTATACCATGCTGGGGGGTCTTTGGGCGGTCGTGATTACCGACTTTGTCCAGTTTGTCCTGGTTGCGACGGGAGTGGTCTTACTGGCTCCGCTTACGCTTCGCGCGGCCGGGGGATGGCGTCAGGTGATCGCTGTGCTGCCTCCGGAATTCTTCCATCTCGTCCACGCGCCTTACACCTGGGGATACGTGGGAAGCTTTCTGGTGCTGACCATGCTCTCGGCGGCCGGCAATTGGTCATTGGTTCAGCGCTTTTATTCGGCACGGAACGACCGGGAATCCCGGGGCATCGGCTGGACGGCGGCCCTTCTGTTTTTTTTGCTCCCCCCGATATGGATACTCACGGGAATATGGGCACGGGCCTTCATCGCACCGGCTGGCTTTGATGCGCAATCGATCTACGCAAGAGTGAGTGCCGACCTGCTGCCTCCCGGAATGTTCGGACTGATGATTTCAGCGCTGTTCGCCGCGGCGATGTCTGTAATTTCGTCAAGTCTCAATGTAGTCGCGGCCGTTCTTACCGTCGATGTCCACCAGAGACTTATCCATCCCCATGCGTCCCAGCGCGAACTGGTGTTTGTCGGCCGCGGCCTGACGGCGGTGATTGGCGTGCTCGCGTTGGCGATTGCCCTTCTGGTCATACATCTTCACTGGAACATGTTCGACGCGATGGTGCTGGCTTTTGGATTTTTCCTTCCGCCCACCGTATTGCCGGTCATCGCGGGACTGCTCAGTAGGCGCCTCTCGGCGGCGGGGGCCTTAGCCGGGTTCCTGGCGGGGATTGGCGTGGGACTGATTTTCTTGCTTTATCGAAGCATCTCCGGGGTGGCGGAGGCCGGCAAAGTTCAGGGTGCAAGTCTGGTTGCAGCGACCCTGGTCACTGCGTTTGTACTGTTCCTCGCGGGCTGGCGGTTTCCAGTGCAGGGCGAGGCTGCCGACCGCAGCGCTCGTTTTTTTGAACAACTCAAACGTATCGCTCCTCCTACCGAGGCGGTGGACGATCCTGCGCCGATTGCCGGGCTGGTGATCGGCGTCATGGGTGTGGTTTTGTTCCTGCTGGGCACGGGCGTTCTGGCGGAATCGAACCGGCTGACGGCCGGGACGGGCCTGGGATTATCGGCAATCGGTTTGGCGATGCGGTGGAAGACGTTTCGACTGCGAAAATCAGTTTCTTAAATGAATCACAGCGAGGGTAGGATGCGGGGCCACAAGAGTTGCGCCATGAAGGTGACACGGCTGTGCTGGATCTTGATTTTGTGCGACGTCTCTTTGTTTGCGCAGAGCACTCAGCAGCAAATCACCGCCCTTCTAGATCAGCAGTTCAATCGATCTGATACGGTGTCTTACCAAATTCAAAAATACCTAATCGCTCAGGCTCCCCCGTTGCCCAAGCCCGCGAGCGCGGAAGCATGGACTGCGCAAGCCTCCCGGATCCGAAGCAACCTGGTGGAGAACGTGATCTTCCGCGGCTGGCCGAAGGAATGGATACACTCAGCGCCGAAATTTGAAGACATGGGATCGATCCCTTCCGGCCCAGGCTATACCAGACGCAAACTGCGATACGAAGTTGTTCCCGGGTTTTGGTCGGCCGCTATCCTCTATGCGCCGGAAAATCAGTCCGGGCCGGTTCCGGCCATCCTCAATGTGACCGGCCACGTCGGTCCCGAAGGCAAGAGTATCGAGTATGAGCAAAAAAGGTGCATAAATTTCGCTTTGCAGGGCATGATTGCCTTGAGCCTTGATTGGTTGGGTCATGGAGAACTTCGAGCGGAACAGAATCAGCATTGGTACGCAGGGCACCTCGATCTGGCGGGAGCCAATGCCGAAGGACTGTTCTACCTCGAGATGCGGCGGGGAATCGATTACCTTTCAAACCTAGCCTCGGTCGACCGTAACCGGATCGGGATGACCGGCCTGTCGGGTGGCGGCTGGCAAACCATGTTTCTGGGAGCGCTTGACGAGAGGATCAAGGTCGCAATTCCCGTAGCCGGCTACGACGCACTGGGCGAATGGATTCCCCGCCTGCCGGCCGCTGCCGGAGACAATGAGCAAGGCGGAACCGACATCTACAGGGATCAGGATAACGCGACGCTTACCGCGATGCGCGCTCCTCGGCCCACGCTTCTGACCTTCAACGCCGAGGACGATTGTTGTTTCAGAAGTGCAATCGTCAAACCCTATGTCTACGATGCCATCAAGCCGTTCTTCGCCCTGTATGGAAAGTCGGACCACCTTCAGTTCCACGAAAATACCGATCCCTCGACCCACAATTATCAGTTGGACAATCGTCTGAGCTCCTATCGGTTCTTCAGCCAGCATTTTGGCTTGCCGCTGCGGGATCATGAGATCCCGGTCGACGCTCAGATAAAGAGCTATGAGGAGCTTGAGGTTGGCCTGCCCAAGGACAACCTCACCATCCTCTCCCTGGCGCAGAAACTTGCTTCCGAAATCAAGCATGCTCCCATCCCGGCGGACGGCGTCGGGAAGCTGACATGGGCAGACACGAAGAGAAGGGAACTCGGAGATGTTGTCCGCTATAAACCGGTAGCCGTGAGCCATGCTTGGGCGCTCACTTCAACCAAGAATAAAGGCGTGGAGTCGCTGGGCTACCGGTTCGAGCTCACGAACCTTCTGCCCGCGACGGGAATCTGGATAAAAGCCATCGCCAGTGCGGCAAACTCTCCCATTACGATTGTGCTGAACGACAGGGGTAAGAAATTTGCGTCAGCCGATGTTGCCAGGCGCGTAAATCGGGGTGAACAAGTTCTGGCTGCCGACTTATTGTTCACCGGGGACGCCTCGACCCAGGCCCTTCCCAATGTATGGGCCTACCCTGAAATGGTCTCTGCCGCAGGACAACGTCCCCTGGGCATCGAAGCCGCCCAACTACTGGCCCTGGCGCACTGGATCGAACAGCAGCAGGGCAGCAAACAGATGCGACTCGAAGTCAGAGGCATGCGAATGCAGGTGATCGCGCTGGTCGCGGCTGCCCTCGAACCCAACCTTTTTTCTGATCTAGTGGTTCACGATGGGATCCCTTCGCTGAACTACCTTCTGTCTAAACCAGTGCATTACGAGGAGGCATCGGATCTGTTCTGCCTCGATCTGTACAAAAATTTTGATCTGGATGAAATCGCTGCTCTCGCCGGATCGAGCACCGTCACCGAGGCGAGCGAAAACGCAACACCCCCGAAATAGGAAGGAACATCGTTCGCCCCCGGATGGCGGGCTCCAACTCGCCGGGACGCGGAAGCGCTCGACTCTCAATCACGGAAACAACGGGGTTCGGTCAAGGCTATGCTCAAGGGATTACTGATCGCCGCGCTGGCAACTTTAGCGAGTGGTTGTTTGGGGGTTATTTACGAGATCACGGGCAAAAAGCGCTACAACATATTCGAATTCATGATTTATATCCAGGGGTTTGGGCTGCTGTTTGGGCTTGCCCTCACGCTTGCTCTCCGCGTGCCATGGATCGACCGGCGGCTATTTCTTCTTGCAGGAATTAGCTCTGTCACCTACCTGGCCACTCTGGCCGCCTATCTCATGGCGGCGCGGGAGCGCGACATAGGCGCGAACTGGAGCATTCTGCACCTTTCCACGGTGGAAAGGTGCAG
>Ga0193726_1003146_pt1 | contig 10673 bp, 7 predicted proteins | sample H2c1metaG_FD_144928 | JGI IMG/M metagenome (GOLD analysis project Ga0193726, IMG submission 144928) | Soil microbial communities from a riparian zone of the East river system, Colorado, United States - H2c1 | ecosystem: Environmental > Terrestrial > Soil > Riparian zone | place: USA: East River... | reverse complement strand
TATCGTAAAATTGTCAGCAGCCGGATCAAAAACATTTAAGGACCTGGGTCTGCATTATTTTATACAGTTTCATTTGCATTTACAATTGAAAGAAGCGGTTGATTATGCGCACAAAAAAGGAGTCGTTCTTAAAGGGGATATTCCAATCGGGATATATCGATATGGTTGTGATGCGTGGGTAGAACCTGATTTATACAGTATGTGTATGCAGGCCGGCGCTCCTCCTGATAGTTTTGCGGTAAAAGGCCAGAACTGGGGTTTCCCGACCTACAACTGGAAAAAGATGCAACAGGATGATTTTGCATGGTGGCGAAGGAGATTTGAGCAAATGAGCAATTACTTTGATGCCTTTCGTATCGATCACATCCTTGGTTTTTTTCGAATATGGAGCATCCCAATGAATGCAATTGAAGGTATCATGGGATATTTTGTACCTGCCATCCCGGTTAATGTAATTGAATTTGGTGAAAAGGGAATCTGGTTTGATTATTATCGTTATTGCAAACCATTTATGAATGATGGGATCATCAACCAGGTTTTCGGCATGTATGCGGACAGGGTGCGAAGAGAATTTATAGTAATCAATGAATCGGGGAATTATGAATTTGAAATGGGAACGGCCACGCAAAAACAGGTTCAGGATTATTTTGAAAGCCTTGACGATACGGAGGAAAACAGGATTATCCGGCAAGGTCTATTTGATCTTATATCAAATGTTATTTTGTTTGAAGAAGATAACTCGGACGGGGAGCGGTTTCATTTTCGGTTTGGAATGGAAAATACTTCCTCTTTCCAAAACCTTGAATGGGGCACACAACAAAAACTGAAAGATCTTTACGTTGATTATTTTTTTCGTCGCCAGGATCAATTCTGGAAACAGGAAGCCATGCATAAACTTCCTTATTTAAAAAGAGCAACCAATATGCTGATTTGTGGCGAGGACCTTGGCATGGTTCCTCATTGTGTTCCGGATGTAATGAAACAGTTGGGGATATTGAGCCTGGAGATCCAACGCATGCCAAAAGAAACAACAAAAGAATTTTTCCATCCAAATGATGCGCCCTATTTATCGGTTGTTACACCTTCCACGCACGATATGAGTACCATCCGCGGATGGTGGGAAGAAGACCGGGGCAGAACGCAGCGTTTTTATAATAATATTTTAGCACAACACGGCGGCGCGCCCTATTTCTGTGAAGCATGGATAAACCGCGCAGTTGTATTGCAGCATTTATATTGCCCCGCCATGTGGAGTATCTTCCTGTTGCAGGACTTTTTGGGAATGAATGAAAATATTCGCCGTGAAAATCCAAATGATGAAAGGATCAATGTCCCGGCCATTCCAAAATATTATTGGCGATACAGGATGCATATCACCCTTGAAGAACTTCTGGGACAAAAAGAATTTAATGAAGAGCTTAAAGGATACGTGGGTCACTCCGGCAGGTAAGCGACTTTAAGAGGGGAATGGACCATACCAACTTAAAAATCGAAGAGGTAAGATTGGGTTACAAGTTGAATTGCTTATTAACCTTAGTTGAAATAACCTGTATTCCCGGGCTCTTTTTACAGAAGAAAGAATAAGGCTAAGGTATGAAAGTAAATTATTGGCAATACAATCTAAGGTTCCGCCATCCCTTCACTATTTCAAAAGGAACAAAAACACATCAGCCAACACTCATTGTTGAATTGGAGAATTTCGGATGGAAAGGCTATGGCGAAGCTCCGGCTATCAGTTACTACAATATTCCTGTCGAAAAAATGATCGAAGACCTGGAACGAAAAAAAACATTTGTTGAAAAATTTGCTTTCACAGAACCCGGGCGATACTGGCACTATCTTCATCATTTATTTCCTCAGAACCCTTTTTTAGTATGCGCACTCGACATGGCCGCATGGGATATGCACGGGAGGATGAAGAGAAAAAAATTATATGAATCCTGGAATGCTGATATCACAAAAAACCCTTTGACGGATTATACTATCGGCATTGACACTATCGATGCAATGATCTCCAAAATGAAAGAAAAACCATGGCCGATCTATAAAATAAAGGTTGGCACAGCGGATGATATTGCTGTTGTGAAGGCATTGAGAGAAAATTCAGATGCGCTGTTCAGGGTGGATGCAAATGCGGGATGGGATCTTGATACTGCTTTAAAGATCATTCCTCAATTGAAGGTATTGGGTGTGCAATTCATAGAGCAGCCTTTGCCAAAAGATAACTGGGAAGAAATGAAAATTCTCTACAAAGAGTCGTCACTTCCCTTATTTGCTGATGAGGCCTGCGTGTCGGAAAGTGATGTGGAAAAATGTAAAGATCATTTTCATGGGATCAATATAAAACTCACCAAATGCAGTGGCATTACGCCTGCTTTACGGATGATCCAAAGAGCACGCGAATTGGATCTCAAAGTTATGATCGGATGTATGAATGAGTCAACGATCGGGTCTGCAGCTATTGCCCATTTACTCCCACTGATCGATTATGCAGATATGGATGGACCCTTGCTACTGGAAGAAGATGTGGCCACTGGCATCAGTTATGATTTTGGTAAAGTACTTTATTCCAATGAGCATGGATTGGGTATTGACTACACTGGCTTGTATAAAAAATGAGTCCTGGGAACCAGAACTCATTTCATTCCTCCTATCAAAAAAATAGATTACCAGATCCGGACTCTAAGGCTGTCTGGCCGGAACATTTTATCGCCCGGCTTTATATTAAAGGCGGTATAGAATTCATCCACATCAACAAAGGGTCCGTTCACGCGCCACTTCGCAGGAGCATGTACATCGGTCAAAATACGGTTTCTAATCAATTCTTCGCGGGTTTGGCCCAACCATCCAAGGGCATATCCAAGAAAAAAACGTTGCATCGGCGTAAGGCCTGCTACTTTTTCTCCTTTTTTATATTCATCAGTTTTTTTGAACGCATCAATACCTAAAACGATACCACCAAGATCGGCAATGTTTTCACCTTGTGTTGCTTCACCGTTGATGTGATACCCTTTCACAGGTTCGTATTCATTAAACTGTTTGATGATAAATTGAGCCCTGCGTGTAAATTCAACAGAATCCTGGTCTGTCCACCATTTGGAAAGATTTCCCTGTGCATCATACTTTCTTCCCTGGTCGTCAAAACCATGTGTAATCTCATGACCAATAGTTGAAGCGGCAGCATAACCATATACCAACGCATCATCAAGTTCCTCGTCCTTATAGCCTGGAACTATAAACTGGGCAGCGGGTAAAGTGATCTCGTTATTTGACGGGTTGTATTCAGCATTATAAGTTTGTGGTGTCATTCCCCATTCATCCCTGTCCACGGGCTTTCCTAATTTATTGTGTTCAAAATTATACTGCCAGATATTTGCATTGATCACATTCTGGACATAGCTCTCTGTGCCGATGTCCATCGCAGAATAATCTTTCCATTTATCCGGATAATAAACCTTCTTTTTCATTGCAGCCAATTTTGCATAGGCTTTTTGTTTGGTCGCATCACTCATCCATGTCAGTTTGCTAATATGATCTTTCAAGGCTTCCCGGATATTTTCCGTCATCACTTCATAGCGTTGCTTTTCATTCGGGTTAATAAAATCCTTCACGTAAAGTTGACCCAACAGTTCTCCCATCAGACCATTTTCCTGGCCGATCACTCTTTTCCATCGGGGTCTTCTTTGTTTTGCGCCATTGAATAACCTTCCAAATTCAAAAGCAGCATTTCCATACGAATCCGGTAATTCATTGCTGAAGTCATTGATCAGGTTAAATTTCACATACGACTTCCATAATGGAATCGGCGTTGTTTTCAAAACATTGTCCAGGTTTTTAAAAAATTCAGGTTGACCAACAATTACCGAGTCAATATTTTTTACATGGGCTGTTTCTAAATATGATCTCCAGTTGACCGCATGAGACATTTTTGGAAGATCGCTGATGGCCATCTTATTATAGTTTTTATAATCATCCCGGAGATCTTCAAGTTTGCGGGATGACCTGGCCAGTTTTGTTTCCATGGCAAGGATGTCGTTAGCATCTTTCATCGCAGAGACGCTTTCCTGGCCGGACATAGCCAATACCTTAGCGATATAGCTTACATATTGGTTGCGGATATTTATAGTTGTGGAATCATTTTTAAAATAGTATTCTCTTTCAGGCAAACCGATGCCTCCCTGCCAAAGTATATAAGCCTCCACGTCACTCTTCTTTGCATCCTGGGTCACAAAATCAGCAAACAGTGTTCCCGAACCAATCGTTTTTAATTCCGCTGAAGTTTGGATAAGGGAATTGATGTCTTTTATCTGGTCTATTTTATCAAACCATGATTGAAGAGGCTTAAGGCCCAGTGATTCAGCTTTTGAACTATCCATGGCTGTTTTCCAAAAGTCCCCTATCTTTTGATCGGCGGTCCCCTTGGCGGCATTTGCGCTATCAGCCTTTTCATTAATCTCCTTAAACCGGGTTAGATTTTCCTCATTTACAAGATTACCAATGCCCCAACCTGATTGGTCGCCAGGAATTGGGTTCCTTTTTATCCATCCCCCATTGGCATATTGAAAGAAATCATCTGCCGGGGAAACGGTTGTATCAAGATTATCAGCCAAAAAGTCCTTTTTGGCAACAGGAGTCTTTACTTCATTATTACAAGAACTGCTTACTACAAAGGTGGCTGCGGCAAGCAATAAAATTCCGGTGCGCATATTTTTGTTTTTTAAAGAGGCTAAAAATAGTGAATAAATGAAACCCAAAAGGCAAAAATAGACAAACGGGTTATTCTTGTTTCTCTATCATTTTTATTAATCTATGAATACTTATTTTCCATTTTCATCGTTGAATAATAAGGCATTATTATGCCTTAAATTTGCCTTACAAGCTAAAATTTAGAATATGATAAAGATCGGCCTGCTGGGTACCTTAATATTAGCTGGGATTTCTGCGTTTTCTCAAAATATTCATATCGGCATCTTTGGGGGCCTTTCAGCCTATGAAGGGGACCTGACGGATAAGATTTTTCCAAAAAAAGTGACCAATGGAGCAATAGGAGTTACAGGTAATTATGAAATCACTCCCCAAATAATGGCCCGTGTCGGATTTACCTATACTATCGTTGGGGGCGCGGACCGTTTTAGCAATGATCCTTCTCTTATTAAACGCAACCTTGCATTTGAAACAAAGATTGTCGAATTCAGTGCACTGGGCGAATATTATTTCTTTGATTTGAGTGAACAGAAATTTTCACCCTACCTGCTGGGCGGATTAGCTGTTTTTCACTTTAATCCTTACGATTTCAATGGTAGCACCCAAAAAATATTTCTAAAACCACTTAGCACGGAAGGGGAAGGAATTTCGGGGTACCCTGACCGCAAACCTTATTCTCTTTTGCAACCTGCCCTGGTATTTGGAGGAGGCTTAAAGTATGCCTTCACTGACAATCTTCATCTTGGGCTGGAATTAGGAATGCGCAAATTGTTCACTGATTATCTTGATGATGTAAGCACAACCTATATTGATCCTACTGATCTTTTAAATGCAAAGGGGCAATTGGCAGTTGACATGTCTTACCGCGGAGATGAAGTTAGCAGTGGCAGTCCAACTTACCCACAAAAAGGTGCGCAACGTGGTGGTGCAACAAAAAAAGATTGGTATTACTTCCTGGGACTTCACTTAACCTATCGTCTGAGTGGCAATAATGGGGGAGTATTTGGTGGCGGCAATTTTTCTGGAAAAAGGAAAAAAGGCTATGGATGCCCCAGCGTTCCTAAGTAATATTTCATTCTATTATTTGTATTCTTTTCATTCTCCGTATTAGGAATTAAGAAATCCTTTCATCGTTGTATTTTTAGTCATGTTTACCAGGGAAGATATTTCCAGGTATTATGACCTGAGCGAAGTCCACTATCGCAATGTTTGGAACCTCGATAAGAGCCGGTCCTTACATTATGGTTTTTGGGATGATTCGGTGAATGGTTTTCATGAGGCATTATTAAATATTAATAAGGTTCTTGCAGGTCATGCAAAGATCAAAGAAAGGGATAGAATTTTAGATGCAGGCTGCGGTGTTGGAGGATCTTCAATCTGGCTGGCAAAAGAAATCGGTTGTAGTGTTGTTGGTATAAGCCTGAACAAAAAACAGGTAGATAAAGCGAATGCGACTGCAAAAGAATTGGGACTGGCGGATAAATTATTTTTTGATCAAAAGGATTATTCAAATACTCTTTTCCCCCGAGATTCATTTGATGTGGTTTGGGCCATTGAAAGTGTATGTTATGCTGACGACAAAGGAGATTTTTTGAAGGAAGCCGCGAGGATCTTAAAACCAGGTGGCAGGTTGATCATCGCCGATTTTTTTAAAAAGGATCATCTAAATTCAAAAGATTCCGGAAGCGTAAAACAATGGGCAAATGGATGGGCCATAAATGATTTTTCTACTCAAAATGAATTTGATGCGAAGCTGGTTGAAAATGATTTTAGAGAAAGAGAATTTATTGATGCCACGAATGCTATCATGCCTTCAGCAAAAAAACTTTATTATTCTTATTTTATCGGAATCCTGGGAGCGAAACTCTATAAGATCTTTCATCCAAACGCAACTGCCCTGTCAACAAATAATGTGGTCAACGCATACCGCCAGTACAAGACTCTAAAAAAAGAATTGTGGACTTATGAGATTGTAAAAGCCATAAAACAATCATAAGCTATTAATGCCGCACCTTAAGATGAACTGATAACTGATAACTGAGAACTCATAACTCGAAACCCGGAACTCGAAACTCGTATTTCTATTACGCTCCTTCAGGGACTGTTTCCAGCACTTCAGGATTATCATCCACCTGGCTTTCATCAATACCTTGCTTCTTCAATATCTTCTTTACGATAAATCCCAGGAAAGCAAGATATGCAAAGCAGAAGACCGGTACCCAGTACGATTGATGAATTCCGTAACCGATCACTGAAGATTTTGACTGAATATAATCAGCTAGTTTGCCTTGAATCGGTGGAATAATACCACCCCCAAGAATCATCATGATTAAAAAGGCAGAACCCTGTGTAGTATATTTTCCGAGACCAAGGATAGACAGGTTGAAAATTGCGGGCCACATAATAGAACAGAATAATCCACCACTTAAAACAGAATAGATCGCAATATGTCCCGTGGTAAATACACCGATCAGCATTGAGGTCAGCCCCAGAATAGCAAAGATCATAAGCGTTCGTGCAGGCCTGTTTTTACTAATATAAAATGCTGCCATCTGAACAAATACGCAAAGAATATAATAGTATAGTGGCTTGACATCATACTTTGAGACAGCACTAATGCCAATAACAATTCCAAAAGCAACCAGTGGCACAACAAACATTAATATCTGCTTCGTGGATTTTTTCAAATTAAAAACCGGCAATGCCCCTGTCCACCTTCCAATCATTAAGCTCCCCCAATACATGGAAATAAACGGAGCTACCTGTGATGATTGATAACCACCGAAATCAGGTTGTTTCAAAAGCTCGCTGAAGTTGCTCACAATCGTAACCTCTGTTCCTACATAAACGAAAATTCCAAGCATCCCAAGAACCAATTGAGGGTATTTCATGGCTCCCCAACCTTCAGGGTTTTTTTGAGCCCGAAAATTTGAAAAAAGTAAACAAACAACAACAACAGCCAATGCGCCGAACAACCATTTCATCCTGTATGTTTCCAGGTCATGCTTTTGAATATCAGTTAAGATAGTTGGATCGGATTTATAACTATTAAAAACGGGCACAAACATAATGATCAGCAATCCTGTCATGATCAATAAGGAAAACAAAGCTTTATTCGCGCCTTCTGTTTTTTCAGTTGAAATCCCTGCAGGAACTTTTTTGGAAAAGAAAAACAGTGCGGCCGCTGCAATAAACAATGCCCCCACACCAGTGTAAAGGATAATCACTTTACTAAGGCTCAGGGAGGCGATCTTTTCATCCGTGATAGCCGCTGTTGTTCCGAATAACGCGAAAGCGACCACAATAGGCCCGATGGCTGTTCCAAATGAATTCACTCCGCCACCAAGATTGACGCGGCTCATACCGGTTGATGGATCGCCAAGAGAAATGGAAAAAGGCTGGGCAGCTGTTTGCTGTAGTGAAAATCCAAGGGCCACAATGAATAAACCAGCCAACATACCCGCAAACGTATTGGCATTTACAGCAATGATCATCGCTGCAGCGCCGAGGGCAGAGAATAATAAACCATACACAATGCTTCTTTTATAGCCCCATTTGGCTACAAGATCCTTTCCCCCAAATGCTCCATAGATAAATAAAATTAATGCACCGATATAATAGGCTGTGTAAAAAGCAAAATCCACAAGCTGGCTCTGAAATTGATCGAGATGAAAGAAATGTTTACAGAATGGAATAAAAACACTGTTGCCTGAAGCTATGAACCCCCAAAAGAAAAATACTATTACCAGTGTACTAAGTGCTCCATAATTTGTTGGAACATGGCCTTTAGAGGAAGGTGCTACCGGCCGGCTTGATACCATCGCTGTTGCCATAATGCAATCGTTTAGGTTTATAAATTATTTCTCAAAATAACCAGATTTCGCCAAAGCTGATCGCTCTTATTTTTAGAAACGGAACAAATATAGGCGAGTTGTACAAATATAATTCTGACGGAAAGATCAAATTAATAGGCCAAATGATAAAATCTTAATTAATTTGAAGAATAGAATTTTTACTAAATGGAGATTATTCACGTTTCAGCGGAATGCTATCCTGTAGCAAAGGTTGGCGGCCTTGGGGATGTTGTAGGGGCATTGCCCAAATACCAGGCTAAGGAGGGACATATTACCAAAGTGGTGATGCCCATGTATCGTACAAAATTTTTGTATGAGAATGAATGGGAGCTCGTTCACCAGTCAAGCCAGTATTTAGGGTCTCATTGGTTCAATTATAATGTGATCAAAGAAAAAACAAATAAACTTGGATTTGATCTGTACCTGATAGACATCAATGGATTATTGGATCGCGAAAAAGTTTACGGGTATGATGATGATGCGGAACGCTTCACCTCCTTCCAGATCGCATTTTGCGATTGGGTCAGCAAATGGCAACATAAACCCGGGGTGATCCATGTTCATGATCACCATGCGGCACTTATCCCGTTCATGCTGAAGTATTGTTACATCTTCAAACATCTTTCTGATATTCCAACAGTACTCACCATCCACAATGCTCAATACCAGGGATGGATGGGCTGGGATAAAAGCAATTATTTACCGGCATGGGATAGCTGGAAGGGAGGACTGCTTGAATGGAACCACACCATTAATCCGTTGGCTTCTGCCGTGAAGAATGCATGGAAAGTAACGACCGTGAGCCATAGCTATATGGGAGAATTGAAATATATGGCCAATGGGATGGAAAGTCTCTTTGAATATGAAAAAGGAAAATGCACTGGGATATTGAATGGCATTGACACTGACGTGTGGAACCCTGCCGCCGATAATTTCCTTGCAAAAAATTACGATGCAGAAAAAGTAGAAAAAGGAAAGCAGAAAAATAAAAAGGAGATCTGCGGCCAGTTTGGCCTTGATGTGGAAAAACCCCTGATCGTTTTTGTAGGACGTTTAGTTGGGGAAAAAGCTGCCGACCTGTTACCGGAAAGCATCAGCTCATCCATATACCAACATCATGGTAATTGTAATTTTTTGGTGCTTGGTTCCGGCGAGCAACAGGTGGAAGATCAACTAGAAAATATGAAGCACCAGTTTGGCGGCTACGTTAACACCTTTATCGGGTATAGTGAGCCATTGAGCCATTTATTGTATGCAGGTGCAGATTTTCTATTGATGCCCAGCCGTGTGGAACCCTGCGGTCTGAACCAGATGTATGCATTAAGATATGGAACCGTTCCGATGGTTCGCAGTGTCGGTGGATTGATCGATACTGTTAAAGATTTTGGAGAGTACCAGGGATTTGGTATCAGGTTTGACCAACCTACAGTATCGGATATCACTTATTCTGTAGGCAGGGCCATTGACCTGTATTATCATAAGAAAAATTTATTGAGCTGGATGCAGCAATATATGATGGGGATCGATCATTCATGGGAGGCTTCGGCGAAGGAGTATATTGGGTTGTATCAATCATTGAAACAATAATGAAAAATGAATAATGAATAACGAATAATACTTCAGATAGATCAGTATAATAATTAATCTAATGAGCAAAGAGAATCTTTTGAAAAATAAAAGTTTTGATTTTGCTGTCAGAATCATCAACCTTTATAAATATTTAAGGAAGCATCATCGCGAATGGGATATTTCGCAACAAATACTACGATCGGGAACAGCAATTGGCGCTTTAATCCGAGAGGCAGAATATGCTGAAAGCAGAAAGGATTTTATGCATAAATTACATATTGGACTTAAAGAAGCGAATGAATGTTCCTATTGGTTGGAGCTACTGTACGCCACAGATTTCATAAATAAAAAAATGTTTGATTCAATTCAAAAAGACACAATTGAACTTTTAAAGATGCTGACCGCAAGCGTTAAAACGACAAAAGAGAAAATTCGAATATCTTAAACAATTATTCTCTATTATCTATTCACTATTATCTTTTATTATGAGCCAGGAAATCTTAGCAGTTATATTAGGAGGTGGGGCCGGCACAAGATTGTATCCGC
>Ga0193726_1003145_pt1 | contig 10677 bp, 4 predicted proteins | sample H2c1metaG_FD_144928 | JGI IMG/M metagenome (GOLD analysis project Ga0193726, IMG submission 144928) | Soil microbial communities from a riparian zone of the East river system, Colorado, United States - H2c1 | ecosystem: Environmental > Terrestrial > Soil > Riparian zone | place: USA: East River... | reverse complement strand
GTGTTCGACGCCGCCGCGGCCAGGATTTTCGCGTATCCGGGCTTAATCACCGAATAGATGAGGTCCCGTCGCCGGTTGTAGGGCAGGAACGCGCTCTTCATGGCGTTGATGGTGAGCCTTTCAAAATCATCCAGGGTCAAAGCAAACGTCTCCGCCGCCACTTCAAATTCCCGGGTCATGGTGGTGTCGCTCATCAGGCGGTTGTCGGTGTTGAGCGTGACCCGAAATTTCTCCTGATGAAAAATCCTGAACGGATGCTCGGCCAGGCTGGGCGTGGCGCCGGTATGGACGTTGCTGATCAGGCAAAGCTCCAGGGGAATCCGTTTATCGAGAACGTACTGAGCCAGGTCTCCCAATTTGACCGCCTTGCCATCCGCGACGGCGATGTCTTCGATCAGCCGGGTTCCGTGGCCGATGCGGTGTGCGCCGCAATATTGAATTGCCTGCCAGATCGATTCTTTCCCGAAGCCCTCCCCGGCATGAATGGTGATGTTAAAGTTTTGCCGCTGAATGTAGTGAAACGCATCCACGTGCTTTTTGGGCGGATGACCACCTTCTTCCCCGGCAAGATCAAAGCCCACCACCCCGCGATCGCGGAAATCGACAGCCAGTTCCGCCATTTCGAGCGAAACATCCATGTTCCGCATGGCGCACACAATCACCCCCGAGAGCACCCCAAAATCTTTTTGTCCACGCTGCAGACCTCGCAACACCGACGCCAGTACCTGTTGATGGGTCAATCCTTTTCGCGTGTGAAAAACCGGGGCAAAGCGGGTCTCAAAGTAAATCACTCCGTCGTTGCTGAGATCTTCGGCCTGTTCGTAGGCGGCGCGCTCGAGCGCCTCCTCGGTCTGCAGGACCGCGATGGTATGCGCGAACCCTTCCAGATATTTGGCAAGATTGCCCTGATTGGCGCCCTGGTGGAACCATCGCGCCAGAGCCTCCGGGTCCTGAGTCGGCAGCTCCGCATATTTTGCTGCGCGCGCCAGCTCGATCACCGTCTGGGGACGCAATGCGCCGTCCAGATGCTCGTGCAGCAGGACCTTCGGCAATGACTGCAACAGCGCCCGATCAGGCTTCATAAGGGGCTCGCGCTTGTTGGGCTCGTCCGAGCTTAGTGCGGCGTCCAGTGAGGATGACTGCCGAGCAGTCCCTGGACAAAACAGATTTGATACGCGAGGAAAGCACCAAACGCCAGGCTCACCAGTCCAGACATCATCGCCAGGCGCTGGTTAAACCTGGCGAAACGATTTCCCACGAATCGAAATGCGGAAGCAATGCTCATGGTGATGAGCATCATGCCGGCAATGGTTCCGGCGCCAAATATCAGAAGGTAAATGATCGCCCAGGTGGGATTGCGGATGGTCGCCAGAATCAGCAAGGCAACCGCCGCCGATCCTGCCAGACCATGCACGATACCAACCAGCAATGGCCGGAAATACTGATAAGCACCCGCCCCCGCTGATCCGCCTTCCGGGGCTGCGGGCGACGGTGGTTCGCCGGGATGCGAGTGGACATGGCTGTGCGCCAGACCGTCGTGGACGTGGAAGTGGGAGTGGACCAGCGGCGCGCCCTCAAGAGAACTTCCCCCACCCGGCGCCGATCGCAAAAAGCTTGCCAGGTTCCACACCCCCAGCGCAATCAGCATGATGCTGACAGAAAGCTCCATGCTCAAACCGAGGCGCGAAGGAATCACGACGTTGAAAAGGATGATGGCGCTGCCGACGGCAAAAATCGTCACGGTGTGGCCCAGCCCCCAGAAGGCGCCGATCATCGCGGCCCGCCCCAGGCTGCGCTGCCGGGCGACGATGGTGGTGACCGCGATCACGTGATCGGGATCGGTGGCGTGCCGCATGCCCAGAAAAAATCCGATGACGACAATGGAGAATAAAGTCAGCATCTGTAGTACAAAGGCTCCCTTAAAGCTTCCTTACCGATACTCCATTCCCGGATGCAATCATCTGTCGATCCTGGTACGGTTCGATCCGGGCAAGTTCGGGAACCGATGGGAACATCATATGCGCAAAGCAACCGCCTTTTCCATGAGCCTCGCCGGGCTGGTTTTCTCGGCATTTCTGATCGCCGTTAGTTTTTCAACGGTGGTTGCCGCCGGGCCGTCCGGATATCGCCTGGTGAAGACGGTTCCGGTTGGCGGCGATGGCGGGTGGGACTACCTCACCGTCGACAGCACCGCCCGACGGCTCTACATATCGCGCGGAACCCGCGTGGTCGTAATGGACGCGGACCGCTATGCAATCGTGGGTGAGATCTCCGATACCCCGGACGTGCACGGGGTTGCGCTGGCCCCTGATCTGGCCCGCGGATTCACCAGCAACGGCCGCAGCAATACCGTGACGGTTTTCGATCTGAACACTCTTTCGACTCTGGCCACGGCCATCACCGGTGACGGGCCGGACGCCATCGTTTATGATCCGTCATCCAATCGGGTTTTCACCCTCAACAGTCGCGCCAAGACGGCAACCGCCATCGATGCTGCAAAAGCGGGCACTCGCGGGATTTCCGGCCTGACCATCGACCTCGGCGGGAGACCAGAATTTGCGGTGGCGGACGGCGCGGGTCACATTTACGCCAACCTCGAAGACCGCAGCCTGGTGATTCAGCTCGACTCGCGCAGCCGAACCATCCTGAACCGCTGGCCGCTCGAGCCTTGCGCGAGTCCATCCGGCATGGCGATTGACCGCCAGCACCGCCGCCTGTTCATCGGATGCCGCAATAAACTCATGGCCGTCATGGACGCCGACACCGGCAAGGTAGTGGCGAAGGTGCCGATCGGCGAAGGCGTCGATGCCAATGAGTTCGATCCCGGCACGCAGTTGGCATTCGCCGCGAACGGCGACGGAACCCTGAGCGTGGTGCATGAAGACTCTCCGGACCAGTACACCGTGGTCGAAAACCTGGCCACGAAACCGAGCGCCCGCACCATGGCGCTCGATCCGAAAACCCACAATATTTTTCTGGCTGCAGCCGACTTCGATCCCCCGACTCTGGCGCAACCGCACCCAACGATGAAGCCGGGCACTTTCACAATTCTCGTTTTCGCCAGGCCCTGAGCGCGGTCTCACGCTCCCGTCAGAACACACAATGCCCGGGGCCGCGGAGGCTTGCCCAGGGGATCGTTTCGCGACCCGAAAGTCTTGGGGCGCGGTTTGTCACAGGTTTGAATCCAGGGATGGTTGCTTCGCTCCAGGCTGACGAAAGAGAAGGAAGAGAAGTAAAGAGAAGAAAGAAAAAGAGAACCTAATGAACGAGAAGCTGATGAAAAGAACAAGAACAAGAAGATAGGATGGCTGCCGGCCAGTCGCTGCTGTCCACTCAAGCAGAAAGCTCAGTGCACCGTTATCGTGAACTTCGCCGGGGTGTTGATCCCGGCCACGGTGGCGGTCACGGTCACAGCTGCTGCGTGCGGCGGAGTCGTATATTTCACGGTGCCGGTTCCGGACGTGATAGTGGCCACCGGATTGGCGGAAAAGACTCCACCCGCGCCTCCATCGCTGAAGGTCACGGTAGCGCCCCGAATCAGGTTGCCGAACTGGTCGGTCACCTTCACCACCAAAGGCTTCACCAGCGCGGTCGACCGAGCCGCTGTCTGGCCGTCTCCAGACACGACGGCAACAGCGGAGGCCGGATCCGGGGTGATATATACATAAACGTTGAGCGCCGGCAGTCCCGGAGCCTTAGCCAGGATCACCGTGTTCCCCGCCTTGGTCGACGACGTGTAGTTTACCCTCGCCAATCCGTTGTTATCCGTGATGACCGTATTCGCCGAGAGAGTTCCGCCTTTCAGGCTATCGGTGAAGGTCACGGCGACGCCCGGCACGCCATTGCTGCGCTGGTCATTGGCTTTGACGACCAGGGGTTTGGGGAGCGCGGTTGACAGGGGGATGGTTTGACCACTCCCGGAGGCGCGCGTCAGCTTGACTGGGGCCGTGGTTGTGGCGGTTTCCGTCAGCTCTACCGGCGCGAATCCGGTTGAGGACGCGGTCACGGTATAGATTCCGGACTTGACCGGCAGAGTATAGGTCGTCGAAACCGTACCGGTTGCGTCGGTAACTCCGGACGCGGGCGAAAAGACTCCGCCTCCCTTGATTACATCGCTAAAGCTGACTGGCACGCCCGCCAGACCTTTGCCCGACCGTGTGTCGATGGCCAGAACGCGGAGACTGGCCGGCAGGGTGGTGCCCGCCGCCGCTGACTGGTTATTTCCTCCGCCCGTCGTCAGCACCGGCAGCAGTCCATACACCAGCAATTCCTTCAGCGCCCCGATGAACAATTTCCCGTCCGCCAGCACCGGGGCGGCAAAGTGAGCGGTCAGCGGCAGCACATCTCTATTTTGCGCGGCCATGCCGGTGGTCCACAGAACCTGCAACGTAGACGGATCCATGGCCCAGAGAATGCCCCCACTCCCACCCCAGAGCACGGCATTGGCGGTTCCGTTCGCGGTGATGATGGGATGTCCGCCGGCGGCAAACGGATCCGACAGCGCCGGGGGCGTGACCAGCAAGCCATTGTTCAACGTATAGGCTTCGACCATGCGTGAGCCCGTGAAGTAGACCTTGCCGTTAAATAACAAGGGGGTGCCGCTGGCCTTGCCAACGGCGAGCGGCAATTCCTGCACAATTTGCGTGTCGATCGCGGTACAAGCCGAGCAGAGATGCCCCATGTTGTCGCGATCCAACAAATAGATCGTCCCTTCTTTCCCCACTGCGACGGCTTCGTGGGGATGGGGTCCGGCCTGATCGGGCAGCACCAGCACCGCGTTATGCAGGTCCAGATCATTTTCAAACAGGTACGACCAGTCATAAGGTGTGAACCAATCGGCGACGGTTAATGTGCTTCCAACCGGGGTTACTTTGACCACGCTGGTACCCAGGTTCTGCCCCGGGGTGCCGGGATCGATCACCGGACCTTCGCCGGTCTCCGCGTAGATATTTCCGTAGCTATCCGCCGAAAGCCCGCCGCCCTTCTGCCAGATGGAGGCGAAGAATTGTCCCGGTTCCAGGTCCAGCGCTCCATTTTGGGCCAACGAGGTGGCGTTGTAGGACATGATCCAGCCGGAATCGCCGCCGTTGCAGCCGGCCGATCCGAAAGCGATGTAAATGTAGCCATTCATCAGCAGCAGTCCTGGACGATTCATCTGATGCGTGTCCACGAACGTGTTTGTTTTTCCGTTGAGGGTATAGGTTGCCGTGATGGTGGCGGGCCCGTTCAGCTTTTCCTGGCCGGTGGTGACATCGAGCGCGTGCAGCCGGTGTACGACTTTCTTGTTTTCGAAGGTTGCCGCCACCAGGTAAATCGTGTTGGTGGCGGGATCAATCACTGGAGTAGACACCACTCCGACATTGCTGAAGTCGGTGGTGACCTGGCAACCCATGAACTGATCGGCCACCGGTGCCGCTCCGGCCGGGCTGTAGGTAAGCAGACTGGTAACCCACAGCGGCGGAGCGCTGGGATTGTCTACATCGAAGGCGTACACGCTGTCTTCCATGGTGGCGACGAAGACCACGTTGTGGATTCCGCTTCCGGGAATGCGGAGCGCAGGCAGATAAAGCGGATGACCGACCACCAGCCCATCCAGCGGCTGGGTGTACAGCTTGCCGAATCCCCTGGGATTTACGTTCGCGGGCGTCAGCACGGTTTCGCTGTTGTTCACTCCGTTTCGGGTGTTGTTGTAGTGCCAGGTGACCACGCTGGTCTGAGCGGCCGCCGATTGCGCCTGCAGCGCTCCAGAGGCCACGGCCAGCAGGGCGGCAAAAATGATCCTTACCTTCCCGCGTCGGAGGGAACAATGGCGGTTCGCGATTGCGAATTCGTGAGGACGCATTGCAGTCCTTCCCGCGCTGTTCAGCAGACTCCGGAACCGTGGCTGGCACTTCATGATCGTCATCTGGCGAAGAAACGCGGCTCGTATTCGGCCGACGTTTCTGCGCGCTGCGGAAGGAGACCGCACAGGAAAGCTCAGTCTTGCTCCAAACCGGCCCGGAGTCAAGCGGCAAAGCCCTGCCTTTTCGGGTGGCGGAACCAAAACGAGAATTAGCCGGTTATCGACTGGCCGGTCATCGACTGGAGTGCCTGGAGCCGAACTCCCGAGGGGGGACGTCTAGGGAGACGACACCGTCACCACGAAGGTGGCCGCTTTCAAACCGGCAGCCGCCGCCGTCACGTGGATAATGCCTGCCAGACCGGGAGTCGTGTACAGGGTGCTGGCGTGGCCGGAAGCGTCGGTGCTCACCGACGGACTGGAAAAGATCCCACCCTTGCCGCCATCGCTGAAAGTTACCGCGACTCCGGGGAGCGGATTTGAATACGCGTCAATCACCGAGACCACCAGCGGTAAAGGTAACTGAGTTCTCTCGGGCTCGGTCTGCTTGCTGCCCGAGAACACCCGGATCACGTGCGGTGGCCCGACGACGGCGGATTCGTGAAACACCGCGGAAGCGAAGCCGGGCGCCGTGCAAGTGATGGTCAAATTCTTGGGCTTGGCGGGCAAGGTATAGGTCGTCGTCACCAGCCCGGAACTGGGAGTCGTGTTCACGGCGCTGCTGAAAATTCCTCCCGCGCCGCCGTCCTTGCAGGTGACGGTCACACCGGGAAGAGGCGCCAGGGTGTAAGCGCTGGCCGCCTGAATCCCCAGAGCAACTGGCAGAACCGATCGAACCGCTGCCGACTGATTGGCCCCGGACGCCGCCGTAAGCGTGGGGAGCAGGCCGTACGCGGTAAGCTGGGTGGTGCTGCCGACATAAACTTTTCCGTTCGCCACGGTGGGAGTGACGAAACGGGAAGTTGCGGCCAGCTTGTCGCGCAGCGCCAGGGCCTGGGTCGAGTCATACAATTCGGTAGAAATATTATTGGCATCGAACGCGTACAAAATCATGAAGTCGTGGTCGACCGCCCAGAGAATTCCATTGCCGTTCCCGTTTGCGGAAATCGAAAGCGACGGACCGCGATCCATGAAGAACGCCGAAGTCTGGGCGACAGGGGCGCTGCTGAGCAGGCCGGCGTTGAGCGAAAACATCTTCACGTTGTCTTTCTGCCCGGCGAGATACACGCTGCCATTCCAATAAGCCGCCGTCGTCTTAATCGAGGACGTGATGGCCGGGAACGACTGCACCACCTGGTCCGTGGCAGTGTTGTATTGGCCCATGTCGTCGCGGTCCACCAGGTAGAGCGTGCCTTCTTTCCCGCCCCCGACGAGTTCGTGCATGTGGGTGCCGCCCTGGTCGGGCAGAATCAGAATTCCACCGGAACCAAGATCCAAATCCTTGCTGTCGAGATTTGCCTGATCGAAAGGAGTGAAATAGTCCTTCACCCCGAACCCCTTCTGCGTGGTGTTCAGTTTGAGGATGCTGTCTCCGAAATCGGTCCCCCCACTGCTGAAATCAAAGGTCCCGTTTCCCGTCGAAAAGTAAATGAAACCCTCGTCGTCCACCGCCGGACCACCGCCGGCCGCCCAAATTGCGCCCCCATCCCCGCCCGGGGTAGTGATAAAGACTCCTGCGGGTTGCAAAGTGGCAGCGTGATAGGCCAGCAACCAGCCGTGATAGTTAAACGCGTCGCAGCCGTTCGAACCGTAACCGATGTACACCGTGCCGTTGTAAAGCAACAACGCCGGACGCTGCATTTGTATCGAAGGGGTAAATGTCACCAGTCCCTGACTGGTCTGCACCGAGGCAGCAATGGCCTTGGGGCCGCCAAATTTTTCCTTTCCGCTGGTGATATCGAGAGCGTGCAGCGTCGACGCGTAGAGCCCGGTAGTCACCGTCTTGGCAACCACGTAAAGGGTTTTCGTCGCCGGGTCGATGACCGGCGTGCCCGTGATGCCAACCTCGGTGTAGTTGGGCGTGCCGCATCCGAAGTTAGCGGTGTTCTCAGGCACAGACTTGCCAAAGTTCACCGTCCACAAGGGAGTCGCATTGGCGCCCTGATTGTTATCGGCATCGAAGGCGTAGACGCTGTCGTGCTGGGTAGCGACGTACACGACGTTGTGAACGGTTCCGTTGGCCAATTGAACGTTGGGAACGTAGAGCGGCTGCCCCACGATCGAGCCGTCCACTTTTTGCAGGAAGAGCTTCCCAAATTGGGCCGCATTTACGTTCGCCGGCGTGAGGAACATTTCACTCAGATTCTGTCCGGTGCGGGCAACGTCGTTATGCTGCGTCAGCACGCTCGCCTGAGAGTGGGCGCGGGCGACCGACAGCAGCGCAACGAAGATGGCCAGGGCCGAAAACAACCGGGTGCCGGCGGCAGGCGCGCTCCGGCGGACAATTAATTTTGCTCGTGAATAGCGGTCGTTCGAACCCATGAATCGAATTGCCGGCATGTCCTGGCTCCTGAAAGAAGCGTCGAAGGTAGAGCATCAGTTGATCCCCACGTCGCGAGGGGAAGGGAGTTTTAGAATGGATCGCAGGGTCGAAGAGGAGGGGTTTGACCCGCGAAAAAACTACTGTGAAGTATGCCATCGTGAGGCAAACGCGTCAACCGCAAAAGCGGCCCCCAGAGGGGCTTTGGACGGACGGGGGCGAACGGCGGCAAGGTGGTTGCGTCCGGCCCCCGCCGCCAGCGGCGCAACCATACCACCCGCAAGCCAAGCCCCGGGGAAAACCGGGGGTACGGGCCGGCGACACCCCGGACCGAACCGATGGGGGCGCCGCCAACAGAGCGAGCGGGCTCGACTCCGGAACCAAAAAAGCGGGTGCCGGGACAAGGACGCGCCCTCGAGACTGGGGAACGGCTGAAACCGGACTTGACGCATCTTTCGAGCTCCCCCACCTTCACCTTTAGAGTTCCGCTAGAGCTCCTCGACCTTTTTTTGCAAGTCGCGCGCAATCCCTTGGGGATCGCTCTGCGGAGCGAAGCGTACCGGCGCGCCGATCTTCACCTGCACCATCCCCGGGAGGGCAAATTTCTTCCTGGCTTTTTTCAGCGCGAACAGACCATCGATGCGCATGGGCACAACCGGAATTCCCAGATTATTCGCCAGCAGTCCCACCCCCGCACGAAACGGACGCAGTTTGCCGTCGCTGGTGTGATGGCCTTCGGGAAAGACCAGGATGCTGTATCCGCGATCGACCGATTCCCCGGCATAAGCAAAGCTCTGGCGGAATCCCGCCTGACGCGGCAAAGGAAACACATTGAGCAAGGCCACGCCCAAGGCCCATTCCAGGCGATCGAAAATTCTGAGCAGCATATGCCGCGATCCGGGGGGAGTTCGCAAGGCTTCGAGCGCTTCGCCCCCGGCGGCGGTGGCCAAGTTGTGACGGAAGCGCGCCGGCAAGGCCGCGAGAATGAATCCTGCGTCGACGTCGTCGATGTGATTGCAGACGATCAGGACGGGCCCGCGGGTGTCGCGCAAATTCTCCCGCCCTTCGATGTGAGGCCATCCCAGAAAAAATACCGCCGGACGGAGCAGCAAGTAGTGAACCGCATTTCGAATCCACGGAACCGGCCATTGCTGTGCCCATCGGGGATAGTGATATTGAACCCGGGGTCGGGGCTCGCCCTGCAGCATCTTTTCCAGATCGCCGACGGTGTTCAGGGTGGAAAACCGAGTTTCACTGAGGTCGACCTGATAACGATCTTCGAGCGCGCTCAGCAGTTCGACCCGGTCCAGCGAACTGAGATTCAGATCCGATTCAAGACTGGCGTCTGCTGCCAGCCTCGCCGAAGTTCCGGTGACACGCCGAATCAATTCGGCCAGCGGACTCGAAGACGTTCGCGGGGAATTCTCATTCGCCAGCTGCGCCTGCACCGTTTGCAAGATCAGATTCCGCCGCGGCTTCTGGGTGGATGTCCGCGGAAAATCTCCTTCCGGCCACACCAGCCAGGCGCGCATTCGCTGATATTCCGCCAGGGATTCGTTGGCGGCCTTCACCGCGGTTTCAGCGTCGCTGTAGCCCTCTTGCAAGATCAGCGCCGCGCAGGGCTCGGCATTGCCGTCCCGAGGCAGACCAACCACCACGCAATCCTTCACCTGCGGCTGCCGGCGCAGCGCCGTCTCCAAGTCGCCGGGATAAACCTTCATTCCCGCCGGGGTGACGATGACTTCCTTTTTTCTTCCTTTGAAATACAGATTGCCCTCGGCATCCCACTCGCCGATGTCGCCCGTGCTGTACCAGCCTTGCTCTCCGCCAGCGGAACCCAACTCTGGCCCTCCCCAGTATGCCGAGGCCACACCCCCGCCTCGCACCAGGATTTCACCGTCCGGACTCAACTTGACCTCGCGGCCGGCCATCACTTTCCCGATCGATCCCCGGCCGCGCCGAAAGGGATGATTCACGCTGATGAGCGAAGTGGTCTCGGTGAGCCCGTAGCCCTGGATCAGGGCGAACCCAAGCCTCCCCCAGAAGTCTTCGGTTTCACTGTCGAGCGCCGCGCCTCCAGAAATGAACGCCCAGAACTTCGGCCCAAACTGCCGATGCAGGCGCCGGAAGATCCACCAGCGTCGCAGGAAGTGTTTCCCTTCCGCCGCCAGAAATTTGCGCCGGAATCTGTCGCCGCCGCCCCCGTCTTCAATATCGCGCTCGATCTTTTCTTTCAGGGATTGCAGCATGCGCGGCACCGCCACCAGCACCGAAACGCGCTCCCGCCGGATGGTGCCCATCACCTCAGCCGGCTTCAGGGCGTCCTGAAAGATCACCGTCCCGCCCCGCAGCGACGGCA
>Ga0193726_1003144_pt1 | contig 10681 bp, 7 predicted proteins | sample H2c1metaG_FD_144928 | JGI IMG/M metagenome (GOLD analysis project Ga0193726, IMG submission 144928) | Soil microbial communities from a riparian zone of the East river system, Colorado, United States - H2c1 | ecosystem: Environmental > Terrestrial > Soil > Riparian zone | place: USA: East River... | reverse complement strand
CCCATGCGTCATTTCGGCACAGTGCCTGATGGCCTGGCGGGCGATCCCGGGGGAAGGCGTGCCTCTGCTTGGCCAGCCCAGACGAGCGCACCGGCGCCGTGGCATGAACAGCTTGTCATCCCCCAGCGGAAACCCCATCAGCGCACATCCGGCAACGGCGCTGCCGCAGCCGGGACCTGATGCGGGTAGTCCTTGCCGAGAGCTGCCGCCACGGACGCCGCGATCTGGGCCTGGGTAACCGGTGCGATATTCTCCCGTTCCCCGCGTGCCGCCGTGTCCGGACCCATAACCGCAATCCAGACATTTTCCGATCCCTTTTCGTCCACCCCGTGGTCTTTCCACTGCGTGAGTCCGCTGCCTCGCCCGTGATCGGTGGTCAGGATAAAAGTGGTTTGGTCACGATACTCAGGCATGGACTGCATCTGTTCCCAAAGCTGTTGCACGAAATGGTCAAAGCGGTGTGCGCTTTCCAGCACCAGATCGTAGCGGCCGGGAATGAGCCAGTTGTCGGTCTCGCCATATCCGACGAAAAGCACACGCGGTTGGCCAGTTCTTATGTATTCCAGCAACGGCACCTGGAGAAATGCATTGTAAGTGTCCTCGTTATCCAAGGGCGTCATGGTGCGATACAGTTCGTTCATCAACTCCTGTCGCGGAGTGAGCTTCCCCTTCTCCGGCGGGTCCCAGCCGGTCTGCATCACCAGGCCGCTGCGCTTCTCATTGAAAATATTCTGAAAAACATTCCAGGTTCCGTAGACCGCGACTTTGCCATGAAATTCCGGCATGTGATTCAACCATTCGAACACGCTCACATTGGGATTGGGCCCGAAGTCGTTGCGATCAATTTTCGGATCGGGGTGGCCGGTAATCATCTCGTTGTAGCCGGGATAGGAAAAGGCCAGGCCATTGGTGACGTGGGCCACGCTTCCCTTGGACTGATTCCCGAAAATCTGCCCCTGCTTCGCGATCGTGCCCCAAAGAAAGGGAAATAATGCCTTTCGCCGTTCCGCAGCATCGTCGCGCCAGAACTGTTTCTTGAGCTGGTTGGCGTCGGACCAGCTGCCCCCGGCTTCACCGAGCAGGCTCGGGTCGGCCCCGGTAAAGATCTCCTGCCAGCGCAAGCCGTCGCTCACGATTAAAACGACAGCGTGGGTCTTGGGCTGCGACACCTGCGCGGAGCCAGGCCTGACGGCCAGGGTCGCGAGCCAGCAATAAATCCCAGTCACCAGTACGAACCGAGCGAGTTTTTTCACCTTTTCTCCCCTGCCCCGGTGCCATTGTGCAACGCGCCGCGATCTTGGGCAATCGCGCGAAAAAAATTAAAGACGGGCTCATTCGCCCGTCTCCAATTTTTACTGATCGCTGGCCGCTGATCGCTCAATTGATGTCGAACTGCTCCTGATGCAGCGCCGGATCGCTCTTCACGATGATGGTCTTCTTGGTGAGTTCTTCCATCTCCGTCAGGGCCTTCCCGTTATTGGCCTTGAGGGCCTTCGCGACTTCGGGATTCACGCGCAGCATCACATCGGCGTGATCGAGGTGCTTGGCCATTTTGCGCATCTCGATATAGATATCGTTGCACACCGTGGTCACGGACTTCACATATCCCGTCGACTCGCAGTACGGACACGGCGAACCAATCGTCCGTTCGAGCGATTGCTTGACCCGCTTGCGGGTGATGGCCACCAATCCGAAGTCGTTAAATTGCAGGACTTTTGACGGGGCACGATCGCCGCGCAAAGCCTCTTCCAGCGCTTGCATAACTTTCTGGCGGTTGCGGCGCTCGTCCATATCGATGAAGTCGATGATGATGATGCCGCCCAGGTCGCGGAGACGGATCTGACGCACGATCTCTTTGATGGCATCGACGTTGGTCTTGACGATGGTGTCTTCGAGGCGCGCCGTCTTGCCCACATACTTGCCGGTGTTGACGTCGATCGCAACCAACGCTTCCGTCTGGTTAATGACGATGTAGCCGCCGCTCTTCAGCCAGACTTTCGACTTCAGGGCCTTATTGATCTCCTCACTGAGCCCGAATTGCTCGAACAGGGGGACTTCCTTGGAGTAGAGTTTCACGCGCCTGACCAAGCCCGGCTGGAAACGCGTGGCGAAGCGCAAGATACGTTCGTACTCCTGCTCGGTATCCACCCAGACGGCGGAGAAGTCCGCTGTGACCTGGTCGCGAAGAATGCGTTCGACCACGTTGAGATCGTGATAGATCAGCGCCGGGGACTTGCCGTTTTCGGCGCGGGTCTTGATTTCATTCCACAAGCCTTTGAGGAAGCGGATGTCGGCGCGCAGCTCTTCTTCCGCGGCACCCTGTGCAGCTGTCCGCACGATGAAGCCGCCGTGGCCATTTTCGCGTTCGCTGATGATGATGCGTTTCAGCCGCTGCCGTTCTTCTTCGGAAGCGATCTTGCGGGAAACTCCGGTGTGGTTGACCGTCGGCATGTAGACCAGAAAGCGGCCCGGCAGCGCGATATGGCTGGTGATGCGCGCGCCCTTTTTCCCAATCGGCTCCTTGGCGATCTGCACCAGAATTTCCTGGCCTTCCTTCAGCAGGTCGGTGATCTGCGGCAGGCTCTGCGCCTCGCGACGCGGGAAACGCCGCCCTCCGCCTCCGCGACGGCCCCGTTGATTGTTGCCCCGGCGCGGGTCAAAACCCGGTCGCGGCGCGCGTTGTGTGAAGGCAGCGGCAGCATCGGGTGCACGAACTTCGACCTGGGCGTCGACGGTGCCGTTGCCCCGGGCTTCGGCATCGAGCAAAGCCTCGGCTTGAGCCTGGGCTTCTTCGAGTTCACTGTCTTCGGCTTCCTCTTCGTCGTGCGCAGCTTCGGGATCAGCGCCCGCCTCGACTTCCGCGGTCGTCGCTTCCGCCGGGAACGAATCGGCAGCGAGGGGCTCCAGCGTTTCGACTGCCGGCTCTCCAATTGCGGCGATTTCATACGCGTGACGTTCATGACGGCTGTCAGCGTGGTGATCATCGGCGGAGTGGGTCTCCTCTTCGAGATCCTCGAAGGGGGCGTCGTCATCGGCTTCGACGTAATGGGCGAGATCGGCGCCTTCTTCCTCCTCCTCGTCGATTTCCTCTTCTTCCATCGTCCCAGCCGAAGCCGCCAGCGGGATGGAATCGGAACCACCAGGAACCACGACGATCCTGTCTTCGACGCCGCTCTCTTCGCTCGCTGCCCTGCCAAAAACCGCGGCGACATTCAGTTCGTGTAGACGCTTCTGCTCGCGCTCCCAGTCTGATTCCGGGGAATCGACCCGCACCGGATAGGGCACACTCTCGGGCGCTTCGACACGCGCTTGCTCGAGCGTATCCGCCGCTTCGGCCAGGGCTTCGGCGCTATCGGCGAACAATGGCTCGTCATCGGCAACCGTGCCGGCAACAGCGGGGTACGCAGACGCGGAGCTGGGCGAAGCGAACGGGGCGGGGGAACGCCGCGACGCCGGCGGATTCTGCGCCAGTCTCTGGTATTTCGAGATCGATTCTCCGGGAAGCACAATCGGCTGGTATCCCGGCGGCGGCCCGAATTCATCCGATGCATCGGTGCGCTGCGAACGTTCCGGACGGTCGCTGCGTTCGGAACGGCCGAAACGGCCTCCCCGATCCGGACGGCCGGAGCGCTCCGGACGCTCGCTGCGTCCCAGACGGTCGGTCGGTTCCGGCCTGTCAACCGGCTCCACCACCCCGGCTTCCGCCGGCGCTTCCGAAACCGGACGGGCAAACTTGGAATCCGGCATCCGCTCTCCCCGGCGGCCTCGGCGGCGGCGGCGGCCGCGCCCATCTCCTTCCTGCTGTTCCCTGCCATTTGAAGGTCCGCGGCCCTCACCGGAGCGCGCGGGGACCTCCGAGCCGCCCGCGGCCGAAAATTCAGGCTCGGCATGCTGCAAAGCAGCATTGCTACTGGCTGGCTGGGAGTGGTGCTCGGAGGGGTTGTCCACCAGCGGGCGGTTGGTGGGGATGTCGTCGACGTCGTCCCCTTCCTCGAGTTCCATAAAGTCAGAAACGTAAAGGAAAGCGTCGCGTTCGAGGCCGATATCCACAAAGGCTGACTGCATCCCCGGAAGGACGCGGGTAACTCTGCCTTTGTAAATGGATCCGGCTAAGGTGTATTCGTTTTCGCGTTCGAGGTAAATCTCCGCGAGGAGGTCGTCTTCGACCATCCCGACTTTGGTTTCATGCGGGGTGGTCGACACAAACAATTCTTTTGACATGCAAACTCCGGTCCGTGGCCATTGAGCCTACGGATTTCACCGGAAGAATTGCAGAAAATGACGGGGAGGATCGAGAGCTGCGATGGTTGGCCCGCGCAAGGGACGACTGGGGCCTCGGAGTTCTCTCCGTGACCGGAACCGTTGCGCAAGCTCAATAATCTTCTGCACTGAATCGCATTCGGGCGCTGCCGGCTTTGTGACCGCTCTCTCAAGATCCTCGGGATCAGAGGGGGCCGTTACCTGCCAGGAGGCGCTTTCGCTTCAATCCTGCCCGGCCTTTGACTGCTCATTCTGGCCGGTGAGTGCCCTCTTTACGCGAGGGCGATCGTTTTCGTTTATTTTCTTTTCGGAACCGCTAAATTTTTTTTCGCGCCCGCCTGGCGCGCTTTTACTTCGCCATCTTCCGCCCGCCTCAGTTCACGAAGCGGCGCATACGTACATTCATGACCATACCCAGCGCCAGGAACATAAACAGGACAGAAGACCCGCCGTAACTCATTAAAGGCAAAGGTATTCCGGTGACCGGCATAAAACCGACCACCATGCCAACGTTGACCAGGATATGGAAACTAAGCACAGCCACCACACCCATCACCACGAACGTGCCAGCGCGGTCGGGCGCCGTTTGCGCGTTCTGAGTCAACCTCATTAGCACGATAAAGTATAGCAGCAACAGCCCCAGCGCGCCTATAAATCCATGCTCCTCGGCGAAGGCCGCAAAGATGAAATCGGTTTGCGGAACCGGCAGGAACGCCAGGTGGGTCTGGGAACCTTCCACACTGCCCCAAATCCCTCCCGAACCCACTGCAATCAGGGACTGGTTGACCTGATAGCCGGAGCCCTGGCTGTCCGCATCCGGGTGAATGAAGCTGGTCAGGCGTTCCCGCTGGTACGGCTTCAGAACGTGGACTCGCTGCACGTTAAAAACCGTCCAAATGCTGGCCACCGCGACCAGGCCGATGATCAATCCCTGCTTCAGTTGCAGTCCACCGAGGAAGATTCCGGCGATCGCGATCGGAAGATACGTCAGGGCCGTGCCCAGATCGGGTTGGGCCAGGACCATGAGCATGGGGACTCCCACAATTGCGCCGGCCTTGACCACGTCCGACCAGGCAAGCTCCCTTTGCTGCATATCGGCGAAGAACTTCGCCACCGCCAGAATCAAGATCAGCTTCACCCATTCGGAAGGCTGGAAGTGCTGGCCCCCGGGCATTCTGATCCAGCGCCGGGCCCCCAGATAGGTCTTTCCGAAGATCAATACCATCATCAGGGATCCGAGGGCCGCGATGTACATCCAATGAACGCGCTCGAGCAATATTTGGTAATTGAGAAAACTCACCAGAAACATGCCGGCCACCCCGCCCACAATCCAGTACACCTGCCTGATGTGCGAGCCGGCAAACTTGGTATGCTCCGTGGCGCTGCGGATCTCCATCACCCCCAAGCCACAAATGATTAGGATAAAGGTGAACAACACCCAGTCGAAATCGCGGAATGAAATATAACGAGACATGGATTGGTCGTTGGCCGGCCCTGCCGGGCCCTGGCCTTAAAGCGTGGTCATCCTGAGCGCAGCGGTTGATCCGTACCGCGGATCAATTGCGGCGAACACCCCGCCGCCGCTCCGCTCATCCGTTCGCCCCGTGGGGTTGATTCCCTTCTCCGGCCGCGGGACCAGCCGCCTATTGCAGTCCTGGCGCGGCTGCTGCCATCGGCAAACGCTTCTTCGTGGCCTCGATCCGGTAATGGCCGCCTCGCAAATCATCGTCGTCGCCATTCCAGACTGCCCCTACTTCTACTTTCTTGTCTCCACCGGCCACTTTGGTGGCCGGCTTCCGCTGCTTGTCCACGAAAGCCTTGATCACCTGGGTGGCTAGACGGGCCGCCAATCTGCCGTGCTCACCACCTTCGAACAGAACGCAAACGATAATGTCAGGATTGCGCCGCGGCGTGAATCCTACGAACCATCCGTTCTGCGCGAGAGCTTCACTGTTGGCGTGTTTGGCGCGCACCGCCAGCGAGACAATCTGCGCCGATCCCGTCTTTCCGGCGATGTCGATTCCGGGGATGTGCGCTGATGGCGCCGTGCCTTCGGGCAGCAAAACCCGTCCCATGGCATCAGTGATAAGGTTGAATCCGCCCGCATCAATCGGAATCTGCTTCACTTCCTTCATGTGACTGGTCTCGACGTAATCCGCGGGAAGCCCCGTAGGGTTGGCCACATGCGGAACCACCATGCGGCCGTCCATGGAGATCGCGGCGATTGCCCGCATCAGTTGCACGGGCGTGGTGGTCACCGCACCCTGACCGATACCGACGGAGATGGTTTCACCGGCAAACCACTTCTGCTTGAAGTTGCGGACCTTCCATTCCTCCGACGGCATGATCCCGCTTACTTCCTGTGGCAGGTCGATGCCCGTTTTCTGTCCCAGTCCCAGAGCAGTCGCGTATTTTGCGATGCGGTCGATTCCCAGTTTTTCCGCCAGGGTATAGAAGAAAACGTCGCACGACTGATAGATGGCCTTGGTGAGATCGACGGGCCCGTGACCACTCTTCACCCAACAGCCGAATCGCCGGCCATAAAAGGTGGCGCCGCCGTTGCAGTGGATGTTGAGCGTTTGCGCAATCCCTTCCTGCCAACCCGCGACCGACATGATGATCTTGAAGGTTGATCCGGGTGCAAGTTGCGCCTGGATGGCCTTGTTCAGGAGCGGTTTGTCTGGATCGGTGACCAGCTTGTTCCATTGCTCACGCGAAACGCGCACCGCAAAATCGTTGGGATCGTAGGTCGGCCGGCTGACCATGGCGAGGATTTCACCAGTGTGCGGATCCATCGCGATCATCGCCCCGTTTTTGTCTCCCATGGCTTCCTCGGCGGCGATTTGCAGATCAATGTCGACCGTCAGGTGGAGCGGCTGCCCGGGCACGGCCGGCTTTTCCGCAAGCTGTCCCATTTCCTTGCCGCGACTGTTCACCACCGCCTGGCGGGAACCGTTCTTGCCCATCAGCGTCTGGTTGTACTGCAGCTCAACCCCCGACCTGCCCACCACGTCGCCGGGGTTGTACAAATCGAACTGCGGCTGGTTGAGCATGTCTCCACTGACTTCGCCCACGTAGCCGATCAAGTGGGCCATGAATCCACTACGGGGGTAACGCCGCCGATGAGCCGTGATGGTATCCAACTCGGGCAGCTCGTTGCGATGGGACTCAATGAAAGCCAGTTCGTCCTGCGTGATGTCATCTTTCAAATAGAGAGGCTGGTATTGCGGCGCACCCGACATTTTCTTGATGCGCTCGCGCACTTCTTTGGGATCAAGATGCAGGCCTTGGGCGATGAAATCCGCGTCGCCAGCCAGATCGCGCGACGAATCCCGGAGCAGCAACGCAGTGGACGATGGATAGTTATCCACGATGGTGCGGCCTTCGCGGTCGAGAATCTTTCCTCGCGGCGCAAGGATGGGGACCGTGCGCACCCGGTTCTTTTCCGCGAGCGCGGAATACACCGAGCTTGAAGTTACCTGCAGCCGCCACAATCCGTAGGCAAGAAGCAGAAAAACGCCCAGGATGATGTACTGCATCGCAGTCAGACGGACAAGCGAAACTTTTTCGTCGCGGCCAAACATCAGGCGGTCGGCGTGAGGCGCTGGGCCTAGAAGCAAACCACGGAGTGGCTTGCCACGCTGAAGAATCCTTTCGGGAAGTTAACCACAATTGTATCGTGTTGGCTTCCATCGTCGCCGATGGCGTGCTCTCGGGCGGTGACCAAGGTCATGGCTCTGGGGTTCCGGGCTTACCGACTTCTGAAAACCCCATCGGAGACCTGCCCGCGAAGCCGGGGTTGACCCGGTACGGGCGCACCTCCGCGGCTTGAAGCGCCGGTGGGTGAGGAACTCGAGCGGCACGGCTAAGACTCGCGCCCTTCCCCGATCGTCCCGACCGCGGCTGGCAGGGTTTCCCTGAAAAACACGCTGGCCCAGAGCCCAAAGCGGCTTCAAGTCCTTTGCTTAAAGCGATCCAGCACGGCAAACAGGGCCACCGCCATGACTGCATTCAACAGAGCGGAACTCAATTCATGCTGCCAGGTGTAGTGCATGTTCATTTTCAACATGCCCCGAGCCACCGTGAAATAGACCACTTCGTGTAGCAAGTAGAAGAACAGGGTCACCAGAAAGCGGGCGCCGGCGTTTTCCACGTCCAGTTTTACACCCAAGGACGAGGCTCCATACCCCACGACCGTGTTGGTGAGGCTGTAAAGCCCGATGGGCTGGCTGGTCAGGGCGTCCTGCGCCAGGCCAATGATGGCGCCGGTCAGCAAACCTGTCACCTGGCTGCGGCGCGCGATGGCAAAGAAGATCACCACCAGAAGCGGCAGGTCGAAATAGGTGACGAAGGGAAAGTGTCTCGGCAGGAACGCCTGGAGGAACAGCGCCACCAAAGGCACCCCCAGGGTCACCGGAATGCTGAACCGGTAGACCTCAATCTGCTCATTGGATGTGTATGTGATGGGCACGCTATTGGGGAGGATTCTCCGCTGCGGAACCGGGCCTGGACGGAGCCTTGCTCTCGCGGTTCGCTCCCGGGGATGCCGGATCCGTTGTCTGGGGGGGCGGTGCGGCGGGTTTTGTCGCCATTCCTCGAGGCCCGGCCACCGGTTGGCTGGCGGTCTTGGGGGCGGTCGGAGGGGTGCCGGCAGGCTTGACCTCATGAGTTGCCGGCGCCTCCGGCTTCAGGCCGGGATTTGAAAGCGACGACGCCGCTGCGGCACCGCCGCCGGCTTTCTGCTTCGGATTACTTGGCGGCTTCTCTGGCACCGAGGGCAACCGGTCAGTCAGGATGTCCACTGCGCGCACCGATCCTACATCCGCGATCGACGGCGCTTGTTCCACTTTCTTGGTAATCACCAGCACTTCTTCCAGCCGGTTCAAATCGGCCGCGGGCTTCACCGTAATCTTGAGAAACGATTCCGGACCGGCCGCAACATCGCTCACAATACCGACGGGCAGCCCCTTGGGGAAAATCCGGTCGCCGCCGCTGGTCAGCACTCTTTCGCCGAGTTCGATTTTTTCGTCGTTCATGATCTTATCGAGAACCACTTTCCCCGAAGCGGTCCCCTTCAACACACCCTGCAACCGGGATTTCTCGAGGATCACGCCAACTCCGCTCGATTGATCGTTGATGAGCAGCACTTGCGAGGTCGATTTGTTCACGTAGAGCACTTTTCCTACGACCCCCCCGGCGGTAATAACCGCCATGTCGTTTCCCTTTTCCTTCCATCCCTTATCGTTGCCCTTGTCCCGATCCCGGTCAGCATCGGCTTCATCGTCCGGCATCTTTCCGATTCCGTCGCGCCATCCCTTGTCGATGAAGATCATCCGCGAATTCTCGCTGCCGCTGGAGCCAATGACCTGCGCCGGCATGGTTTGGGAGATAAATTGTTCACGGAAGCCCAACAGGGCTTGCAGCCGTTGCGCCTGCTCGGCGTCCTGGCTCAAACGCACCCGCTCCAGGCGCAGGCGGTCGATCTGCTGCTGCAAATCGCGGTTTTCCTGGCGCACTCCCCGCAAGTACACGTAGTTGTGCCAGAGACCGGAGACTCCGTTCTGGGACCATACCAGGCATTTTTCCAAAGGAGTGATCGCACCGACGACCCAAACCCGGATCAAGCGGCTGGATTGGCTCTCGCCCGAGAGCCGTACCTGGACCGCCAATCCGAGGATCTGTACAAACAAAATCGTCACCAGGATGGTGACGTTGCGATAGCGGCTGACGAGGTTTTCCATGTACCTAGGTTGCGGATTCCGGTTTGGGTAGAGGCGTCCGGTCTCAGGTCTTGCCGAGTGCGGAACCCTCCCAGCACACCCAAGGCCTGAAACTTGCTGCCTACTCGATCGAAATCTTGCGCAGCAGCTTGAAATCGCTAAGCATCTTGCCCGTGCCCAGCACCACGCTGCAGAGAGGATCGTCGGCGATGGAGACCGGCAATCCGGTTTCCTCACGAATGCGCTTGTCCAGATTTTTCAGGAGAGCACCGCCACCGGTCAGCACGATGCCGCGGTCGCTGATGTCCGCGGAAAGTTCCGGGGGGGTACGCTCCAGTGCCACTCGAACCGCGTTCATGATGGTGGACACACATTCGCTCAGAGCTTCGCGGATCTCGCTGTCGTCGACCGTGATTGTTTTCGGCACACCTTCAATCAGGTTGCGGCCCTTGATTTCCATGGTCAGCGGTTTGTCCAGCGGGTAGGCGGAGCCGATTTGCATTTTGATTTGTTCCGCAGTGCGTTCGCCGACGAGCAGATTATATTTCCGCTTGAGGTAGTTCATGATGGCCTCGTCCATCTGATTGCCGGCCATGCGCACGGAACGCGAATACACGATACCGCTCAGCGAGATCACTGCAATGTCGGTGGTTCCGCCGCCGATATCAACCACCATGTTGCCACTGGGTTCGGTAATCGGC
>Ga0193726_1003143_pt1 | contig 10682 bp, 6 predicted proteins | sample H2c1metaG_FD_144928 | JGI IMG/M metagenome (GOLD analysis project Ga0193726, IMG submission 144928) | Soil microbial communities from a riparian zone of the East river system, Colorado, United States - H2c1 | ecosystem: Environmental > Terrestrial > Soil > Riparian zone | place: USA: East River... | reverse complement strand
CTTTCCTGACCCGATACCAGCGGGCGCAACCTGTTATGTGGGCCAGGGCAACTTCGCGATGACTTGTTACGGGCCAAATGGGAAATGCCCGCCGCCCGCCTATTGTCCAAAATGCCAAACAAATGGCGGTGCCGCGTCTAAGCCCATAAACCTGACCAACGGAAACACGTATATTGAGGAACAAGACGTGCGTATTCCGGGTCTCGGCGGCCTTTCCCTGCAGCGCACCTGGAACAGCATCTGGCCATCGACAATCAGTACGTTCCAGTCTGGAATGTTCGGTCAGAATTGGCGATCAACCTATGAGGAACGCATCATTCCCGCCACTCCGTATGTGTTGTATCTGCAGGGGGACGGCGCCTACTGGTACTTCGGTGCGGCGGCGGGTTCATCCACAAACTACACGGTTTCCTCTCCGGCAAGTCGGACGGCAACGTTGGTACAAGGCTCAACAACATGGACGCTCACATTCAAAAATGGGGAACAGCGCATTTTTGATCTCACGAGCGGCTCGTTGCTCCAGATTGTGGACAGGAACGGCAACACAACCTCCCTTACCTACGACGGATTGAACCGGCTGACGACAGTCACGGATCCGACTACGCGAACCATGACGTTCACGTATGCCAGTGGATCGAGCACGCTGGTGACAGCCGTAAGTACAAGCGCCGGGATCAGCCTTTCCTACGCGTATGACGGAAGTGGACGTTTGACGCAGGTGACCAATCCCGATTCCTCCACAACCAACTTTACCTATAACGGGCAATCCCTGATTTCGAATGTGACCGATTCTCATGGAGTCAGTCTCGAATCGCACACTTACGACTCGCAAAAGCGAGGACTTACTGCTTCGCGCGCCGGTGGCGTGGACTCTGTCACTGTCACCTATCCATAAATAAATCGATCTTGTTCTAAGAAGCTTATTTGCGCGAAAAAAAGTTGCGGAGAAAAAAGTGCGAGTGACGACCTCAAGAGTCCTTCTGATTCTCATCTGCACCACGTTGTTTCTGCCGTGCGTTGGCAACGCGCAAAGCCTGCCGTCGGGATGGTCGGAGACCGACATTGGAACGGTTGGAGTGTCGGGAAGCTCAACTTATTCAAGCGATGTATTCAATGTGAGCGGCGGTGGAAACGGTCTTGCCTACGGAGCCGACAGCTTGCATTTCGTGTATCAGACACTTTCGGGAGATGGATCGATCGTAGCGCGAATTACCGCTATTCCAACGAATACTTATGGCCTGGGCGGCGTGATGATCCGCGAATCGTTGAGCGCCGACGCCAAGCTTGACTTTCTGTATACCCAAAATTCGTTCGGCACAGAGGCGAGGTACAGAAGCAGCACTGCAGGAGGTATCGATTCGCAAGGCAATGCACCGCTGATTGTTCCGAACTGGCTGAAAGTGACGCGTACATCGAACAGTTTTTCCACCTACGTTTCAGCGGAAGGAATCAATTGGGTTGAGGTTGGTACCGCGCAAACCATAAGCATGACGTCCAGTGTCTATATCGGGTTGGCGACGAGCAACGCCTCGACGTCCAGTGTAGGAACTGCGACGTTCGACAATGTTTCTGTCAATTCATCCGCCGCGCCCGCCCCGGCCGTCACGGCAATCTCGGCAACGACTGGATCGGTCGGAAGCCAAGTCACGCTCACGGGACTTCACTTCGGATCAAGCCAAGGCAGTAGCGTCGTTCTGCTCAATGGCAGCGCCGTGACCATCAATTCCGGCACGTGGTCTGATACGTCCATCGGCATCACAATTCCGACAGGTGCGTCGACCGGTCCGCTGGCAGTTTCCGTTGCATCGAGCATGAACGACAGCAACCCGATCGCATTTACGGTGACCGCTTATCCGCTTCCCGCCGGCTGGCTCGACGGCGATGTGGGAGTTGTGGGAGTGGCTGGAAGCGCCACATATTCAAATGATGTATTCACAATTAAGGGCGCGGGAACGAATGTAAGCAACTCTGTCGACAGTTTTCATTATGTCTATCGCCTGTTATCCGGAGATGGCTCAATTACCGCCCGCATCACTGGCATTCCAAGCGCAACATATTCCACCACGGGAGTTATGATTCGTGAAGCTCTGGATGCTGGAGCCAAGTTTGACGTCGAGTATGAACTCAACGGCGGAAACGCGGCGGCCTATTATCGACCCGTGGCGGGTTCCATGTTTTCGCAATCGGGAGCGTCCCCGGCCGCTCCGTATTGGCTGAGAGTGACACGCAGTGGAAGCAGCTTCAGTGTGTATACGTCAAGCGACGGTCAATATTGGCCACAGACGGGCACGACTGTGACCATCACAATGGCTCAGAATGTTTATATCGGATTGGAAGTCGCAAATTCTTCCACATCGAGTCTTGGAACGGCGACGATAGACTGTGTGTCGGTTAATACTGTTGCTTCACCCGCTCCGGTTCTAGGATCACTCTCCGCCACGACAGGCTCAGCCGGAACGCAGATCACACTAAGCGGATCCCATTTTGGAACTACACAAGGGAGCAGCCTGGTCATATTGAATGATTTGCCGCTCACGGTTAACTCAGGAACTTGGAGCGACTCGTCCATCACGGTGACGCTGCCGCCCGGCGTAACTTCGGGCCCGTTCGTAGTTTCTGTCGGTCCATCGTTAAACGACAGCAATCCGATTCAATTCACTGCCACTGCCTATCCGCTGCCGACGACTTGGATTGATCAGGATGTTGGTGCCGTCGGTCTCAGCGGTACTGCTACCTATTCGAATGGCGTGTTCACCGTGCATGGCGCAGGCGCGAATATCGGCGGTTCGAGCGATGCTTTTCATTTTGCTTACAAAAATATAACGGGAGACGCAACTCTGATTGCCCGGATAGTGTCGGTGAGTAGTTCCGACGCCCTTGTTGGAGTCATGATGCGAGACTCTCTCGACCCAGATGCCGCCCGTGAGAGTCTGCTTTTCTGGAAATCGTCTGCGGCGATCAATCTATATAACCGAATCACACAGGGAGCCACAGGATCGAGCCCCGGCGGACTGGGCGGGATTGCACTTCCCTATTGGATGAAAGTTGTTCGAAGTGGAAATGGATTCACCACCTATGCTTCTTCGGAAGGGGTCAACTGGGTTCAAGTTGGCTGGGCGCAAACGTTGAGCATGGGCAGCAGCGCCGATATCGGCCTGGCGGTGTGCGCACTTTCGACAACTAGCTTGACGGCGGCAACATTTGACAACGTTTCATTCAGCACCACCCGCGGTCGGCAGCACGGTGACAATTACAGGGACAGGCTTCGGCGTGAGTCAGGGTAGTAGTGCCGTCCTGCTGAATGACGCGCCCGTTACCATCAACGGTTGGGGTTCGGCTTCCATCTCGATCATGATTCCAACTGGAGCGACCTCGGGTCCACTAGTTGTGTCCGTGGCGCCAACGATGAATGACACCAATGCGATTCCCTTCAGTGTGACGTCGAATGCCTTGCCGTCGCCATGGCTCGACCAGGATATTGGCGTCACCGGGATACCGGGGAGCGCAACGTACTCCAGCGGAGTCTTTACAGTTAACGGGGCTGGCAATTCTTTATCGACCAGCGGAGACGGATTCCATTTCGTCTATCAACAATTAACGACCGATGGAACGATAATTGCGCGCGTAGCAAGCCAAGGAACGTACTCCCAAGCTGGAGTCATCATTCGTGAGACCCTCGGCTCGGACTCCACGGAAATATTTCCGCTGACCTATTCCTTTGGTTCTACAGCTGTGCCTTACATGGACTATCGCACTGTCGTCGGCGGGGGTGTCAGCCAGTCCAGTATTAGCGGCGTCACATTGCCATATTGGGTTAAAGCTGTTCGGGTGGCGAATACATTTACCGGCTATGCGTCTCCGGATGGGGCGACATGGACCCAGATCGGAAGCCCGCAGACTTTTGCGACTGCGCAAACGGTCTACATTGGCTTGGGCTTCAGCAGCGGTAACAACTCCACTCTCGGTACAGGGACGTTCGACAATGTGTCGGTCGTTGCCGGGAGTTCATTGTCAAATCCAGTTGTGTCTGGCTATTTGCCCGGGTCGGGAGGCCCAGGCAAACATATTGAGATCGATGGAACGGGCTTTGGGCTGACTCAGGGCCTGAGCGCCGTGTTTTTCAACGGTGTTCAAGCGGCGATCGTAAGTTGGAGCGCCAACGCCATCGTTGCAGCGGTTCCTGATGCGGCGACCAGCGGACCGATCAGCGTCGTGGTCGGCAATATCACGGGGCAAGGGCCTACGTTTAATGTCGTCTTCGGTGTTCAGCTTACGGACTCGCTTGGCAACCACACCGATTACCATTCGTCACTGGCGGGAGGCGAGTGGGTGATAACGGATGGTCAGGGTTCCGGCTGTTCGAGTTGCACGATACGCGGGAACGTTACGAACCAATACGACACCAATGGAAATCGGGTGTGGAGCGTGGATGCTCTCGGCCACACGACAACAAATCGGTACGATACGTCGAATAATTTGATCGCACAAACAAACATTCTTGGCCTTACAACTACTCCAACCACGACCTACAGCTATAACAGTTTGGGCGAAGTCACGACCGTCCAGGACCCGCTGAGTCACACAACGACAAACTACTACGACGGCCATGGCAATTTGACAGACATTTACTCGCCGAACGGTGAGCATACACGCTTCACATACAATTCCGTGGGACAACTCACGACGATCGCGGATCCCAGCAGCAACGTGACCACGCTGGCGTACACAACGGTGGGTTTGATTCACACCATTACGGATGCTCAGAGTAACGTCACAACCTATGGTTACGACGCGCATGGCAATCGAATTTCAGTTACAGATGCGCTGAGCCACCAGACAACGTTTGCGTACGATTCGGGCGACAGGCTCACGACGATCACATATCCGGACAGCACAACCACGACGTTTGGTTATGACTATCGTGGTCGGCGAACATCGGTAACCGATCAGAACGGAAAGACAACCGCCTACGCTTTTGACGATGCGGATCGTCTAACTTCCGTGACGGATGCAGCAAGTAATATCACCACGTACGGCTACGACAACGAAAGCAATCTCACCAGCATCACGGACGCAAATTCACACACAACATATTTTACTTACGACGCTTACGGAAGAGTGACGCAAACCAATTTCCCGTCTACTCTGGCCGAAAATTACACGTATGACGCCAACAACAACCTGGCCACCAAAACGGACCGCAAGGGCCAAACAATTACGTATGTTTACGACGCATTGAACCGCTTGGCGAAGAAGGAATATCCCGATTCCTCAGAAGTTGACTATGTTTATGATCTCGTCGGAAAAATTCAGCAGGTGAACGATCCAACGGGTACATATTCTTTCGCCTACGACAGTGATGGGCGACTGATCGGCACCACAACTGCGCACAGCTTCTTGCCGAGTAGAAATTTAACAACGAGTTATGGGTATGATGCAGCATCGAATCGAACCAGTTTCACTGATCCGGAAAGTGGTTCGACGACCTACAGCTACGACACGCTGAACAGGTTGGAGACTTTGACGCCTCCAACCGCGTTTGCCGCGAGCGGCAACTTTGGTTTTACGTACGATGCATTGAGCCGTCGCACAGAGATGACGCGTCCAAACAGCGTCACAACGGATTACACTTACGACAACCTGTCGCACCTCCTGAGCGTGTTGCACAAACTGTCCGGAAGTACTATCGACGGAGCAAGCTATACGGTCGACAATGCAGGGAATCGCTCATCAAAAGCGGACCAGTTGGCAAGCGTGACGACAAACTATACATACGACTCGATTTATCAACTCACACAAGCCGTGCAGGGTGCGACTACGACAGAATCCTATTCTTATGATCCGGTTGGGAACCGAACGGCTTCACTGGGAGTTTCTTCCTACGCGAACAACGTTTCAAATCAACTCACCGCGAAAACCGGAGCTTCCTACGGCTACGACTACAACGGAAACACGGTGACGAAGAACGATACCTCGGGTATTACAACATACGCGTGGGATTATGAAAATAGACTCACCAGCGTGACACTGCCAGGCACTGGTGCGACAGTTAGCTTCAAATACGATCCCTTCGACAGAAGAATCTACAAATGCTCGTCTTCGGGCACGTCGATCTACGCCTACGACGGCGACAACCTGATCGAAGAAACCAATGCGGCGGGCACCGCAGTCGCTCGTTACTCGCAAGGGTTGAATGTCGATAAGCCGTACGCGCTGCTGCGCAGCGGTGCAACCAGCTACTATGAAGTTGACGGCCTCGGCTCGACCACGTCTCTGAGCAACGCAGCCGGAGCGCTGCCGCAGACTTACACTTTTGATTCGTTCGGAAAGCAGACAGCCTCGACCGGTTCTCTCACCAATCCGTTTCAGTACACTGCCCGCGAATTCGATCCCGAAACAAATCTCTATTTTTATCGCGCGCGATACTACGATCCAGCAATCGGGAGATTTATCAGTGAAGATCCCGTTGGCTTTTTTGGCGGCGTGAATTTCTACGCCTATGTCAACGGAAATCCGATCAACTACCGTGATCCATCAGGACAGTGGCCAGTTCACGGCAAGTGGTGTGGTCCCACTTGGACGGGTGGGCATTGGGAACAGTACGATCCCAGTCACGACAAGAACGGTTACTACAAGGACCCAGTAGATCCAACTGACGCCGTCTGCAAAGACCATGATATTTGCTATTACCGATGCAGAACAGTCTATCCGTGTGATGTGACGACGCGAGGGAGATGCATGCGGGAGATTTGCGACGCGCGACTAATGCTCAATACTCCTACAAGTGGGTTCTGGGGGCCAATTATTTCATCCGGAATTGATTTCTTTAATGGTCATCCAGACGTAGGTGACAACGATGAGAACTGTCCCAATTGCACTCCAAAGAGGAGGGGTGGTGGTAAAAAATAGAATCCTCGCTAGGCTAGCAACATCGGGCCTGGTTCGGCGATCCCGATGGGTCTACGTTTTGCCGATTCTTCACCTTTGCGCGTGCCTCGTAAGCATGGCTGGCTACGTGGTACCCAGCTTTCAGAATGCGGCTGGAACGCTATGGGAATTTATTACGATGTCAGATTTACCGTTTTCCTTTGTCGCGTATGCGCTCGCCTGGAAATATGGTGCGCTTGCCACGATCTGGATCGTGATCATTGGAACTCTGTGGTGGTATTTGATAAACTGTGGGATCGAGCTGCTGATAAGTAAACTCCGAGATCGCGCGCCGCTGCCGCAGAACCTAATTCCGAAGGACAAAGTAGATCCCCTAACTGAACGCAGACACTAGAGCCGGTTATCGTTCAAGCGGTCTGAGGACTTCTCAGCGCCGATTAATGCCTCGCGCTAGAGAAGAACGGTGCTTCGCACCGGGAGGGGTATGAAACGTCACCCCCAAGTTGGGCGCTGTAGAACGCTGTCCGGTGCTCGTTGTGAACCGTCGAAAAATCAGAAACTTAGAAAAACCGCGGCGCTCCAGGGCGCTGTCCGTTACCTTATTGATTTTCCAGCCAGAGTAGCAAACTATCTACCAGTCGCCCGGAGGCCCTTCCCTATGCCTGCCGACCAACCGCGCAGGCGAATCTCGTAGGTTGCAAAATGACCGAGAACCAGTACGAAAGTCTGGCGGCAGTCGCCGAGGGCGACGGCATGACGCTGGGCGAGTGGGTGCGCGAAGTGCTGCTGCAGCGTGCGGACGGTCGCAAACCGAGCGTGATCGAGGAGACCTTGCTGGCCGAGGAGTTGGAATTACGGACAATCCTACTCAACGTGCACTTCACGGTGGCGATAGGTGAAACCATCACAGCCGAAAACATGCAGGCGATCATCGACCGGGCCGACGCCGGGAAAGCGAAGAAGGCGGCAGAGCGGCTGGCTACATGGGACTACAAACAGAAAGGCCGCATATATGAGGACTTCGGAAATTTCAATTGTGGTGCTAGTGGGCATGCATTTGGATTTCCCGACAATATGCTGCTTCGAGAAGTCGGAAGAGCATATCAAATTGCTGATCCCCGTAGGAGGAACATGGGGTTAGGCGATCGAGGTTCGCGATTGTGGGGCGGGACCCCTCCGTACGGAGATGACCCGCTAGATCAAGAACAGATCAAAAAGGGGATCACCTACTGCAAATGTCAATTGGGGCAGAAACCATAATTTGAACAAGCAATCAGTAACGAAGTAGAAGATCGGATGCAGGAAAATGTCCAAAAAGAAGATTTATTTCGGCATCGCCGCAGGACTGGTATTGGTCATTGTTTGCGTTCTTGGATATCGATACTGGAGGAGTTCCACCGTGTCGTTCGATTGCGACAATGACACGCTCCGAGAGGTATCGTCGCCAGACGGCAAGTACGTTGCCACCGTCTTCGAGAGAAACTGCGGCGCAACGACGCCATATTACACGATAGTTGCCCTTCGTCTCGTGGGAACAAAGTTGAACGCCGATAGACACGAAGACTGGGTTTTCGTCATAAAGCGGCAAAGCGAAGTGCAACTGACGTGGAGGGACGTTCATCATCTAGAAGTACTTTCGAGCGAAAGTGATCCTAATGTGCTCAAGTTGTGGAAAGATGTTGAGATCACCACCAAGCCTTTGTCGCCGTGACGTGCGGGAGCGCGTGGCGCAATGTTCTTCAAGTACGATCCGTTCTGCAGGCGTATTTTTACAAATCGGCGTCGAGCGCATGGTGCTCGACAAATTAAGCCGAAGTTCTTTCCAAGCTGTTTTAGTTCGGAAGACGCCCGCGCGGCGGGTCGATGTTTTTCTCCGCGTTCTCGTCGAGTTTCTTCAACAAGGTCTTCCGTTCCGCCGCGTAGATCTGCGCCCACTCATAGAGCCGGGCGTTGTGAATGGCGACCGCCGCGGGGATGCCCAGCAATTTCGCAAGATGAAAATGCTGGGTCGTGAAGGCGCGGGACTGTTTGCTGCCGATCGAGAGCAACCCGACGACGGCGTCCGACACGACCAGCGGAACGGCGATCCACGAGCGGACGCCGGAAAACGCCTTGTGGTCGCGCCAGTCGGGCTCCTCCCGCGTGTCGGGAACGTACATCGCCTTTTTCAGAACCAAAACTCGTTGAAGTACGGCGTTGTCGCTTGCCTCGAGCGTGACCACCGGCCGATTCGCGGCCACGGGAGGCGCCTCCCGCGCGACAAAGAGCCGCTCATTCTCTTCTGTCAAAATCACGCTGGCTGTGTCGTAAGTCACGATCTGAAAAAGAGTTTGCAGCAAGGTGTCAAGCACGGCGTCCATGCGCAGATTCTGCGTGAGCGCGAGCGTGGCACGACGCAGGGCTTCGGCTTCCGCGCCGGCGCTCTCGGCTTCGGCGCGCGCCGCTTCGGCCGTCAGGAGGTGCTCGGCGACCTGAGCGTTGGCCAGTTTTTTCGCTGTGATATCCTGCGCCGTCCCGTAAAGTTGCCGGATGACTTCGTCCGAACTGCGCACGGGGGAAGCCTTCACCCATACCCAGCGGATCTCGCCATTCGGGCGTACGATGCGGAACTCCTCGTCGAAGTGTCCGGAATGAACGGCGTTCTCAAGTTTCGCGAGCACATGCGCACGATCCCCTGCATAGATCAAGTCTTCATACGATGAGGGATTCACCGCGATGCTTTCGAGCGACCGGCCGGTGACGGCTTCGTAAGCGCGATTGACGGCGACGATTTTCTTGGTTTCCGCGTCCAGAAGCCAGAACACTTCATCGATGCTGTCGGCCATCTGCCGATAGAGGTTCTGCATTTCACGCGCGGAGTGCTGTGCTGCGACGCGTTCCGTAATGTCACAGATAATCATGGCGTGCCGGCCCGGAAGGTAGTTGGCAGTCAGGGTAAAATTCACGACCACCCGCGAACCATTGTGGCGAACCAGTTCTGTCCGGCCATGCTGAAACGATTGGGCGAGAAACGCGCGCCACTGCCGCTCAAACTGGCGCGGGTCTTTCAGAAATTGACCAAACGAATGGTCGAGCAGTACGGCGGGCGGAGCGCCTAGGATTGCGAACGCGGCTGGGTTGGCGTCGAGGCAGACTCCGCGATCGTCGAGGATGAGGATGCCGTCGAGCACGTGCCGGTAAATAGAGCTGAGTTCGCGCTGGGTGTCGCGGGCCCGCCGGCGTTCGGCAAACCAGGCGCGGGCGTATAGAAACCCAGCGCAGCTTTGTGCCAGAAAAACGACGGCGAGCGCGGCCACGAGGAGGTTCGACGCGTACACATGCGTTCCGAGTGAGAGGAGGAGAAGGACGGCGGCAAAAAGAAGCAGGAAGCGGGAGGCGATCTGAAACCACAGAGGGGGGCGGGCGTCGGCGTCGGAAGCTCCGCGGAGTTCATCGAGCATACGGTTCGGTGCCATGGAGCGAAGGCGGTTAACAGTTGATATCGTTCACCGCTCGACAGCGATGCTACCCGCGGACGAGAACGGGAGTCAATAGCCAGATTGCAGGTCGCGACACTGCTGTTTCGACAGGAAGGGGCCGGTCGTACCAGAGATTTTCGTCAATGTTGCGCCTGTCTCGTCATTGAAAACACGTTCCCTCGGCGAAAAATAGTCGCATTTTCGCGTCGGGTGTTTCTCTGTGTCCTGCCCGTGGTTTCGCCTGGCACACGGGAAGTAGCCAAGTATTTAGAAAATCGATTGATGTACATCAACGTAGTGGGTGAAGCCGATCGGTAGGTCACCGGCAGCCCATGG
>Ga0193726_1003142_pt1 | contig 10690 bp, 10 predicted proteins | sample H2c1metaG_FD_144928 | JGI IMG/M metagenome (GOLD analysis project Ga0193726, IMG submission 144928) | Soil microbial communities from a riparian zone of the East river system, Colorado, United States - H2c1 | ecosystem: Environmental > Terrestrial > Soil > Riparian zone | place: USA: East River... | reverse complement strand
ATCGCCGGCTTTACCGCCAATCATCATAAGTCCGGGGCCCGCTCCTCCCTGTCGGACTACTATACCGCTGCCTATGGCAGGGCGGTTTTTAGCAAGTGGCTGAAGGATCACATCGTTTTCTCCGATCACAGCCTGGCAACCGACAGCGTATTCGCCGAGGTGCAGCTGGTGTCCTGCCGCAATGTGCTCATCTATTTCAATCGCACCCTCCAGGACCGCGCGCTGGGACTGTTTCGTGAGGCTCTGTGCCGCCGGGGATTTCTGGGCATTGGCGCCAAGGAATCGATGCGTTTCTCCCCGCAGGCGGACGCCTTCCTGGATTTTGCGCCGCTGGAACGAATCTATCAAAAGCGGCCCGAGCTATGAACTTGGCGGGCAGAATCGATGCGGTCGTGATCGGCGCATCCGCCGGAGGCATAGAAGCGCTCTCGGTTCTGCTCCCCGCTCTCTCGCGTGGGTTGCGGCCGCCGGTTTTCATCGTTCTTCACCTGCCGCGGGACCGACCCAGCATACTCGCCGACATATTCGCGCAAAAATGCGTTGTGCCGGTTCGGGAGGCTGAAGACAAGGAGATGGTGACATCGGGAACGGTTTACTTTGCACCGAGCGACTATCACCTGTTGGTGGATCAGGGCCCGCAGCTTGCACTGTCCGCCGACGAGCCGGTGCATCATTCGCGGCCATCCGTCGACGTGTTGTTCGAGTCGGCAGCCGACATCTACGAGGATCGGCTCTTAGGGATCATTCTGACGGGTGCCAATGAGGATGGGGCATCAGGCCTCGCCGCGGTTCACGATGCCGGCGGTGTTACCATCGTACAGCGGCCCGATACTGCGCGCGCCCCGCATATGGCGTTGTCCGCGCTGAAGCTACGGCCGGCGGACTGGGTGCTGACATTGAATGAGATTGCCGGAATGCTGCAAACTTTGGATGCAAATTCAACATCGATGCGGACGAGCTGAAATATGGATACATTCGCCCCGCCTCCGATCAAATGTTTGCTGGTCGATGACCTGGAGGAAAATCTGCTCGCGCTCTCGGCCCTGTTGGCGCGCCATGACGTGCAAGTGTTGACGGCGCGCTCGGGCTCCGAGGCGCTGGAGCTGGTTTTGCTGCATGATGTGGCGCTCGCCCTTCTCGACGTGCAAATGCCGGACATGGATGGTTTCGAACTCGCCGAGCTGTTGCGCGGCAGCGAGCGCACGCGGCACATACCCCTCATATTCGTCACGGCGGGCGCGCGCGAGCAGCATCGCCAGTTCAAGGGATATGAAAGCGGCGCCGTCGATTTCATCTACAAGCCGATCGAACCTCACATCCTGAAGAACAAGGCGGATGTTTTCTTTCAGCTATATCGCAAGCGCCAGGCGTTGGCCCTGGAACTCAACGATCGGACCGAAACGTTGCGGCTCAATGAAATGTTTACCGCGCTATTGGCACATGATTTGCGCAGTCCTTTGAGTGCAATACTGGCTTCCGCCCATCTGCTTCAGCGCCGCAGCAGCGACCAGGCGGCGCTGGAAACGGCCGCTCGCATCATCACCAGCGGCAAGCGCATGGCGCGCATGATCGAAGACATGCTGGACCTGGCGCGCGCACGACTGGGCGGGGGCATTCTCGTCAAGCGCGAGGCGATGGATTTCAAAGCGCTGCTCGAGCGAGTGCTGCGCGAGCATCAGGCTGCGGCGCCGGATCGGCCTATCGAGGCGCTTTATGCAGGAACTTTCGACGGCCACTGGGATTCGGAGCGAGTCGCGCAAGTGGCGTCCAACCTGATAGGCAATGCGGTGAAGCATGGCAGTGCCACCGCACCGGTCGAAGTGCGGCTCGACGGCACGCAAGCAGACTGCGTCGTGCTGGTCGTCAAGAACCCGGGCACCATACCCCCTGCCATTCTTCCGCACCTCTTTGATCCTTTTCGAGGCGGCCAGCGCGAACCCGGACGCGGCAAGGGACTGGGCCTCGGACTCTATATCGTTTCGCAAATCGTGCAGGCACACGACGGCGTTGTCGAGGTCGAAACAGGTGATGGCGCAGAGACGGCGTTTCAGGTCCGGCTGCCGCGCGGCAGCCCCTAGATTTTCATCAACTTGCTCATGAGCGCTTCGATTTCGTCCGTTTCAAAGGGTTTGATGATGGAGCGAACATTCGCGGCCCAGTTCTCCATGCCGAAATCCAGGTCATAGCCTGATGCAAGGATGATGGGCAGGTGCGGCTTCAACTTTAGGATGCTGCGCGCGAGTTCGATGCCCGACATGACCGGCAGGCTCACATCCGTGATCACAAGATCGAACGGGCCTGCGGCAAACTCGGTCAACGCCTCCTCTGCGGTGGCACAAGCGACGATTTGGCGCTGATCCTGCGCCAACAGTTCGGACGTTATTTCACGCACGATGGCATTATCTTCGACGTAGAGAATTCGAAGGGGCGCTGACATGGAGGTTGTTGCGGGCGCGGTATCTTCGGGAGCGATAGGAGGATCCTGGGTTATCAATGTGTCTTTTGAACGAGCCACAGGCCCGGCTTGCCCTTCGGACTGAGGCCCAGATGCACCAGCGCCGACCTGCTTTCAAACAGTCGCGCGACCGGCAACCCCTCACGATGTACGCGCCGCACGAAGTCCTGCAGGGCCGGGCGAGATCGCATGCCATCTGCGGCCAATGCCGTCAGCGGCAGCGGTTCCTGAGGACCCAGACTGCGGCGCCCAAACATCGATGAGAAAGCTGTGGTTTTTTCTGAAACACTGACCGCCGGGAAAGGAGCGCGCAGGTCCAAATGTTGTCCTTGGGTCTGAAGTTGGCTCTGCGGGCGTGGCTGAGCGATGCGGTTCTGGGGCGGCGCCGCCATGGCGGAACCGAGGACGAGCAGCGCTCCGGCCCCAAGTACGGCGATCAAGTCCTGTTTTGCCAATCCCTTGCCCATGGTCACAGTTGAGCACGAAGCAGCGGCGCCCGCATTGGGTTCACCGACCGATTGACCGTAGGAAACGTCTTAGCAATTCTGTATCAGCGGATTCCTACAACAGCGCAAGATGAGCCGCAGCGTGCCGGCACGCTCAGGCCGTTCCTACTTGCCAAACTTAACGCCACTCAGCGCGTCGAAGAGGCTTCGGCCGGGATACTTTTTGCAGTCCCCCATGAGTGCGCCTTCGAAGGTGCCAAGAGCGCCGGCGTCAAAAATGTGGCCACCGGATTTCGCCACGGCGAATCCAAACAACCACATCATGATGGTGTTCGCGCTCTCGGCGTCCGATTTCTCCAGATCCAGGTGGCGAGCTGCAAAGGTTTGGCATTCCAACCCCGTCAAGTCCATCGGATTCTTGGTGTCGGGCTTGACCGCGGAGAGCGCATCCAAGAGGCTTTCCGTGGGGTTGTTTTTGCATTCCGCATCCAGCGCAAATCCGAAGCCGGCCAGTGCATCTCCATACATGACGTGCGCGCCGGACTTCGCCACCGAATAGCCAAACAACCACATCATCGTATTGATGGGATCAGAGCCGGCGGGTGCATTGGGCGGAGCGATCACTTCGTTCTGATACTTCACGCAGGACAGCGTCGCAATATTGACTTCGGCGGCGCGGCTCATGCCGGCGCAACACAATGCGCAAAAAAAAGACACGACGCCGGACAATTTCATCATGCGGATCTCGAGGGTAGGAGACGCTGGACCAGTGCTGCGAAGCGCCCCGATTTTACCCAAGAACGGGCCGCATCGATATCCGGAGCGAAGTAGCGATCCGCCGCGTAGAAGGGCACATCCCGACGAATGCCGGCGTGGACATCTTCGAGACGGCGCGATGATCGGGCGGGTCGATGAAAATCGATGCCTTGCGCGGCCGCCAGCAATTCGATGCCGACCACGGCGGCGGCATTGTCGACCATGACGCTCAAGCGGCGTGCCGCGTGGGTCGCCATGCTGACATGGTCTTCTTGATTCGCCGACGTGGGAATCGAATCGACGCTGGCGGGCGCCGCGATGGTTTTGTTCTCCGATACCAGGGCGGCGGCCGTCACCTGGGCAATCATGAATCCGGAATTCAGGCCGCTGTTATTGACCAAGAACGCGGGCAGGCCGCTCATCTTGGGGTCCACCAATACGGCGGTGCGGCGCTCCGACAGGCTGCCGATCTCCGCTATCGCAAGGGCCAGCGTGTCGGCGGCAAATGCCACGGGTTCGCCGTGAAAATTGCCGCCTGACAGCACCTCGCCCGCTTCGGTGAACAGCAATGGATTGTCCGTGACGGCATTGGCTTCAATGCCCAAGGTCACGCTGCAGTTGCGAATCAGATCCAGACACGCACCCATCACCTGCGGCTGGCAACGGAAGGAATACGGGTCCTGCACGCGCGTGCAATCAAGGTGCGACGCGCGAATGGCGCTGCCCGCAATCAATTCCCGATATTCGCGCGCCACGGCGATTTGGCCGGGTTGTCCACGGACTTGCTGGATGCGTTCATCGAAGGGCGAGTCGCTGCCCTTCAACGCATCGACCGACATCGCTCCGGCCACCACCGCGGCGGCAAATACATCCTCCGCGCCAAACAGTCCGGCCAATGCCAGTGCCGTCGAGACCTGCGTGCCGTTGATGAGCGCCAGGCCCTCTTTGGCGCGCAATTTGATCGGCTGCAATCCCGCGATGCGCAGGCCCTCGCTCGCCGGCATCGACGTGCCGCGCACACGCACCTGGCCCAAGCCGAGCAGCACGGTGCTCAAGTGCGCCAAAGGGGCCAGATCTCCGGACGCGCCCACCGATCCTTGCGCAGGAATCAGCGGATACACTTCATGCTCGAGCAATGCCAGCAACGCATCCATGAGCCCCATGGTGATGCCGGAGTGACCGCGTGCCAAGGCATTGATCTTGAGCGCCAGCGTGAGCCGCACGACCGGGTCGGGCAGTGCGTCGCCCACACCCGCCGCATGCGAGAGCAGCAAATTTCGCTGCAACAGCTCGAGCTGTTCATTGGGAATGCGCGTATGGGCGAGCAGGCCGAATCCGGTGTTGATGCCGTAGGCCGCATCGCCGGTCGCGACGATTTTATCCACCAAAGAACTCGCCAGCGCCACTCGACCAAGGTCCAGCGGCGACAGTTTCAGCACCGTCGGCCGCTCGTATATGCGCCGCAAGGCCGATAGCGAGAGTGTGCCGGCCTCGATCTTCAAGGCGTCGCTCATGGCTTTTCGATCATCGGCAATCGAAGTCCCTGCTCGCGCGCGCAGGCAATCGCGCTCTCGTAGCCGGCATCGGCATGGCGCATGACTCCCGTTGCGGGGTCATTCCACAACACCCGCCGGATGCGTTTTGCCGCGGACTCGCTGCCATCGCAGACGATCACCAGGCCGGCATGCTGCGAGTAGCCCATACCGACACCGCCGCCGTGATGAATCGATACCCACGTTGCTCCCGAAGCGGTGTTGAGCAGCGCATTGAGCAGGGGCCAGTCGGAAACGGCATCGGAGCCGTCCTTCATCCCCTCCGTCTCGCGGTTGGGGCTCGCGACCGAACCGGAATCCAAGTGGTCGCGTCCGATCACGATGGGCGCGGAAAGCTCGCCGCTCTTGACCATCTCATTGAATGCCAATCCTAAGCGATGACGTTGGCCCAAGCCCACCCAGCAAATACGCGCCGGCAGGCCTTGAAAGTGAATTCGGGAGCGCGCCATCTCCAGCCAATGATGCAGATGCGGATCATCGGGGATCAATTCTTTGACCTTGGCATCGGTCTTGTAGATGTCCTCTGGATCGCCCGAGAGCGCCACCCAGCGGAAAGGGCCGACACCGCGGCAGAACAACGGCCGTATGTACTGCGGCACGAACCCGGGGATGTCGAAGGCCTGCGCGACCCCGGCATCGAACGCGACCTGCCGAATGTTGTTGCCATAGTCGAACACCGGCATTCCCATGCGCTTGAAGCGCAGCAGGCTCTCGACATGCTTGGCCATCGATGATGCGGCCGCCGCGGCCGTGCCGGCAGGATCGCTGACGCGCCGCTCGTCCCACAGCTCGACCGACCAGCCTTGCGGCAAATAGCCGTTGACCGGGTCATGCGCCGACGTCTGGTCGGTCAACGCATCAGGCTTGATGCCGCGCTCGAGCAGTGTGTGAAGAACATCGACAATATTGCCGAGCAGCCCGACCGATATCGGCTTGCCATTCTTTCTTGACGCCGCGAGCATCGCAAGCGCCTCATCCAGGTCCTTTGCCTGGGCGTCGATGTAGCCGGTTTCGACCCGTTTCGCAATTCGGCTTTGGCGACACTCCACCGCCAACAGGCTGGCGCCGGCCATGGTCGCGGCCAGCGGCTGCGCGCCGCCCATGCCGCCCAAACCGGCCGTGAGAATCCATTTGCCGGCAAGGTTTCCGCCGAAGTGGCGCCGCCCCATCTCGGCAAATGTCTCATAAGTACCCTGCACGATTCCCTGGCTGCCGATGTAGATCCACGAACCAGCAGTCATCTGGCCGAACATGGCCAATCCCTTGCGATCAAGCTCGTGGAAATGCTCCCAGGTCGCCCAATGCGGCACGAGATTGGAGTTCGCAATGAGCACGCGCGGCGCATCCGCATGGGTCGGGAACACGCCCACCGGTTTGCCCGACTGCACCAGCAATGTTTCCTCTTCAGTCAGCGTCTTCAGCGTCTCGACGATGCGGTCGTAGCAGTTCCAATCGCGCGCAGCGCGTCCGATGCCGCCGTACACCACCAGTTCGGCCGGATTTTCCGCGACCTCGGCGTCCAAGTTATTCATCAGCATGCGAAGCGGCGCCTCGGTCATCCAGGTTCGAGCACTCAAGGTGTTGCCGCGCGCCGCGCGGATGTTTCTTAGGCTTGGGGAGGCAGGCATGCTTTTCCTTCAGGGGCGAAAACGGCCGGACATTTCATAGCGGCAGCCGGGATAGTAGAGGCGGGCGACCGAGGCGATCTGGCCCGCGGTCCAAGTTCGTCGAATGACCACCAAGCAGGGTTCATCGCGCTTCATCGCCAAAAGCTTGCGCGTGCGCTCATCCGGCATCTCCGCACGCAGCAAGTGTTCAGCTTCCTGCAGCGGTGCGACTTTAACCAGGTAGTCGTGCGGCGTCGTGCGTTGAAAATCGATGTTCAAGTAGTCGGGCGCGAGCTTCGGCAGGACATAGCGGTCTTCGAGCTGAATCGGGCGATCATTCTCGAAGTGCACGATCAACGAGCAGTACAATTCGCCGCGCGGCGCGATTCCGAAATCCTCAGCGAGTTCGGCGGACGCGCGAGTTCGCTCCAGCGAAACGATTGCGGCGCGGTGAACGTGTCCGCGGTCGCGTATCTCATCCGCGATTCCGCGGATCTCGAGCGGGTGGGCACGTGCGTGCCGATCCGCCACAAAGCTTCCGACGCCCGCGATACGCACCAGCACGCCTTCATCGCGCAATTCGCGCAGCGCGCGGTTGGCGGTCATGCGCGACACCCCGAACGACCTCACGATGTCGTTTTCCGAGGGCACGCGCGCCGATGCTCCCCATTTGCCGGAACCGATATTGTCCAATATGTGGCGTTTTACCTGTAAATACAGAGGTTGCAACGCGAGTGCGGTTTTACTCACTCGGTCAGGATAAGCTGTATAGACAGGTACAGTCAACCACGCGCCAAGCCGTTAATTATGCGGGGAAAACTCTCCCGCAACTGATCATCGGCGCCGTGCTCGCGGTCTTTGACCACCCAACGGCCAGCGACCATGACGTCGCGGATGGCCTTGTCGGCGCCCGCGAACAACAAACGATCCAACACCATGTCGGCCGCAGCGCCCGCCAAGGCAGGATGAGAGGCATCCAGAACCAGCCAATCGGCGCGTCGTCCAACCGCGATCGCGCCCACCGGTTGGCCGATCGCCAGTGCGCCGTTCACGGCGGCGTCGCGCCACAACCGGGTGCCGACATGTGAGTCGCCCGTCGTCGCAAGAACGACGCGGCGCCTCTTGCGCAGGCGCTGCTGATATTCCAGCCAGCGTAATTCTTCGGCTGGATTCACCGTCGATTGACTGTCAGAGCCGACGCACAGCCGCCCGTTCGATTTGAAGAAGCGCGCGGTATCGAACAGGCCGTCACCCAGATTGGCTTCCGTGCTGATGGAAACACACACCGTGGCGTTGGCCGCTGCAATGCCTTGAAGCTCGTCCGCCGTCGCGTGAGTGGCGTGCACCACGCACCAGTGCTGCGTGAGCAGCCCCTGGTCCAGGAGCAGTTCGATGGGGCGCCGGCCCGTCGCGCGCTCGCAGGCACGTACTTCGAGCGTTTGTTCGGCGACATGAATGTGCACCGGGATGCTCGAATCGATGGCACGCAAGGCCAGCGCCGCCCGCCGCAGATGATCGAGCGGGACCGCGCGCAGACTGTGGAATGCGGCACCGGTTCGCGTGCCGACCCCGCCGCGCCTATCAGCGCCGATACGATCTTCGATGGCCCGCAAGAAGGCATCGGTCTCCAGTGCAAAGCGCGCCTGCTCAGGCTTCAGCGGTGCCGCGCCGAAGTCGCTGCTTTGATACAGCGTCGGCAAAAACGTCAAGCCGATGCCGGCCAGGGCGGCCGCGTTGTCGATCGCCTCCCACAGCAGATTCGCACCTGCGTACTGAAGCGCGCTGCTCGGCCGGTGCAAGTAGTGAAATTCCGCCACGGAGGTATAGCCCGCTTTCAGCATTTCGACGAATAGCTGTGTCGCCACGACCTGCAATTCCTCCGGACCGATGCGGTTCGCGAGTGCGTACATGGCCTGGCGCCAGGTCCAGAAACTATCGCGAGCAGACGATCGGTATTCGGCGTTGCCGGCCATGGCGCGTTGGAACGCATGACTATGCGCGTTGGGCATGCCGGGGATGACGATGCCATCGACGCGCTCGATCGCCATCGGGGGAATCGGATGCGGTTGCGCGGCACCGCCGGCATCGATCGCGGTGATGATTCCTTCGGTCGAAACCGTGACCAGCACATCGCGAATCCAGCCTTGCGGCAAATAGGCGGACTGCAAACGGTAACTAGCCATCTTGGTATCATAACGTTGTGCTCAAATCTAAGGATATCGATTGGGACCAGATTTGGATCGGCGCAAATATCGCGACGATGGCGGGCACCGCTGCCTACGGCAGAATTGCTGACGCGGCGCTGGCGATCAAAGGCGAACGCATTGCCTGGATCGGCGCAGCCGCAGAAGGGCATCGGCTCGCGCAATCGCAGGGCGTTTCCATCCGCGATGCCGCCGGCATGTGGATCACGCCCGGGCTGATCGACTGCCATACACACCTGGTCTACGGCGGAAATCGCATAGAGGAATTTGAGCAACGGCTTGCCGGCACGTCTTATGAAGACATTGCGCGCGCCGGCGGCGGCATCCAATCGACTGTTCGGGCCACCCGCGCATCCTCGCGCGATTCGTTGTACGAATCGGCCCTTGTTCGACTCAAGTGCTTGATGGCGGAGGGCGTCACCACCATCGAGATCAAGTCAGGCTACGGGCTGGAACTCGCTGCGGAGCGCCGCATGCTCGAAGTCGCACGAGACCTGGGCGAAAGGCAGCCTGTGTCGGTGAAGAAAACCTTTCTCGGATTGCATTCGCTGCCGCCGGAAAGCGCCATGCAGCGTCTGCGGTTTGTGAACGAGGTCTGCGGGCCATGGCTCAACGAGCTGGCCGCGGCCGGTTTGGTGGATGCCGTCGACAGCTTCTGCGAAGGCATTGCATTCTCCGTGGAGGAGACGGAACAATTCCTCGGGGCCGCAAAAAAACTGGGACTCCCCGCGCACGTGCACGCAGGTCAATTGAGCGACATGGGTGCGCCGCAACTGGCTGCGAAATACCGAGCGCTGTCCGCCGATCACCTCGAGTACATGAGTGCCGATGGCGCGCGGGCCATGGCGGCCGCGGGCACGGTCGCCGTGCTGCTCCCGACCGCCTACTTCACGCTACGACAGACAACGCCGCCGCCCATCGCATTGCTTCGGGAGGCAGGCGTGCCGCTCGCTGTCGCCACGGACAGCAATCCGGGAACCTCCCCGTGCACTTCCATCCTGCTGGCAGTGAGCATGGCTTGCACCCTGTTTGGTTTGACGCCCGAAGAGGCATTGGCGGGCGTGACGCGCAGTGCCGCCAAGGCACTCGGTGTGCTCAGCGATGTGGGCACCATCGAAGTGGGCAAGCGTGCGGATTTGGCGTTTTGGCGTATCGAACGACCGGCACAGCTCTGTTACGGCCTGGGCGCCAACCCTCTCGCCGCCGTGATGTATCGAGGAAAAATCCGCGAAGCCCCGGCGCAGTGATGGTGACCGGTTGGTGTCGCGCTCGGCCGGACGAATACTGGAACCGGTCAACATCACGATGTCGACGCTAGCGGCTGGTGGTGGGCGAGATCTCACAGCGCCGAGGTCCTGGCGGCCCTCGAGGGGGGAGGGAAATTGCACTCGCGACGGCATAACATGCGCCATGGTCAGGAGCCCTAGCCGATCCCGCGCCGGTAGACCCCCGCACGATGATGTGTTGACGCCCGCCGAATGGCGGACCGTGCACGCCGTCAAGCATGGCATGACGAGCCGCCAGATCGCGGAGCGCCGGGGAATCAGCATCGACGCGGTCAAGTATCACGTTGCGAACGCGCTGGCCAAGTTGGGCCTTAGCAACCGTAAAGAATTGCGGCACTGGCACCGCGCGCCCAAAGACAGTGCTCTGGAGGAGGAAAACGTGA
>Ga0193726_1003140_pt1 | contig 10690 bp, 9 predicted proteins | sample H2c1metaG_FD_144928 | JGI IMG/M metagenome (GOLD analysis project Ga0193726, IMG submission 144928) | Soil microbial communities from a riparian zone of the East river system, Colorado, United States - H2c1 | ecosystem: Environmental > Terrestrial > Soil > Riparian zone | place: USA: East River... | reverse complement strand
CTCGCCATCCCGGCGCGCCTCCTCACGCTTTATGCCCCACTCGTCCATGAATGGCGTGCGTAAAGAGCGCAATACCGTGCCGTACCCCGCTGTGCCCGGCAGGGGCTGAATATCGTTGAGGACTTCTACCTTCACCGCATCCTCGGATTGCGCCGAAGCGATTGCCGCCTTCCATGCGTCCTCGATCGGAGCCTCTTTGGACGCGAGGAAGCGGGTCCCCATGTTGACGCCGACCGCCCCAAGCATGAACGCCGCGGCAATGCCGCGTCCGTCAAAGATGCCGCCGGCCGCCACCACCGGGATGGGTGAAACGACATCGACGACCTGCGGGACGAGGGTCATCGTACTGACGAGGCCGCCATAGCCACCTGCCTCGCCGCCCTGCGCGATAATTACGTCGGCACCACGCTCAGCTGCTTCGATCGCTTGCGCAACCGTCGTGATCTGGATCATCACTTTCGAGCCGACGTCGTGGGCCTGCCGAACAAGATCCCCGGGATCCCCAAGAGCGAACGATATGACGGCGGGCCGCGCAGCTAGTGTGTGGCGGAATGCATCCGCGTCCAACGTTGGCGGGATGTGGTTCACCGCGAAGTTCCGGTTGGTCAGTTCTTTCACCACGTCGATGTCGCGCTTGATGGCAGCGCTGGTTCGAAAGAGGGATCCAATACTGCCCAACGCGCCCTCATTTGACGCAGCCGCAGCAAATTCGGCGGATGAGGCAGTACCACCCATCGCCGCCAAGATGATTGGCACGTCGATGCCAAGAACGTCACACAGTGGGGTCCACAGCAATTACGCCTCCTCCCTGGGGGCCTGGAAAAATGGGGGCCTGGAAAACTTCCGTCACAAGATATCACAAGTCGCCGGTATTCTCGCGAAGCGTGGCTGCCGAATGGCCTCAAATGTTTGCCCCTGACATGTCGGTTTCGGGCCAGTCGCGTCGATTTGGCGATGTCGGAGTTACTTCGGCTGCCTCTGGCTGCCCGCCAGTCCGATGTCCGTTTTGTTTCACATTGACACCAAGTCCCGAAATTAGAGCACAATGAAGGAATGGACAGAATGCCGACGTGCCACCACGCGCTGGCTGGTCGGCTGAGGACGCATCGGCTGGCCGAAGAGAAACGAGGACGCGAATGGAGCTATCCTACTCACAGAATCTCGAGGACTATCATCTCTCGCTTGCCTTCGCGGGACAGACCACCGGGACCTATATCGATGTCGGCGCGGGGCATCCGATTGCCGACAACGTGTCATTCTGGTTCTATGAGCGCGGTTGGCACGGCATTGTCGTCGAGCCGCAGCCTGAACTTGCGGCGCTGTACCAGCGGCTGCGTCCGCGCGATCTCGCGGTTCGTGGCTTGGTCGGACGTCACTGCGGCGAAATCGACTTCCATGTGGTCGAACGTCTGCATGGGCTCTCGACGACAGTGGAATACCTTGCGCAAAAAGCAAAAGCCTTCGGCGTCGGCTATCAGACCGTTCGCATGCCTGTGACCACGCTGGCAAAGTTATGCGAAAGGCACGATCTGGGCGCTATCGACTTCCTCAAAATCGATGTCGAGGGCGCCGAAGGCGATGTTCTGTTCGGCGGCGACTGGAAGCGCTTTCGACCCAAGGTGATCGTCACCGAAGCGGTGACGCCCATGGCGCTAGAGCCGGCATGGCAGGACTGGGAGCCGTTCCTTATTGCTCAGGGCTACCGCTTCGTTCTGTTCGACACGCTCAACCGGTTCTATGTCGCGCAAGAACATCGTGAGATCATGGCGCGCTTCCCGCCCGAGCGGGCGCCGTGGCACGCGGTTCGTCACATGAACGAGATAGGCCGTGCCCCCGAAAATAAGCAACATCCTGATCACGCGTTGGCGCAAGATCTCGTGCGCGGATTTTGGGCGAGCCTGCCTTATCTCGATACAAGCCTCATAACATCGCTTTTGAGTCGCGCCCGCCGAATTACAAAACCCGACGACATCGCAGCGCTGGCGTCCACGGTCGATACCGAAGCATTTCGTGCGGCGCTCGGACGGGTCGCTTGCGGCTATGACGGCGGACAGATCGTTGATGAGTGAGAGACCGCGAACCCGGTAACGGTCAAAAGCCGACTTCGAGCATCGACGGCTCGATGTCCGCTCTTCGCTCTCGACAGCGGACATTCATCGAGGGGACGCGCACGCCAGCTTTGTGCCAACAACGGACTTGTGCGCCGCACTCAATTGGAGGCAGCGATACCCCCGCTTGTGATATTGTTGGGTAGATTTTGGATGTGCATAGGGGGAAGGAGTTTTTCAATGGCAGAGACATTGTTCGACCAGAACGCTTGGTTTAAGCGTATTGGATATAACGGACCATTAGAGCCAACACTCACCGTTTTGCATGACCTCATCTTCGCGCACGCTCATGCAATCGCCTACGAGTCGCTGGACATCATGCTGGGCCGAACGCCCAGGCTCGACTTGGACTCCCTGCAGTGCAAGATGATTTCGGGCGGCAGCGGTGGGTATTGCTTGGAACAGAACATGTTGTTCCGAGAGGGACTACGGTCTCTCGGCTATAAGATTACCAGCCTGCAAGGCAGGGTCGTGCGCGGTATGGCCATCGACGCCCCGCGTCCGGCCATACATATGTTGTTGCAGGTGGACCTACCTGAAGGACCGTACTTAGCCGACGTAGGTTTCGGAAATTTGGCACCGACTTCAGCTTTGCTTCTGAAGCCCGGTGTCGAACAGGACACGCCGCACGAGCCGATGCGCTTCATCGATGTCGGCGGCGAACTCACATTGCAATCCAAATTACGCGATACTTGGGAGCACATTTATCGCGTTATTCCTTACCCGCGATACGACGGCGAGTATGAGATCACGAACTGGTACACGGGAACGCACCCTGATGCACCCTACCAGAGCAACATCATAGCCGCGAGACCCGGCCCCAACCGGACGCGGATTACAATGTTTAATGCGCGGCTGACTGTGCGGCACGCGACGGGTGAGGCGGAGCGACGATTATTAAAGGACGAAGCTGAATTCCGATCGGTGTTGCGTGGCGAGTTTGGTCTGAACATGTCTGACGATGAGGTGCGGACCTGCATCTCGGTAATGGAACGGAAAGGCGAAAAGGGAGCGCCGCATCCATTCTTTGCATGATCCGGCACCGAGCAACAGTTGTCCGAGGTGGGGTCAAAAGCGACGGTGCGGCCATGTCTGAGCGACTTCCGTTCTACCCCGAACAACAGACATTCTCCGAGCCCGTCGGCATGTCTCAAACGTGCCAACAGCGGAAGTCGTTTCTAACATCTGTGTGACGGCTCCCGATCAAGCGTATCCGTCTTACAACCTCACTCCATCTTGATGCCAGTTTCGTCGATAACCGTTTTCCATTGCCGCGCTTGCTCATCCAGCGCTCCGGCGAACTCCTGTGGTGTTCCAATCCTTGCATCCACGCCGATGGCCTCCAAGCTGGCGCGGACCTCGGTTGACCGGAGTCCGTCGTTTATGGCGCTGTTGAGTTGTCGGATTATCGTCACTGGAGTACCTGCCGGAGCGAGCAAGCCGAATATGACCTCCGGGGGGAAGCCGGATACTCCCACTTCCTGCATGGTCGGCGTTTCCGGGAGCTCCGGCCAACGGCTTTGACTGGTCACGGCGAGCGCCTTCAGTTTCTGCTCTTTGAAGTGCGGCAACAGAGTCGACTTATTGCCGAATACCATGTCGATATGTCCGCCGAGCACGTCGGTGATGGCCGGCGCCCCACCTTTGTACGGCACAAACAAAATGTCGGTAGCGGTTTTGGTCTTAAAGAACTCGCCAGCAAAGTGCGTGTAGATGCCGGGAGGGGCGCCGTACTTCAGCTTTCCTGGATTATCCTTCGCGTACTTGACAAGTCCCTGGCATGTGTCGGCCGGCACGCGCGGCGATATGGCAAGGGCCAAGGAGTCGACATAGATCATAGCGACCGGAGCGAATGATTTGATCGGGTCGAAACCTAAATTCTGGTAAATCGCTCCAGTAATCGCGTTCACGTTGGTCCCGCCGAGCAACAACGTGTAGCCGTCCGATGTTGCGGTAGCAACGACTTTGGCGCCAATCCTTCCGCCTGCACCAGCCTGATTTTCGACGATGACGTTGTGGCCGAGCCTGGAGGACAGCGACTGCGCGACTAACCGGGCGGCAACATCGGTCGGTCCGCCGGCGGGAAAAGGAACAACAATCTTGATAGTGCGTTCTGGGTATCCTTCAGCATGGCTCGCTTCAATAAATGATCCCATACTGAGGCAAGCCAAGAGCAGCGCGAGGAACGTTCTTGCTACTGCTGGCAAAGCACCTAACCAAACCACAAGCGGACGCTTCGACGGGCCTTCGGCATGGGCGGAAGGCATCAGCATCCATTTTGGTAGTGCAAGGCTCGCGACCACATTGATAAAATCACGCCGCCTCATGCTGTTCCCCTGAAAAACCCGCCCGCGTCGCCTAAGAGCGCGATGAACTCCCGCCGCGTCATGTTGGCCCCAGGCTCAAGAGACAACATTGTATCGGCTCAGACGGGTACTTTGATAGGGCTCAAACCGTGCACGGCCAATGTCGCTGTAGGGTCAAAATGCGAAATACTCGGAAAAAGCAGATGATTTCCGCTTAACCCTAAGAACGGCCATCACCAAGCGTGAACGCTATGTCCGAAAGGTGCCAATTTCGGACTTCGAGCTGAATGCCGGATTGAGAGAAGCGTTTCGTCGGGTTCCGGCTGAATGAATAGATTGCTACCTTCACTGAATTCCTGGTCATCTGGATGTTGATCCCAAGTAGGGTTATTGCCGATGGTGCAACCTCAAATCCGCTACGACGATGGAGCCGCATACGAGCGGATGATGGGAGCCTGGAGCCGGATCGCAGGCGAGGTCTTTCTCGATTGGCTGGCGCCTCCCCCTGGCTTGCGATGGATCGACGTCGGCTGCGGCAGTGGTGCCTTTACCGAGCTGCTCGTGGAACGATCGGCGCCGGCCGAGGTTCAGGGGATTGATCCGTCTGAGGCGCAGCTATCTTTTGCTCGCGCACGACCTGCCGGTCGGATAGCCAAGTTTCATCGGGGCGACGCTCTAGCGCTTCCTTTCGGCGAGGACAACTTCGATGCGGCCGTTATGGCGCTGGTGATTTTCTTCGTTCCCGATCCGAACAGGGGCGTTGCCGAGATGGCGCGAGTCGTTCGTCCAGGCGGCACAGTCGCCACCTACGTCTGGGATATGATGGGTGGCGGACATCCGCTGGAGCTGATGCATGCCGAAATGCATGCCATGGGGTTTGCTGCCCCGCGCCCGCCCCGTTCCGAAGTGTCCGGAGTGGAGGCGCTGCGGAGCTTGTGGATGAATGCCGACCTCGATGCGGTCGAAGTGCGCGAGATCACTGTGCAACGAACATTTGCTGACTTCGAAGACTTTTGGACGACCAGCATGATGTCCGCGACCGTTAGCCAAACAATCGCTAACATGGCTCCGGGTGATGCTGAATTGCTCAAAATGCGAATGCGCGCACGGCTGCCTGCGGATGTCGCCGGGCGCATCACGCACGGTGCCCGCGCGAATGCGATAATGGGGCGCGTGCCAATGTAACCGAGCAAGCTGATGTCTTCGGGTCCTTCGCGTCGATTTTGGCATGTCCGCAGCATGTCCGGTTGGGGGTAATCCCGGAAATGCCGGTTCGTTGTTGATGGTGTCACCTGAGGCGTGATTCAAGCTCCTAAACGGAGCTGGAGATTGTAGTCTGCAGTGCGACAAAGTCGCCGGGCAGGATCTACCAGGAGCACCCAGCGGATGATCAAACTGATTTTGGCTCCAATACGAAGCATAGTTAGATTTCCTTTATTGCAATTCGCTATCGTGATTGGCGCAATTCTGTGGCTGCAAGCTGCCGATGATGGATCGATCTTTGGCCAAATCTTTAACGGCCTCGACAAGCTCGTCGACGGTACGTTGAAATTGTGCTCGGCAGTTTTTACCGTAAAATCCTTCACCAAATCATGGCTGATATCTGGCTTCATGATTGCCTATGTCTACCTCGCCGGTTCATTGATTCTGTTTCTTGTACGTCTCATGATCATCGCTGCGGTTGATTTTGTCGGACGAAGTAACTTGTTGTACTTGAGAAATGCTATCGCGCGGGAGCGTGGCATTGGAGCGTATCGCGCCTGGATTCCACTTGAGCGAATTAGGCCGGCCCACATCTCTCAGCAAGAATGGGAACAGGCACACGCGTGGCCTGCCGATAATAAGCCACCGTACCCTCCTTTTTGGCATCGGATGATGCGCGGGGTATTGTTCTATGGGGCCATGATTCTGATTGCTGCTTTTCTCTTGCAGTTCTTGACGCCTTTTCCAATTCTGACTTGGATTTTCGGATGGCCAGCCGCAAAGCCCTGGTAGCTTCTGCAGACAGCAGAACTAATCTTGTGCGACGTATTTTATATGGCTCTGTTGAGCCGTCCCCTTCCTAACATTGCCATTTGGCGAATGTCCGCTTTTGAGCGCGTAACGGACTCAAGTCGGACATTGCGCCAGGTCCGAAAAGTGCCAAGCGGACTGGCGGCTTTCGTAATCGCCAGAAACACGACATTGCGAGTAAGTCGCGCGGACCAGCGCCGTGTGCCGATTGATCAATCGGCCGTGGGCCGACCGCCTCGCCGAGACTATCGCGTCGTCACATCGGCGGCTTCACACCCTCCGCGCCGATCACGACCGCAGCGGCTTCCGAACCGTCCTTGTTCATAACGATGAAGACCTTGCGCCCAACTGCGAGCTGGTCGGCCGGTGCCTTGTCAAAGGCGACAACCGTCGCGCTCGTCGGGATGGTGATCGTCTGTTCTCCGCCTTTGTAGTTAAGCACGAGCACGCGGTCCGTTCCGACCTCCTCGACCTTAGAGATATTGGCGTTGGTCATCATGTTCGGCTTGGATTCAAGATCCCATGGATAGTGCCCCTCGGCCAGACCGCGCAAAGATTCATCAAACACATGAACCTCGCGTGCGACGCGCTTGCCGTCCTGCTCGAAAGACGTGATGCCGACGAACTTGCCAGACTGGATGGCGCTCATCTCGGCCTTCGTCACCAGGAAAAGGCCAGCGTCGTTGGCGAGTTTGATCGATACAGTTTCGCCCTTGGCGGTTTGAACGCTGATCGTTCCGTCCTTCACGGCCGTCAGCGTGCCCCGGATATGCGCCTGCGCGAAGGCTGGCGCGGAAAGCAGCACACCAACAAGAACCGTTGCGGCTGCAATCGGTACCCAAAGAGTTCGAGACATGAGCATGTGATTTCACTCCCTTTGGCGCTCGGCAGACAAGGTAGGTATGCCCACTCCAGCGATTAGAACGCGAGCAATTGTGGCGATGTAATCTGGTCACTTTGAAGACGTCGCGGCTAGATCGAAGGAACTTTGGAGGTCGCTGATGTCCGAGAAGGGTGGCGGGTATCAGCACGCCTATTCAATCACCTCATCGGCGCGTGCGAGCAGCGAGGGAGGCAAAGTGATGCCGAGCGCCTTAGCCGTCTTGAGGTTGATCACAAGATCGTATTTGGTCGGCGCTTGCACTGGCATGTCGGCGGGCTTCTCGCCTTTGAGGATACGATCGACGTAGCTAGCCGCGCGCCGATACATGTCGGTAAAATCAGCTCCATAAGAGATCAGGCCGCCGATGGAGACGTTGTCGCGGGTAAAGTAGACCGCAGGAAGTTTATGCCGGGCGGCAAGCGAGACAATCAGTTCGCGTTGAGTGATTCCCGACGCGCTCGCTGTCGCTATTAGGCCGCCATTCGGCTCGCGCGCAAAATCTGAAACGGCACGCTCGATTTCAGCCGCGTTGTTAGTGTCAATTGGGCTCACCTCCACGCCGACCGATGGCGCCACGGCCTGGATGACGGCGAACTGGCCGATCCCTGCTGTAACTGTCGGATCCCGGAGGACTGCCGCTCGCGTCACGCCCGGCGCGATCTGCTTAAGCAGCTCCAGCCATTTTCCGCTTAGACTATACTCAAACTGCATAAATCCGGTTGCATTGCCGCCCGGCCGCGATAGACGCGCCACCAAGCCGGAGCCCACTGGATCGGGAACGACCGTAAACACGATCGGCACGGTGCGGGTCGCCTTAACCATCAGCTCCGTGCTCTGCCCGCCGGTAGTCAGAATGACGTCGGGCGCGAGCGCCACTAGCTCTGCCGCTTGTCGACGCGTGAGGTCGGCATTGCCCTCGCCCCATCGATGGTTGAACCGAACGTTGTGGCCGTCTGTCCAGCCCAATTGCAGTAACTCTTGCTGGAACGCGGCGAACCGGACCTTCCCTTGTGCGTCGTCCGCGGTCAGGCCCTGGAGCACGCCGATCAGGCGCATCCGGTTTGGCTGTTGCGCACGCGCTGCAAACGGCCACGTAGCCGCCGCATCATGGCGCGCCTCCCGTCCGAGCGGGCGTCGTGGCACGCGGTTCGCCACATGAACGAGATAGGCCGTGCCCCTGAAAATAAGCAACATCCTGATCACGCGTTGGCGCAAGATCTCGCGCGCGGATTTTGGGCGAGCCTGCCTTATCTCGATACAAGCCTCCTAACGTCGCTTTTGAGTCGCGCCCGCCGAATTGCAAAACCCGACGACATCGCAGCGCTTGCGTCCACGGTCGATACCGAAGCATTTCGTGCGGCGCTCGGACGGGTCGCTTGCGGCTATGACGGCGGACAGATCGTTGATGAGTGAGAGACCGCGAGGGCCGGCAGCCGTCTAATGCGAAACCGCCGGCGACGCCACCTTGGTCGCCTTGATCGTAGCTACTCTATCGGCTACCTTCTTTAACTTAGCTAGCATTTGCGGCCTCCCTCTCGGGTGAGGGTGTTGACCGTCGGCCCCTCGCGATTCCCTTAAGCCGGTATCCCCCAGTGAGCTGCAGTCAGCAGCGCGGCTCGTCGGAGCACCACGGCTTAGGGCGGGGGGCGCCGCGACCAACGACTGCACCATTGAATGTCACTTAGGTCCTATTCACCGATGACGGCGAAGAAGATGGTCCCGTCGTACTGGTCGTCCCAATTGCCCGACCAGTCCCGCAGGCCATAGACGATCTGAACCGGAACATTGGCGCCCGAGGGCGCGCCGGTTACCATCACCTGGACGTCGAGCTGGCCCAAGTGGTGGTCGTCGCCGTGGCTGAACTCCACGGTGAACCCGGTCAGGATCGCCGTAGCCTGGGTGACCGCGGCCGGCAGCGCGACCGTCGTGGTCAGGAAGTTCGGGCCCATGCCGGAGATTGGGCCAAAGCTCTGAGAAGCATTAGTGATCTGTAGGGCCATCGCGCGATTACTCCTTGGAGGGAGGCGGGGCGGGATGCGGGTGTTCGTGAACCGGTCCGCGGGGCCGACGCGGAGGATCGCGAACCGCTGCGTGCAGGGTGAACCGGTCGCGGTTGCGCTCCACGACCCAGGACTTTCCGGCTGTTCGGCCGCCGTGGCCGCGTACGACGACGCGGATCACATGCCGGCCGTTCGGCAGCTGGCGAAGGTCGACTTGTCGGCCGCGCCCCAGACTTCCGCCCCGCCCGTCGACCCACTGCAGGTGGACGTCCGAGACCTGGCCGCCAGCGCCGTCCGTGGCGAGCACCGTCGGAACCGCGGGAATCTCGTAGGGGCCCTCCGAAAGGGAGCCGTTCCCGAGCAGCGTCAGGTGGACATCGGGCGGCGGCTTGTCGCCCGCCGCGAGCTCGATTTCCGCATGGCCGGTGGCAATCCCCGACGAGGCCAGCACGCGGACCGTGAGCTTGCGCGACCGCGCGATGAGAGTCCAGGGAATGACCGCGGAGGTGTCCGTCGTCCGGGGCGCGAGGGCCCGCCAAGCTCGCCCCTTAGCGTCCCTATAGTGGACCAGATAGGCCTTAGCGTCCGCCGAGTCCTTCCAAGAGATCGTGATCCCGTCCTTGCCGCTCTGCGTCTTGCCGCCGATCACCTTCGGCGGGTCGGGGATCGGCTCCTCGTAGAGCATTTTCTCGTCCTCATAGACTACCAGGAACGCCGCCCCCTGGGGATATGGCAGTGCGTCGCGCGTGGTCTTCGGCCAGCAGGCGCAGTCCTCGGTCTCGCAGATGCAGTGCAGATGGCCGCAGTCCAGCACCCGGCGGTCCGCGTCCAGGAATTCATAAATGAAGGCCGACTGTGGACGCGACGTACCCTGCATCACCGCCGGGTGATGGAACGAGACCCGCCGCTCCACCTTGCGGTCGCGGCCGGACACTTAGGCTCATCGCCCAGCCCGGCGCCGGCCCGCCTTGCGTCGGCCCCAGCAGCGCCTGGTAGGTATAGGGGCTCACCCAAGGGGTGCCGGGCAGGAATGCCGTCATGAAGTCCAAGGCGCTCGTGGGATTGAACACGGTGTTCGTCGTCGGATCGAACCCGAACACGCCGATGCTGTCGGACGGGAAGGTGCCATAGCGCGGATAGTCGTTGTTCGGATCCTGCGCCGGCGGGCTGCAGCCGCGGCAGGGATCGTGTTCCAGGCCCAGGGAGTGACCGACCTCGTGCGGCACGGTGCCCAGCCGATCGATGAACGAGGCGGCGATGCGCTCGCCCACCGGCGAACAGCCGATCACCCCGGCCGCCGAGATGCCCGGCGGCAGGCCGCCGAAGTAGATGTCGCCCGATCCGCCCTTCAGGTCGCGCAGCTGGTCCAGCAGGGACCAG
>Ga0193726_1003139_pt1 | contig 10697 bp, 6 predicted proteins | sample H2c1metaG_FD_144928 | JGI IMG/M metagenome (GOLD analysis project Ga0193726, IMG submission 144928) | Soil microbial communities from a riparian zone of the East river system, Colorado, United States - H2c1 | ecosystem: Environmental > Terrestrial > Soil > Riparian zone | place: USA: East River... | reverse complement strand
TCTCGTTGTCGGCGAGCTGGCGCCCGTAGCGCCCCGGCAGCATCGCCTCGAGCTCGTCGAGCAGCTCGCGCGTGGTCGCGTAGCGATCGGTCTTGCGCTTGGCGAGACAGCGATCGATGACGCGCTCGAGCTGCGCCGGGAGCTCGGCCACGCGCCCACCGACCCGCGGCATCGGCAGATCGAGGTCGGCGACCTGCCCGACCAGCGCCGTCGCCGAGGTCTCGGCGATCGGATGCTCGCCGGTGACCATCTCGAACAGCATGATCCCGACGGCCCACAGGTCGGAGCGATGATCGATCGCGTCGGCGCCGAGCTGCTCGGGCGACATGTACGGCAGCGTGCCGACGAGCAGCCCGAGCGACGTGAGGTGGAGGTCGCGGGGCTCGAGCTCGTGCTGCGATCGCGCTCGTGGCGCGCGCGGCTCCTGCGAGAGCAGCTTCGCGATCCCGAAGTCGAGGACCTTGATGCCGCCGGCCTCGGTCACGAACACGTTCTCGGGCTTGAGATCCCGATGGACGATGCCCTCCTCGTGCGCACGCACCAGCGCGCGCACGATCGGCACGGCGATCTCGACGGCCCTGCCCGCGCGCATGCGGGTGCCGTCGAGCAGCTCGCGGAGCGTCCGGCCCTCGAGGTACTCGAGGACCATGTACGGCGCGCCGTCGTGCTCGTCGATCTCGTAGATCACCACGATGTTCTCGTGATTCACGATGGCGGTCATGCGCGCCTCGACGAGGAACCGCGCGGTCAGCTCGCTGGAGTCGGTCGACAGGAACTTCATCGCGACGCGGCGCCCGAGCCGCGTATCGCGGGCCAGCACGACGCAGCCCATGCCGCCGCGACCTAGCTCGCGGATGATCTCGTACTGGCCGACGCAGTCGCCGGGCAAGAACGTCCGCTCCGTCGCCGGCGCCAGCTGCAGGTCGGTCGCGATCGCGACGGCAGCGCCGCCGAGCAGTGTGTGTTGCGGTCGCGGCGTGTTGACGCCTCGATCACCACGATCGTTCCCCACGACCTGATGTTAGCATCGGGGAGATGCGGGTGCCTTGCTTGTTGCTGTGGGTGTTGTGCTCCGCTGTAGCCGTGGCGGATCCCGCGCCGAAACCGTGGGCGGCGGGCGTGTCCGAGGCGGAACAGACCACCGCACTCGCGCTGTACAAGAAGGCGAACACCGAGTTCGAGGAGGCGCGCTACGGCCAGGCGCTCGCGATGTATCGCGACGCGATCAAGCACTGGGACCACCCGGCGATCCGCTTCAACATGGTGGTGTGCCTCGTCAACCTCGACCAACCGCTCGAGGCGTATGACGATCTCGAGGCCGCCCTGAAGTACGGCGCCGACCCGTTCAGCAGCGAGACCTACGCGCAGGGGCTCACCTACAAGAAACTCTTGCAGGGTCAGCTCGCCAGACTCCAGGTGACCAGCAAGGAGCCGAACGCCGAGATCACGCTCGACGGGGCAAAATTGTTCACCGCGCCCGGCGAGGCCACCAAGCTCGCGATGCCCGGCAACCACCAGCTCGTGGCGACCAAGCCCGGCTTCCTCACGACCACCATCCCGCTCGTGCTGATGGGCGGCAAGACCAGCGTCCTCGACGTCACGCTGACGCACCTCGCACCGACGACGATCGTCCGCCGGTGGTCGCCGTGGAAGCCGTGGCTCGCCGTCGGCGGCGGCGCCGCGCTGCTGATCACCGGCGGCCTGCTCGAGGCGCGGTCCTACAGCAACTTCCAGACGTACAACCGCGAGTTCGACGCGGCCTGCGCGCACGGCTGCGGCGGTCCCACGCAACCTGCCGTCCCCGACTCGATCGACTCGCGCGAGCACCGGGCGCGGATCGAGAACGACGCCGCGATCGCGATGTTCGTGGGCGGCGGCGCCGCGCTGATCGTCGGCGCGATCGGCGTCTATCTCAACCAGCCGCACGAGGCGGTCGAGAAGCCGATGACGGTGACCCCGGTCGTGATGCCCGGCGCGGCGGCGCTCCTCGTCGGCGGATCGTTCTGATCGCCGCGCGCTTCAGGATCACGAGAACGTCGGGCATCCTCCGCTGATGGCGTTTCGCACCGTGGATCCGGCGCAGCTCCCCGCGCACTTCGATGCTGCGGCGGCCGAGCTACGCTGGGACGAGACCTGGGAGCGGTCGGGGATCTATCGCTGGGACCGATCGCGCGGCCGTGACGAGACCTTCGTCGTCGATACGCCGCCGCCGACGGTGTCGGGCTCGCTGCACCTCGGTCACGTGTTCAGCTTCACGCACACCGACGTGATCGTCCGCCAGCGCCGGATGCGCGGCCAGAACATCTTCTATCCGATGGGCTGGGACGACAACGGGCTGCCCACCGAGCGCCGCGTCCAGAACTACTTCCACGTCCGCTGCGATCCCAAGCTGCCGTACGAGCCCGGCCTCGCGCTCGAGCAATCGCTGCTGGCCGCGGACGCGCGCAAGCAGACGCCGCCGCGCGTCGTGTCGCGCCGCAACTTCATCGAGCTCTGCCATCGCGTGACCGGCGAGGACGAGCGCGCGTTCGAGGCCCTGTTCCGCCGCATCGGGCTGTCGGTCGACTGGACGCAGACCTACGCGACGATCGACGACCACTGCCGCCACCTCGCGCAGCTGTCGTTCCTCGATCTGTTCGCGAAGGGCCACTCGTACACCCTCGAGGCTCCGACGATGTGGGACGTCGACTTCCAGACCGCGCTCGCGCAGGCGGATCTCGTCGACGTCATGCGGCCCGCGGCGTTCCACGACATCGCGTTCGCGGTCGAGGGCAGCGAGGAAACGTTCACGATCTCGACGACGCGCCCCGAGCTCCTGCCGGCGTGCGTCGCCGTCACCGCGCATCCCGACGACGAGCGCTTCAAGCCGCTGTTCGGCAAGCGCGCGATCACGCCGCTGTTCGGCGCGCCGGTGCCGATCTTTGCGAGCACGCAGGCCGATCCGACGAAGGGGACCGGCATCCTCATGGTCTGCACGTTCGGCGATCAGACCGACGTCGCGTGGTGGCGCGAGCAGCACCTGCCGCTGCGCCAGATCCTCGGCCGCGATGGCCGCCTGCAGGCGATCGCGTTTGGCACCGCCGAGTATCCCAGCGTGGCAGCGGCCGCGGCCAACGCCGCGTACGGCGAGCTCGCCGGCAAGACGGTCGCGCAGGCGCAGCGCCGCATCGTCGAGCAGCTGCGCCAGGCGGGCTCGCTCGTCGGCGAGCCCAGGCCGATCCAGCACGCGGTGAAGATGTACGAGAAGGGCGAGCGGCCGCTCGAGTTCATCACCACGCGCCAGTGGTTCGTGAAGCTCCTCGCGCAGAAGGAGGCGCTGCTCGCCCATGGCGACGCGATCACGTGGCACCCCGACTTCATGCGGCTCCGCTACAAGAACTGGACCGAGCACCTCGGCCTCGACTGGTGCGTGTCGCGACAGCGCTACTTCGGCGTGCCGATTCCCGTGTGGTACCCGATCGCCGCCGACGGCAAGCTCGACCACGAGGCGCCGATCCTGCCCGCCGCCGCGCAGCTGCCGGTCGATCCGATGAGCGACGTGCCCGCGGGCTTTGGCGAGGCGCAGCGCGGGCAGCCCGGCGGCTTCACCGGCGATCCGGACGTGTTCGACACCTGGTTCACCAGCTCGCTGTCACCGCAGATCAACTCGCACTGGCTGCTCGATCCCGAGCGCCACGCCAAGCTGTTCCCGGCCGACCTGCGGCCGCAGAGCCACGAGATCATCCGGACCTGGGCGTTCTACACGATCGCCAAGGCGCTGCTCCACGAGGGCCGCGTGCCGTGGCACCACGTCGCGATCAGCGGCTGGATCCTCGATCCCGAGCGCAAGAAGATGGGCAAGAGCGCCGGCAACGCGGTCACGCCGCTGGCCCTCATCGATCAGTTCGGCGCCGATGGCCTGCGCTACTGGTCGGCGAGCGCGCGCCTCGGCACCGACACGACGTTCGACGAGAAGGTGCTGAAGATCGGCAAGCGCCTCGTCACGAAGCTGTTCAACGCCGGGAAGTTCGTGCTCGCCCAGACCGCCGAGCCGCCGCGCGGGCACGGCATCACGTGCGAGCTCGACCGCGCGTTCATCGGCGAGCTGCGCGGGCTCGTCGCGCAGGCGACCGCGAGCTTCGACGAGCTCGACTACGCGCTCGCGCTGCAGGAGACCGAGAAGTTCTCCTGGGCGCGCTTCACGGACACGTACCTCGAGCTCGCGAAGGCCCGCGCGCGCAGCGAGACCGACGCGGTCGCGCGGACCAGCGCCGTCGCCACGCTGCGGCTCGGCTTCGAGATCCTCTTGCGCCTGCTCGCCCCGGTCCTGCCGTACATCACCGAGGAGATCTGGAGCTGGGCGTTCGCCACCGAGCGCGGCCAGCCGAGCATCCATCGCGCGCCGTGGCCCACCCTCGCCGAGCTGGCGGCGATCGAGGCGCCCGCGGATCCGGCGTCGCTGGCGATCGCCGTGGACGCGCTGACCGCGATCAACCGCGGCAAGACCGAGCGCGGCGCCGGCGGCGGCCGCGTGGTCGAGCGCCTGGTGCTCCGGACGGCGGTCGCGCCGAGCGAGGCGGTGCTCCTCGATGTACTCGCGGCCGCGCGCGTTCAGACGCACTCGATCGAGCTCGCCGAGGGCGCGACCGGCTTCGAGATCGCTGTGATGGACCTCGCACCGAAGCTCGACGCGGCGACCTGACCAAAAACCTGTCCCACGCCGCCGGGTGCCGTGTTAGAGCATCGCGATGTACCGAGACGACCAAGAGGCGTTACTCGAGCGTGCGGACAGTGCGACGCGCGAGGCCGAGCAGCTGCGGCGGGAGAACGCGGCGATGCGGAAGGCGGTGGCGGGCCAGAGCTCGTACACGGTCAGCACGCTGACGATGCCGCCGAGCGCGGTCTACTCGGCGCTCGATCTGCGGCTCCTGCCACTCGAGGAGCGCGCGCGGCTCTCGCAGCACGCCCTCCGCACGTTTCCGGTGTGGCTCGTCGGCATCCTCAACGTGCTCACGCTGGGGCTGTTCCCGCTGATCCACTTCGGGCTGATGCACGATCGGCTGCCGCGCGCGGCGTCGAACGACCCGTCCGCCGGCAAGGCGATCGGCTTCCAGTTCATCCCCTACTACAACCTGTACTGGATCTTCTTCAGCGCGCTGCGGCTCTGCGATCGCATCACGCTGCAGTACCGGCTGCGCGGCCTGAGCCGCGGTGCGCCGCGCGGGCTCATCCTCGCCGCCTGCGTGCTCTCCGTGATCCCCTACGTCAACATCTTCATCGGGCTGCCGATCGTCTGGACCATCGCGGTCTGCATGCTCCAGATGTCGGTGAACGAGGCCGCGGCGTTCCGCCACGACGACTGGGACGCGACGCAGCTCGAGGGCACCGCCACCCACGCGCCGGTGGCGTTCATCCCGGCGCCGACCGCCGAGCAGCTCGTGACGATGCAGAAGGCGCAGAAGCTCGTCACGTGGTCCCACATCCTCGGCTGGGGTGGGCTCGCGATGCTGCTGATCGGCAGCATGGCGGCGGCGGTCCTCGGCGGACCGAAAGCTGCGGCGACGGTCGCCGGCATCTCGATGGTGTCGGTCGTGGTCGGCGCGATCGTCGGCCAGATCGGCCGCGGCATGCAGGGTCGCGCGATCTAAGCGCGTCACTCCGGACGATTCGCGTGATCATGCCGCGGCACTCCCGCGGCGATCGGTAACCATACTTGCGATGATCGCAAGGACCGGCTCGCCGGACCACGCAGCACCGCCGAAGGGCGGTGCGGAGTCATGATCGATCTCGGGTCGACCGGCTTCGTGTTCGACGCGCACTGGTACTGGGACCTGTTCGAAGGCGGCACCACGATCGCCGAGGCGCCCGCCGCGCACGCGATGCGCGAGCTCCTGCTACCGCTCGCCCGCATCGCCAAGGGCCGCTTCGCGATCGATGCGATCGAGTCCGATGCGGACGGCGGCGGGGTCCGCTTCGTCGTCGCCGATCACCCGTCGGCGATCCGCTTCGCCACGGCCGCCTCCGATCGCGCGATCGTCGAGCGCTTCGTGGGCGCGCTCAACACGAGCCTCGCGGCCGCCGAGGTGGGCCACGTGTTCGCCATCGTCGTGCCGCGGCGCTACGAGGTGCGCGGCGTCCTGATCCCCGACGACGAACTGGCCGCGCTCGCGCAGGATCCGAGCGTGCGCATGCCGTCGGATCGCGGGCCGTGGCGGACCCGCGCGAGCCGGCCCGCGCTCGGTTAGGCGAGCGCGCCGGTGACGACCTTGCCCGACGAGATCGCGGCGTCGATCACCGTGGGATCGATGCCGACCGAGGCGAGCGCGGTCTTGCCGAACGAGGCCAGCGTGTCGGGTGGCGCGATGTCCCCGCCCGCGGCGCCCGACTGCGAGTTGATCGCCAGCGCGCCGTAGTCGGCGCCGACCGGCCCGACGCCACCGATCACGCCGCCCTTCCACGGCTTGCCGATCGTCAGCGAGACCTGGTGATTCTGGTTGTGCTGGCGGCCGTCGATGTTGCCCGGGCCGATCGTGCGGCCGAACACGTTGAGCGACATGAACGTGACCTGGTCGGATAGCCCGGCGGTCTGCAGCTGGGCCATCAGCGACGCGATCGCGGCCACGCCGGAGACGGTCTCGAGCGCCTCGGTCGCGAGCCCCGCGTCGTTGTGATTGTCGCCGCCGAACGGGATGTGGATCGCGATCACCGGCGTCACGTTCATCTGAATCAGCGCGAGTGCGGCGGTGATCTGCGAGCCCACGCTGTTGTCGGTGATCGACGAGAGCAGGCCGAGCAGGTCCTGGCGGATGCCGCGCACCTGCGCCTGCGAGATGACCAACGAGTCGAGATACGCGGCCTGCGCCGCGGTCGCGCTGCCGCGGTAGAGGTCGTCGAGGCTCGCCAGCGTCTGGTCGCGCAGCGCCTGGAGGTTGGTCAGCGGCCCGGTCGGGCTGGTCAGCGTCGCCTTGAGCGCGAGGGGCGGGATGATCGGCAGCGCCTGCCCTGCGTAGCTCAGGCCCTCGCTCGGCGTGGTCGCGCCGAGCGTGATCGGCTGCGACTGGATCGTGCCGAGGCACGGCGCGAGCTGCCTGGCGAGCAGCGACGGCAACATCTCGTTCGGCGTGGTGGCACCGTTGAGCTTCAGGACGTCGGGCTCCTTGGGGTGCACCGGCGTGTTGGTCATGATGTGCCAGAAGCAGGTGCGGTCGAGGACGTCCTGCGGCAGCGTCGACCACGGCATCGCCGCCTTCGTCACCTGGCCGCCGATCGTCAGGTTCGTGCCCACCATCGTCGGATCGAGGTTGTGCGCGATGTTCGGATCGAGATAGGTGCCCGGGGCGTTGGCGTTGATCGGATCGCCGAGCCCGGAGGTCTGCAGGATGACGAACTGCGCCTTCGACTTGTCGACGCAGGCGGTGCCATCCGCGAGGGCCCGCCGTCCCTTCAGCAGCACGGCGGCGGGCAGGCCGGTCGCGAGGGCGCGCAGGCCGACGTAACCGGCACCGAAGAGGGTCGACATGAGCAGGCTGCGGCGTGAGAAATTCATGGCGGTCCTCCCTTACATCCCGATGCCGATGAACGACGGAGCGAGACACGCGGCGATGAACGTCGAGCGGAGCGAGTCCGTCGGCGACGCGCCCGTGGCCACCGCCGCCGTGAAGTGCGACTTCAGCACGGTCGTGGCCGGCGCCGCGCGCGCATCCGACGACGACATCGCCATGATGATCGCCACGAAGTCGGCGATCGCGGCGTCGGGCTGCGAGCTCGACCACTGCTTCGCGCCGGGCTGGTTCGGGTTGGCCTTGCCGTCGACCACCATCGTCGCGACCGCCTCGCAGATGTTCTCGAGCCCGGCGCGATAGAACAGCGTCGGCTGGTTCGGTAGCACCGGGATCGTGGCGCCGCGCCCGTAGCCATCCGACGGCAGCCCGCTGACGATCTGCGCGATCGTCGACGGCATGCGCGACGACTGGTACGTGATGTCGAGCTGGCAGATGTCGACGAAGCCGAGCCGGTTGTTCAGCGCCGCGCACAGGTGATCGCGGCGGCTCACCGCGATCACCTCGCCGTTCTTGTCGCCCGTCGCGGTCGGATCGCACGGCGCGGAGTTCACGTAGTAGCAGAGCTTCTGCACCCAGCCCGCCGGCACGAGCGGATGGCTCGCGAGCTGGTGCGCGAAGTCATCGATCGTCTGCATCGGCGCGATGACGCTCTGGAACGCGAACAGCCCGGGCTGCGCGAGCAGCGTCGTGTCGCTCTGCGGGTAGTAGAACCACGAGTACGTGCTCGACAGGATCGAGCGCGTCGGATCGAGCAGCTGGTGACACGTGAAGCACGCGGTCCCCGGCGCGGCGTGGGTCGCGTCGAGGCCGGGCGTCGTCGACGGGCTCGTCGAGTCGGTGCCGTCGATCGCGGCGCCGGTCGAGACGATCAGCGCCTGGTTCAGCGTGACGCGCATCTGGTTACTCTGGTTGGTCGGCCAGTTCGCGAAGAACGCCGGCGTCGAGAAGAAGCCGAGGTGCCGCGTGCCGACGACGAGCTCGGTCGCGGTCCGCAGCGACGGCAGGTCGTAGAACGTGGTCCGAGCCTCGCCCGCCGCCGGCTGGCGCACCGTCACCATCTTCCACGCCGTGAAGTCGGCGTCGGTGACCTGCGCGGTGCCCACCACGCCGACGTGCTGCGGACACGGGTTCGTCGTCCCGGGGTGCGGTGGGATCTCGCCGTAGAGCAACGCGTGCAGGAACAGCGCGTTCGATCCGAACACGATCGGATCCATCCCGTTGCACGTCGGATCGTTGTACGTGGTCGCCGGCAGGCCGGGCGCGTACCAGTGCATGTAGTTCGCGTTCGTCGGATCGAGCGTCTGCGCGATCGGGATCGGGCCCTGCGCGGTCTCGAGCGTGATCTTGAGCCCCGGGTTCGCCTTCTGGAACGCGTCGGTGATCGCCGCGGCGTCGTCGACGTGCCGCGTGTCCATGAACGCGTAGAGCTCCATCAGCGCCGGCGTCATCATCAGGCGATCGGTCGAGAACGCGTCGGTGAGCGGCCGGCCCTCGGCCTCCAGCTCGAGCACCGTGCGCGCGAAGCTCTCGCGGACGTTCTGCACGAGCAGCGGCACCGATCGGCCCACGCCGAGCCCACGCGGCGGCACCAGGTCGACGAAGTCCGCCTCGCTGATCTGGGTCTGCTGGAACGCGAGCTCGAAGAACACCATCATCTTCTGCTGGTACTCGGGCAGCGTCATCCAGCCATCGACGAGGCCGCCGAGCGCGGTCGGATCCGCGGTGACCGCGGCGATCTCGGCATCGCTCGGCGCCAGGCCGACGAGGATGTTCTTCACCTTCGCGACGTAGATCGACGGCGGATCGGCCACGACCGGCGGCGGTGGCGGCGCGCTGTCGTTTCCGCACGCGGTCGTCGTGACAGCCAGAAGCGCTAGCGAGATGAGTCTCATCACGATCTCCTGTTCGTCGCGGCCGTCTGACTCGCCCCGCACTTCGAAGTTAAGTGCGAAGTGGGCGCAGGTAGGCTGGCGGCTCTCACGCTGGGTGCATGGAGCAAGCGAACGGCCAGGCGTAACCGCGCGCGATCAAGTGCGCGCTGGTACCTGGAGAGACCGGTGATCGCGCGAGCGCGCGATCACAGTGGAACATCTAGAACCCGGTGGGGCGTTTTGCGCGACGGTGCGCGTCCGCGTCATCGTGCATGCGGTAGTCGGTCGCGTTGCCCAGATAGGCGGCCTGCGTGAGGTTGAAGTCGGTCACCGCGAGGAACCGCATGGCCGTCGCGCCCGTGTTCTGCGTCTGGTGCAGCGCCCAGCGCGGCACGAGGACGGTGTCGACGAGCACCGCGCCGGTGCCCTCGAGGATGTGGATCAGCGTCTCGTGCGCGTGCTTGTGCTTCTCGTTGAACTTGCCGGCCGGGATGTGGACCATGCGGGGATCGAGCACCTCGCCGGCGAGCGGCAGCCGCTCGACCGTGAAGCTGACGTTGAGCTTCTCGACCTCGTTCTTGTAGAGGGACTCGGTCGTGGATCCGGCGCGATGAAAGATCGCCGGATTCGCCAGGCCGCGCGCCAGCGAGTCGTGGGTCTGGATGCGCGACAGGATCGGCTTCAAGCGCTTGCTCTGCAGCGCCGAGAAGATGCTCTCGAAGAACTCGGTGCGCAGATCGAGCGCCTGGTTCATCGCGGCGACGCAGGCATCGAACCAGTTCGGGTCGTCGGCGTACGACGCCATCATGTTCTCGAGCGTGACCGCGTGCTCGTCGTCGCACGAGATGTGGAGATGGAAGAACTCGAGCTCGTCGTTCGACACGCCGGCCTTCAGCATGCCGGTGACCATGATCTCGTACATGCGCGCGACGATGCCCTCGGTGCCGAGCGACAGGAACGCGGCGCCCGCCATCGGTGCCGAGCGCAGCGACTGGACCAGGTACTCGCGGACGAAGTGGCGCGTGTAGGGCTCGTACTCGATCGCCTCGGGATTCTCGACGCCGAGCGTGCGGCGCAGGAAGTTGCGGAAGATCTGCGCGTGGCGGCGATCGGGCTCGCAGCCGCCGCCCTCTTCCCACAGGTTCTCGGAGAGCTGCGCGCGAAACAGATCGCTCTCGCAGTTGGCCATCACCGCCGCGATGAAGCGCGTGAAGTTCTTCGAGTAGTGATGATACTGGGAGTAGATGTACTTGAGATCGTCGCGCGAGAAGGCGCCCTGCGCGAA
>Ga0193726_1003138_pt1 | contig 10699 bp, 16 predicted proteins | sample H2c1metaG_FD_144928 | JGI IMG/M metagenome (GOLD analysis project Ga0193726, IMG submission 144928) | Soil microbial communities from a riparian zone of the East river system, Colorado, United States - H2c1 | ecosystem: Environmental > Terrestrial > Soil > Riparian zone | place: USA: East River... | reverse complement strand
CTGGTCAGCTAAATGCGCTTGTGGCTCGATACGGAGTGTCGCTCCAGCGTTCCAATCCGGCTGGGAAATGTGAAATACAGTACCGGCTGTGAAATGACAATGCTCCAGTACGCAGTCGACAACGGCCCTGTCGTCATCATCGACATGCTGTCAAAAAAGACTGTAGCGAGTCGCAAGAATGAGTTAGCTAAGCTCAAGGCCGCGATTCTGAAAGCCGATGAAGTGTGGGCCCATCAAGCCGAGTTTGACCGCACAGTGCTGGAAGCCACCAAAACTCTCAGCATCCTCGAATCGAAATGGCGCTGCACCGCCGCCCTGGCTCGAATGCACGGCCTGCCCGGATCGCTCGATAAGCTCTGCACCATTTTCAACGTGCCCAAGGAGTTCGCCAAGCTCAAGGGTAAAGACGTGGGCGAGACGTTCTGGAAGCCGAATAAAGCCAACGAGTACAACACGCCGGAAACGCACCCCCAACAATGGGCTGAATTTTTGCGCTATGGCGGCCGTGACGTAGAAGCCATGCGCTACATCTGGCGCAAGATCCCGAAATGGAATGCGACGCCTCGTATGTGGAGTATGTGGGCGCTGGATTTCAGAATGAATCATCGCGGCGTTGCGATGGATCTAGCGCTCGCGGCCGGCGCAGTCGAAGCCACGACGCGCGCCAAGCGCACCCTGGCTGCGCGTACCGCCAAGCTATCGAAGATCCAGGCCAGTGGCTTGGAGGGCGATGAGAACGCCGTGGAAGCCACCACACAGCGCGATCGGCTCTTATCCTACATGGCTGACTTCGGCGTTAACCTGCCGGACCTAACCGCTGATACGGTAGAGCGGAGACTAGAAGATGAATCCTTACCCGAACATATTAAAGAACTGCTACGCATTCGTCAGAAAGCTTCCAAGGCTTCTACGGCGAAGTACCAGCGCGTGCTTAACCAGCATGTTGGTGGTCGCCTGTTTAATCTGCTGGTTTTTTGTGGCGCTATGCGGACTGGTCGTTGGGCTGGTCGCACTTTGCAGCCTCAAAATCTACCAAGGCCTAAACATCCTCCGTGGGACATAGCGCATGCTATTAAGCGGTTTCAAAACGGTACGATCGATGCTTACGCACCGGATGATGTTCTCGGCCTTGCCTCTAGCGCTTTGCGCGGTCTTATTGTCGCCGGTAAAGGGCGACGATTGGTTACGGCTGATCTTGCCAACATTGAAGGCCGCTTCATGGCCTGGGTTGCTGGCGAGGAATGGAAACTAGAGGCGTATGCCGCTTACGATCGCGGTGAAGGGCCTGATCTTTACAAGGTGGCATATGCACGACCTTTCGGAATTGACCCCAACGACATTGCAGATGAGGGCGACTGGCGCCGGCAAGTCGGCAAGGTCATGGAGCTCGCGTTGCAATACTTTGGAGGCGTCGGCGCCTTCTGCTCGATGGCAGAAACATATGGCCTGCGTCTCGAGGACCTTGCGATTACCGCCTGGCCCACGATACCGCTTGACGTTAAGCGCGAGGCTCAACGGCTTTGGTTCAAAGCGATAAAACGAAGGCGCACGTATGGGCTCCAAGAAAGAATATGGATCGTCTGTCAATCCCTCGTACTTATGTGGCGAGATGCTCACCCAATGGTTGTGGCTTTTTGGGAAGCGCTTGATAACGCCATTAAAGACGCCATCCGATCCCCTGGAAAAACTTTCCGCGCAGGCGGTCGAATCAGCGTGGATCGAATCGGGAATTGGCTCCGCATTAAACTCCCGTCCGGCCGCTATCTTAATTACCCTGCACCCCGAATCAGGACAGATGGTAGCTACACCAATAGATCGTTTATCGGAGTAGATCCCTACACCAAGCAATGGGGCCGAATCTTCACTTACTCCGGCAAGGATGCGGAGAATGTATGCCAAGGCGGATGCGCCGATATCTTGATGGATGGATTACTGGCGGCGGACGAAGCCAACTATAATCCGGTCTTAAGTGTGCATGACGAAGCGATCACAGAACCGCCGGACGAGGACAAGTACAACGACAGGGAATTGTCCAAACTCCTGGTTGAATCGTCTTTGTGGGCCGATGGCATGCCGATGGCTGCCAAGGGACAAACAGGGTACCGCTATAAGCATTGAGGGATCAACGCCGTGGAAAATATGAACGAATTACAAAAACAACTATACGATTCACTCCTCGTGTACCCGTGCCGCTGCATTTATGCGCGGGCACCGAACGGGCAGCCGTTGTTTAAAGAAGGCGAGCGCGTGCTTGAAAAGCAATGCTCGCGCTGTGCGGTGATTGCCGATTACGAAGCGGAAAGGCGGCTGCTTGAATAAGCCGGAAGCGTGCGTCGAGGATCATTTAGTTCAAGGCGTTCGCGCACGAGGGGGTTGGGCCGCCAAGATGGTTGACAAGGGCCGGCGCGGGGCGCCGGATCGGGAGTGCCGCTTCCCCAATGCCGTACTCGTTTACGTCGAGACTAAGGCCAAGTACGGAGCGCTTAAGAAATGGCAACAGAACTACCACACGGATTTGCGTGCTTTGGGCTGCTTCGTGTTGGTGCTGTGGACAATTCCCCAAGTCGATCACTTTTTAAGCGCTTACGACCTGGGCGCATATGGTTGAGCCGTTTAAGTTGCGGCCTATTCAGCCGCCGATGGTGGACTTCATCCGCCGTAATAAACGCTGCGCACTTTTTGCCGGATGCGGGACGGGCAAATCCAGTTCCGCGCTCTTTGCGATCGAGTTAATGCTGCTGCTAGGTGAAATTGACCCCGAATACCCAACACTGGTTATTGGACCTGCGCGCGTAGCGCGCGATACCTGGACTGATGAAGCAGCTAAGTGGACACAATTTGTACATCTAGTCATCGTACCGATTTGCGGCACGCCGGCGGAACGATTGCAAAAGCTTAAACGCAAAGCACATATCTTTACCATTAGCTACGAGCTGCTGCCGTGGCTGGTGGAGTATTGGCTGGCCAAGTGGCCTTATCGAGTAGTGATTGCGGATGAACTCGAACGTCTTAAAGGCTTCAGGGAGAAATCACATGGAACTAACCTTAACAGTGCAAAGTCAGGCGCAAGCGGTAAGAGGGCACACGCTATCGGCCGCGTTGCGCATAATCTCACCGATCGATGGATTAACTTGGGCGGTACCCCTGCGCCTGCCGGTCTCAAAGACTTATGGGGAAGCACTTGGTTTCTTGATCGAGGCCAACGATTGGGACGAACTTTCACGGCTTTTAAAGATCGTTGGTTTAGACTCCGCTGGAGCGGACAAGGTATTGAACCTTTGCCGTTTGCAGAGAAGGAGATACATGCGGCTCTGCAAGATATCTGCCTTACCGTAGATCCAAAAGACTACTACGACCTTAAAGATCCCATCATCAACCCGATCAAGGTCAAACTCCCGCCTAAAGCACGCGCAATCTATGACAAGTTAGATAAGGAACTATTTGTCAAACTGGAGAGCGGTATCGATGTCGTAGCATTGACTAATGCCGGTTTGACCAACAAGTGCTTGCAGGCTGCCAACGGCGCGCTCTACACCACACATCCTGCTTGGGAGGAAGTTCACCGTGCGAAACTTGAAGCATTGGAGTCCGTGCTTTCCGAAGCTGCGGGAGCCCCCTTCCTCGTGCAAACCTCCTTCGTCTCGGATAAAACCCGGATACTGGAGGCCTTTAAAGGCGCAGTCGATCTATCAACGGATCGCGGACTTAAAAGCTTCAAAGCAGGTGATTCGCAAATAGGCGTAGCGCATCCAGGCTCAATGGGCCATGGCATTGATGGATTGCAGCACGTTACCAATCAACTCGTGCGCTTTGGACATGTCTGGAAATTAAGCGAAACGATGCAATACTTGGAACGCATCGGGCCGATGCGTCAGTTCAATGCGGGGCTGGATCGCGCTGTGTTTTTGCATAACATCATAGCAGATGATACACTCGATGAAGCGGTATTAGACTCACACGTTAACAACCGTGGCGTACAAGATGCCCTGCTTTTATACATGAATAGGAAAAGGAGAAAGGGATGAAAGTCACCATCGATTACCGCCAAGTTCGTTATTGGCAGTCATTCACCAAAGGCGCTACGCCCGGTTCCTTAAGGAGTAATATCGTGAAAAGAATATGGCATTTTTTGAAGTTCTGGTTCCGGAATACAGAGTGCGTGGAAGACTATAGTTTCAACCTGAAAGATAAATGAATTGGGAGGTTTCGTGGCTGACCAAATCACGACCGACGAGGACGGCAAGACCTATAAAAACGGTGTGCTGCAAGTCAAATCAGGCTCGCCAGGGGTAAGCGGAGCTATCAGCGATATGGTCGGAGCGCTTTCTAAAGCCCTCGCCCCGCGCAGCATCACCCAGCGCTCGGCAAAACTCAATCAAGGCGTCGATGCAGCAGATGCACCGGCTTTAGGAGATCAGTTCTAATGAATTTCGAGTGGCACTTCTCGCACCACACCGGGCGGCGTGTTGACAAATGGCGCCACTACTTCGAGATTTACGATCGACATTTCGATCGCTTCCGCAACGAAACGATTCGCGTGCTGGAAATTGGAGTTGACCATGGCGGCTCGCTGCAACTTTGGAAGAAATATTTCGGCCATAATTCGCAAATTGTAGGCTTGGATATTGATCCCGCTTGTGCAGACTATACGGAAGATCAAATTGAAATCGTGATCGGCAATCAAGCGGATGTTGCACTGCTCAAATCCCTAGGGAACTTTGACATCGTGATCGATGATGGCTCGCACAAGCTGCAGGACCAATTGGCAAGCTTCGAGGCGCTGTGGCCCAAAGTGCGCGGAGCGTACTTAATCGAGGACTGTCACCAGCAACTGCCCGTTCTACAAGTTCCCGTGACGTACACTTACCCCTGGGTTGTAGTTGCAGAACGGGCGCAGCGACTTATTCGAGGGCGTGCTTCGCGCGATCTGCGCCCCGATGAAATAGCCGCGGGGGCTATGCGTGATTAGCAGTCCAAGCTTTAAACGCCACGCCGTCGCTAATCGGGGTACCGCTCGAGCTAGAGATCATCGTTCCCCAACCCACGTTCCAGCTCCAGCAAAATACCGAGACGTTATTTTTATCCGCCCAAGGCAAAAGAACCGGGAAAAGTGCAGATGCCCCGCCATTGCCGGTCTCCCCAATGATGATGGGGAAGCCCGCGGCCAGCACCGCTTGCGCCCAATCGAAGGATCCGCCCGTAAATGACTGGTTGAGCGTACCTGGCGGGAAACTTGGGTAAGCAGGATTTGACTGAGACGTGTAGGCGTGCCAGGAAGCCGCCATCTGATTCAAAGGATCGACGGGGCGGAATTGCAGCCACAGGCTCAAGTCTTGCGCCCAACTGCGCCCTCCTACCATCACCACGTTGGTGGCGCCGGCCGCGCGCACGGCACTGAGCATCGTCTGCATGCCGGCCGATTGGTAGGCTTGAGAGTAGGTCTGACCGTTGCCGTAAATCAGGTTGCCCTGGCCCCCATCGCGCAGCATCGTCCAGCTTTGTGGGAACACCACCGGCAGCCCCGACGGGATGCTGCCTGAAGTGACTGGAGTCGCGGCGGGGGCTGCAAAGTTGTCTAAGTGCGGCTCGTTGAACAGGTCAAAAATGACCGATAGATTCCCCTTGAAGTCGTTCGCAACCGCCGTCCAGAAAGCGATCGAATTGTCCTTGTCCGCCATCTCGGCTTGACCACTGGTGTTGGATAGCGGTGGTGCACCGCCTAGCGCTACCACGTTCGCTGCATTCTTGTGCAAATCCAGGATCACGTACAGACCCGCAGCATTGGCCGCGGCGACTTCGGCCGCAACTGTCGCTCGATAGCTCTTATTGGGATCCGCCAGCATCGGCGTGGCGGGTGTCGTGAAGCAGGTTTGACCTAAGTAGCACTGCTCGTTGAGCGGCAAGCGCACCGCATTAACCCTCCAAGAGGCGATCGCCGCATAGTTGGGCTTCTGGCCGCCCCAGGGGTCAAACGCCTGGCCCCCGGGCGGGGCTTGCGCGTTGTCGATGGTGACAAACTCCAATGCCGACACATTGACCCCGCGTAGCTGCAAGGAATTGCCGTTGCCGTCCATCAGTTTGTTGCCACTCACTCGCACGGCCAATGATCCGGGAGCGGGAGTCGGAACGGGGGTAGGTACCGGGGTTGGAGTCGGCACTGGCGTAGGAGTTGGTACAGGGGTCGGCACGGGGGTCGGAACCGGCGTCGCCGTACTCAAAGTCCCAGTAAACGGTACTGCAACGCCGTTGATGGTCAAGGTTCCGCTTACCTGAGTCATGTTGATACTCCAGCCCCGTAATACGTTAAATCAGTCGTTCCTTGCAGATTTGGACCAATCGCTACCGGCCCGTTGAATTGAAACACGTTTGAGCCATTACGTTGCAGGACAAATTTAGGCATCCCCGATGTCATAGGGGCCAACACAGACGTTATCCCCGCTTGTGCTTGCGTTGCTACCCCGTTGATTGCAACCGCCCCTGGTGTCACCAGGAAGGCCAAGGCCTCAATATTTGAAGTTTCCGGGGGTTGACCGGCAACAATTCTGCACGGAGTGATCTGATTTGGATGAGGGTCGGTGGACTTCATCTTCCGATAAATTCCGTACAGCACGTCTTGGGTTATTTTTGGCTGTATGCCGGTTGCAAACCAAGTCGCGTAGAAGGCGGTCAGGTCATAAACCCAAGTCCCGATACCGGGCACAAGGCCAGAATCGGTAAAGGGTTGAAACTGGCTGCCCTCCGAGAAGTCATTCCAAGTGATGAGTTGCGCGAGCTGCGAGCCGCCATTGATAGCGGTCAGCCAACTGGCACGCAAGGTAGCGCTATTGCCGGCTTCCCAAAAAACCGAGGATCCCGATCTAAACTGCTGCGCCAAGATCGGATGCATGAAGTTTGCAGGCCCCACTGCCGATGTGGTGGGCGTCCCGGTTCCCCATCCCGCTAAGCCTAAGCTGATGGGCGATAAAGGTCCTGTAGTACCAGGGTTACCAAGCAGAAGCGGAATAAACGCCACGTTGATATTTCTGCTATTCAGCGTAGCTATGATTCCTTGCCAAAAAGAAGGCGGCTGCTTACCGGCGTTGAAAGCAGAAAACAAAATCCGTCCATCGAACCACCGCGCGATTGAAGGCCACTTAGTTTTGTCAGCGTAGAGCGTAATAACCTGCACGATCTGATCGGCGGTAAAGCCCACCGACATATCGAACATCGACACGATCCAGAATCTTGGGTCGATGTTTTGAGCGGCATTGAGCATCGTCGCGAACTTGCCCGTAGGCAGTAGATCATCGGCAAAGTTTTGCAGATCGCAGTTAAATCCTGTGACCCCCACCGCTATGGCTTTCTTGACTTCGTTCTGCTTATTGGTGAGCAGATAGTTCGGATCCCCCAGGGGGACCACTTCGGGCCGACTGCGTACAAAGCCGCCTTGAGCTAAGAACTTATTAGCTTCGCCTTGCGGAATCAGCCAATTGCGCGACCAGTAATCGACCTTGGCGGCGACGTTATCGATCTGCACTTGAAACAGCTCGACGTAGTGGGCCAATACTCGTTTAGGGCTGGCAAAGAACACATCAGCGGGGGGCATGACAAAGGGAAGCGTCATGGTGTCATTACCGGGCCGATGGAAAAACCGGCAGTAGCTAAAATCAGCAACGCTGCGTTGGGGCTGATTTCATGCGCTGGCACAGGTAAGGGAAATGGAATAAACCCAATATGCTCAGGCGTCCACGAGCGACTGATATGTTGCACAGCGTTAATCGCGAGCGCCGAGCAAATATATTGCCCCGCGGTGTGGATGGACTTGCCTTCAAGAAACCCTAAGATCGCTTGCTTATCGTACTGATCGGTAATCTTGGCTCGCAGGTTATCCTCCCATGCTTGGTACTCTGCTGCACTTACCTGCAAGGTGGCGCGCTGCTTGCGAACCCATTTTTCAGTCGTCGGTATGCGGATGTGCACGCCTGCGGGAACCCCGCTCAGAACATCTGAGCGGGCATCAAGATAACGACCATCCGCCAGCACCGAGGCACAGTGACTGTACCCGGGGCCCCCGCCGAACCAATCGATCAGCTTGGAACTTAAATTCGTTCCTGCTAAAAAGTCGATCGCAATTTCGCTCACGCGTCGGCAGCTTTCACCAGCGCATCGATCGCATTTGCTGAGGCAATCGCTGCGGTCAGATCAACGCCGGGGTTTGCAGCGATAGCTGCGGCAAGTTGCGCTTGCAGATCAGCCACCTTTGCGCCCACATCGGTGATCAGTTTTTGGGTATCGGTCGTGGCAGTCGCGAGCGCTGCGGTCAAGTCATCGAGCTGAGTCATCATCCTCTCCTGGTTTTGAGCAATAAGTAAAAGCAGTTCCGCAATGATCCGATCGGTGTTCATAGCTGCGGTTTCAATTCAACGATCAAGGCGTCAAGTTGGGCGGTGTTGGCGGAACATTCAGCAAGGGCTGCACCAATAGCGTTTGTAAGGTTGACATCGCCTGCCTGCGCGCCGGTTGCAGCAGGTTGCTGTCCACCACTGGTTTTTGGCAGGGGATCGCTATGGGTTGCAATTCGGGCTTCTGCGTAGCGCAGCCGACGAGCAAAATCAGCGGCAGTAGCGTTAATGGCAGATAACTGCTCTTGATATCCATGCTGGGCGACCTCGTTTGCAATGAACGCATCATCGCGCTGTTTGGTCGCAGTTGCTATAGCCGCATCGGTAACGGCTTGGATTTTGGCGCGATTCGCATCCCATTGCGTCTGTATTTCTGCCCTCCCGGCAGTCTGTCCCGAATCATAGGCCAGCCGGTATCCAAAATAGCCCCCCAAAGCCAAAAGGATCACCGTTACCCCAATCGCGATCATCTTGATTTCAGCGCTCATTTGGTTACCTCCGTGGTGACCGATGATGTTTTAAGACTTGATACAGCATCCCAAGCACGGCCGCTGTTGGCGTAGATTCGGTATATTACGCCTGCCATCCCGGTAACAACACCGCAGGCGCCCAAACAAAAGGCCGAAGCTTGCACGGTCTGGGCTGCTACTGGCAGGGTCATGTACCAATTGAAAAGCCGATCGATGGCCATGGCGCCCCAGACAAGATAGCTGAACAACACGATACGCGGCACAATGCGTAAGCCATCAAAAGCTTCAGCGAAGTCCAGGTATTTTGCTTTGTTCACTTGTGCGATAAATAAGCCAAAACCAACGCACAGTTTCCTAAAACCGATAGCGCCAGTCCGAGCATAAGCCAAGTTTGATGAGACCCCGCGCCCCGATCATCACGCGCTTTAAGGGATTCAGAATTTGCAGCAATCTTATCCGATAGCGTCTTGTTCACCTGCTCAAACTCAGCACGCGGCATATAGGTGCGCTGCAAACTTTCAACCGTATTGCGCCACTCATTTGAATTCTCAAAGCGCTTCTCGACCGCAGTTTCAGCCTTCGTGATGGCACGATCCGCCGCCGCCATCGCAATCGTGATGGAGTCCTTTTGCGCGGCTATTTCCTGCTTAAGCGCATCGAAGCGCGCCTCAAATTCACGCCTGTTTATGGGTAGATCGTCTGCCATCAATCACCTAAATGAAAAGCTATGTCCGCCGCTAACTCCACCAACATACTGCAAACACCACAGCAACAGCACTACGCCAATGATGACGTAGATGACGGTTTTAATGATTTGCGGAATGCCGGGAATCTGTGCGATGCCCCACAGAATCAGTCCGACAATGCACAGGACAATAAAAACAGTCAGCAGAAGTGAAATCATAAATCACCCCGATAGTAGCAACGCGCGAAGCGGCGCGTAACGCGAAGCATCGAGTTTTGGATCTTTCTCCGTGCACTGTGCAGCGGCGTTGACCCAATCACTAACTAAAGCAAAATGAATCATGCTCGGATACCCGAGCAACCCATGCAGCCCGGAATTGAAAGCGATATCAAGAAACACCGATCCTCGCACATCCCCTGCATTGGTGTACCAAGAATACTGCTGCAAAGTGTTGTCGAGTTCAGCAAGTTGCGCACTTAACAGTGCTATAGCTGCGTTCTTGCTGATCCCCGCATCTACGTTGAATCCGTAGCCAATGGTTGTATGGCCCTTGGTATCTGCATACGCTACCGCACGGAAACCTTCTTCCGTTTGCAGACGCGGCAGCGCTACGCTAATTGCGGTCATTTATCGGTTCTGCGTTTTTGGTGAGAGCGATCCTCAATTACCGCAAGACGTTGCTCGATGGCGGATAAACGCAGTTGCGTGTTATCGGCTGAGCGCAAGGATCTGCCGATGATGACCCGCAAGGTAAATCCCCACGTGGCTGTCAGCAGCGCGACCGTCCAGCCCGCATAGGTACTCGTCGCGTCGATCGCTTCCTTGACCATATCGCTCATGCGCTAGACATTGGCGGTCGTGAAAATGCTAATAGGCTCTGCCGCTTGAGGTGTGCCTTGGGAGAAAGGTACGCGTCTTACGATGCGTTCTCCTGGCGATAGACGGCAGTTGCTTAAAGTCGCGGAACCCGTACCCACAACTCCTGCGACGCCACCGATGGCGAAAGAAGCAGTCGTATCGGTACTCAATTCAACAAATTTGGTGGTCGGCTGCAACGCAGGTCCGCCGCTCGAGCCCGCGGAGACAATGATGCTGTACTCAGCAAGCGAGGGGATACCTAAAATATTGACTGAATCCCCTTGATCGGTTCCGCCAAGGGGATT
>Ga0193726_1003137_pt1 | contig 10703 bp, 6 predicted proteins | sample H2c1metaG_FD_144928 | JGI IMG/M metagenome (GOLD analysis project Ga0193726, IMG submission 144928) | Soil microbial communities from a riparian zone of the East river system, Colorado, United States - H2c1 | ecosystem: Environmental > Terrestrial > Soil > Riparian zone | place: USA: East River... | reverse complement strand
ATGAACGCCACCGATGCAGACTTGAGCAAGTTCGCTTCTCGAGGCGGCAAGCTCATTCTGTTTCACGGCTGGGCGGATGCTGCCGTACCGCCATTGGGCACCATTCGTTACTTTGAGAATATCGGCACAAAGATGGGCGTGCAGCGCCGCGCCCAATTCGTGCGGCTCTTCATGGCGCCCGGCATGCAGCATTGCTTCGGCGGTCCGGGGCCCAGCATCTTTGGCCAGCACACCGCCGCACGCCAACCGGCCGATCCGGATTCCGACTTAGCCGCAGCTTTGGAACGCTGGGTCGAAGGCGGTGCGCCGCCCGAAACGGTACGCGCGGTCAAACCCAAAGACCTGCTCGCCGGCGCCTTCGGTTCCCCCAAAGGAGGCGTCGAGCGGACCGGATTGTTGTGTGCGTATCCCAAATGGGCGAAATGGAACGGCACAGCGGGAGCGGACGATGCAGCAAATTATTCTTGCGTCGATGCACTGTGAAAAACCTGCGCCCCACGGTCCGCGCGGGTCGGCAGATCAGCCGGCTCACTGCGATCCTGATCGCCGCGGCGGCAGCGAGCACCTCGCTCGCCGATGAGCCGGCGAACACCAACCTACGCTCTTTTGTGCCCGCCACGATCTCGCCCGAGGCGCGGGCGATCTACGAAAAACTCCTGCCCGTCGCCGCAGCGCACCGTGCCGAGGCAAAAATTCCGCATACGCCGGCTGATTTCGCTGCGCTTCATGATGCCGATATCGCCCGTACCGAAGCGGGCGCCCTCGCCTCCGTGAAGGCTCGCAACATTATCGTCCGCGAGACGCAACTGGGCGGCGTCAATGTGGTTGAGAGTACGCCGCCTCAATACCATGACGATCATACGATCCTGCTGCACGTGCATGGCGGCGGCTTCGTTTTGGGCTCGGCGAAGTCATCGCTGGGCGGCGATGCCTTGATGGCTCTTGCCACCGGCAGGCGCATCGTGTCGATCGACTATACGACCGCCCCGCGCGGCAATTGGCGCATGGTGACGGATCAGGTCGTTGCGGTATACAAATCGGTGCTCGCGCAAGGCTATTCGGCCAAGAGCATCGGCATGTTCGGCGATTCTGCCGGCGGCACTATCGTTCCCGCGAGCGTTTTGAAACTGCGGGATCAGGGCCTGCCGATGCCCGGCGCGCTCGTATTGTTGTCGCCATGCGTCGATCTCAACTTGAACGGCGACACCGAGACCACCCTGCGCGAGGCAGATCCGGCACTCGATTTCGCGCTCAATAAAGCCTTTCTCGCTGCGTACGCAGCGCCTGAGGACATGACCAATCCCTACGCTTCACCCATATACGGCGACTTCAAAAAGGGCTTTCCGCCCGTGCTCATTCAGGCCGGGACCAAGGAGCTCGTGCTGAGCGATGCAGTGCGCTTATATCAGGCGCTTAAGACGGCAGGCGGCGCAGCGGAGTTGGATGTCTACGAAGGCATGACGCACGTTTTTCAAGCCTATATGACCGGCACGCCCGAACAACATGCCGCATACGCAGAATCGAACCGTTGGTGGACAGCCCATCTGGTGGCGACTACCGGCTTGCAGTAATGGAATGTTCGAGCTGCACAGCGCCGCTTAAAACGATCTGCTCGCTGGACTCCCCGATGAGCACGCGATAGGCGCCGGGATCGGCACGCCAACGCTTGCCCGCCACGTCATAGTAGGTAAAAGAACGCGCCTCGAGCGGCAGTACAAGCTGCCGGGATTCACCAGGCTGCAGCATGAGCTTGGCAAATCCTTTCAATTCCTTGTTGGGACGCGGGACGCTCGAGTGAGGAGCAGAGATATACAGTTGCGGGACTGCGGCGCCGGCGCGCGAACCGATGTTCTTCACGCTGAATACCGCCTCATAAAGATTGCCGCCGGTGCTCGCCTTGCGAATCTGCAGGTCCCGATATTCGAATGAGGTGTAGGAAAGTCCGAAGCCGAACGGGAATTGCGGTTTTATGTTTCGGGCTTCGTAGCCGCGGTAACCGACGAACACACCCTCTTTGTAACGAACCTGATTCATGCCGGGCTCGGGGTAATAGCTGTCGTGTACCGGGTTGTCCTCCCATTGGCGTTCAAAAGTTGCCGGAAGATGCCCGGATGGATTGACGGTGCCAAAGAGAATGTCAGCCAAGGCGGCGCCGCCATCCTGGCCCAGATACCACGCCTGCAGCAGCGCCGGTACGCGCTCCAGCCACGCCGTCGTATCGACCGCGCCGCCGGAGTTCACGATCACGATGCAGCGCTTGTTGGCTGCGCAAATTCTGCGCACCAATTCATCTTGACCCGGCGGCAACTCGAACGTCCGATCCCAAGCTTCGGCCTCGCTGGCATAGTCGAAGCCGACGGCGACAATGGCAGCGTCCGCTCGCGCGGCAAATAGCTCCGCTGAGGGCTGGACCCAGTCACCCTTCGCCACCAGCGCCAACCTGACGAACGGCACTCTCCCGTCCAAACCACCGGCACCGGCGCGGTGCTCCAAAACGACTTTGTGCGCGCCCGCGCCCAGCGTCAGCCTCGCGGCCTTCACGGCCGCCATTTTTGCCGACCACTGATCGATGACGAGCTTGTCGTCGATGTAGGCTCGATAGCCGATGTCCTTGTCGAATCCGCCGACCTGCACCACCAAGTCGTGTTCGCCCGGCGCCGATGGTGTGAAGTAACCGCTCCAGCGCGCCGAAGTCGCATGAACCGCGCCGAAGGCGCTAAGATCAAGCGGTCGATCGCCGGACGCCAACGGTGCCAGGTCAAGCGGCTCGCCTTGGTCTACATAGCGCGCAACGCGCGTGCGCGCGGGCGCTCCGGACAGATCGAGATTGTCGAACTCCTGCACGCGAATGCCGGGCTGCTCGCCGCCGGCGTCCGTCGCCCACTTGGTGCTGCGGGCAACTTGTTGATAGCCGGCAATGCCGCGCGCATAGCGAATCTCGAGGCGATTGTCCGATCGGTCGCTCAAGCCCTCCAACAAACTGGCCGCGTGAAACGGCGCGACAGCGGAACTGCCGCCGCCGTTCAGTATCGCGGGATAGGCATTGGGTCCGACAACGGCGAGGGAATGTATTTTGGCGCGTTCTAGCGGCAATGCGCCGCCCAGGTTCTTCAGCAGTACGATGCCTTCTTGGGCGCCCTGCAACGCTGCCACGCGTCCCGCGACCTCATAGCGTGAAATCGAATCATCCTGTTGCGGCCGATCCAGCCAGCCCAATCGCACGGCCGTGCGCAGCATACGCCGCACTTTGTCATCGAGCGCTTGAGTTGTTATTTGGCCGGCACGCAACAAGGGCAGCAGCGATCCTGCGTTGAAATATTTCGAGGACGGCATCTCCAAATCCAGTCCGCCATTGGCCGCCGCAAGAGTGTTGTAGGTCGCGTCCCAATCGGACATCAGCACGCCGTTGAATCCCCACTCCTGCTTGAGTATCTGAACATTGAAGCGGCGGCTTTCCGTCATATGCTCGCCATTCACGAGATTGTACGAGTCCATCACCGCCGCAACATGGCCGCTCTTGACCGCCGTCTCGAACGCCGGCAGATAGATCTCACGCGCGGTGCGCTCATCGACAATGACGTCGGTCGTGTGGCGCGCGAATTCGGAATTGTTGCCGAGGTAGTGCTTTACGGTGGCCGCAACACCCTGGCTCTGCACGCCTGAAATGAGGGCGGCGGCAGTGCGCCCCGCAAGATAAGGATCCTCACCGTAGTATTCGAAATTGCGTCCGTTTTGCGGTGCCCGATAGATGTTGACGCCTGGCGCCAGGTAGAAATGCACGCCTCGTGACCGCGCATCGCGTCCCAACTGTTTGCCCAGGCGCTCCGCCAGCTCGGTATTCCAACTGGCTGCCAGCGCGATGCCGCCTGCATAAACATTGGTACGCGTGAAATTGCGCACCCCAAACGGCCCGTCTGCAGCCGTCATCGAGGGCACGCCGAGGCGCGGGACTCCGCGTATGTCGAACAATCCGCCGGCACCGCCGATGAGCCCGATCTTTTCTTCGATCGTCATTTGACCGAGGAGAGATTCGACGCGTTGCTCCACATCCACGCTTTGCGACGGGGCCGGCGTTGTTGTCAAGAAAAGCGCGCACAGTAGTAGTTTCTTCATTCTCGCAACATCCTGACTGGTCCGATCAAGCCTGACGGCATCAGCGGCGAATCCGCCGTATAGGGGGACTGGGGTGCGAAGGCCACCGGCGTTGCACCGGGTTGTTTGTCGCCAATCAATCTATTCACCCAAAGATTGTCGACCTGGATCTCCAGTGCATGAGCGCCGGATTTCAGATCGGCGGGCAGGTTGATCGTGAATGGCGCATGCCAAACGGTTCCGAGCATCCGGCCGTCGAGATATACGGCAGCCAGCTCGTGCACTACGCCGAGATCGAGCACCAATTTTCCTGCCGGCTTGGGCGGCGCGGCCCAGGAGAACGTCGCCCTGTAGCTTGCCGTTCCGGAGAAAAACCGGATACCGGTATCCTCGAAACTGCGAAAATCACGCAGTAGTGCAAAAGTGCTGCGCTCCGGTGCGCCGCGGCCGGGCTGAAATTGGACCTGCCAAGGTCCGGAAATCTTCATGAGTTCAAGCGGCTGAGGTTGCGCCGCAGTTTCCAACGAGCGCGGCGCGCCTTTACGAAACACCACGAAAAACGCGTCGTTGGCCTCAAAGGGAAGCTGGACTTCCACCCCTTGCGGGGTTGCGCGATAGGCGAGCGGCTGGGTGTCCCCGGATTCAGCGCGCCATAATTCTGGAACAAGATTCTTGACCCGAAACACTGCCTGCAGTGTACGTGCGGCATTTTGCCGGTTCGACAAAAAATAGATATCGGCATCGGGCGCATGCCGATGCAGCGACATGAGGCTGCAATCTCCGCTGCAATGTCCGATTGCGACATCGGGCGCAATCGCCTCGGCGCGTAGCGCTGCCGCGAGGTCCGAATGAGTGTATACGCGGCCCCGCTTATACCTCCTCGGTTGAGGCATATTGTCTGCGGGGCCCCACAGCTCATCGACGATTGCACCGACATCGGCGTCGCGCGCCAGCACTCCCAGGCCACCGAGCGGGCGCGCCGCAACCAGAACCGCTCCCTCAGCTACCAGATCGCGCAACTTCCGTAAGGTCGGCAGGGAATAGCGGCGCACTGTCGATGGCACATACAGTACGCGGTAGCGCATGCCGGTGGGTGTTGCAACAACACCCCGGGCCGCCGAATTCAAAGTGAGCAACGCTTCGCTGTTGAAAAAATCGTAGGCGTAGCCGGCGGGAACCGCTTGATCGAATCGTTCCTGATAGATTTCGGTAAGGTTGCGCTCCTCCCCATAGAAATAAGCGATATCGGCGACAAAGGCGCCTTGCTGAAGCAGATAGGAAGTTCGCGATAGATATTCGATCCATGCGCCTGCGTGCTCGGCCCAAGTGTCGTTGCGATTGAAGAACTGACCGAAAAAACCCAGGGTCAACCCGGGCGCTTGCCGCAACAAAGGTTGATGGTGGGATTCGTGCAAGAGAATGCGATTGATGCCGCTGGCGAAGATTTCGTCTACGACCGGCTTTAGCATGGCAGGCGAGAAGGACCAAGGATCCGAACCCGCGGCGACGGTCAGCGATTCGGCCGCTGCCAATGGCTTGCCATAAACGTGGGCCGCGGACGCAGCTTCTCTCAGATCGGCTTTCAGCGACGGCTGACCGGGTGCGGTGGCGAAAGCGCGATACCAGTATTCAGCGGTGGGGATATCGGCGCGCGATTTGATTGCCAGACCATCGCCGATGGCCCTCGGCGTGTCTCCCTGAGCCTCGGTGTAGTAGTGCATGCCCCGTTCGTGCAACACCTGCGCGATCACGCCGTAGTGATTGTCGGCTAGCGCTTCTTCGAGCGTGCGGTGAAAATCCCACAGAAACCGTTCGCTCGTGGCAGAGTCGGCGACCACCCTGCCGATGAGCGCGGGGATATATGGCACTGGGTCATATCCGCGCAGGGTCTTGAATTGCGTAAGCAGCGTCGGCGTCCAGTTCTGTACTCCGGCCTCCCAACTGTCGGTCAAGAGATTTTGCACGCTGCCCGCGCCGAGCGGTTCCTGCATGGCCTCGCTGTAGATATCGAGATAATGCTCCAGGTAGCCGCGCACCAAGAGCGGATCGAGCTTGTCCACCTCGAGTCCCGTATCTCTTGCTTGAGCGGGACCGTTGGTTTGTCCAGTCAGCGACCAACCAAGCCGCACGATTGTCCAGTTGCCCGGCGGCGCCGGCCAGCGCAGCCTGCCGCCCGCATCAACTTTGTCGGTGAGATTGATTACGCTGGCCGCGGAGATAGCCGCGTTGCGATCCGCAGGCGCGGTCGGCGGCGCCTCAGCATCGATTGACGCTTGAAATCCCGACTTGCTCTCGAAACGGCTGATCCGCGCACCGCCGCACAGTTCCAGTCGCGTCAGCAAAAATGCGCTGGGTGGCATGGGCGGTGTCGATAGACGCGCCGGCAAATCCGGAAATAGCGGCTTGGGTGCAGGTCGATTCAGGGTGATCCGAAAAATTTTGGCGCGGATCGGCGAAAACGAATAGGTCTGCTGCGGCGCCGGTGTCTCCGACGGATCGGCGCGCGCCTTGAGCACCAATTTAAGGATGGCGGGCTCGTCGCCCGCTTCAATCTCAACGTCAGCGACTTTAACGAGTCCCAGCACCAACGCCGCCACCGTTGTCGGCTGATCGAAAGTGGCATACAGGTACGCGCTGGATTTCCCATCGGCGATGGGTATGCGGACACTTCCGCCAAGATCGCCGGCACGCAAAGATGAAACATCGATCGGGCCGCTCGACGTCGAGAGTGTCGGTACGGCATCCAGCTCCGCAGCGGGGGTCGGAAACGCAACGACCAAGCTGTCGTGATACAAATCGCCGTTGAGTTCGGACGCCGGCGGATTGAAGTTACGCTTCGCTCCCAAGAAAGGCCCCGTGACGGTGGGGGGTTGCGGCAGTACCAGGTCCAGAAATCCGCCGCCCGCAACCCGTGTCTCGCTCCAAACATATTTCTTCATGGCCTGCTCTGGCGCCACCCAGATTCCCCCGGTCTCGCTCCAACCAGGCGAACCTGCGATCGTCACCTCCATCCCTGCGCCGTGCGCCAGCCGCGTGGTCGCCTGAAATGTCTCGCGCCATTGCTTGCCTAGGAAATCGACCGGGGGATCGACCACGTGCGGTTCGCCAAGGCCACCGCCGGTGAATGTGTGGACGCCGCCGAGGCCGATACGCTGCATCCAGGCCAGATCGAGCTTCGCGCCTTCAAGATTGACGTTGCCGTTCATCCAATGCCACCAAACCTGCGGCCGCGCCGCCGGCGGAGGCTGGCGAAATCCGGCCAGCAACGGGTCCGCGTCGGAAGGACCCGCGTTGCCAGCGTCAGTATGTGCGGCAGCGAGACTCAGAGATGCGATGAATCCCGAGACGAGCAACTTGAGGCGGTAGGCTGGCGCGGAGTGCATTCGTTACGCGTTTTGATTTAATTTGATCTATCATGATCATTAGGTCGGGCGGCGTCAAACAAATGCATCTATTTTGATCAAACTTCAGCAAGCGCTGGTACGGGAGAGACCTCGATGAAGATGTGCTTGGCGGCCCTGTTGGCCGGATTGTTTGCTGTGTCGGCCGACGTGGAGTCCGCAGCGCTCGACCCTCATCCTGTTCTGAATATCTGGCCCGGCGCCGCGCCCGGCTCGGAAGGATCCACCCAAAAGGAGATCGAAACATTGTTGCCTGCGCCGGGAAATCACACCACCCGGCTGATTCGCAATGTCGTGACTCCAACTCTTACCGTGTTCGCGGCCGCCAAGCCGAACGGCACGGCCCTGATCGTCTGTCCCGGCGGCGGCTATTTCGGATTGATGTTCAATTACGAGGGCACCGACTTTGCCGAATGGCTCAACGCCCGCGGAATAACGGCATTTGTCCTGAAGTATCGGCTGTTGCCGACTCCGGAGAATCTGGCAGATCAGTCCGCCGAGATGAAAGAGCTGACCGCCAGCATCCAGGCGGACTTCGACAATTCCTATCACAAGCTCGATGCCGGCCGGACGCTGGCAGTCGCGGACGGCAGGCAAGCCGTTCGCTACGTTCGACGGCACGCGGCCGAGTGGGGCGTGGCGAAAGACCGCATCGGTTTGATGGGATTTTCCGCCGGCGCCGGACTGACCATGGGCGTCCTGCTCGATCATGACGCCGACAGCCGTCCGGACTTTGCCGCGCCCATCTATGGCTACATGGACGACGTGGCGCCGCCGAAAGATGCGGCGCCGATATTTATCGTGGCTACGCAGGCAGACAATCTGGTTCCATCAGGCCGCAGTGTCATGATTTATCAACGTTGGACCGCCGCGCATCTACCCGCCGAGCTGCATTTGTTCGAAAAAGGCCCGCATGGATTCGGCACATGGCAAACCGGGTTGCCCGTCGATCAGTGGCAAGGCCTATTCGAGCAATGGTTGGGCTCGCAGGGTTTGCTCACCGCACAGCACTGACTCGCGTGAGCGACTTTGATTGAATTGGCCTCTGCTTAAGTCCAGAGTGTGCACCACAGATGGTGGAAGCTATCGAGTCAGGACTGCCATGCATTCAGCGGAGCGCGAAAAGTTGATTTTGGAGTCTGTGAATCGGCGCGGATTTATCTCCTTTCAGGATTTGGAACAGCGAATTACGGCCTCGCCTGCCACCATCAGGCGTGATCTCGAACGCATGATGAGTGCGGGTCTGTTGACGCGGGTTCGCGGCGGCGCCAAGAAGAACGAGCCGAAGAATGCAAAACGGCAGCCGCCGGAATCGGCGCATTTGACCGGTGTGCCGTTCGACGAAAACGTCAATTTACGCAAGGCGGAAAAAGAGGCCATCGGCCGCGCGGCGGCGAAGCTATGCAACGTCGGCGAAGCGATAATGATAGACGGGGGCTCGACCACGCTGCAGATGTGCCCGCACCTTCGCGGCCTGAATCTGCTGGCACTCACCAACTCTTTGCGCATCGTCAGCGCTCTGCTGGCGCAACCTGGGACGCGCGTCTTAGTTCCCGCCGGGCAGGTCTTTCCTGAACAAAATATCATCCTTACCGCGTCCAGCGACGACGGCATGCAGCGCTTTCATGCCCCAAAACTTTTCATGAGCGCCGCCGCGGTCGGCAACGCCGGACTCATGCAGGCGGATATCACTCTTGTCGGCGCCGAGCGGCGGCTGATCGATCGGACCGACGAGATCATCGTGCTGTTGGACAGTTCGAAATTCGACGGGCCTTCCGGACACATCGTATGCGGCTTGGATGAAATCGACGTGTTGATCACTGATGGCGGCGTCTCTCCCCGGCACGCGCAAATGGTGCAGGACGCCGGGATCAAGTTGATCGTCGCATCCTGATTTGCCAACCATCATTCGTGATCACGTTATCGTTCGGCAACCGTGAGCGGCAAAACGTCCTTCAGCAGGGTGTTAAGAAAAAGATCTGGCATGGTGAGCATGACTGAATGGCCGCCTCCCTTTAGCAGTTCGAATTTCTTCAATGGTGCATCAATAGTGGCGAAATATTGTTCGGCCAATATCGCGGGTGTTTGGTGATCCTCATCGCCTTGGAAGATGAAAAAGGGAATCTCGAAACGCAGGCCCAGCGTGCGGGCATCATAGATGTTATTTTCAGCATAAGTAGCGGCTTGGGAAAATGCGATCCCATGCAGGAAATCAAGAATGTCGCGCAGTGAATAATTCGGCGCGAACAGAACCGTCGGCGTAAGGCTTGATTCGAGATTGCGTTCGGCTGTCGTATCGTAAGTCGTCACCCATTTTCGCTCGGCGATTAGGTCATCCAAATTCCTGTATGGCGGCGACCCAATCGCCTGCAGCGCACGCTCGCCGTTGACATCCCCGGCATCGCGTACCTTTGTGAGGAGCTGCTTGTACGCGACATCTTCGTTCGTTGTCTTGTCGACGAGTTGGCCGGTTCCGACATATGCCGTAAACCACGTTGGCCTCAAATTGACCATTCTAAGAGCCAGTATCGTCCCCCACGAATGACCGAGCACGATGATCTTGTCCTTGTGCAGATAAGCGCGAATAAACGCTGCAACCTCCAGACCATCCGCAGTCATTTGGGCAATGGTCATTTCTGGGGCTTCCGCAGCTCCACCGTTGCGGCCGTACGTCTTGCCGGCGCCGCGCTGATCCCACTGCACCACGGTGAAGTATTTCTCCCACGACTTGAAAGCCGGCGTGAGCGCCATCATTGAAATGCCCGGCCCACCGTGCAGAATCAGAATGACGGGGTTTGCGCCGTCTTCGCCACGAACCTGAATAGCCTGGTCGATTCCGCCGATGCGCACGAACAGCGCCGCGCGAAGGTTCTTGGAGTTGGTCGGAGCCAGCGACTTTGCAATGTCGTATTGCCGGCTCGCGCGATAGACAAGGATGATGATGACGAACGCCAAAATCGTTGCGCCGAGTGCGATTGAAGCCACGAACAGTTTACGAATGACAATTCCCCCTTCTCGGCGATCTCTCAGACAGGAGCGTCCACTCCGGAGGTTGCGAACACCGCCATGGCCGTCCGGCCGAAGGTTGGCGCGCAGAGATCACTCTCCAAGCGGGGTCGTGCCCGGAAACGGCGGCGTCCAAGCATGTACGCGAGACCGAGTCCGTCGAGTGCCGGCCCAACATCAGTTCCGGTTCGTTGTAGTTGAGTG
>Ga0193726_1003136_pt1 | contig 10703 bp, 9 predicted proteins | sample H2c1metaG_FD_144928 | JGI IMG/M metagenome (GOLD analysis project Ga0193726, IMG submission 144928) | Soil microbial communities from a riparian zone of the East river system, Colorado, United States - H2c1 | ecosystem: Environmental > Terrestrial > Soil > Riparian zone | place: USA: East River... | reverse complement strand
AACTGGGAAAGGAGTTGTCTCGTGGCATCGAATTGTTCTGTAGGGAGAACAAATGCACCAAGCATCCATGCTTCCGGAGAACGGACATATTCAGCCTGATTTCTCAGCGCTGTGTCGAGCGGGAGACTGCAGGGCGGGAACATTCCCGCATAATCAATTGAGTGCGCGAGCAAAGCGCGAAGTGAAGCAGCTGGCATGGTGGCTCAGTAATTCGTTCAATTCGTTACATCGTAATTCAGTAGCGAGTTACGAATTTCGAATCACGAATGTCAGATGTTGAATGTCGCATTACAAATCTCTATTTCGTGGTCAGTTATCCGGCTAATCGGACGAGGCAAGTTCCGGGCCCATGCTGAACGACCCCTGCAGTATGCCTCCGGGCGCGATTGTTTGAATCCCTTCTTTCTTTTCAAAGGCGCGCTGTTGGTGATGGTCAGTGAGCCCCCAGCATGGTTCAATGCAAAGGAATCGTCCGCCGTCGGACCACAGTGTCAGGTACGGCACGCTCATTAAATCGAGAGTCACCCAGTGGCCGCTGGGCGGATCGACATAGGAGAATTGACGCCTTGGCACATCCAGGAGTTCCAAGATAACGGAGCCGGGCAATTCCGTTTTGGAAAACGGCATTTCGCCACCGGCGAACTCGATATCACGCGTCTGACCCGAAAGATAATTTCCAGGCGAAAAATGACGGCGATAAAGGCCTCTTGGCATTTGTAGATGAAAGCTTTCGAACGAGGTCGCTGCGAATCCAGGATGCAATCCAAAAGAAACATGCGCAGTCAACTCAGGCTCCTCGTTTCGAAACTCGAAAAGCACGCAAACTTTACCCGCGTCGATCTTGTAGGTCAGGTTCACACCGACTTTTAGCGGATATTCCTCGGCTGAGAAATCATTCGGCGTGATACGATATTCCAGTGACGCGTCGCTTCCGTGAAGAGAAGTTCCGGCAAGCTGCCACGTTTTGGAGCGGAGGAAACCGTGATTGCCACCTTTGATCTCGCGGCCCCGGTACAGACTGCGTCCGTCTTTAAGCCGATGGAGATAGTAACCCATCACTGTTGCATGATTCGCCCATCCTTGTGAAGGAGTTGAAAGGTCGTTGTCGCGGTAAAGAAACCCCGCCCATTTGCCCTCCTCGTTTATCCGCGCAAGGCTAACCAATTCGGCACCTAGTCGCGAAACAACGATCCGGAGGCCGTTCTCCTCATCGGTCAAAACATCGAGTTGTTGTTCCTCCCGCTGCTCCTCTGTATGCGAAAAGCTCATTGTAGTCGCTCAGCCAGACTGTCGCTTCTCCCTTCGCAAGGGTGAGAGTTACGGTGAGGATTGAACCTTATCGAGCATGGGTATGTTCCGTTCGATTCTCCCACCTCAGTCCCCTCTCCTTCAGCGGACTACCTGGCACGTCAACAGGCCTCCTTCGCGACTCACGGAAACAAGCCGCGCACCCTTTTCGCTTTTAGGACGCGCTCGACACCAATAGCCATGGCCGCAGTGCGATGAGAAATCTTATGCGCTTTTGCGCGTCTGATGACCTGCGCAAACGAATGTTCTAAGATGCGGAAAAGTTTGTCCGTCACTTCGATTTCCGTCCAGAGATAGGATTGCAAGCCCTGCACCCACTCGAAGTACGAAACGATCACGCCGCCCGCGTTACACAGAATGTCCGGGATCACAAAGACTTCGTCCCACCGTTTTTCAAGAATCAGGTCGGCCTCCGGTGTTGTCGGGCCATTGGCCGCTTCGGCGAGGATGCGGCATTTGAGTTGAGCAACGTTCTTTCCATTAATTGCGCGATCGACTGCGGCGGGCACAAGAACGTCGCACGGCATGGTGAGAAGTTCGTTGGGATTGACATGATCGCCCTGGTCGAATGCGCGCAATGTCCCTTTCTTCAAGACGTGCTGTTCGGCGGCCTTGATATCTATTCCTTTCGAATTGTAGATCGCCGCATACGCGTCGCTAATACCAACGATTTTGACACCGCTTTTGTAGGCCAGCGAGAGAGCTGCCACTGATCCAACATTGCCGAATCCCTGCACAATGGCCGTGCATTTTTCAGGATCCATTTTCAGCATGTTCATCGCCCGCTCGATCAGATAAACGACACCGCGCCCGGTTGCTTCCCGGCGGCCTTCCGTTCCGCCTATGGCAACCGGCTTGCCGGTTACGATCTCACTTACGGAATGGCCCTGGTGAACTGAATAGGTGTCCATGAACCAGGCCATGACCTGTTCATTCGTGCCCATGTCTGGGCCCATGACGTCGGTGTGCGGTCCGACAAACGGAATCATTTCCTGCATGTAACGACGCGAAACCGCCTCCAACTCAGTGCGCGACAGTTTAGCCGGGTCAACGGCCACCCCGCCTTTCGCCCCGCCATACGGCAAATTGGACAGCGCACATTTCCAGCTCATCCACATCGCGAGCGCCGCAGTTTCGCCCATTGACAAGGATGGAGCGAAGCGTGTTCCGCCTTTTGTTGGACCAAGCGTCAAATGATGCTGAACGCGGTAACCCTGAAAGGTTCTTGTGCTGCCATCGTCCATGTGCACTGGCAGCGTCACTGCGACGGCACGCTTTGGATACATTAACCGTTCACGATCATTCTTATCGATGCTGAGGTAATCGGCGATGACCTGAAATTGATCACACGCCATTCGAAACACGTCGTCGTCGTAAATACTCATTGAAATAAACTTGGAGGCTAGGCCAGGCGGCAGCCAAATGCAGTTGGTATTTGCGCCGGGCGATTGGAGCCGTCAACTCCGAACGCGTTCGTGAGTCAACCCCAAAGCCGCAACACCATAAAGTCGACAACCGCATTTGCAACCCGTAGCGTCCCCTCGAAAAGCCAAACACGATGAAAATTGAGACTTTAGCTGTCCACGCGGGCCACACCGTTGATCCGGCCACGGGCGCGGTTTCGTTGCCGATTCATCTTTCAACAACGTTCGAGCGAGACGCCGAGGGCACGTACTCGCGCGGGTTTATGTATACGCGCAACAACAATCCAAACCGCCAGGCACTCGAACAGGGAATCAGCGCGCTGGAGGGCGGCGCAGAGGCCGCCGCTTTCGCTTCCGGGACGGGAGCAAGCATGTCGATCTTCCAGGCGCTGGCGCCGGGCGATCACGTCCTCGCGCACGTGGATGCGTACTATGGAACATCGCGATTACTGCGAGAAATTTTTCAGCGCTGGGGACTCGACATTGGCTTTGTCGACATGAGCGATCTTCACGCCGTCGAAAAAGCGCTGGGCCCGAAGACAAAGCTCGCCTGGATGGAAACTCCCTCTAATCCGCTGTTAAAAATTGTCGATCTCGCGGCGGTCGCGAAGATTATCCACGCAGCGGGTGCGATCTGCGTTTGTGATAATACCTGGGCGCCAACGATCCAGCGCCCATTCGATCTGGGCGCGGATCTAGTCCTGCATTCCACGACAAAATATTTCGGCGGTCATTGTGACGTCCTCGGAGGAATTGTTGTTTCCAAAGTGGAGGACGATTTTTTTCAACGCATCCGCACCATTCAATACGAAGGTGGGGCGGTCCCCTCTCCTTTCGATTGTTGGCTGATCCTGCGCGGTATGCGCACCCTTCCCTGGCGGATGCGTGGGCATTCTGAAAACGCAATGAGAATCGCCGATTTCCTTTCCGGACATCGAAAGGTGTCGCGCGTCCACTATCCCGGATTGAAGTTGCATCCTGGACATGAGATTGCTGCAAAACAGATGTCGACGTTTGGTGGAATGCTTTCCTTTGAGGTGAAGGATGGGCGTGACGCAGCAATGTCCGTCGCTGCTAAAACAAAAATCATTACTCGCGCGACCAGTCTCGGCGGAGTGGAAAGTTTGATCGAGCATCGAGCATCGATTGAAGGAGCAGGAACAACTTCGCCTGAAGGCCTCTTGCGATTGTCCATCGGTCTGGAAAACGCCGAAGACCTGATTGAAGACCTCGACCAGGCGCTGGCATAATTGTGGGGCGTTGCAATGAAACGCCATTGATTGATCGACCTCTGACACGGACGCCTACAAGTCTTTACAATGCGCGATTTATTTTTCGGCGAAAGATATCCACGATATCCTGCACCTCGCGCACGCGCAGAAAATACGCGCAAGCAAAGAACGCCGCAGCGCCAAACGCGATTGCAATGAGCAGCTCGCATAGCTTTGGGAAAAAGCGCAGCTGCGACCACGCGCCAAGCCACCAGTAATTTGCCGCCCAGCAAATCAGCGCCAGCACTGCGCCAGCAAGACACATTTTTCCAAGGCCGATCAGCAATTGTCGCGTTTCCAGGCTGCGCACGTGGCTGCGCATTAATGCATAAAGCAACAGGAAATTAATTGTTGCAACCAGGCTCGTCGAAAACGCCAGACCACGATGTCCCCAGCCAAGCCGAAAGGTAAAAAGCCAGTTCAGAAAAAGATTCGCGCCAATCGCAAAGAAACTGATGATCATCGGCGTGTTGCGTTTTCCGATCGCGTAAAACGCAGGTGTTAGCACCTTCAAGACTGAGTAAGAAGCAAGACCGACGGCGTAATACTCCAGCGCGCCGGCAGTCTCTCGCGTCATTTCCGCATTAAATCGCCCGTGCTGATAGATCACGCTGATAATTGGCGAGGCAAACATAGCCAGCCCAATCGCCGATGGAATAGTGAGCAAAAATGCGAGCCTTATCCCACGAGCGAGAATCGCGCGAAACTCGTCCACGTTTCCAACGGCCGCGCTTTTTGATACCAGTGGAAGAGTAACTGTTCCAATCGCCACGCCGAAAATGCCCAGCGGCAATTGCATCAGCCGAAACGCAATGTTTAACCAACTGACCGCACCGTTGCCGAGGCTGGCCGCGAATCCGCTGTTGATGAGCACATTCACCTGCACGGCGCTCGCAGCAATCACCGCAGGTCCCATCAAGGTGAGGACCGTGCGCACGCCTTCGTCACGCCATTGAAAATCGGCGTGATACTTGTAGCCAACGCGCCAAAGAGACGGGAATTGTCCTGCTAATTGCCAGGCGCCACCGATCAGTGTCCCGATTGCCAATCCGACCAGCGACCGCGCACCGAAATTTGGATCAAGCCACCATCCAATTGCGACGCCGCCGATGATTGAACCAAGATTGAAATAACTCGATGCCATCGCCGGCGGCCCGAAGACATGTTTCGCGTTGAGCATGCCCATCACCAACGCGGCAAGCGACACGAGCAACATGAAAGGCCACATGATGCGCGTGAGCAAAATGGTCAGTTCGGTCTTGTCCGGCGACCAGCTTCCCCAGGTTAAAAGATCCACAAGTTGCGGGGCGAACACGATGCCGAGCAGCGTGACCGCGCTCATGAAAACGGCCGTGAGTGTGGCAACTTTGTTCGCAAGTCGCCACGCCGATGCATCGCCGTCGACCGTGATTTTCTTCGAAAACGTGGTGATGAATGCTGTCGAGAGCGCGCCTTCAGCAAACAAATCGCGCAACAAATTCGGCAATCGAAACGCCATCAGGAACGCATCGAGATTTCTGCCAGCACCGAAAAGACCGGCAAACACCATCTCGCGGATCAATCCGAGGATGCGACTCGAAAGAATCGCCATGCCCACGATTCCCGCCGCGCGCGTGCTTCCTCGCCGATCTTCGGCCGCAGTCATCGGCGAACAAAGAACAGCGTCCAGCGATTTACGAAAGCAAAAACTTCACTAACAAAGACAGGCCGCAGCGCGGCGGTTCGCTGCATCGGCTATTTCAAAAACAGATTCATGCTGTCGAGGTCGATGATACCATGACAGTTGTACATTGTGTCCATCCCCAGGATCCCGCTGACTCCGGTGCCGCCCTGCGCCATTGTGAAATTGGGCAATACCGTGACGCCAAATTTCGCCGACGGCGTTTTGAAGTCGCCAATCTTAAGGTCGTTGATTTGTCCTGCGCTAACCTTCCGTGCCGCGCCACGAGCAAAATACGCAGAGACGCGTGTTGCTTCCACCGGAATGCCGACCGACTTAAGAAAAGGTTCGTGGAAGATCGTAATAAATGATCCCGTATCGACGAGCAGACGAGTGTCTTGCCCGTGGATCGAACACGGCACAGTTAAGGCGCCGTTTCTTTCCCGGCGCAAAGGAACTCTCGTGAATTTTTCTGCCGCCGCGACGGAGCTGAGGTTAATTTGCCGTGTTTGACCGACTTTAAGGAAAATAAGTTTTGTCCGGCAATTGATTACCGCTTTGTGCCGGGTGAGAAGATCCAAACCCAGAACGCCATCGACGTGGCCGCCAGCTGCACCTGAATGGTTTGAACTGCGCAGCGCCACAAGAAGGCTCCCAAAACTCATGCTGCCGGCTGTGAGATTTTGCGCAAAACCCACGGGAAGTTGTTGACCGTTGACTTGAGTGAACCGGATGTATCCCAAACTGCCTTGCGACGGCTTTATGCCGAACGAAGAAGCAGCGGCGGCGTCCAGAATGACTTGGCTGGAGGCGGTATCGACCAGCAAATTCGCTCGCTGCCCGTTGATGCGGACAGACATTATCATTTTGTTTAAAGGGCTGTAGTGAACTCGAACAGCCTTGTATCCACTTAGCTGCGTTGGCCCACCTTTGACCGAAGCCTCCGTCGACGACGGAATGATCCCGAGAACAGCTAGGACGATACAAAAATGTCGAACGGGCTTCGACATTGTTTCGTCCGTCACATTCCCGTTGGGCAATCGATGAAAGCCCATGGAATTTTGAATCGTTTGGACAAATGCGCCGCCAGCCCTTTTACACCGAAAACTTCGGTGGCGTAATGTCCGCCGAGCAGGAGATTCATCCCAAGCTCCTCGGCCGCCACTGCCGCCCAATGCGGCGCTTCCCCCGTGATAAACGTGTCGATTCCCTCCTGCGCAAGCCTGTAGATTTCCGAGCCGGCACCTCCGGTGATGATCCCGATTGTTCCAGTTTTCTTCGGACCAAACATGAAGGCTTTTACGGGGCCAGTGAGTGCTTTTTGCAATTTGCGATCGACTTCATCGCGCGGCAAGGAAACGCGCGCCTTCACGCCGATCAACTGACCTTTTTCTTCGAAGAACGGTTGATTTGATGTAAGTCCGAGCGCTGCTGCGAGCTGTGCATTGTTACCAACCTGGGAATGCAAATCGAGTGGCAGATGTGCGCTATAAAGCGCGATGTTGTTTTCAAAGGCGAGCTCCAGTTGCCGACGCAACGCGCCGGTCACCGGTTGCAAACCTTGCCAAAACAAACCGTGATGCACGATCACGAGATCGACGTTCTGTTTTGCCGCGGCTGCCAAGACTCGTGTCGAAACGTCAACGCTGGCTCCGATCTTGGTCACATCCCCCGAGTTTTCGATCTGCAGACCATTGAGTGCGTTGTCCCAATCGCCTATTTCGCGAATGCGCAAAAAATCATTTGTATAATCAACGATCTCAGGGAGCGACGTCATGTTTAGGTATCGTATTGGACAGCGAAGATCGACAATCGCCCGCCGATGCCGCGGACTTCCTGTGGCGGCAGTTCCTCAAAACTAAACGAATCACCGGAACGATCTCGCACTGCCGCTGTTACCAGCAGCGGTTTCCCGGTCGTCTTGGTTAGTCCCTGCATGCGCGAAGCGATATTCACAGTGTTCCCTATGGCAGTGAATTCGAGTCTTTGAGGGGAACCGATGCTGCCCACAATCGCCGGCCCGGAATGAATTCCAATTCCGATTTGGATCGGGGCGCGACTCTTTACCGCGAGATCGTTGTTCAGCTGGCTTACCGCTAGCAGAATTTCCCGGCCGGCGGCAACTGCGTCGCCGGCGTGATTAGAGCGAGAGTCCCCCACGCCGAAAATCGCCATAAATCCATCGCCCAAGTATTTGTTTACCAATCCGCGATGATTCTCCTCGACGACGCGGACGGTTACACGGAAAAAATCGTTCATTACTTCGACTACGTCGCTCGGTGCAGACACGTTTGTTCGTGCGGTCCACGAACGCATGTCCACAAACATGACGGTAATCTCCTCCTCGACGCCGCTCAATCCGGGGTCGTGCGCCAGAATTTGTTCGGCTGCGCGCCTGCCGACGTGCAAGCCGAATGTTTGACGTAATTTCTCCTTGTCCCTCAGCTCGCGGACCATGTTGTCGAATTCGCCTAGCAACCGCCCGAATTCATCCGCCCGGCTCACGCCGAGATCGATATCAAATTTACCACGTGAGACCGCATCCGCGGCGGCACGGAGTTGATCGATCGGTTTGGCAACAAGCCAGCTCATCATCAATGCCGTGAAAATTCCGAATGCGATACCGACGACACCTACAAACACAGCAAACCACTCCGTATTAATCGTCGGTGACCGCGGCGCAAACATAAGCAATAAGAGTGAAGCGATCGGGCAAATCGACGCGGATACCGCCCACACGATTCCGCGGCCACGCAATGACAGCGTGAACACGCCTGGGATCAGATCGGCGCGCTCGCCTCTAAAGAAGACGGGAAACAATCCCCAGTAACTGGCCAGTTCGACTAAAAAGAATGAATGCGTGACCGCTATAAAACCGGAAACGCAAAATGAAATCGGCAAGTGCCAGAGCAATCGCGAATCAAGTGGATTTTGAACCTGCAAAAGCGCGCCAACAAAAACAGGAATGCACAAAAACCAGGCAACACCGCAAATCGCAGCGGCAAACCATGGCAGATGAATCAACCGGCGGCGCGCTGTTACGAGCGAAGCGGAATCCCTGGCCATTCCCGCGCAAAGGCCATGGAACAATTCACGAAACGACATGATTCGTCTGAGCCACAGGACCACCCCGATGGGATAGGCTACGACATTGTAAATAATGATCGTCTCGAGGAAACGCTGCTTTAAGGCAGGAGAAACGAGTAACGGCTGAATAACAGTCGTGTTGTACCATATATTGAACGCGCTCCCGAGAATTTGCGGAACCACCGGCGCCAGTGCCGTGAGTAATAGACCGTAGCGCTTGCGCGCGATAGTCACTTTTTCGGGAGTGTCCATGGTCGGAAATAATCGAGCAGAATTAAGCGGCCGTGATTTGCTTGTTCGCAATCGCGGCGTACACGGGAGAAATCTGTAAGCGATCCGAATTGAAATCCAGCGTCCAATGGCCGAAAGAAATTGTCCTGGTGGCTGGGCAAAACATAGCGCGGCTGTAAGCGCTCGACCGCGTCAGGCAGTCGCGCGCGTGAATCTGGCAGGGCCATACCCAAAATTGCAAGATCGACGCGCTCATGGGGCGGCAATTGCACAGGTGTTCCACCAGAATCGATGTAGATGCGCTGATCTCCAACTTCGATGAGAAACGCTAGTGGCTCGCCACAAACCCAATCGGCCGGATGCAGTGGCGGCCCGGAGCCGCGCATTTCACTTTGACCGAAAGGCACCTTGCCAAAAAGCCGATCATGCGTGGCAGACAACACGCGAATTTTCCATGGCCCAAGCCACCGCACATCTCCGGGTGTCACCGCATCGCCGGACGAAGCGCCTGCTCGTTTCGCAAGTTCGACGACTGAGGCCGAAGCGATGAGACGCGCGTGCGTCCTCGACATGACAATCGGCACATCGAGCAGATGATCGAAATGCCCATGAGTAACCAGAATCGCGTCCGCCTTCGGCGCGAGATATCGCATTCCCTCTGCAATTCGAGACATGTCCGGCCGAATGCGCGAGCCAAGCGCAACACTCAAAAGATCAACGCGCGAAAAGTAGGGATCGACCAGCAGAGCGCGTCCATCGAACTCGAATTGGTAACCATTTGTACCCAGGTATGTCACGCGCACTCCGGTTCGTGGCATTGCGCCAGCGTCCTTTACAATCAGGTCAGTATAAGAATGCAGCCCCGCGCCTAAGACTTGCGCCGAGAATCCAAAGAAAAGAAGAAGCGCGCCTTTCAATCCTTTGAGCCGATCCTACCGAAGCGTTCTGTCGCGGCCAACTGCAAGTTTGCTTGACGAAGTCCGCGCTCCTGCCTTCAATAATTGAAATGAGTGTGGAGTACACGGACGCACCAACGGTTCGGTCTGAGTCGAGCACCGGAGACAAAATGGCGTGTCCATACTGTGGGCATTCACTGCCTAAAGATGCCACAAGGTGTGATCGCTGCGATTGGACGCGTGACGCAAGTGAAACGGCGGAAGGCAAAGCGAGTGACGCCATCGCTGTTATCTTTAGTATCATCCCCGGCTTGGGACATATTTATAAGGGCCACAAGTTTGCGGGCTTTCTCTGGATGTTTGGTGCGATCCCAGTCGGGATTTTCGTGTTGTTGGCGGCATTCGCTTCTGCGGGTTGGGGCCTCGGCCTGTTTTTCTTCTATCTCATCGCGGTAATGCTTCATGCCTACGCAGTACACGATCGCGTAGCGCCCCCAAGAGAAGACGAAGGCGAAGAGTACTGACATCGTCGAAGCGTTAAAACGCTGAGTCGTTACATCGTGAATCGATTCAATAATCTCGATCCTCGAATTACGATTCCCCTATGATCCATGTCACATCTCCGGCGGATGGATTCACTCTTGAAGCCGGAAATTGCGGATCGCCTTCGATGACACGCTCAATCAAACTGGCGTTTTTCGCCGCGCCGACCAGGAAACATACATGCCGAGCCTGATTGATGAGCGGGAATGTGAATGTCAATCGCCGCGCATCTAACTTTGGAACAAAGTTTGCAACAACTCGCCTTTTCGTTTCATCCAACGCG
>Ga0193726_1003135_pt1 | contig 10709 bp, 10 predicted proteins | sample H2c1metaG_FD_144928 | JGI IMG/M metagenome (GOLD analysis project Ga0193726, IMG submission 144928) | Soil microbial communities from a riparian zone of the East river system, Colorado, United States - H2c1 | ecosystem: Environmental > Terrestrial > Soil > Riparian zone | place: USA: East River... | reverse complement strand
TGAGCGTCTCAAACCCGACGAAGATGCTGCGCATCCCCGCTTCCGCCGCACGCTCGATCAGGTCGCCGCGCAAAATGGAATCGACAGTCGTGGCGCCCTGAAATAGCCGCCTCATGCCCTTCATGCCATCAAACAGCGCTTCCGCAAAACGCCGGTCGCCGAGCAGATGATCGTCGAGGAAATAGAGATGGCGTCCGGGCAACCGCTCGATCTCAGCCAGCGCATCGTCCACCCGCTGCGTGTAGAACCCCCGCCCACCCTGAAAGAATGCATCCTTGTAACAAAAGTCACAATGCTGCGGACATCCGCGCGTCACGACAATGGAATTCGGGACCAGATAGTAGTTACGCCGGATGAGATCGCGGCGCACTGGCGGAACACGTGCAAGGGTGCGGCCTGACGAGGAGGTGTAAACGCGCTCCGGCTTTCCCCCGCGAAAGTGTTCCAAGAATTCCGGGAAGGTCTGTTCCCCGGGGCCCAGAAAGATGGCGTCCGCGTGCGTGGCCGCCTCCTCAGGAAGCGAGGTAACATGCAGCCCTCCGAGACAGACAAACGCCCCCTTGCTGCGATAATGGTCCGCAATTCTGTACGCGCGGTGGGCGTTGGTAATGTAAACCTGGATCACAACCAGGTCCGGTGCATCGTCGATGGTGAGCGGCTCCACATGTTCGTCCACAATGACCGCCAGGTCATCGGGAAATAAATATGCCGCGAGCGTGGCCAGCCCCAGCGGCGGAAACAACGAATACTTGATCGGGCGCCAATAGGGGCTGGTCGCCTCGGTCAGGGCGGGCAGAATGAATTTAACCTGAAGCGGCCGCAAACCCGGAGCGATCATGGCGCACCTCCCGTCGATGGCGCCGCGGCATGCGCGGGGGCTGCAGGAACGCCGCCAAAGCGGCGCTCCCGCCCGCCGAATTCTCTCAGCGCGGCGTCCAGATCGGTGGCGTCAAAGTCCGGCCACATCCGATCGAGAAACAGAAGTTCGGCATACGCAGACTCCCACAGCAGGAAGTCAGAAAGGCGTTTCTCACCACCGGTGCGAATCAGCAAATCCACCTCCCCGCTTTCTGCGGTCAGCGCCTGCGCAAGCAGGCGTCCCAGCAGATCGGCCGAGGGTGGCCGGTCCGGGGAAAGCGCGGCGGTCACGCCGGCGGCGGCGCGCGTGATGGCATCGCGCGAAGAGTAATCCACTGCAACCCGCAAATGCAGACGACTGCCTTCGGCGGTCGCGTATTCCGCTCGGGTGATTTCGCGCACCAGCAGACTCGGCAAACGATCGCGCCGGCCGATTACCTCGAGCCGTGCACCGCGCTGCCTGAGTCCTTCCGTCTCCAGGCGCAGGTAAGCCCGCAGCAACCAGAAAATGCTCTCCACCTCGTCGGCCGGACGGTGCCAGTTTTCGGAGGAAAACGCGTAAAGCGTCAGCCACCGGATGCCCAGATCAGGCGCATGCTCGACCACCCGCCGTACGGCGCTCACTCCGGCACGGTGTCCGGCGACACGGGGCAATCCGCGCCGCGTTGCCCAGCGGCCGTTGCCGTCCATAATGATGGCCACATGCAAGCCCTTGTGCCTATCACTTTGCACTGCAAAGTTACCTCGCAAAAAAAGGTTCAGGCCCGCGATGGTGCCAGGCCGTGCACCAGGCCGGACGCCGGCCCTGGTTTGGTTACCTTGGCCGCGTCCCGCACCACCTGCTCGAGCGTGGAAAGATACTCGACGTAGCGCGCCCGGCCCGAAGCCGTGATTCGGCACACCGTTTGCGGACGGCTACGGTCATGTTTCTTCACGATCTCAACCATCTTCCCTTTCTCCAGCACGCGCAGATGACGGCTCAGATTGCCGTCCGTAAGCGCACAAAGCTGTTTGAGGTCGCCGAACGCCAATCCCTTCGCATTCGTGACCAGAGACGTCAACACGCTGAGGCGCGCGCGCTCATGAATCACGCGATCCAGCCCCTCATAAGCGAAGCGTCCTTCGCTGCCCGGAACCTTAGCTTTCATCCCTGCCCTCCTTGGCGGCGAAGAGCAGAATCCCGGCGACCAGCAACTGCCCTGCTCCATACGGAACACCCATGGCCCACGGAGAGAGCGCCCGGCTGTCGGTCAGCGCGATACAGCCCAGACCCGTCAGCAGGTACCATGCGCCTGCGGCGGCCACCGGACGCGGCAGAAAGCGGCACGACGAAAACACACCCAGGCTGAAAATAATTTGCCAGATTCCGGGAAGCATCCATAGAACCGCCGGAACATAGCGCACGAGCACAAGCGTAATTAGCGCTCCAGCGCCGACCGAAGGCAGGAATTGCTCCACGGCCATGCGGATCATCTCATCCGCCATGCCCGAGTGAATGCGGCGAGCGCGCGCATACATCTGCATCGCAATCAAGGCAGAGGACAGGACCGCGGTCCAAATCCAGATGCCCAAGTAGGCCGGAATATGATTCGCCGGATCCGGCAGCCATAGCGCCTGCACCCCGGCGGCGGCAACCGCCAGAGCGCCTGTGCTTGCAAGAGTGGCAGGTCCGTAACCACGAAACTCGGTACTCTGGGCCACCTGCCGGCGAATGCTACTGATGTCGCCGAGCGCTTCAGATCGTTCATGTTTTTTTAACTTTGTACTGCAAAGTAACTGAATGGGAGGCGCTTGTCAACCAAGGCAGAAACCGGCTCTCGGGGCAGCGTCAGAATCTGCTGGGGTGTTCTGGAGAGAAAGCACAATTGTTGGTGGGTTGCTCTCTAGCCTTGGTGGCCTCCTTGGGGCGGAAGCGGTTCGCGCCGTCGCTGTTCAAGCCGCGGCAAGGGTGCGCTTTCGAACCTGGATTCTATCTTTTTTTGACCTCTACCTTTACGATAATTTGCTTCTTTGTAGCTTGTGCTCTGTTTGATTGCGGCTCGAGAAAATCTCGTCATGATCCAAACCAGGGGGAGTTCCATGTCTCGAAGGGCGTTTCTGCTGATCTTGATCATGCTCTCAGCATTGCTGTCCACCGTGAGGGCGAACGCAGCGGTGAAGGTCGAAAAGACAGAATACAAGGGCTGGAAGAATTGCTATCGCGTCACCAACGGAGAGGTTGAGCTGATCGTTACCGGTGATGTGGGGCCGCGGGTCATTCGCTTCGGCTTCGTGGGCGGCCAGAACCTGTTCAAGGAGTACGCCGAACAATTGGGTAAGAGCGGGGAGGAAAAATTCCAATCCCGCGGCGGCGACCGGGTTTGGAAGGCCCCGGAAGATCCCATCGCGACCTGGGCCCCGGACAACGTTGCCGTCGAAATTCAGCTGACACCCACCGGGCTGGTCGCTCGTGAGCCGGTCGAGCCGCTGACTCAGCTGCAGAAAGAAATCGAAGTGAGCATGGCGCCCTCGGGCGCGAGCGTCAAGGTGTGGCACCGCATCACCAACCGTTCACTGTTTCCACTCGAATTCGCTGCATGGGCCCTCACCCAAATGGCCCAAGGTGGCGTCGCCGTGTCGGGATTTCCACCGCGCGGGCATCATCCGGCGAATCTGAAAGCGACCAATCCGCTGGTGATGTGGGCCTATACGAACCTGGCCGATCCACGCTGGAAGTTCACGAGCAAATATCTCACCCTACGGCAGGACCCCGACAACACCGAAGCGCAGAAGCTCGGCACGTTTAACCCGGACACCTGGGCCGCATACATATTGAATGGCGAAGCTTTCATCAAACGCACCAAGCCCGATCCTTCCAAGACCTACACCGATTTTGGTTGTTCCTTCGAGACCTTCACCAACAATGAATTCCTCGAAGTCGAGACTCTGGGACCCATGACCAAAGCGGAACCGGGGAAAACCGTCGAACTTGTCGAACAGTGGGGGCTGTTCCGCAACATGAAACCCTCCGGTCTGACGGAGGAGGAATTGGACCGCGTCCTGTTGCCGGCTCTCGCAGTGCTCGGAAGAACGGATTGACGCCAGCGGCCCCGGCGGCGGCCACGCGCAGTTCGCACCTTTAGAACTCGAGCGTTTCGGTGACTCTGTAGGGGTGAGAATCCGTTTGGGAGATTCTCCATGCTTCGAGAATTGCGGGCATCGATTCTGCTTTCGGCCGAGCAATGGCGCACCTAGGATGAAGCCGCGTACTTTCTTCCATGGCTGGCGGTTTCTGAAAATTGGCCGTGAAACCCTGTAGAAATCTTCCCAAAAAAATCTCAAAGCCGGCCCTTGAGGAGGGATCGCTTCCAGTACTTCCTTGTCTGGAGGGAACAAGAATCCGAGGACGGTCGCGCCCAGTCCGTGCAGACAGAAAGTACCCGCGTCGGCGCACTTGCGCGCCGGGGCGGAGAGCACCCCGGCGCACAACCAGGCAGCCTCGCAGATTTACAGCAACTTGATGGATGTGACCTTCAGCGTGTCGCCCTGCACCTCGCCGGAGACGTCCACGCGAAGATGATCCTTCTTGGCGGACGCTTTGAGAGCATCGGTCACCTTGGTGTTGCCCTCGGAGTCCAACTTCAGGAATTGCTTGTCCTTGGTTACGATCCCGAATCCACTGGCAGCGCACTTTAGAGCGCAGCTCCGGGTGTGGGCGTCGGGATCGGCGGCCACCTTGGTTGAGCAGTTGACATCCACGACGGGCACGTCTTTGTAGGTTTCTGCGGCCGCAAGAGCAGGCAGCGCGCAGAGCCCGATGAGCACAAAAAGTAAAGCAAGTCTCCGCATTTGTATCCTCCGTTTTAAGTGTTTTGGGATGGTATTTACAGATTCAGGTTCATGAAAACTGCGACCTCAATCGTCTTTTTGCTCCTGGGCCTGGCGCTGCATGCTGTTCCCGCACGGTTGTCAGTTGTGAAAGAACGAACGCACCAATCGCAATTTCCACGTCGCGCATGGCCAGGTCGTAGAACATCCCGGTGGTCAGCAGGTTGACGGCGATACCGAGCAGCCACACCATGACCAGGTAGCTGCCAAGTTTCGTCCAGCGGCTGAGGACGACGAGCCCAGCAACAATTTCCGCGGCACCGATGACATGCATAAAGGTGGCCGGGCTCAGGGGAACGACCTTCGACGCGTAGGGGCTCAAATACATGCCCCAATCGGCCAGCTTATTGAAGTACTTGTCGATCCCGGTCACGATCGGCCCAACCCCGAGGCCGATTTTTAGCGCCCACCAACCCATGTTGAGGTGGTTATCGAAATCTGTCATTTTGCCCTCTACGCAACAGAGTCGCGGGCTCGTAATTGGATACGGGGGTTCCAGCATTCTCAGAGAAAAGCCGCCGATGGAAACGGTTCGCAGTTTGTAACCTTTTTCAGTGCTCCGGCTCTATCCTTGTGTAATCGAGCCATGGAAACCATTGGAGCTGTTGAGAAGACCAGCGAAGGATGGACCGATCAGGAGATCGTCGACCGGGTGAAGGGCGGCGAAACCCGTCTGTACGAGGTCATCATGCGCCGGTATAACCAGCGCCTGTACCGGGTGGCACGCGCCATCTTGCGCGATGATGCCGAAGCCGAAGATGTAATGCAGGACGCCTATGTACGGGCTTATCAGCACCTTGACCAGTTTGCCGGACGCGCCCTCTTTTCCACCTGGTTGACGAGAATTGCGGTCCACGAAGCGCTGAGGCGGATGCGCTCGCGGCATCGCAACCAGCAACTGGAAGATACCGTGGAAGATGGAGAACTTCGCATGAATGTGGCCGAGACTTCGCCTGATCCAGAGCAAAATGCCTCCAGGGCCGAACTCGGCCATCTTCTGGAAGAAGCGGTGCTTGGCCTTCCGGAACAGTACCGGGTTGTGGTCATGCTGCGGGATATTGAAGAATTGAGCACCACGGAGACTGCCGCCGCGCTCGACCTTACGGAGCCGAACGTGAAGGTCCGGTTGCACCGAGGCCGGGCCATGGCCCGTGGCTGGCTCTTTGCGCGTGTCGGGACCAAGGCAAAGAACGCATTTCCGTTCATGGGCGTTCGTTGCGATCGAGTCGTCCGGAAGGTTCTAGCGCGGCTGACAGACCTGAATTCTGGCCATCCGCGCAGCGAGTGATTCTTTCCTTATCATCGACCATCATCCACAAGCCAAAAGCCGCCGACCTTCCACCTTGGACTCACCAGTGCGCCGGTGGATCGTCTCCCAGCTCGCGATGGGACGAGGAGATTTTCCTTGCCAACCCCGTCCACAAAAACTAAAAGCTTTATATCGTAAGTATTCATAAGTTTTCCGGAAGGCTCTTCGTAAAGGATCGTAATGCGTTGGTGCAGCGCGAATCCCCCTGCGAACGAGCAGGGCCCAAAGCCCAGCGCGGGCCAAAATTGTTCCGGTCAACGGGACCATCTCTTTGGCTGCTCGAGGCGAAAAGAGTGTTGTCTGGCAGCGGCCCGCTGAGCCCCGGCACCGTGATGTCGCTGTTACCCGCGAAATCCGCTGAACCGAAGAAGGTTGCCGTCCTCCGTGTCCGCTTCAGAGTCCGGTGAGTATCCGCCTCAGCTTTGCCTGCCGGCGGAGGAAAACCATGACATTCCTGCCATTTTTAGGGAAAACGCTGGAGTTCCAGAGCAAGCTGGAAGCCGGGAGTTCGGTTTTTGTATGCCCGCAATCGAAAAGGGCGCGGTGGCCTGCGCGGAATCGCGTGGGAGTTGCGCGTCTTTTGCTCTGGACAAACGAAAGCAAACGATATAAAAAGAAAGCGATAACAAAAGGTGCAGCTGCTTGGTTGGCAGCTGTTCCGAGCCCCAAGAGCCAATGATCGTGCTGAATGAAGAACGTCGCAGGGCCATTCTCGAAGTCCTGAACACCCAGGGTAGAGTTCTGGTTGCGGAGCTTGCCGGGCAGTTCGAAACCTCCCAGGTGACCATTCGCAAAGACCTGGAGGTGCTGCATGAGCAGCGCCAATTGCACCGAACCCACGGCGGCGCGCTGCCCGCGCGCGACGGGGCACTGGAAGATCCTACCCTGCGCGAAAAGGAACAACTGCATCGCAAGGACAAGCTTCATATTGCGGCTGCGGCGGCCCGCATGGTGAAGGAGGGGCAGGTTGTGATTCTTGACTCCGGGACCACCACCACCGCCATCGCTCGCGCTTTGCGGAATTTCCGCTACCTTACGATTATTACTAACGCGTTGAATATCGCCGGGGAATTGGCGGGTACGACCATGGATGTCATTTTGACCGGAGGCACGTTGCGCAAGAATTCATTTTCGTTGGTGGGTCCAATTGCGGAGGAAACGCTGCGCCACTTGAGCGCCGATCTCCTGTTTCTGGGAGTCGACGGGTTTGATGTCCAGTACGGCCTGAGTACGCCGAACTTGCTCGAGTCCAAGGTGAACCGGGTGATGGTGGAAATCGCAAAGCGGACGGTCGCGGTGTGTGACTCGAGCAAATTTGGACGCCGCAGTTTGTCGATGATCGTGCCGACTTCGTCGATGCACGAGGTGGTTACCGATCGAGGCATTCCCAAGTCTGATCTGCGCATGCTGCGGAAGGCCGGGATCGAGGTTACGCTTGTCTAATTCATCCCGCGATGGCGTGAATTCCAAAGAAAAGAGTGCTGGCTCCCACAGTCTGGCGGAAATACTCTCCCAGCCAGAGTGCTGGAGCAAGTGCCTTGACGAGCTGAGGAGTAGCAAGAAACTAGAGGAAGTTCGCGAGCGTTTCGCGGGAGTGTCCGAGTGGCTGTTCGTCGGTTGTGGTTCCAGCTACTACGTTGCGCTGGCCGCTGCCGCGAGCATGACGACGCTCACCGGCCAGCGGGCTCAAGCCGTTCCCGCCTCCGAGGTGTTGCTCCATCCGGAATTGGTCCTGGCGTCCTTCAAGAGCTACCTGCCGGTGCTGATCTCACGCTCGGGGCGCACCTCAGAAGTGCTGAGGGCTGCGGAATTATTCAAATCACGCGGCGTTCCGACGCTGGCGATCACTTGCACGACGGGCGAGGGGTTGGAGAAGTCAGCGACTGCGACCATCGTTCTACCGGCGGCCGATGAGAAGAGCACGGTGATGACGCGCTCATTCACTTCCATGCTTCTGACCCTCCAGAATCTGGCTGCGATGATGGGGGGAAACTCCGGGTTCTGCCGATCCATTCAGCAGATGCCCGCGGCGGCGGCGGCGGCATTGGAGCCGCTGCCGGAGAGGATTCGCACCTTTGTGGAGCGCCATCATTTTGCCGACTATGTTTATCTGGCGCAGGGCCCGCTTTACGGATTGGCCTGCGAAGGTGCGTTGAAAGTAACGGAGATGTCGGTCTCGTATGCACAAGCGTTTCACACGCTCGAGTTTCGCCACGGCCCCAAATCGATTGTGGGTCCTGAGACCCTGCTTGTATTCTTGCTTTCCGAAGCTGGCTATGAGGAAGAAGTCGAAGTCCTGGAAGAAATGAAATCTCTGGGCGGTACGACACTTGCGATCACCAACAGGGCGGATGCTCGGGCCGGCGCTGCGAGTGATCTGCTGATTGAATTGCAGCTCGATGGGCCGGAACTGGCTCGCGTAGCTCCCCATTTGTTCGCAGCACAGCTCCTCGGCCTTTTCAGTGGATTAAAGAAAGGGCTTGATCCAGACTCGCCGCGCAACCTGAGCCGTGTGGTTGTTCTCGACGATGAAAATCCGCGCCAGAGATCTGAACATGCCGCGTTTTGATGTAACCATTGCAGGAGAACTGAATCTCGATCTCATCCTGTACGGACTCCCCGCAGAACTCCCCCCGGACCGTGAAATGCTCGCGGATCGCATGGTGCTTACTTTGGGCGGTTCTTCGTCGATTGTGGCGCATAACCTTGCAGCACTTGGCAGCCGCGTGGGTTTTCAGTCCGTCATTGGCGACGATCAGTTAGGAAGAACAGGACTGCAGTTCCTCGGCGAAATTGGAGTTGACGTTGCCCGTGTGCGGCAAGCTTCGGGCGAAATCAACAGTGGCGTCACGGTGATTCTCCAACGCGACGAATGGCGGAATATTCTCACCTACGCGGGCACGATCTCAGAGCTTACTTTGGAAGATCTCGATTTCGACTATCTCACCGACTCTCGCCATTTTCACCTCTCCTCATTTTATTTGCAGGCGCGCTTGCGTCCGCATATTCCCGAACTGTTCAAGCGCCTGAAAACCGCCGGACTCACAATCTCGCTGGATACGAATGATGATCCGCAAGACCTTTGGGAAGGCGGTCTGCGGGAGGCTCTGCGCCACGTCGATGTTTTCCTGCCCAACGCGCGCGAGGCCCGCCGAATCACGCGAACCGACGATCTGGAAGCGGCCGTCGATCAACTGGCGGAGATGGTGCCCGTCGTCGTGGTGAAGACGGGTTCTCAGGGTGCCGTGGCCCGGCAGGGATCAAGGCGTTTTGCCAGTCCTGCTGCAAACGTGGAGGTTGTCGATCCGGTGGGAGCGGGGGACAGCTTCGACGCGGGTTTTCTGCATGAATATGTTCGTGGTGCAGATCTCTCGAGCTGTCTGGCGTACGGCAATTTGTCGGGAGCGCTCTCAACCACCAAATCTGGAGGGGCGGAGGCTTTTCGCGATCGCGAGCACCGGGAACGGTTTTTTCGCGAGCAGGCAAAGCCCATCTAAGGTCGGGGCCGCGATTCCTCCTCCTGACCCACGATTATTGCGGACCAACTTCCAGCAGCAAGCTCTGCCGGAATTCTGTTTTCAGGGTAGCGGCGTGGCCTGCGTCGGCTTGCACGGAACCCAAGTCGTTGCCGTTCGCGTAGTCGGTCACGTGGTAGGTCCCCGGTTTGAGCCCGCGCAATTCAACCTCGCCTTTCCAGGGAGTGTTGTCCTGCGCTGCAAAGAAAGCATAGTACATCTTGCCGTCTTTCGCGATGGCGTAGGCTTCCGGCGAATCGTAACCGAATACGTAGAGGTCGAGGAAGGTGCCTTGGGAAAGCATTTTGTCGTTGTAAATGCCAATCCACTTCTTCCAGTGTTGTTCTTTTTCCTGGGTGAGCAGCACCGGTTGGAACTTCGGCCCGGGGTCCGGCCAAACAAACTTGGTGCCTACCACGCCACCCGTCCCAATGGTGGAAGCGAAATCGTCGCCATGTTCAGTCCAGTCCTTGCCGACGCGAGTCATGGCGGTGAGTTCCACGTGGTCCCCATACACGGCGGAGTCGGGGCCGAGCAGCGCTTTATACATTTTGATGCGGGGACGGACCTGGGCGGCACCGACTGGATCCGCGGTGACAGCTTGGTCCATGTAGGGCAGCCATGCCAGGGAAGGAGGGGTGCCGCAGGGACAGCTCTGGGTCACACTTTGCGGTTTTACCGCACGCGAGGTCTGAAAGATGGTTTTGTAAACATCCGCCACGGCATTCACGGAATCCTGCGGAGACTTGTGGTGGTGCGCCGGGTTGTAACAGGCGGGCACGCTGTAGACATTGTCGAGTTTGGAGCCGTCAAATCCCCAGTCGCGGATAAACTTTTCCGTCAGACGCTTGTAATAAGCCTGCACCTCGGGCACCGCAGGGCAGAGGGCGGCCAAGTCCCGCGTGATGCGCCCGTGTTTGCCGTTCTTATCGAGAATCAACCAGTCGGGATGCTGTTTGACAACATCGGAAAGCTTGTACTTGTGCGACTCCCATTTGCCCTGGCCGTCCTCCACGCCCAGCGGCAGCCACCAGAGTTGCGCCAGCATTCCTTGCTTATGAAAATCCTCGGTCATGTTCTTGATGGAGTCACCGGGGAAAGTTTCCTTTCGTGGATTCCAATCGCCGTAGCTATCGAACCACCGGTCGTCGAGCGTGGCC
>Ga0193726_1003134_pt1 | contig 10711 bp, 6 predicted proteins | sample H2c1metaG_FD_144928 | JGI IMG/M metagenome (GOLD analysis project Ga0193726, IMG submission 144928) | Soil microbial communities from a riparian zone of the East river system, Colorado, United States - H2c1 | ecosystem: Environmental > Terrestrial > Soil > Riparian zone | place: USA: East River... | reverse complement strand
CAGAACCGCAGCTTTTCGAGCATGGCGGTTTATCGGGACCGCACCGCCGCGCTGGTGGACGAAAAAGGAGCGCAAAGCGTGCGTGGAGAAAAGGTCAGCGGGGAATTCTTCGATGTGCTCGGCATCAAACCGATTCTCGGTCGCGGTTTTGTGCGTGCGGATGAGCAAGCGGGTGGTGGGCCCGGCGGTCTCAAGGTCGTCCTGAGTCATGGATTCTGGCAGAGCCATTTCAATCGGGCTGACGATGTGATTGGCCGTGTCCTCATGCTGGATGGCCGACCGAACACAGTGATCGGCGTGATGCCGGAAGGTTTCCAGTTCCCCATCCAAACCGATCCGATCGAGCTCTACACCACCACGGCCGAGGATGCGTCGACTCCCGACGGGAGCACGCCCAAGACGCAGCAGCGAGGTGATCATTGGGTGCAGGGAATCGCTCGCGTGAAAACGGGAGTGCCCCTCGCGCAGGCGAACGCGGAGCTGCGAACGATCGCGGGGGCGCTGGAAAAAAAGTATCCGGAGACCAATACCAAAGCCAGCGCCGGCTCGCAGTCACTCCGTGATGAAATGGTGGGAGATGTCCGGACCGCGCTCTACGTTTTGTTCGGCGCGGTCGCCTGCTTGTTGCTCATCGCGAATGCAAATGTCGCCAACCTCATGCTGGCGCGCGCCTCGGTGCGCGGAAAAGAGATTGCTTTGCGCGCCGCTCTTGGCGCCAGCCGCGGACGGATCATTCGCCAATTGCTGACAGAGAGCGTAATTCTGGCCGGGCTCGGCGGATTGCTCGGGCTGATCGTCGCGCAATGGGGCACGGAAGCGTTGGTCGCGGCGGTGCCTCAGAATATTCCGCGGGCGAGCGCGATTCAGTTGGATGGAGTGGTTCTTGGTTTCACCCTCCTGCTTTCGCTCGGGACCGGCATCGTTTTCGGTCTCGTTCCCGCCTGGCAGGCCTCGCATGTCGATCTCAACACCGCGCTGAAATCGGGCACGCGTGGCGCCGGCGGGGGAGAGGGAAAACATCGGGCGCGCAATGCCCTGGTCATGACGGAGGTGGCGCTCGCGTTGATCCTCCTCATCTGCGCCAGCCTGTTGATTCAAACTTTCGCCCGCCTCGGCCACGTCCAAACCGGCATGCACACCGATCGTCTTTTCACGGCCCGGATTGGACTTCCCGGGGCCGATTATCCCCGGCCGGAAAAAATCGTCGCGTTCTTTGATCAGCTCATGCCGCGGCTCCGGGCGATCCCCGGGGTCGAGTCTGCCACGATTGTGTGGCCGCTCCCGCTCAGCGGCAGCAACAACGTCAGTTCTTTTGACATTGAGGAACGTCCCGCGCCCGAAGGACAACAGCCGGATAGCCCGATGCGGATCGTAGGTTCCGATTTCTTCAAGACCATGGGTATTCCCATTCGGGAGGGCCGTGGCTTCGAGGAGACCGACCAGTTCAAATCGCAGCCGGTGGTGATCGTGAACGAGCAGTTCGTCCAAAAATTTTTCCCCGGTCAAAGCGTCGTGGGTAAACACATCAAACCAAGCTGGAGCATTGGCGACGAAAAGGCGCTCATGCGCACGATCATTGGGGTGGTCGGCAACGTGAAGCACCGGACACTCGACATGGAGTTTACCCCGGAAGTTTACCTGTCGTCGTCGCAAATCCCGATGGATTCAATGTCGATTGTCGCGCGCACGAACGTATCCAATCCCGCGGCCATTACGTCCGCGGTCCGTTCCGAGCTTGCCGCCATCGATCGCAATATTCCGCTGGTGCGCGTCCGGGTTTTTGACGAATACCTCGCCCGCGCGCTGGCCCGGCCGCGTTTCAACGCGCTGTTGCTCTCAATTTTTGCCGGCACGGCTTTGTTGCTGACGGCGATCGGAATTTACGGCGTGATGGCGTATTCCGTTTCGCAGCGGACGAGTGAGATCGGAATCCGGATCGCTTTGGGCGCGGGCAAAAGCTCGATCTTTCGCCTCGTCGTTGGCCAGGCCATGACGATCGTCGCGATTAGTCTGGCGGTTGGGCTGGTGGGCGCGTTGGCCGCCACCCGCTTGCTGAACAGCCTTCTCTTTGGCATCGGTGCGTCGGATCCCATCACGTTCATCGCCATCGTGCTGCTCGTCTCTGCCGTCGCGTTTGTGGCGGCGTGGTTGCCGGCGCGTCGCGCGACCCGAGTCGATCCGATCATCGCCTTACGCGCCGAATAGGTATGAGTCCTTTTCTCCAACCAGGATCGCCGCCGCATCTCAGCGGCTCCGCAGAGCGTCGCCCTACCAACAGAGCCGCCGCGGAATTTGGTAGGGCGAGACTCAGTCGAGCCGTCGCCGAACCGAGAGACGCGCGGAATGAAAGCGTAAGCTAACCAGAACTGATATATGATGACCGACATTCGTTACGGACTCCGCCAGTTGGCCCACCATCCTACCTTCACGCTCGTGGCGGTGCTGACTCTCGCGCTTGGTATCGGCGCATCCACCGCGATCTTTAGCGTCCTCGATGCCGTTTTGTTGCGACCGTTGCCCTATCCATCGCAGGAGCGTCTCGTTGAAACGACAGAGCTGAACGAAGAGGGACACGGCATGCCGTTCGCCCAACCGAATTTCGACGATTTGCGCGCTCGCAGCCGCAGCTTCGAGGCCTTGGCCAGTTATGCGGCCTGGCCCGAAGCGGTTGCAGGAGGAAGCGAGCCGATTCGCACGAAGGTATGCGCCGCGTCTCCGGATTTTTTCCGCGTGCTCGGCGTTTCGCCCATCATCGGCCGCGTTTTTTCCTCGGAAACAAATGAGGTCGCGGTCGTCAGCTATGGATTTTGGAAACGAATGCTGGAGAGCCGCACGGATTTGGAAGGAGTCGCGCTGCGTTTTTCCAATCGCAGTTTTACTGTCATTGGCGTCCTGCCGCCAGAAACGGAATTTCCGGCCGGGGCCGATGTTTGGTGCCCGCGCGGCATTCTTCCTCCTTACGAATCGAGGACGGCGCATAATTTTCGCGTCATCGCTCGCTTGCGGGAAGGCGTCTTGTTTCAGCAAGCGAAGACCGAAGTCTCGTCCATCGGTCGCGCGTTGAAACTGGAACACGGTTCCCAAACGGATGCGGTCAGTTTCGACTTGCTTCCCTTTCGCGAACGTTTCGTCCGGGACGTCCGGAGTCCGCTCTTCGTTTTGTGCGGCGCCGTGGGAGTGCTCCTCGCGATTGCCTGCTCGAATGTCGCGAATCTTTTGCTTGTCCGTGCGACGGCGCGGCGGAAGGAAGTGGCATTGCGCGCCGCGCTCGGCGCTTCGCGCGGCAGGTTGGCGCGGCAATTCATCGCCGAAGCTTTGCTCCTGACCCTGGCGGGCGGAGCGCTCGGCGCGCTCTTCGCCTCCTGGAGCGTGCATTTGATTGTCAGTCTTTATCACGGAGATCTGCCGCGCATCGGCGAGATCGACGTAAACACGCACACACTCCTGTTCGCGCTCTCGATTTCGTTATTGGTCGCGGTCGTGCTGGGTTTGGTCCCGGTCTTTCATGCGTCGCGTCGTCAGCTCCAGTTCGATCTGCAGGACGCGGGACGCGGCAGTTCCGGTTCGCGGACGCGTGCGCGTAATCTGCTCATCGTCGCGCAAGTGGCTTTGACCCTCATGCTGCTGGCCGGCGCAGGGTTGCTCGGAAGAAGCTTCCAGCGCTTGCTGGCGGTCGATCCGGGCTTTCGCGCCGAAAACGTCGTCGCCATGACAACGCTGATGCCGCAGCCGGAAGGACCGGGCGCAATGCGGCCGCTCGCGGAGTTTTACCGGCATTTGCTCGAGCGGATTGGATCGTTACCGGGCGTGACCCAGGCCGGCGGCACGAGTGCGTTACCGATGAGCGGCAACGGCGCCAACGGCACCTTCATCGAAGCGCGGGGCGGCAAACCGGCCGAGACCATGCCGGAACTCTCCCGGCAATTTGATGCGCTCTCGCCCGTCGAACGCGCGCGCGACGCGGACTATCGCGCGGTCAGTGCCGGCTATTTCGCGACCATGAACATTCCGCTCATTCGCGGCCGGCTCTTTGAGGAGAGCGATGGGCCCGATGCGCCTCACGTGGCGCTCGTGAGCCAATCACTCGCCCGCCGTTATTGGCCCAACGAAGGCGCGATCGGAAAACAGATTCAATTTGGAAACATGGATGGCGATCTGCATTTGTTGAACGTCGTTGGAGTCGTGGGCGATGTGCTCGACAACGGCTTGGATCGGGAGGCGCGTCCAACGGTTTACACGAACTATTTCCAGCGCCCTGCGGCCACCTCGGAATTTTCCATCGTCGTGCGCGGTCGCGGCGACGTCGCTGGATTCACCGCGGCGATGCGACGGGAAGCGCACGCCTTGAATCCAGAAGTGCCGACGAAATTCGAAACAATCGAACAGCTCGTCGCCGCGTCCTTCGATAATCGCCGTTTCAGCATGGTCATGCTGGGTGTGTTCGCCGGCACGGCGCTTCTCCTGGCCATGGTGGGTCTTTACGGAATCATGTCCTTTGTCGCGAACGAGCGGACGACTGAAATCGGCATTCGCATGGCCCTGGGCGCCCAGCGCGGTGATGTCCTCCGGATGATCCTGCGCCAGAGCTTCACCCTGGTGTCGTTAGGCCTCGTTCTGGGCTTGCTCGGTGCGTTCGGCGCGACGCGCTTGCTCGGCAATCTCCTCTACGGGGTGAGCGCGAATGATGTGACGACATACGGCGCGGTGCTTCTTCTGATGAGCGGCGCGGCGCTCTTGGCCAGTTACATTCCGGCACGTCGAGCGACGAGCGTCGATCCCAGCATTGCCCTGCGCTCGGACTGAATTCTTTTCGACCCTGCTCCCGCGAAACGTTCGCTGCGCGTTTCGTATGATCGCGAAATCAATCGACCAGGATCTCGTCGTCAGGGGGCAAAGTTTCGCAATCGGCATCCATGTGCCAGTCGAGGGCCGTAAATACTTGTAGACCGCGGAATTTCAGGGAGACAGCAAACGGCTACGGGCGAAGAAAGACCTCAAATATGAAAGGGAATCATATGAAACGGACAAAACTCTTGGGCACAGTCGCGATTTGTGTCGCGGCATTTTCAGTTCTTTTGGCCCAAACCAAACCTAGAAACCCGAGCGTGCCTGGCAATAACCCGCCGAGTGTCCCCGGTAACAATCCGAGCTTGCCGAATAATAATCCACCGCACGTGCCGGGTAACACCAACCCGAGTTTGCCGAATAATAATCCACCGCACGTGCCGGGTAACACCAACCCGAGCTTACCCAACAATAATCCACCGGCTGTGCCTGGTAACACCAATCCGAGCTTGCCGATCGTCAGTCCCGCGCCTGGTGTTTCGCCGATCACTAGGCCCGCGCCGACCGTTCCAGCGATAACGCCGCTGCCGAGCCCTGGCGGAAACCCGTCGGCAACTCCTGGTCGGCCTTGAATTGCCAGCCGCAATGCTAAGGAATAAGCGAGGGTGCGCGCGGGTTCTGCGAACGACCGCGCTTATCCAGACAGTGAGGGAATAAAAGGCGGGATTGGGCAATCGAGCGAATCGGCGACGGCGCGGAGCAACTCCGCCTCGGGAATCTGAATAAGGCCATCAGCGGCGACTGTTTCGACGCAGGCGTTGAGGACATTCTTTTTGATCTGAGGCACAGCGAGAGCGAGCCGCGAGAGTGCGGCATCCAGTCGCGGCAGGTCGCAATCCACCTTCGGCAGAAACGGAATCTCAGTTTTCGCGATGCGGCTGAGCTGCTCCGCGCCCCGGGCGAAAGCCGCTTGAGCCTGAGCGGCATCTGCCTGACCCGCATAAGCCACGGCGGACAAAAGCGTACCGCAATCCGCGACCATCGGCCGTAGATCGTAGAATTGCGTAACCGCTTTCGGGGCCGGAAGAAAATTCGGTTCGAGATGACGCAGAACAATTTTCTGCAGCATGTATTCGAAGAGATCAAGCTGATGGTCACATTCGACCAGGACGTGCACCGCGGCCCGGAATTCATGAAATTGGGCGGATGATAACTGGCGCAACGCAGGCAGCGCGAGGTCGATGAGCGGGATCTTCGCCTGGACGTTTACGTTTTGAGTTTCGGGCCAGAGCGTCAGCGTTTCATCAACAATCGGATCCGAAGTTTCAGTCGCAAGGTCGGCGAGTTGCTTCTCGCGCCCGGCTGGTTCGTTATTGAGCAACAGCGCGTAGATGAGGGTGCTCGCGCCAAACGGATCTCGGGTCGCGGATTCGAGCGCTGGCGGTCCAATGATTCCAGAACCCGCGGCGCCGGATTGAGGAAAGCCTGGAAGCGGCGGCGGAAGCGGGGGCGGCTGGGAGGGAATCGGTGGAGGTGATGAGGGTGACTCAGCGATTTCCGGCACAACCTCAGGAAACTTTCCATCGAAGGCCGGGTCCAACGCGCGAATGCGTTCTTCCAAAGGCGGATGGGTGGCCATAAAACCGCTCGCAGCGATGCGGAGTCCATTCGCGAAAAATAGATGGCTGGCCTCCTGGGCGTGCGGAGCTTCGAGTTTCGAACCGAGCACTAGTCCGCCAATTTTTTTCAACGCGCCGGCCAGTCCGTCGGGATTGCGGGTGAATTGGACGGAAGCGGCATCAGCCAGAAATTCGCGCTGGCGGCTCACGGCCGCCTGAATCAGCCGGCCGAAGAAGACGCCGACAAAGCCGATAACGATCAGCGCGAGTCCAAGCAAGGGCAGTGGATTCTTCTTCCCCCGCGTGCGGATTAGAACTCGGCCGACAACCGTCAGGCAAAGAATCCCAAAGATCAGGCCCATGAGGCGCAGATTGAGCCGCATGTCGCCGTTTAGGATATGGCTGAATTCGTGACCGATGACGCCCTGCAACTGGTCGCGGGAAAGCAGCTTCATCCCGCCTCGGGTCACGCCAATGGCGGCATCGCCCGTGGAGTGACCCGCGGCAAAGGCGTTGATGCCGGCCTCGTTCTCCAGGAGATAAACCTGGGGGACGGGAATGCCGGAGGCGATCGACATTTCTTCCACGACGTTCAAGAGCTTGCGCTCATCCGCTTCGATCGTGTTCGAATTGATCAGGCGCCCGTCCAACATCTGCGCGACTGCGCTTCCGCCGCGCGAGAGTTCGAGAGTCTTGGCGACGCTGCCAATTGAAATGACGGCCAGTGTTCCGAGAGTGCTCCAGAGAAAGAGGTCGGGCTGCCAAAGGGTAAAGGAAGATTCGCCGAACGCATCGACCACTTCCTTGTGTCCGAAAATGGCAAAGACCGCCGCGTACGAGGCCAGGATCAGGAGACAAATCGCGACAACGAAATAAAAGACCAGCAGCTTGGTCTTGCGCCGGGCCTTGTCCTGACGTTCGAAGAAATCCATGACAACGCCGCACTCAGGCCGCGATCTTGCGGGCTGACTCCGGAGCTAGAATTTTACTTTCGGAGCTTCCTTTTGTTCGGCCGCCTCGATGACAAAGAGTTCGGCCGGGGCAAAATTGAACATGCCTGCGAAAATATTGGAGGGAAAAACTTCGCGGCGCGTGTTGTAAGCCATGACAGCATCATTATAGGCCTGGCGCGCGAACGACACTTTGTTTTCCGTGGAAGTGAGCTCTTCCATCAAGGCCATCATTGTCGTGTTCGCTTTGAGATCGGGATACGCTTCCGCGACGGCAAACAACCGGCCCAGTGTCCCGGTCAATGCATTCTCGGCGCCGGAAAGTTCTTTCATCGCCGAGGTGTCGCCAGGATTCTGGGCGGCACGGGTGTTGGCGGAGGCAGCGGCATTTCGCGCGGCAATGACCGCTTCGAGTGTGCCGCGTTCATGAGCGAGGTAACCCTTGGCGGTCTCGACCAGGTTCGGGATGAGATCGTAGCGCCGCTTGAGTTGCACATCGATCTGCGCATACGCGTTTTTGTATCGGTTCCGCAGTGTGACCAGGCCGTTGTAGAGGCCGATGACGAACAGCACCAAAAGGAACCCAAGCACCGCGATCACGCCGACAAACATCAATCCCGTTCCCATAAGTTTCCTTTCTACTAATTACGGTGCGCCCAGCGCAAGGCGAAAGCAGCGGACAGGCTCTTGGTAGGGCGAGACGCTGTCGAGCCGTCGCCGTTCCAACCTGTGGCTTCGCCTCATCCCGACGGCTCCGCATAGCGTCGCCCTACCAACAGATTAGCTGCGCCACAGCTGCCTCCACATGGATCTGAGTTGTATCGAGGATCGGAATATCAAACACGGACTCGTCGCGCAGAATTAGAGAAAGCTCAGTGCCGCCCAGAATTACTCCATCGATCTGTGAGCGCTCCTTCAGTCTCTTGATGATGGCCAACAGTTGGGCGTGGGTTTCAGGCAGGATGATTCCCCTGAGCAGCTCCTGCATGTACTTCTCGTGAATCCAGCTTTGCTCTTCCTCATTCGGGACCACCATCTCGATCCGCTTGCCGGCCAAGGCATCGCGATAAAAGGACGACTGCATCGTAAAACGCGTTCCGAATAATCCCAGACGCTTTAGTCCGCGAATTTTTGCGGCCTCGCACGTAGCCGCAACAATACTGAGCAGTGGGATGCTCGCCTGCTGAGCGACCGAATCAAAAACAAGGTGAGGTGTGTTTGCGGCCAGCAAGGCAAACGTTGCGCCGGCGCGCGCCAGCTTTTCCATTTCCGAAGTCAGATACCCGATGAGTTCGTCCAGCTTGTTTGCTCCAACCAGATCGAGCACCTTTTTATTATCGATGCTGTTGATGATGATTGAGGGCGCACTGCCGTCGGCGACGCGCTGGCGATACAACGAGTGGATCCGCCGGTAATATTCGATGGTCGATTCCGGACCAATTCCACCTATGATTCCGAGCGTTTTCATTTATTGGTTCGGTAGACTCTGATGACGACAAAACTTATCGCCCTGTCTTTCACACTTATCGCGGCGCTCGCCTCCGCGCAAAGCACCAAGATTATTCCGACGCCCGCGGATGTCGCCGAGGCGCCAGCCGACGCGGAGAAGACGCCCTCGGGTCTCGCTTCGAAAGTGATCGCAGCCGGGACTGGCACGGCACATCCCGCCAGGACCGATCGCGTCACCGTGGATTACACGGGATGGACGACCGACGGCAAGATGTTCGATAGCTCTCTGACCACGGGCAGGGCGGTGACGTTCCCGCTCGACAAGGTTATCCCGGGATGGACCGAAGGCGTTCAACTGATGGTGGCGGGCGAGACCCGCCGGTTCTGGATTCCCGAGACCCTTGCGTATAAAGGGAAAGAAGGACGCCCCCAGGGCATGCTGGTCTTCGACGTAAAGCTGATTTCGTTCACCGAGCCACCATCCAAGATACCCAGCAACTTCAAGATACCTCCTTCAGCCGCCAAACGCACTGTGACCGGTTTGTACTATCAGGTATTGAAGCCGGGCAGCGGCCGCAATCATCCGATGGAAACCAGCACTGTCGTTGTCTATTACTCGGGCTGGATGGCAAGCGGCAAACTGTTCGACAGCGCGGTCGAGAGTGGCAAGCCGGCGACGCTTTCCCTGACTGAAGTGATACCCGGGTGGACTGAGGGTATTCAACTGATGGTGGAAGGCGAGAAAACGCGCTTCTGGATTCCTGAGTCGCTGGCCTACAGGGGACAAGGGCCTGTTTACGGCGATCTGGTTTTCGATATCGAGCTGGTCAAGATCAAGTAGGCAGGAAAAAATAAGCGGCTGTAGTCGGCCCGCTATGTCGGGGCGTAGGCAACGCAGAGCACGGCGACATCGCGCCGTGGCTACAGTTCACCTTGATAGAGCTTAAGGTTTGTTGGCTGGCAACGGCTTCTGACTCTTGAGGATCTCCGCCTCGGGAGTCAGCGTCTTTGGTTTGCCGCTGAAGATCAGCCGGTTCGGCTTCTCCCCCACTGCCTCCGTAATCGCCTTGGCGTGCGTGCTGACCACTTTCAAGTTCAGCAAAATCACGTGCAACTCCCTCATCTGCTCTTGCAGTTGCTTGTCGGTGCTGCCAACAAATTTTCCGGCTGTGTCGAAAAAGGTGTTCGCGTTTTTTTCCACGCTGTCGAGACCGACGATGATCTTTTTGAGCTCGTCCATGTCGGTTTTCACAGTGTCGAGCAGCGGTGAAAACTTCGGCAGGAATTCTCCCAGCTCGCTCTTAACGCTGGTCACCATGCCATCCACATTCGTGACCGTTCCGTTGAGATTATCGATCAGCTTGTTCGCGTTCTCGAAGAGCGGTCCGGCGGCGGCAGTAATCTGCTCGATCCCGTAGGATGGATGGCCTTCGATTATGGAATTGTTCGCCATCGTTTCGCCTCCGGGCGTGCCCGCGGAAAGGGCGACGAACTTCGGCGCGAGCATCGTGTCCGAGCTAAGCGTGGCCGTCACATCGGCGGGCAACGGCGGGACATTGTCGTCGAGGCTCACCGTCACGCGCACGGCGTTCCTTTTGTTCGACGCAGCCACGCGTTGTCCGGCGCTCAAGTGTTGCATCGCGATCACACGCCCGGCGGGCGCGCCGGCGTAACGGACTTCCGAATGCACTTTGATCCCGGTGACGTCTTCGTAGTCGATTTGCAACGTTCGCGACGGCTTCTTCAAACGGTAGCCCGACAGCGCGAAGGTCAACGCCATGAGCAGAACGGCGCTACAGGCAATCACGGAAAGGGCAACGATGTAGTCAGAGAGATTTCGTTTCATGGGATCTTGTGGCGAAAGCGTTGCCGGGCGGAAACGAGCGGGCGCGCCTTCACGTGGGGATG
>Ga0193726_1003133_pt1 | contig 10711 bp, 12 predicted proteins | sample H2c1metaG_FD_144928 | JGI IMG/M metagenome (GOLD analysis project Ga0193726, IMG submission 144928) | Soil microbial communities from a riparian zone of the East river system, Colorado, United States - H2c1 | ecosystem: Environmental > Terrestrial > Soil > Riparian zone | place: USA: East River... | reverse complement strand
ACAACTGGATCGTAACATAAACATTAACTTGTATTATCATCCGGCACACCATGCCAACCTGTCGCGTTTCATGGCTGCTTATAAAGACGGGCTCAGGTATTTTAATGCCATCTACGGCGCTTATCCTTTTAAAGATATTAAGCTGGCGGAAACTTCGGTTTATGGTCCCCGTGATGCTTCCCTGACAAACCTGGATACCTATGCTGAATATTATTCATGGAATGCAGATTTTACTGACCCCAATCAATTTGATTATTGTTATTTTAATACAACCCGCGCGCTGGCACAACAATGGTGGCGCTTCCAGGTGGCGCCTAATAATACAGTGGGGGACCTGGTGATACCAGAAGGACTGGCCGGCTACAGCGCCCTGGTGATGGCTGAAAAAAAATATGGCAGCGCTAACATTAAGCCAATTTTACAGGATCAGTTATGGACCTATTTATATATCAGGCGCCGGATGAACGACAAAGAACACCCGCTTATTAAAGCCGACAAATGGTTTGAATGGGGCGGAAAAGCGTGTGTCGCCTTATATGGATTAAGGGATCTTTTAGGAGAAGACAGTATAAACACCGCCCTGCGGGAGTTTAAAGATGCGTATGCCTTTAAAAATAAGCCGCCTTTTGCAGGAGCAAACGACCTGTATCGTTACCTGCAAAAACATGTGCCTGATTCTTTGCAGTATTACTTAACAGATACCTGGCAAAAAATTACATTGTACGATAACAAAGTGGTGGAAGCAAAAACAGTGTCTACCGGTAATAAGAACGAATATAGAGTAGATTTTACGGTAGATGTTGCTAAAGTCTGGATAGATGACAGGGGCAATGATATACCCGCTAACAGGATGAATGATTATATTGATATAGGTATCTTCGCAGCCAATACAAATGACAAAGATGGCAGGTCGCAGGTGAATCCATTGTACCTGCATAAATATAAACTTACTGCAGGCCATCATGTGTTCAGTATCATTGTTAAGGGCAAGCCGGTAAATATGGGAATTGATCCATATGCAAAATTGATAGACCGTCAGCCCAATGATAATATGAAGAACCTGTAAAACTTTTAGAAATGGCTGTACAAATGAAACCCGCTGCCCAAACATGGATCCTGACAGGATTACTTTCAATAATACTGTTGGTGACTGGAAAATTTGTATTTACCGGGCTTTTCGGATTTTTTGAACCCCGCATTGATGGTATTATATTCCACATAAGAGAGCTGGAGGGCAAATGGAAAACATCCACCTTATTTTCATGTATGCTTGCGCTGGTTCCTGTCCTGCTAGTTTTAATGTGGCGGTTTGCCCCCGTTGTTTCATCCATCAGGAGAGTTGGCTCCGTTTTAATCATTTTGATTTTCATGATAGCAGGCATCCTTATCCGGCACCAGGAAGTGAAAATGTATTTTATGAGGGTAGTTAAACCGTTCTTTTTGCGGAAGGGTCAGTTCAATGTTAACTACCCGATAGACCCGGTTAATTTTGTATATTATATGTTTACAGGTTTTTGTATTGGTTATATTATTTCTTATTTTTTATTCACGCAAAATAAAAAGCAATGAGCCAGGCGGGAATTGCTGTACCGGAAGCGTGCAACCTGGAAGGATAAACAGGACTTAGATTAATCTATCGCCTTAATTGCTTTGCCGTATTCTCCATCATTACCGATGGTTTTCGCCGCCTTTCTATAGGCCGTTTTTATATTTTCGCTGCCAGGCATTTTTTGTGCTATTAATACCAATACATTGCTTTTTTCAAAATCAGATCCCAATCCTGCCGTGGCGTTTATAATGCTTATCCATCCATCTTCGTTTACACCCCTTTTATTAATTAATTGCTTAAACATATTTTCTTTATCCATATCGGAGCCTAAATGAATTGTTATGTCTGCTATCTTATTAAATATACCTTCCGGAATGGAATCCTCTCTGGTCCAAAGGCCCAGCATATTTACTTTATCCATATCAGATCCAAGATGCTCAACAATTTCAAAATAGGGCCGGACTGCCTGAGAATCTTTCAATACACTGCCGGTAATCTTATTTAGCAAAATGACTTTATCATGATCCGAACCCAAATGAGCAGTTATTTCTAATATCCTGGGAAATACATCTTGCTGCATAGTATCCGCGCTGGTCCAGCGGCCCAGCATATTTACTTTATCCATATCAGATCCAAAATGCTGAACAATATCAAAATAGGCCTGTACCGTTTGCGGGTTTTTTAACTGCGTGCCGGTAAGCTTGTTCAAAAAAACTACTTTATCATGATCGGAACCCAATAAGCCTATTTTTTTTATCAGGGAAGTCGTATACTGGCCAAGTGAGTCATCAATAAGCAAATGATCAATATACATGCTTATTACGCCAGATGATTTCAAACTGTCAAGTTCATTAAGCAAGGCCGGACCACCTCCTTTGGCGTAGATACGATCCATTCTGGCCGGTGCATCAAAACCGTAGGCGATCATTTCTTTAACTGCTTCCGTAATAAATTTTTTGCCTTTTTCACCAGGCAATACCTGGCCATCATCAGTTATTGTATAATTAATATCTCCCTCCAGGTTGCTCACCGCTATTAATTTTTTGTCGTTCTTCCTGTATTTTATGTATCCACCGGGAGAAATACTTTTAATGCCTGTTTCATCATCCGTCAGGGTAATTTTTCCGCCATATCTTACCTGTTCATAATCATCACCATTACCTATTGATATAGTAACATCATTCTTTCCTCTTTTTTCGTACCAGGGACCGGTAATGAAAACGCGGAGGAAGATGAGGCAAAATGCGATTAAGAAAAAAAAGAGTTTCATAATTATTACTAACGGTTATTAACTATTCTGCTGCCATACAGCTTGTATATCATTTTTTGGGAATTATCTATTGTTCCCGGCTAATTTTAACGCATATTCCAGTTGCACATCCCTATGTTCAATAATATCGCTTATGGTTGGGTAAACAGCATAATCCGGTATCACCCCCCTGTCTTTATATTTAGCCTTTTTTACAGCCAATACATATTTAACCAACGGAATTCTAGCCGTAATTTGGGTGTTGGGCAGCGTTACCATGGCTTCATCTCCCGAAGTATTTCCATAATAACCGCCGCCACATTCTTCTCCTATAAAGACTGCCCGGTTATTGGTTTTGGCAATAGAAGCAAATTCTGCTGCGGCTGAAAAACTACGCCCGTTCATAAGAACATACAGCTTACCGCTAAAATTATTTTCATTTGGTTGTTGCAGACCTAAATTAAGGTGCTGGCTTTCTGCAAATTTTTCTGTGACAGTTTCCTGGGAAGCATAATACGCAAATGGTTTTTTAGTCAGATAGGAATAGAGCATTTCTCCGTTATTATCATTACCACCCTGGTTACTGCGCACATCTATTACCAGCTTCTCAATCTTTTTAGCTTTAATGTCTTTAAAAGAGGAGTCTAAAAATCGCCTGAAATTTTCCCCGGTCTGCTGCAGAAAACCATCAAAAAATGTTTGTATGGTTAACACCGCTGTATTGTCCTGCGTGTAACTCAGATGCAAATACCTGGCCGGACGGGGGAAAGGGTTAGTGCAAAAAATATTTTTAATGATATCAGCCTGCAGCGTTATCGTTTTTATTTCGCCGGTTTTTGTTTTATAGCTCACATCAAAACTGCTTTTTACTCCATAAATAATATTATACAAAAGCTGGAAATTTTCGGGCATCTCCCAATTTTTGCGTGACTGAATGTTGCCGTCTGTAGTGATATACCTGAACAGCCGCTGTATCACCTCATCCATGGAATGGTTGTTTATGGATAACAGTTCTGTTCCGGCAAGGCCATCGTTTTGTTTACAACAGAAAATAAAAGCCCTGTTATGTATGAACATCACCATTGCAGGAAAAACTTTTACATTACTGATATAATCTTTTATTGCCTGGCCGGGCAGCCTGCAGTTTGCATGCCCGTCTCCAATAGCGGCAATGGCAAAGCTTGTAAGGGCATAAAAATCAGTGACGGCCATACTATCCCGGATGGTTGCAAAGCAGCTGTCAAAAATATGGTTGATGGTTGCTTTGTTATTATACCTGTACATGGCAGGATGTATCTTTTGAAGGGTATCTTTTAATAATAAGAAATCACTTCTTAATGCGGCAGGCGCTATCCTTTGAGGAGTATAATCAGTATTTTGTGCGAACGATGTTGTTGCTGTCATGTATACTGCTATAAACAGGAACAGCTTTTTTATAAGGTTTAACATTGTTTAATTATTTTTCTGCCTGCCTGCTGAAAAATAGTACCCCAAAAAACCCGCGGCGATACTAAATGCCATAATAGCTACTGAATGCAGGCCAAACGGCCTTGAGAAGTTCATAATAGTAGCACCGGTGCCAATACCAGCCATTACGAATATCCATTGCAAAACCCATTTCCTGTTGTCTTTTTTTCCGTTATGTTGCAGGAGCTGGCTGGTAATATTTTCAGGTGTCTCTTTTTCTATGACCTTGTTCTTGAGGCGATAATCAAAATTTTGTTTTGTCATTTGCAGGATAAAGCTGGTAATGAGATAGGTCATCAGCACAACGGCGCAAATATTAACGATATCAAATACCAGGGCCCTGTCTATAATCGGATCTGTGCTACCCTGGGCGTTTGCTGCAATGGAGATGATGGTAACCGCAGATATTATTATTGTTTTTTTCATTTTTATAGATTGATGTCCTTATAATAGATTAGACCGGGCGTGTTGTTTTTTGTTGCAGATAATTTAATTAAAATCCAGTGCATGTATTTGTTTTTGATATTTCTTATACAATTCAATCACCTTGTAAAGGAGAATTATAATGGCAGCTGCTGATATGGCATACAGGAACAAAGTGGAAATTCCATCAGCCATATTTATGAACAATTTCCTGAACAGGTATACCGGCATAACAATGGAAGCGGATACCAGGCAAACCATGCTGTACATGAAAAACCTGTTCCACGATAAAGATCCTTTTGATTTTGGTAATTGTGCCAGCACCAGGTTCACTGCATCAAAATCAAGAACAGGTTTCGGCTGTTGTTCTATGCCAGCGGCAACCAGCCTGTAATTGGCCAGCCTGGCTTTACAGGTTTCACAGACCTCTATATGTTCAGCTATTGCAGGCGCAGGATTTTCTCCCCGTATAGCATATTGCTGTATTTCAGTTTCTGAAAGATGACCAGGCTTCATAATTCATCCTTTTTATAGTGGGTCAAAATATTTTCTTTAAGTGTTTTTCTCGCCCTGAACAGGTAATTTTTTACTGTCCCTTCCGGCAACCCGGTTATTTGAACCATATCTGCATAACTCAGTTCTTCCTGGTGAAATAAAACGATCAATGTTTTATACAAGGGTGGAAGTTGTTCTATGCCGGTTGCCAGTATAACAGAAAGCTCTTTTTGTGAAATAAATATTTCTGTTTCATTTGCCGCCTGTAAAGGTTTTTCATCTTCTTTATCAATTAAACCTGTTAGCACCAGTTTTTTCTTTTCCAGGTAATTTACACAGGTATTATAGGCGATATTTCCTATCCATGTCAGCAGCTTTGCCTGGAACCTAAAACCGGACAGGTTTTTAAATGCCTTTATATATATATCCTGGACCAGGTCCTTCCGGTCTTCAGCATGGTTCACCATTTTGAAAACAACCTGGGCAACCAATCCTTCCGAATTTTTAATAATGGCGCCAAAAGCCTGCGTATCTCCACGCAATACCTTCTCTACCAATTGCCGGTCAGTCAGATTATTTCCACTTGTAAAGCTCACTGGTTTCATTAGACAGGCAGGTAGTAATTATGTTGCAAAGAAGATATTTACTGCGCTGCAAGGTAGACCATAAGATCCACGCCTGGCAGGCAGGCGGGAAACACAAAACAATCAACCATCGGCATCATTCTTCTACAGAATTCCTCCAAAATCGTTTTTTATATTGCTTTGTTCTTACAATCCCGGTTTTATTTAAATTGAATATATATAAAGAGATAGCCCGGGATTTGCTTTTTTATTATTTTTTGCCTGGTTCCGGTTAAAAAATCCTGCTGCATGAAACTTTTTTTAATCGCTTTGTTCCTGCTGGCATTGTATGGTGTGAAAGCACAGGATAATTACGAGATACAGGTGTATGGTTCCCAGACCCAATCGCCGGGGACGACAATGTTTGAGCTTCACAGTAATTATACGTTCAATGGCGAAAAGAACATCATGAAAGGCGTTCTGCCAAGCCACCATGCATTGCATGAAACGCTGGAAATAACAACGGGGATCAGTGATATTTTTGAAATTGGCGTGTATTTATTCACCGCGTATATACCCGGATATGGCTACCAGGCAGTGGGGAGCCATCTCAGGCCAAGAATAATGGCGCCTGCAAAATGGAAATTGCCGGTGGGACTGAGTTTATCTACCGAAATCGGTTATCAAAAAGCTGATTATTCTTCCAGCACCTGGAACCTTGAAATAAGGCCCATTATAGATAAACAATGGAATAAATGGTATGCGTCATTTAATCCAACTTTGGGGATTTCATTGAAAAGCAAATATGATAAGTCTACCCCAACTTTTGAGCCCAATTTGAAAGTATACTACAACCTGTTTAAGAATGCAGGAATTGGTATTGAATATTACGGCGATATTGGATATATCAATAGCCTGGAAAAATTTCCGGAACAAAGCGATGCCATTTTTATTTCATACGATCTGCTGAACAACCCTAAATGGGAATTTAATATGGGCGCGGGGGTGGGCGTTACTTCTTCAACGGATCCCTTCGTTTTTAAAGTTATCCTTGGCAGGCGCATTAACTGGCATCAGAAATCTCCTTCCTGAAAAATGCCGGCGGAGAATAAAGAGCAGATCAGGCAGACATGTTAAACAATTACTATTAAGCAGGTGTTATCCGACTCGTTAATATTTATTCTGTAACATTACCGTGATACATAAAAGATGAAAAAATTATTTATAGTGTTTTTTTGCTTCGGGGCGATGTCTTTCACTGCCTGGCAACCGAGTTTTGAAAAAGCCAAACAAATTGCCAGGGAAAAGCACCAGTTTATTTTATTAAATTTTTCAGGGTCCGACTGGTGTGGTCCCTGCATACGCATGCGAAAAGAAATTTTTGATAATGAAACCTTTTCCGCTATGGCCGATACCTTACTGGTAATGGTGAATGCAGATTTTCCCCGCAACAAAAAAAACCAGCTGCAAAGATCTGTTCAAACCCAGAATGAAATGCTGGCTGATAAATACAACACGGAAGGAAAATTTCCCCTAACTGTATTACTGGACGAAAACGGCAAACTCATTAAATCCTGGGATGGATTGCCAAATGAAACAGCTTCCCGGTTTGCCGGGGAAATAAAAGCCATTGCCGATGCCCGAAAGTAAAGCTGGCAACATACCTGCTGAATTTAAAAGGACCGAAAAGCTGATGGGCAACAGGTTCGAAATAACCGTAGTTGGAACAGACGAAACCTGGGCGCAGGAAAAAATCAGTTTGGCCATTGCTGAAATCAGGCGTATTGAAAAATTATTGACCACATTTGACGATAATAGTCAAACCAATCAAATCAACCGGCAGGCCGGCATCCGGGCAGTTAAGGCAGACAGGGAAGTTTTTGACTTAATTCAGCGTTCCATCAAAATTTCAAATCTGACAGACGGGGCATTTGATATTACTTATGGCTCCATTGATAAAAGTCTCTGGAATTTTGATAAATCAATGACCGCTTTGCCTGACCTTGTTACTGCAAAATCAATGATTCAACTAATCAATTACCGGAACATTATTTTAAACGGGGCTGATTGCAGTGTGATGCTGAAAGAAAAAGGGATGCGGATTGGCTTTGGTGGTATCGGTAAAGGGTATGCTGCCGAAATGGCCAAGGCGCTTTTAAAAAGAGAAGGGGTTAAAAGCGGGATCGTCAATGCATCCGGGGATCTTACTACCTGGGGATTGCAGGCCAATAATAATCCCTGGACCATCGGCATCGCCCATCCGGATAGTGCCCATCTTCCCTTTTCTTATATGAACGTTACGAATATGGCGGTTGCCACTTCAGGAAATTATGAAAAGTTTGTAACCATCAATGGAAAAAAATATTCGCATACAATTAACCCCAAAACAGGCTTGCCGGTTACAGGTATCAAAAGTGTAACCATCATCAGCCCTGATGCAGAAATTGCCGATGCTATGGCAACACCGGTTACCATTATGGGCGTTAAAGCCGGTATCAATTTAATCAACCAGGTGCAACAGCTGGGCTGTATAATTATTGACGACAACAACAAAATTTATTCTTCAAAAAATATCCATCTGCAATGAAACGAAAAAAAGTTAATGGACCATTGGGTTATACAATGGCAGGTATTGCCGTTTTATTATTGGCCTGCTCCTGCACAACCGTAAAAGAATACCAGAAAAACAAATTAAACGATGCTGAAATGATTTTAGCGAACCGTAAAATTGAAAAAACAGAACTGAGTTTCCAGGGATATCGTGAAGGCGCTTCAGGCGCCAATGCAGGTAAAAGTGGTGGTGGCTGCGGTTGTAATTAACACCACCGGGTGAAAATTAATATGGGCTAACAAAAAAGTAGTTTTAATGAAAAGAGTTTTTTTAACAGCAGCGGGTCTGATGGCATTGCTTCATTCATTTTCACAAAAACCAACAGATACAACCGGTTTTGAAAGCAGGAAATTAAAGATTGAAGAAATAAACCTGGTATCCAGTTATTATTCACAAAATGGAAATAATTCAGCCGTTACGGGCGGCATCGGTTCAGAGAGATTGACTGATATTGCCAATATATTTGATATAAAACTCACTAAATACGATAAGAAACTGCGCAAACATAGTTTTGGTGCAGAAATTGGTATTGATCACTATACTTCCGCATCATCAGATATGATTGACTTAAAAGCCAATTCATCTGCTTCACATGCAGATACCCGTATTTATCCCTCGCTCAGCTGGAGTGTTGAAAATGAAAAAAAAGGAACCAGCTTTGGTATCGGATTATCTGCTTCTTCAGAATTTGATTATAAGTCTTTTGGGGGGAATGTCTTTTTTTCCAGGAAAACAAAGAATAAAAACGGGGAGTTCACAGCCAGGTTTCAAACTTATTTAGACAGGGTTAGTTTGGTATTGCCGGTTGAATTAAGAGCGGATCCAAACGAAAAAGAGCGTGATTACCCCACTAGCCCAAGAAATTCATTTGCAGGCGCTCTTTCTTATTCCCGAATTATTAATCAGCGTTTGCAAATCATGTTTTTGGCAGATATCGTGCAGCAGCAGGGTTATTTAAGCCTGCCGTTTCACAGGGTATATTTTACCGATGCTTCAGTACACCAGGAAAGCCTTCCGGATAACCGGTTTAAAATTCCATTAGGTTTCAGGGCGAATTATTTTTTAGGGGATAGGTTTATCATTAAAACATACTATCGTTTCTATAAAGATGATTGGGGGCTTACCTCGCATACCGCTGATATTGAAGTACCGGTAAAAATTACGCCTTTTTTATCTGTTAGCCCGTTCTATCGTTTTTACAGCCAGACTGCTATTAAATATTTTGCGCCTTACCAGCAGCATTCCGCGCCGGAACAATACTATACCAGCAACTATGACTATTCAAAATTCAACAGTAATTTTTTGGGTGCCGGTATCCGTATGGCACCGCCCAAAGGTATTTTTGGTGCAGCACATTTTAGTATGATTGAATTAAGGTATGGCCATTATACAAAAACCAATGGTATGCAATCCAATATTGTTTCCATGAATTTAAAATTTAAATAAAAATCCGGGAAAAAATGTTCACCCAAAACAAACAGGCATGATAAAAAAAATTCTTGTAACACTTTTAATTGTATTGGTTGCGATCCAGTTCATACGGCCAGCGCGCAATATTGGTGCAGTGGCTACCGCAACCGATATTACGCACTATGTTCATGTGCCGGATACGGTGATGCATATTTTGCAGGTATCCTGTTACGATTGCCATTCCAACAACACCGTTTATCCCTGGTATACCAATATCAATCCCGTTGGGCTCTGGATGAGGGGCCATATCAATGATGGCAAAAGGGGCATTAATTTTTCTGATGTATCCGGTTTTGACAAACGCAAGCTTGATCATCGTCTTGGCGATATTGCAGAACAGGTAGAAAAAAAAGAAATGCCTTTATCCTCTTATACCCTTATTCACACCTATGCAAAACTTGATGACGGCCAGGTTCAACTTATTAAAGCCTGGACCAATGCGGCCAGGAAAGAAGTAGGGTACCAGAAATAGTTGCCAGTCAGTTTTCTGTTAAACCAACCAGGAAAGCCTGGTTCTTCTACAGAATTTCCCCAAAATCATTTCTCATATTGCTTTGTTTTTCAACCCCTGCTTGATTTTTAATTATTACAATGAAGTACAGTGAATTAGAGGAAAGCGCCGGCCGGGTAGCTGCCGGTTTCTTTGAATCGCCCCACCAGGTGCGGTATCCATACCATAACCTTGTCCATACCAAAGCGGTAGTGGATCATGCAAAAGAAATAGCCGTGTTTTATGCCCTGGATGAAAGGGAGATTTGTATCATCAGCATAGCGGCCTGGTTTCATGATATTGGGCAACTATGCGGGGAAATGGAGGGTCATGAAGAAAGAAGCAGGCTGATAATGAACAATTATTTAAGCAACACAGATGCATCAGCACATAG
>Ga0193726_1003132_pt1 | contig 10711 bp, 8 predicted proteins | sample H2c1metaG_FD_144928 | JGI IMG/M metagenome (GOLD analysis project Ga0193726, IMG submission 144928) | Soil microbial communities from a riparian zone of the East river system, Colorado, United States - H2c1 | ecosystem: Environmental > Terrestrial > Soil > Riparian zone | place: USA: East River... | reverse complement strand
GAAGGCGCGCGAAAGAATTGGCGCGATGCGCCGCATTTGCTGGCGGGCGCAGACCGGGTCTGGTTCGGCGCGCAGCTTTACCGCGCAGGCCGCGCCCCCGTCCTGATTTTTTCAGGCGGCAACAGTGACTGGTCCAACGCGGATGAGGCGGAAGCCGACGCGATGCAAAAATTCGCCAATGACCTCGGCGTGCCCGCTTCCGCGGTGCTGATGGAAAACAGAAGCCGCAACACCCAGGAGAATGCCCAGTACACGCAGCAACTGATGGCCGAACATCATTTCAAGACGATACTGCTGGTCACGTCGGCGGTGCACATGCCGCGTGCGCTCGCGATATTCCAGGGGCAGGGTATTGCCGTCACTCCGGCTGTGACGGACTTCGACGCGATACCTTCGCGCAGCGCCTGGCTGGATTGGATGCCCGATGCCGAAACCTTGGATCGTAGCAGCAAGGCTTTCAAGGAATACTTCGGCCTTTGGGTTTATCGCTTCAAAGAATCAATTCGGTAACGACGATGTCCGGCGACCGAATCGGCCTGTTTGCGTCTTTGACATGAACTTGCGTTTCCAGACCAGCGACCTGGCCGGACCCGTGGCGCAAGCCATGCTCCTTCTCGCGCTCGGACTGGTTTGTCTCTATTGGCGACGCTACCGGAGCGCGGCGGCCCTGGGTGTGCTCGCCACGTCGTGGATGATTCTCTGCGCCACTCCTGCTTTCGCCGAACTGTTGCGCCACGGCCTGGTGAATTCGTATGCCACGCACCCGCCAGCTGAATACCCTCCGGCCGACGCAATCGTGGTACTCGGCGGAGGAGATCCTCCCAGTTTTGGACATGGCCCCGGATCGGAACAGACCAATCGAACCGGGTTTGCGCTCGACTTGTATCGGTCGGGAAAGGCGCCGGTCATCTTGATGTCCGGCGGAACGGGTGAGGCCGCAGAAATGGTCGACCACCTCCAGCGTCAAGGTGTCCCGGCGGCCGCGCTTCGCGCCGAACCGGACAGTACAACAACCTATCAAAACGCCGTGTATTCGGCGCGGATTCTGGAACATGAGCATCGCCACCGCATTCTGTTGGTTACATCGATCATCCCGATGCGCCGAGCCGTAATCAGTTTCGAGCAACAAGGCCTCGAAGTCATTCCTGCACCGATATTCGATGCCAACGGAGCACCTGTCCCAGGCGCTCGATGGCGACCCCAGATCACGGCCTTGTCTCAGAGCGAGCGATACCTGCACGAGTACGTCGGCATGCTGGTCTACAAAGTGCGCGACTGGCTTTGAGCCAACCGAGGCAGCAGTTCACCATATACCGCGAGCGTGCGCTCGATAACAATGCGTTCGTCGAATTCGCGCAGAGCCTTCTCCCTTGCGGCCGCTCCGAGTCGAGCCGACAGTGCCGTGTCGTCGACCAACCGCGCAATCGCCACTGCCAGGGCGACTGAATCGCGCACGGGAACCAGTAGTCCATCCTCTCCATCGGTGATCACTTCCCGGCAGCCTGGAACATCCGTGGCCACCAGTGGAAGGCCGCAGGCGGCACCTTCGATGAGGCTCTTGGGCAATCCTTCGCGGTAACTTGGAAGCGCAATGATGTCGACCGTGCCGTACAACACCGGCATGTCGTCGACGTGTCCGAGCCATTCGATCACACCCTCTTCTACCCAGCCCTGCAGTGTCGCCTTGGAAACTGCAGCCGGGTTGCCGGGGTCGGGGTCACCCGCCAGCAAGAAAACTACCTTTCGACCTTCGGCGCGAAGTTGCCGGGCCGCAGAAACGAATTCTGCAATGCCCTTGTCCCAGAGCAGCCGTGCCGGCAGAAGTACCCGCCAGGACCTGCTTGCGCCTTCGTCGGCCAGGACAGTTGGCCGAGCAACGAAGCGTGAGCAATCAACACCGGAACCACGAATGAGCCGTACCTGTGACGCATCAGTGAGATCCGCGCGCTTGAACAACACGACATCATCCGGATTCTGCAACACCAGCCGCGCGCCACTTCCACGCAATGCCAGTTTCAACAAGCTTCGCACCACGGGCCGCAACAAACGCGCCTTGCGATCCTCGCTTGAGAATACATAACCCATGCCGGCGACTGCATTGATTCGAGCGGGCACGCCGGCGAGCCGGGCCGCCAACGATCCGTAGACAGCGCACTTGATCGTGAAGCTGTGTACCAGTAACGGGCGCTCGCGTCGGAAGAGTCGCAGCAAATGCCACAGCAAAGCTGCCTCGCGCAACGGATTCAGACTGCGCCGTTGCATGGGCACCGGTTCCCAGCGTAGCCCGAGTGCTCGCAGCTTTTCGCCATACGGGCCTGGGGGCGAAATGAGCAGCACCTGATAGCCGTTGCGACTCATCGCCAGCGCCAGCGAAAGGCGAAAGTTGTACAGGTACCAGTCTGTGTTTGCGAAGAGGACAACCACTATGCCATGCCCCGATCACATTGGCATGAAGTGGTAGGGCACCCAATAGTCCCGCTGTATTGCGTAATTCAGCCAGACATACTGGACCGTCCCGTAATATGCGACCACGCCCACGACAATTATCGTTCGCGCAGTCAGGGAGTGCCCCAGGTCCGGAAACCGCGAGAAAACCACCAGCTGCAATGGAATGAGATACAGCGCCAGGCGATCTACCGCGGTGGAGGCAAAGAACACGAAGGGTAAACAGACCAACGCGAGCAATGAAAGGTAGATCCAGAGCCGCCGCGCCTGAGGATCCTTCACGAATTGTTTGCGGAACAACAGCAGCGGAACTGCCGCCACGACGTTCATGAGCACTCGCTCGAACGCACCAACGGATTGCATTTCCGTGGTCACGTAGTTTTTCCACAAACTCTCGGTTTCCGGCTCCAGGAGCACAAAATAAGCAATCACGAACGCCGCTGCCGTCCAGAGAACGGTCCAGATACGATTGCGGCTGCTCGCTATTCCCGCAATGGGAAGCAGCAAAACGGCTGACGAATGAAACAAGGCACCCAACAGAATGTTCGCAACGAAGGGTATTGTGCGCCCTTTGCTCAGCGAGACCAGTCCAAACATGGCGAACCCAATCGCTACGGCCTGACGCGTATAGCCCATACCTACAACAATCAACAAGTATGGAACGGCAACAAGCAGCGCCAGCCAGGGATTTGGCAGGCTCCGGCAGAAGCGATAGGTGCCAACCATCATTACCGAGGCGCAAGCCAGATTGACCACATAAATGCTGCCCCCCAGTTGCGCCACGATCCAATCCAGCGCTTCATAACCTGGATCCTTGAACGTGAGGGCATCCAGGAAGTCGAGTTTGGCGATGTAGTCGAATTGCGGAAGATAGTTGTACCAATCGCCTCCGACCTGATGCCGCAGCCCCATAAATATCGTAAAGACTGCGCATACCGAAACAAACATCATCCGACCCTGGGAACGCACCATCGGCATCGGCGCAAGAACGCCGATCAATGGCAGCCAAAACATCGCCCAGTAGGTCAACATTGGGCTTCGCGCCGCGCATCCTCAAGCCACGCCTGAAACATCAGCACGGACCAGAGACGAAAGCCGAACGATGCTTCGCCTCGCTGATGCTGCAGCCACGCCGAACGGATGGGAACAGGATCCAGGAATCCCTCCTCCCGCAACCTGTCTGCTGCAAGAAGTGTCTCGGCCCAGTCGCGCAAAGGTCCACGCAACCAGTCATCCAAAGGAATGCTAAAACCCATTTTTGGCCGGTCCATCAATTCGCGTGGAAGGTGCCGATTCAGAAGCTGGCGCAGCACAGCTTTACCTTCTCCGCCGTGGATTTTCATCGACAACGGCATGCGCCAGGCGAACTCCACCACCCGATGATCAAGAAACGGTGCACGCGTTTCCAACGAAGCCGCCATTGATGCTCGGTCTACCTTCACCAAAATGTCGTTTGGGAGGAAGCTCATCGTATCGACCGCCATCATCCGGTGCTCCGGCTCGACGACTCTCGGCCAAGTCTCACGGCACGAAATTGCCGTCGGTCGATTCGCAGAGCCGATAACGATTTTTTCGGCTTCGTTCCATTCGTTCACCAACGCCACATAGAGATCATCCACGCTATCCACATAGCGCAGGCGCTGGGCGAGCTTGTGCACTTTGTGACCCAGCTGCGTAACATTCAGCAGCGCAGCAATCGGCCGTGCAAACCGATCCCATTGTGAAACAGAAAGGCTCCCAAGGATTCGACCAACTTGTTGACGCATGCCAAACGGCAGCCATCGCATTACATTCCAGACCCGCGGGGCGAATATATAGCGGTTATAGCCACCGAACACCTCATCGCCGCCGTCGCCACTCAGCGCTACCGTGACATGTTGTCGGGCCAGCGACATGACCAATGCTGTCGGCAATTGCGAACTGTCGGCAAATGGCTCGTCGTAAATTTGCGGGAGGCGGGGAATTTCATCGATCACACGCAAACCGCTGATGAACAACTCGGTGTGATCAGTGCCCAGGTAGCGTGCCACCTCCGCGGCATGCACTGATTCGTCAAATGCCTTTTCGTGGAAACCGATGCTGAAAGTCTTCACGGGCCGCGTAGACTGAGCCTGCATCAACGCGACGACCGTGGAGGAGTCAATGCCACCCGAAAGGAGTGCCCCTAGCGGTACGTCGGCCAGCATCTGACCCGCGACCGCGTTGCGCAACAGATCTTCCAGGGCGAGGACCGCATCGTCCCCTTTCAGATCGGTGAGGTTTCGCTGTCCCTCTTCGACGACGCTGGTCAAGGACCAGTATGCGATACCACGCCAGATCGAGTAGGGCGCCGGAATATAGTTGTGCCTCAACAAGAGCGCCAGCGCATCTCGATCGACAACACGTTCGAAAGCCGGATGACCAATCAAGGCTTTCAACTCCGAGGCGAAGAGCAGTACACCGTTCTGCCAACCGTAGTAAAGGGGCTTCTCACCCAAACGGTCGCGTGCAAGTGTGAGTGTGCGCTCCGCACGATCCCAAAGCGCAAACGCGAACATGCCTACCGTCGCCTTGAGGGTCGAATCGATTCCCCAGCTCTCGATGCATGCCAGCAGGACTTCAGTGTCGGAATGTCCTTTCCAGCTCGGCCCGTTGCCGCCTGCATCCAGTTGCTGCCTCAAGGTCTGATAGTTGTAGATCTCGCCGTTGAAGACAATGACGAATCGCCCGCTGGCCGACATCATTGGTTGATGTCCTGCCGGCGAAAGATCGAGGATGGACAGGCGTCGGAATGCCAACGCGATGCCCTGCTCCGCGTCGACCCAAACGCCTGAGTCGTCCGGCCCCCGGTGCACAATTCGCTCCGCCATCCGCGCGGCCAACGCGGACATGTCTTGCTTGTCGATACGACTGGTTTGCCAGAAACCGGTCAGACCGCACATCGCACGTCCTCGGCACGAGCAGTTGGCCCAGCCATATGCTGAACAATTGCCGCTTCGTCACTCGACTTCCTATTCACACTTGTATCCGATGGCGCACCAATATGGGGGGCTTGGCGAAAAGCGCACTTCTCGAAGTCCAGCCCCGGTAAGCATTGCGCAAATCTCCTGCTTGCTGAATCTTTGCTCGAGCGGCGTACCAAAACGATCTCGGGAGTCGGTTCGCATCGTATAAAAGCTGTGCTTTCGGTAGTAGGACAGAGGCAGACCGTCCACGTTCAGCCCAAGCATCTCTGCGAATCGCGCGGTTCGCGCCAGGGGAAAGTAGACGGTCAAGGCCAGAATATCGGTGACCGCATGCTTCACTTTTGGCGGCAAGCGACATATCAAGCGTCGCATCAGGTCTGCACAACGCCACGTCAGCCGATACAGTGTGGATCGGTTGTCGAAAGCATAATAAAGATACACGAGGAAAGGGGCTCCAGGCTTCAACATCTCCACACAAGATCTCACGGCCGCCGCCGTATCAGGAACATGATGCAGAACGCCGAGCGAGTAACCGAAATCCTGGCTATTCGGAGGCAAGCATCTTTCGTCCACCGATGCGGAGTGAAAGCTTACGTTCTCCCGTCCGGCCAGGTTACGTCGGGCGACGTCAATCGCTCGAGACGGGTCGATGCAATGCAAATGACCAACCCGCGGCGCAACGCGCCCCGCCCAGCGACCACTCCCACAGCCCATGTCAAAACCTTCGGCATTCCGCGGCAATTGAGTCCACGGAAATATTGCAAAATAGTCGACGAATATCTTGTCGACCTCTTGTTCGGACATATCCGATTGGTCAAACCGCATCCACTCATCGCTGAAACTGGCGACAGTCTTGGGATCAATGTTGGGCATATTGCCTTGCGGCTCCAAATGGGGCGGACTTCATCCAGGTCGACACACCGACCTGGCGGGATTACGGAGTGGAACTTCGCGAAAAAGAAAAGGGAGTCACGTTGCCGCTTCTGCATTGATCCGACCTAGGACGCTCATGTAGTCAACCCGACCGTCCGCTTCACCATCGTCCATCCGGACTTCAAGCGGATTTCCTTCGGCCCGTCGTGCGCATCGGTTCGAAACCGGCGTCTGCCTCTTGGGTTCACCCTAACGGTTCTAGTGCAAACTGACTACCTTCTCAATAAGCCGCTCCCAGGTATCCAGCACCATGTCGAGATCGAACATGTCTCGCAGCCAGTCGGTCGATGCGCTTGAGAGACGCTGCAATTCTTGTGGGTCGGCCATCAGTTTCTCCAGTGCGATGGCGAGCGACTCTATCCGGTTTGCACCGGTGACCAAGATACCATTTTCATTGTCCTTGATTACTCTGTTTGTACCAGGGCAATCTGCAAAACCAACTGCCGGAAGCCCATGCAGCAGGGCTTCAACGGTCGCAAGGCCAATGCTTTCATATGTTGACGGCATGACGAACAGATCGGCACGCGCATATTCCTGGCTGACGTCCGCAACCGCGCCGACCAGCATTACTTGTTCAGCAAGCCCAAGTTCACGTACCTGAGATTCAAGAGTACTCCTGAGTGTGCCATCACCGACTATCCTCAGGTACCAGTTCGGGTGGCGCGAAGCAATACGAGCGAACGCGGAAATCAAAGACACATGATTCTTCTGCGCCACGAGCCTTCCGACCGTCAATAGGGTCACGGTAAGCCCCTTCCCCTTCTCGTGCTCGGAAGAATTGCGCTTTATCGGAGCTGTCAACGAATTCGAGACCACTACCATTTTTCGACGCAGCCACCAGCCAAACGAAACCAGGATCTGCTGCGAAACGACCGTTATTCGCACGGCCAGGAGCGGCATCAGTAACAACGAACACCTTTCGACCCATCGATCCCGGTAGTGCTCCGGACCGATGTGTTCGCTGGCTATCATCGGTATCGGCGATCCGATCAACGCAATCCCCAGAGGCAGGTAGGTACTGTTGAGGAATGCCACGACCACGTCGGGCCGGATTCCTGACAATGCGCGGCGAAAGCGCACTATCCGACGAATGACGTCCAGCAACGTGGATTTGCCCGCAACGTCTCCCAAGCCGAGTTTGATCTGTCGGACTGAACGGTCCAACTGATAGTAGGGAGGCACCTCCTCATGATCGCTCGATATCAGCGTAACGGTGTGGCCGCGGGCAGCGAGGCCCGACGCAACGTCGCTTAGAACGCGCTCGGCACCGCCCCCCTTGATCCCAAGCGCCTTGATTGCGAATACTATATTCACCGCGGAAACATCAGATGATCAAGACCTACATTCCGAGCACGCTGCGATGCTTTTCCACAACTCGATCTTCTGTGAACGGCTTCACCGCTTCGTCGAGACTCTCCTGCGACATGGGTCGCTGAAGCGCCAACTCGATCGCATGCGCCATTGCCGCGGGATTGCGCATCGGGATCAAGTGACCAATCTGGCCGCCTTTCAGAACTTCCCTCGGCCCTGTCGGACAGTCAGTCGCAACTGGGGTGCAGCCACAAGCCATAGCCTCAACCAATACGTTCGGTAATCCTTCGGCGTAGGAAGACAGCACAAAAACTCGAGACCGGCTGAAATACTTCAGTGGATTCTGCTGAAACCCGGGCAAACGCACGCAATCCGCCAGCCCGGAAGTCTCGATGAGTCCTTCAAGGTCCGATCTCCTGGGCCCTTCACCCAGTATCACGAGCCTGGCCGGCATTCGATCAGTAACAATCTTCATCGCGAGAATCAGATCGGCAAAGCCTTTTCGCCCGGACAGCGTCCCAGCAGAAATTACAACCGGAATGCTCGCATCAGACAGCCAAGGATCGTCGACAGGTTCGAGCATCCGTTGCCGCATATCCGAGTCGCAAATGACGTTGTAAATGCACTCGTACTTCGACGGACCAAGTATCGCCTCGTATTCTTTCACCATGTCCTCAGAAACGCATACAAGAGAATCAATCCGCCTGCGCAGGAAGATACTGAACCATTTCAGGAACCATTTTTTCGAGAAAAGCCTGTTCGAAAATACCCTGTAGGGCGTGATGCGGGACGACGCGCTGATCTTGACCTTGGAGCGCGCAAGAATTGCCGCGATCGTCACAATCGCATTGAGATGATCCTCGGCACTGAAAATCACGTCCGGCTTCATCCTTCGGATATAGGAGAAAACAGGCAGGAACATCTTGTACGCGCGCGGGACATTCAAATTCACGACTTTGATGCCCTCCATGACAGGCAACGAGAGCCCGTTCGGGACATATCCGATTATGAATTCGACGCAATACCCGCGACGGTGGAGGGCTTTTGCCAGACGCATCTGCGCAAGCGGCACACCGGAACCGTGATGCTGCGCAATAAAGAACGCTATTCTCTTGGACATCTTCAAATCTTGCAGGTAACTGGGTCATGAAAGATTGGGCTTCGCTATACCTCAACGAACTCCAAATCCATGATGGTGCTCCATTGCTGGGGTTGTGACGATCCGTCCTTGAGCTTCTTCTCGCGAAACACGTTTGCGAGATCCAACGGGACAGATCCGGGGTCGAGCAGGTCTCCGCGCACAAAAAACGCGTTCACACCATTCTCGCTTGTTTCGACCAATCTATAGCCATTCCTGTCACATAGATTCTTCAGCGCGGCCAATGAAGCGCCGAAATACAATCCGCTAGCATGCTTTTTGAATCGGCGAAAGCTCTGTTCATAGGGCACTGAAATTGAGCGCATTCCAAACGAGGAATTGTATTCGCAAATTATCATGGCCGGCTTGATACTTATCAGGCTCCGCAAGAACCAATAGTCGTTTCCGTCCACGTCAATTGAAAGGATGCCGATATCGCGCGTGGCGGCATAGGCCTCGATCACGTCGAGATTGTTGAGGTCGAGCCATAAGTGCTTGCACGTCATGTTGGCAGGAAGGACTTTTCGTGCGAGGGCCACATTTCTGCCATCGCCATCGATCAATAACCCTTGCCAATCATCTATCAGGCGGGCGCAGTTGAACTCCCATGCTCCGAAACCAAACTCGATAAAAACCTTGGGAATGGCATAGGTGTTCGCGAGCCTGGCGATTATCTCCGCCTCGTTGCTCTGTGATCTGGGCCAGCCCGACTTCTTCTTGTAATACGCCCACAGGTAGACCAGAGGCGTAGCCTTCACGAAATTCTTAACTACATCAATCAATTTCATTCGTCGCCGGCGCCCCATATTGCCCCACTCAATCCTTCGTTGATAACAGCGTCTCCGACCCGCATGCCGGAACTCGACATCGAGCGCGCATCCGAACTCTTTGCCCCAACAACACCCGGCCGCGGCAGACTAACTCTGCACAATCGCGGCAATCCTCTCCTTAAAAGCGGAATACGAAAACGTATTCTCGTAAATCTCGCGCAGAGCCGGATCTTTCGTATCGTCAATGGTGTTCTCCGCCTCCCCGATTGCCGCAACGAAATCGTCCGCCGTCTTGCACACCCAGCCAGCACGACTTGCCACGTCCTCATAGCCTGAAAATGCCTCAGGTGTTCCTACGATCTTCTTGCCGAACATCAGGGCCTCAGCAACCTTCGTCTTCATGCCAGACCCGTCGAAGATTGGTGCAATGGCAAAGTGCGCGTCGAGATACCATGGAGCGACGCTATCGACTGCGCCTATCACCTCGACCTTCCCCTCACGCTCCAGCTGATCCCTCAATCCTTCGAAACCCGTCCCGACAACGCATACCCTGATTTGAATTCGAGGAGCCACATGGTCGACGAACCACGTAATGCCCGCCAAATTCGCATAAAACGTACCGCCTACAAATAACGCGAATCTGCCGCGACTGATCTCTTTGGCGCGGCCGTCGCTCGCTGGCGCCTTATCGCGGAGTCCGATGGCCGACACATGCGTGGCCGCGCGCCCATAGATTTTGCAAAGCAACGCACTATCGCGCCTGCTCAGGGAAATGACCTTGCTGCTGCATCGTACTGACCTCCTCTCTGCTAGGTAATTGACCCACAAGACAGCCAGGGCACGAAGTGTTCTCGACTGCCTGAAGGCGCCCCAAAAAAATCGTGACTCCACATTATGGAAAAACGTGATGACTTCGACATGCGGCAGCTCTCTCCTGAGCCGTCTCACGAACAATCCCAGATTTGACCCGTCGACAAATACCTTCGCATAGCAGTTGTCCCGGACCATCTGCAGTGTCGCGTCCAACACCATCGGGTTCAACCCGTCAATGTATCCCCGGAATGCGTTGACGTAGGAAACAGCGCCGCGCAACGGGGATTTTGATAGCTCTACAATCCCCAGATTGCTTCCGTAAAGTTCAAATAGAACATCTCGATTCAGCCGCGATA
>Ga0193726_1003131_pt1 | contig 10714 bp, 10 predicted proteins | sample H2c1metaG_FD_144928 | JGI IMG/M metagenome (GOLD analysis project Ga0193726, IMG submission 144928) | Soil microbial communities from a riparian zone of the East river system, Colorado, United States - H2c1 | ecosystem: Environmental > Terrestrial > Soil > Riparian zone | place: USA: East River... | reverse complement strand
CCGAACGACGAGCAGGCGATGTCCCACACCAAATGGAACAGCTTCACCCGATCGCGCGCGTTGCTGCCTTCGGTCGCCAGGTATTGCTCGATGAACGGCGCCATCGGCGATTTGAAGTCCGCCTCGGTCGGCAGGATCATCATGCTGGACGAACTCAGCAACTGCAGGATTTCCGCCATCCGCGGGTAGGCGGTCATGAACAGGTTGCGGGTGGTTTCCACGGGCAGCGACGCCGGAGTCATCACCCCCCATTCGTTCAGCTTCGCGTCCGCCTCGCCGGCGCGCATGCACGCGCGCATCAGCTCGGTGTACATCATCAACTCGCCGATGCGCTCCTGCGTGTGCGGCAAATGCGCGTTGCCGAGTGTTTCCGTGAGCAGCAGCGCGGCACCCAGCACCAGTTCGCATTTCGCCAGGTTCTTCGCCGCGCCTTGGTGCGCCGTGTGCGACGAGGTTGATGTGATATTCGCCGACTCGTTCAACCGTTCGACATCGCCATAGATGAAGATGCGGTCCCACGGGACAACCACATCGTCGAAGAACACGACGCAGTCCATTTCCTCAAAGCGCGAACCCAGCGGATGATCGAAATGCGACTGTCCGTAATCGAAACTATCGCGGCAGAGGAATTTCAGGCCGGGCGTGCCGCAGGGGATGGCGAAATTCAACGCGAACGGGCTGTGCGCTTCGCTATGCCGGCCGAGCCGCGGTGAATAGACCGCGATCTCATCGGCGAACGGGCCGAGGGTGGCCAGCACGCGGGCACCCCTGACGACAACGCCGGCCGAGGTTTCCTTCACCGCCTGCAACGCGGTGCCTTCCTCCAGGTTGAACATGCCGGAGACCAAACGGCTGCGCTGCAGGTTGAGCAGGGAATGCGTCAGTACCAGATCGTTCTCGGCGATATGGTCGTAATACCGCCGTATATTCTCGCCGTACTCCGGCTTGCCCTGGGCAAAGTAATCGGCGGCGCCGGCCCAGGCGGCGAAGTGGACATTCATGAAGTCGGGCGAGCGGCCCATCATGCCGCACGTGGAACGAGCCCAGGTGAGCATCATGACGCGGCGGTTTTCCAGATCCTCTTTCGTGCGCGGAATGATGAACGACAGCCCCAGAGGACCGCCGGTCTTCGGCGAGGTGAAGGTCATTCGCGCGCGATACTTCGGGTCGCTTTGCTGATCGTACAGCGACGCGATCGCCTGCGCGCCGCGGGCGAGGCCGGGCTGCTTCGTCACGTCCTTCACGCGCTCGCCGCGGAACCAGACTTCCCGGGGCTGTTCGCGCAGGCCGGCGAGATATTGCTTTCCGGTGCGGGCTGGCATCGTCGGTCTCCCTGAGTGCGCCAGGAGTGTTCACTCGCGGGCTCTCCCGGTCAACCGGGCCGCGCTTAACGCGGCGTCGAAATCGTATTGCGCCCAAAATGGGCACATGATAAACGCCGGGTATGCGGATCATCGCCCGCCGCACGTTGAAGCGGTTCGTGGACACGCGAATGGGGCATAGCGATCAGCCCGCGCTCAAGGCGGCGCCTGACGCCTGGTTCAACGAAGTTGGCAAGGCGGTGTGGAACAGTTCGGCCGACGTGAAGCAGAGCTATGCGACGGCCAGTATTGTCTCGTCGGACCGGGTCGTCTTCAATATCAAGGGCAACAGCTACCGGCTGGTGGTTGCCATCGACTTTGAGAAGGCGATCGTCTTTATCAAATGGATTGGTACCCACGCGGCCTATGATCGGATCGATGTCAGGACAGTGCTGTATGGCGATTGAAATCAAACCGATTCGCACCGAAGCGGACCATGAGGCGGCGCTCGCCGAAGTCGAGCGCCTGTGGGGCGCACGGTCAGGTACACCAGAGGGCGACCGTCTCGACGTGCTCGCGACCCTGATCGAGTCATTTGAGCAGCGGCATTTTCCGTTCGACACGCCTGACCCAATCGAGGCCATCTGCTTCCGAATGGAGCAACAAGGCCTCACGCGGAAGGACCTGGAAGCGATGATCGGTACGCGCACGCGAATCGCGGAAGTGCTCTCCCGCAAGCGGGGGCTGTCCATTGCGATGATCCGGCGACTGCACGAAAGGCTCGGCATTCCGGCCGAGGTGCTGATCCAGCCATCACGGAGGGCATGACCCTACTTCGGGCGGCCTTCAATCACGGCATCGCCGCTGGTTAAATACACCCGCGTGTCGTCGCGATTGCGGCGGAGAAGTCGTCAGCCACGACGGTAAAGGAGCGGAACGGCCGGTCCACGACTGACCGAAATGCCGCCAGCGTCCGGTCACCCGATCAACCCGGCAAGCACCGCTCGCAATTCCGGAATCCCCAGCCCTGCTTCCGCGCTGGTCGTAGCGATCTCCGGAAACGCCGCCGGGTGAGCGCGCACCAGCGTCCGTGCCTCATCCTGTTTCCGCGCCAGTCCCGCCGGCTTCAACCCGTCCGCCTTGGTCAGCACCACCTGATACGTCACCGCCGCGCGATCGAGCAGCGCCATCACGTCATGGTCGGCCTTTTTCATTTCAATCCGCGAATCCAGCAGCAGCATCACCCGCAGCAGCGTCGGCCGGCCGCGCAGATAATCGAACATCATGCCTTGCCAGTCGGCCTTGATGTCCTTCGACGCGCGCGCGTAGCCGTAGCCCGGCATGTCGACCATTGTCAGCCGCCCACCCAGATCGAAGAAGTTCAACTGCCGGGTTCGCCCAGGCTCCGACGACGTACGAGCCAGCGCGCGCCGCCCGGTCAGCGCGTTCAGCAACGACGACTTGCCGACATTCGACCGCCCGGCGAAGGCGATCTCCACTCCGGCCAGCGGCGGCAACTGCTCCAGCTTCTGCGCGCCGTGGAAAAACCGGCACTCGGCGGCGAACAGCAGGCGTCCGGCTTCCAGCGCCTCCGGCGTCAGGTCCGCGCGAGGCTCGGTTTCGACAGTCTGGTGCGCCGCATCATCAGCCATTGTTGCCCGATCGACAGGGTGTTGTTCCAGCTCCAGTAGATGATCAGCCCGGCCGGAAAGCGGGCCATCATGAAGGTGAACAGGATCGGCATGAACTGAAACATCTTCGCCTGCACCGGGTCGGGCGGCGGCGGGTTCAGTTTCTGTTGCAGGAACATGGTCAGGCCCATCACCAGCGGCCAGGCGCCCATTTGCAGATACGGGCTCAACACGGCCGGATCGAACGGGATCAGCCCGAACAGGTTGAACACGTTGGTCGGATCGACCTGCGACAGATCCTTGATCCAGCCGAAGAACGGCGCCTGCCGCATCTCGATGGTGACGAAGATGACCTTGTACAGCGAGAAGAACACAGGGATCTGGATCACGATCGGCAGGCAGCCGGACGCCGGATTGACCTTCTCCGCCTTGTACAGCGCCATCATTTCCGGCTGCAGCTTGGACGGATCGTCCTTGTAGCGCTCCTTCAGTTCCGCCATCTTCGGCGCCAGCAGCTTCATCTTGCTCATCGAGCGATACGAGTAGTCGGCCAGCGGAAAGAACAGCCCCTTGACGATCACGGTGAACACCATGATCGCGACGCCGAAATTGCCGACCAGTCCATTGATGAAGTCCAGCGCGAAGAACATCGGCTTGGTCAGGAAGTAGAAATAGCCGAAGTCCACCGCCTTATCGAAATACGGCAAATTGAGCTGGCTCTCATAGCGGTCGAGCAGGCGCACCACTTTCGCCCCCACGAACAAGTGCGAATCCAGCGACGCCTCGCCTCCCTGGGCGGCGGTCAGCGGCTCCTGCGTCACGTAATCGACCTGGTAGCGATCCGGATTGACCGCGCCCTTGTCCTCGATATGGCGAAAGTACACCCGCATCGGCGCGGCCTGATCGGGGATCATCGCGGCCAGCCAGTACTTGTCGGTAATTCCGGCCCAACCCGACGTCGCGATCGCTTCAATCGCGACGCCGGCCTTTTTCTCACCTTCAGATTTTGCCTTGTCGTACGTCGTTTCCTTCAGGCTGCCGTCGAAGAATCCGAGCATCCCTTCGTGCAGGATGTAATAGCCGGCTGTCTCGGGCTTGTAGTCGCGGCGCACGCGTGACCATGGCAGCAGCGCCACCGGCTGGCCGGTGGCGTTTTTGACGCTCTGGCGAACCATGAACATGTAATCGTCATCGACCGAGAACTCGATCAGGAAGGTCAGGCCCTGGCCATTGTCCCAGCTCAGCGTGACCTTGCTTCCGCTGGTCAGCGGACCGCCGGTCGCGGTCCAGACGGTGGCGTCACCCGGCAGCGCGATGGTCGCGCCGGCCGGCGCGGTCCAGCCGTACTGCACATAGTACGGATGATCCCCCGAGCGTGGCTCCAACAGGTGCACATTCGGCGAATTCGGTTCAACGGTGTCGCGGTACTCGGTCAACACGACATCGTCGAGGCGTGCGCCCAGAAGGCTGATCGAGCCTGAAAGTTTCCTGGCGTTGATCGCCACGCGCGGCACGTTGGCGGGCACGCGGTTGGCTTCCGCCATGGGCGGGGCTCCGGCGGGCGTGACGCCGGTTTGCGGTCCCTGGGACAGATTGGAGGACATGCTGGCCGGCGCGCCGGCCGTGGTCTGGACCGGCGGCTTCGGCAGATGCGGTGCCACGAGGTACTGAAAGCCCAGCATGATCGCGAGGGAAATCGCGATCGCCAGAACCAGCCGCTTTTGATCCATCAAAGCCCCGTTGGGCGGTCTGGCTCCGGAACCGGATCCCAGCCGCCTTCATGCCAAGGATTGCAGCGCAAGACTCGCCGCGCCGCGAGCGCGCCACCGCGCACTGCCCCATGTCGACGTAATGCGTCAACCGCGTAATCGCTACAACTCGGCCAAAAACGGCAATGCGCGCCGATCAGGGGCCGGATTGTCCATTGGTACGCGCGGACCGTGCCGATCGCCGCCAGAGCCGCCATGCCGGGTTTGGCGGTCACCTGGCTTCGATCTCCCAAGCCACGCCGGCTTTGCCCAGGGCACGGCGCACGTCGTCGCGCAGTTCGTGGAAATCTCGCCCGCGGGTGGCCTCGCGGCCGATCATGACAAGATCGACACCGGTGATCCGCTGCGTGACGAGTTCCAGGCGCGCGGCTTCCTTGAGACGGCGCCGGGTCCGGTTGCGAACCACCGCGTTGCCGATCTTTTTGGTGACGGTGAAGCCGATGCGGGCGGGCGCCTGATCGTCCCGGCGCAATGCCTGGAGAACCAGCCCGTGTGTGGCGACTTTCCGGCCCTTCGCGGCGACGCGCAGGAATTCCGCGCGGCGTTTCAGACGGGAGGGGGAAGGGAGGGACGGGGACACGCGTTGGGTGCGGCCGAGAGCCAAGGTGGCGGCCGCTGGTCCTCAGGCGGACAGCCGTTTGCGGCCCTTGGCGCGGCGATTCGCCAGCACCCGGCGACCGCCGACGGTGGCCATGCGGGAACGGAACCCGTGGCGGCGCTTGCGGACAAGCTTCGACGGTTGATAGGTGCGCTTCACGACTGCTCTCCAGGCTTACTGAACCCGCGCGAACGCGGCCGAGGCGCCCTCGGTAAAACCGGTGCGACGCCAGTCACGAGGGGCGGCTTATACGGACGAGGTCAGGACCCGTCAACGGATGATGCCGCTGGGTGCGTGGGGTGAGGGTCATCGCGGGATCTTCCTGGGCCTGATCCCATGGCCGGGAGACCAGTGAACCCGATAGCAGTGCCGTTCCATCGACCTGAGTACGTTGACGCAACCTCTCAGGGTACCGCGCCAATCGGGAGGAACCGCATGAGCGTCAGGTTGAGGTTCGGCAGTGGTGCCCCCACTTGTCCACCAACGTTCTCGGGCCTGACCCGACAGTCGGCATGGCGACGGACTGGACGCTTACCCGGATGGCTATCGCTGGCCGGCTTGTGGCCAGCGGGGCGCCGATGTGCTGTCTACGCGAATTTCGTGCCGGCAGCAGGCCGTCTGCGCCGCATCCGGGCCGCCACGAGGCCGCTCAGGCCAAGCACGAAGATGGTCATCGACGCCGGCTCCGGTGTCGTCGTTAGGTGCAGCACGAACTGGGTTATCTTAAGCCCATTGTTGGTATCGCGACCGTTATTCAGGCTCAGCGTTTCAGTCAGCGTGAACGAATTGCTGTTCAGCGTGTTGCTGTTGACTGGCGCGGTCTGCGGGTTCGTGGTCGCAATCGCCAGGGTGTCGAGCAGCGGGTTGGGCGAGGCTGCGACACTAAACGACGAACTGCCGGTGGCCTTCGGGGGCTGGGCAGCGCAACCGGATGAGCAACTGCCCGCGACGATGTTATTTTCGCCGACCAATGTCTCCGTCGCGCCAATCACCACTTTCGACGAGCCGTTATCCTGCACCGTGATGGTATACGTCATCACGAGGTCATTCGTTTGGTTTCTGCCAGTTGTATTGGACAGCGCCGCGCTTGAGGTGCCCGCGGCATTCTGCAATTGAAAGCTGATGCCGCCCCGGTTGCCGCTGGTGGCCACCAGTTCGTCATGCGCACAGTCACCCACGGCGGAACTGCCGCTGGTGATCGAGCAACCGGTAACGGTCAATTTCAGCCCGTCGATCGAGAAGAAGCTTCCGGTCGTCATCGATATTGGCGAGGGCAACTGCGCCCACGCGCCCGAAGCCCCGGTCATCAGCAGAAAGGCCAGCGCGGCCAGGCGGCGCAAATGGGTCATTCCAAAATCCGTTCCAGGCGTGGACAGCCGAAAATAGGTCAGCGAGCCCTCCTATGCCATAGGGCAAGACGTAAAGCAAGGATTCGAATAGCTCACCGAGCGAGAAATCAACCGATGGCCCGCGTCGCAAAATTTACCAACGCGTTTCATTTCGACAACCGATCGCCACCGCGGTGTCACGGCGGGATCAGTGACCGCCCACACGGTCAGGATTGAGCTCGTCTCCCGTGATCCCAACCTCTTTCCCGGTCATATTGTAGCGCCGTACCTGAAGCCCTTGTAATGCCGTCTCGGCGAGCGCGCCAACCCCTTCCTTCAACACGGTCTGGCGCAACTGTTCCCGCACCAACAAGAAATTTGGCGGCGGCCCCTGCCGGCGCTCCTCGACCTTGATAACGAACCAGCCAGCCGACGTACGGACCGGATTGGGTGTGACCTGTCCGGCGGTCAGCGTGAACGCCACCGCGGCTATCTGCGGATTCATATCGTCGCGCGCGCGGAAGCCAAGTTCGCCACCGGCGGCGGCGGTGGTGTCCGTACTGGCGCGGCGAGCAACCGTCGCGAAATCCGCGCCGCTCTGGATTTCGGCGATCAGATCCGCCGCATCCTTCTCGGCCCCGACCAGGATCACCCTGACCCGCACTTCCTCAGGACCCGGACGACCAGCAAAATCCCGGTTGTAGCGGTCCAGCAAACTCGTTTCGGTGATCGCCTTGGAGGCTTCAATCCGCAAATACTCCTCGCTCAACGCGCGATCGGACGCGGCCTTTACCCGGCGGCGGACCGTTGGATCCTCATCGAGACCGCGTTGCTGCGCGCGAACCACGAGCGCCTCCTGTTTGATCAACTGTTCCAGAATTCCGGGATACAGGCTGTCGAACGGCAGTTGCTCGACGGCCGGCGGCAGCGACCGGATCACGTCGCCGACATCGCCCAAAGTGATCGGTCTTCCCTCGACTTCGGCGACCACCGTGCTCGCGGCTTTTTCGAGGCTCGCCACCGAGTCGTAGACCCGGGTCGTCGTATCGAACACCGGCCTGGACAAATCGCCCGGCGCGACCGGGGACGGCGCATTTTTGGGCGCGGTCTGACCCTGGGCGGGACGCACCGCGAACAAGCCCAGACCGAGGAGCAGCATCAGACCAGGCCAGGAATTGAACGCCGAGCGAGACACAGGCCAACGGGACACAGACATGACGACAGCACCCAAATTCAACAGCATCTATGAGCGAAACCCACCGTCGCCCGCAAGCGCCGCGAGCCGGTTCGCGGCCGTTCCGCGAGGAGCACCCGGACCGTAGACCTCGTCGTCATACCGCGAGGTTACCGGTCGGCGTATCGATCTTCCGATCATGGCCGCCTTCCTTGGCGCGGAGGCCCGAAATTCGGGGTTCGCGGCGAACCGCCGTCCCATCATTTCACCGGGATCGCGAAACGCGAACAGGACCGAACCGATGACTTCGCCCTTTGGTCCTGAAACACATCTCCACGATCTCCGAGAACCTCGAGCCACGGCGCCACCCGGTCGTCCCACCATCGGCATTCCGGGTTCATGAGCGCCCGGACCGTCCGGGAGGCGCCGCGCATTGATCCACCCACCGGCAGTTGTTAACCCATTGCCCGCGCGACACGTGATAGGCTGTGCGCAAATGCAGCAAGCTGGAGCCGCCATGACAGCAATCGTAGACATGACCGCCCGGCAAATCCTCGACAGCCGCGGCAATCCCACCGTCGAGTGCGACGTGACCCTGGAAAGCGGCGGGTTTGGCCGTGCCGCCGTGCCGTCCGGCGCATCGACCGGCGCGCATGAGGCCGTCGAACTGCGCGATGGCGATAAATCCCGCTACGGCGGCAAGGGCGTTCTGACCGCGATCCGCAACATCGAGACCGAGATCCTGGAAGCCGTCGGCGGACTGGACGCCACCGACCAGGTCAAAATCGACAATATCATGATCGATCTCGACGGCACGCCGAACAAGGCGCGACTGGGGGCGAACGCGATCCTGGCGGTCTCGCTCGCGGTGGCGAAGGCGGCGGCCGATCACCTGGGTTTGCCTCTGTACAGGTACGTCGGCGGCGTCTACGCCCGCACCCTGCCGGTGCCGATGATGAACATCCTGAACGGCGGCAAGCACGCCGACAACCCGATCGACATCCAGGAGTTCATGATCCAGCCGGTCGCCGCCGGCACCCTGGCCGACGCGGTCCGCATGGGCTCGGAGGTGTTCGCGACCCTGCGGCAAGGACTGCACGACGCCGGCCACAATACCAACGTGGGCGACGAGGGCGGCTTCGCGCCAAATCTGAAGTCGGCCGACGAAGCCCTGAGCTTTATCGCCAAAGCCGTTGAAAAAGCGGGATATCGCATGGGCGAGGACATCACGTTCGCGCTCGACCCCGCCGCTTCCGAATTCTTCAAGGACGGTAAATATCACCTTGAAGGTGAAGGAAAAGTGCTCGATGGCGAAGGAATCGTGCGCTACTACGAAGCGCTGTGCGCCCGGTTCCCGATCGCGTCCATCGAGGATGGCTGCGCCGAGGACGACTGGGACACCTGGAAGTTCATGAACAACGCGTTAGGCAACAAAATTCAGATCGTGGGCGATGACCTGTTCGTGACCAATCCCGAACGTCTGCGGCTGGGGATCGAGCGTGGTTCGGCGAACGCGGTGCTGGTCAAGGTCAATCAGATCGGCACCCTGAGTGAAACGCTGGAAACGGTTGAAATCGCGCAAAAAGCGGGTTGGCGCGCGGTCATGAGCCACCGCTCGGGGGAAACCGAGGACGCGACCATCGCCGATCTCGCGGTGGCGACGAACTGCGGTCAAATCAAGACCGGCAGCCTCGCGCGGAGCGACCGGACGGCGAAATACAATCAACTCATTCGGATCGAGGCGGAACTTGGCACGGCGGCACGCTACGCCGGACGGACCATCTTGCGCCGGTAAGCCACCGCTCAACATTAAGTGCGTCATCCCCCGGCAAACGCGTCATCCCCCGGCAAACGCGTCATCCCCCGGCTTGTCCGGGGGACCCTCATGGCATCGGGCCGGGAGAGGTGGCCCGGATGAACCGGGCCATGACGTTAGAGGCAAAGCCCATCCGCCGGCCACGGCAACGCATCCACAACGCCCAGCACCTCCGGCTGACCGCATGCCAGCCGGATCGTACTGCGGCGCTCAACCGCTTCAGCTATCAGGCGACCCTGACGCCGGCGCGGTTACGGGTAATAGGGGTAGTAAGGATACGGATACGGATAGGGGTAATACGCCGGACCGCCAACCACGACACGCGGACCCCACCAGAACGGGCCGCCACGCCAACCCCAGCCTGGGCCTCGTACGAAACCTGGCCTGAAGCCCGGGTGGAAACCACCGTGGAAACCGCCGGCGTGGAATCCACCCCCGTGCCAGCCGCCACCACCGCCGCCCCACCCTCGAGCGGAAGCCGGAGCCGACGCGCTGAGCAGGAAACCGACCCCAACCACCGCCGCCAGAACAAAGGACCGATGTTTCATTGCGACCTCCCGCCAGTTGACTGATCACCGGCGCATGAGCGATTCTCGTTAACAACCATGGCGAACAACCATGGCAAACCCTGGGCGGCGATGTTTCAATTTGTTGCACAACCGTCGGGGCTCACGCTATAATACATGGGAATTCTCCATTCGGGAGACAATGGTGGGCGAATCGTTAAAAATATTTTGGCGCGAGATTCGACGGCAACTGAAATCCGCCGCCATGCCGGCTTTCCTGCTCGGACTGACCGCCCTTTTCGCGTGGCAGGCGACCCAGGGCGCTCACGGCCTGATCATGCGGGAGCACCGGAAGACCGAACTCGCCCAGGCGGAAGCCAATTTGGTTGCCGCCAGGGCCGAGCGGGACAAATGGGAACACAAAGTCGCCGGCCTGACACCCTCGCATCTGGACAAGGACGCCTTGGACCAGCGGGCGCGGGAGCTGCTGAACCTCGCGGACCCCAAGGAAATCGTGGTGCAGTACGGCCCCAGAGACAAACTGTTCTGACCGCGGCGCATGCGGTCGCACCGTGCCGCATTGCCGAGCCG
>Ga0193726_1003130_pt1 | contig 10717 bp, 12 predicted proteins | sample H2c1metaG_FD_144928 | JGI IMG/M metagenome (GOLD analysis project Ga0193726, IMG submission 144928) | Soil microbial communities from a riparian zone of the East river system, Colorado, United States - H2c1 | ecosystem: Environmental > Terrestrial > Soil > Riparian zone | place: USA: East River... | reverse complement strand
GAGAGGGTGTTCATGTCGCGTCTCCTGGCGTAGTTGGTTGTCATCGATACTTACTGCCATAACACAGCAAGGCCCGTGCCAGTTGCAGGAAACCGCCAAGTAGCTATTTAGGCGGCCATTTTGCCCCGGCGGCGTGGCGCGGCCGACCGCGGACAGTGTCCGCGGACAATTCGGACAGGCGACCCGTCCAACCACACATTCTATAGAAGCCCCCGTTCCGCCAGCGACACGCACGCGCCGTCGCCCACGATGATGTGATCGAGCAGCCGGATGTCCACCAGCGCCAGTGCCTCTTTGACTCGCTGCGTGATGAATTCGTCCGCCTGCGAGGGGTCCGCCACGCCGCTCGGATGATTGTGCGCGATGATGACGGCCGCGGAGTTGCGTTGCAGTGCCAGCTTGACGATCTCCCGTGGGTGCACGCTGGCGCCGTCGATGGTGCCGCGGAACAATTCCTCGAATTGAATCAGGCGGTGACGCTTATCCAAGTAGAGGCAGCAGAACACCTCGTGTTCCAAATCGCGCAGCCGCGCCGAGAGAAAGTCGCGCGTGGCGCGAGGGCTCGACAGGGAGGGGCCGATGCGCAAAGTCTCCGACAGTTGCCGGCGCGCGATCTCGACCGACGCCTGTAACTCCGCATATCGGGCGAGTCCCAACCCAGGCTCGGCGCAAAATCGCTGCCGGTCGGAGGCGATCAGCTTGCGCAGCGAATCAAAACTCTTGAGCACATCGCGTGCCAAGTCGAGGGCGGAGTGACCCGGCGTTCCGGTGCGCAGTAATATCGCCAGTAGCTCCGCGTCCGACAAGGCTGAGGCACCTTTATCGAGGAGTTTTTCTCGCGGCCGTTCATCGCTCGGCCAGTCACGAATTGCCATACGGGAAGCATGAACGACCATCGGCGCCGGTCACTAGCTCCATTTCCACGGCGAGCGCAGAGATTAGCGCGTCACACTCTCTGGGGCTTTTCCCGAATCAGCTGTGTCCCGAACTGCCGAATCCGCCGCTGCCCCGAGCCGTGACCGAAAAGTCCTCGACCACGTCGAAGGCGACTTGCACCACGGGCACGATCACCATCTGTGCGATGCGATCGCCCGGATTGATGGTGAAAGGCGCCGCGCCGCGATTCCAGGTCGAGACCATGAGCGGTCCCTGGTAGTCGGAGTCGATCAAGCCGACCAGATTGCCCAGCACGATGCCATTTTTATGACCCAAGCCTGATCGCGGCAGCAGCATGGCGGCAAGAGCAGGGTCCCCTATATATATAGACACGCCGGTCGGGATCAGTTCCGCGCTGCCGGGCTGCAATATCAGCGGCGCGTCGATGCAGGCGCGCAGATCCATGCCCGCGGAGCCTGGCGTCGCATGTTGCGGCAGCGGAAACTCGCGCCCGATGCGCGGATCTAAAATCCGCAGCTTGATCGTGCGTTGCATTTAGACGCGGCGGGGGCGCCGGCCCCGTACCCGGTCGCGAGGCAGCGCGGCGAGTGCCGCGGCACCGGTGCGGCGCTTGCGCGCGCCGCGCCGCGGAGTGCCGTCCGGAGGCGGCAAGCGCTTGGCGATCAGCGCGATGAGCTCGCGCGCCACATCGATTTTCGGTCCGCGCGCCACTTCCAATTTGCCGCCAGGCCAGATCACGGTGAGTGCATTGTCCTCGCAGTCGAATGCGATGCCATCGCCCACTTGATTCGCCGCAATCATGTCGAGCCGTTTGCGCTTGAGCTTGATTCGCGCGTTGTCCTCGACATCATTGGTCTCGGCGGCGAAGCCGACGACGAAGGGCCGCTTGGCCATGTCGGCGACCGATTTGATGATGTCCGGCGCCGGTTCGAGATCCAGCCGCACCGCACCGCCCTGTTTCTTGATCTTCTGCTTCGCCACCGTCACCGGTTGAAAATCCGCCACGGCGGCGGCGGCAATGAATATGTCGGCGTCGCCCACCTGACGGTGAACCGCGGCATACATTTCGCGCGCGCTTTCCACATTGATCCGCGTGACCCCCACCGGGGTCTGCAATTGCACCGGTCCGGTGACGATGGTGACGTGCGCGCCCGCTTCGCGCGCCGCTTCTGCCACCGCGAATCCCATTTTCCCCGAGCTGCGATTGGTGAGATAGCGCACGGGATCCAGCCGCTCGCGCGTCGGACCGGCCGTGATCAGCACATTCATGCCGGCCAAAATTCCCGCATTCGCAGGCGCGGCGAGCACGCTTTCCGCAAGTTGCGTGGGTTCCCACATGCGGCCGGCGCCGACCTCGCCGCAAGCCTGGTTGCCGGACGCCGGCCCGAGGATGCGCACGCCGCGCGATGCCAGCGTCGCCACATTGGCCTGAGTCGCCTTGTTAGCCCACATGACGCGGTTCATCGCCGGCGCCAACATGATCGGCGCTTCGGTCGCGAGGCACAGCGTGCACAGCAAATCGTCGGCGCGTCCCGCTGCAAGCCGCGCGATAAAGTCGGCGCTCGCAGGCGCGATCAGCACAATCTGGGCCCAGCGCGCCAGCTCGATATGACCCATTGCCGCCTCAGCGGCGCTGTCCCACAAATCGCTGCGCGTGGGGCGCCCGGAGACCGCCTGGAAAGTCATGGGAGAGACGAAGCGCTGCGCGGCAGAGGTCATGACGACTTGAACGTCGGCACCGCGCTCGATCAGCCGCCGCACCAGGTCCGGACTCTTATAAGCGGCGATGCCGCCGGTGACGCCCAGTAGAACTCGGCTTTTTGGGGTCATTGAATGTGCTTCAGCTCTTTGAAGCGGTCAATATCGCTCTCGAATTGAATGCTCATGGTCGACTCTTCGCTGCGCTTCTGTTTTAGATTGGTTTCCTGCGTGCGCACGTCGGTAGTCAGACGCACCAGATCCTCGGCCATTTGATCCGGCATCGCCGGCGCTTTCGGGTCGCTGCTGTAAGGTTTGAAGCGCTGGCTGTCGGCGCGCATTTTCTTCATGCGGCCGTTCAAGGTGTCGAGAAACTGAGTGGTCACTTTGATCTGGTCCGCGAGCAAGGTCAGACGCTGGTCGCGCAGCCGTTCGATTTCCTGCACCGAGGCGTAGGTGTTCAACAAATTCTTGTCGCGCAATTGACGCTGCTCGGCGTCGACTCTCTTTTGGTCCTCAGCGGCCGCCTGTGCGGCGGTCTTTTCGGCATCGAGGCGCTTTATTTCGTAGCCCTGACTGTTCAAAATATGCTGTTCCTGGGAGGCGTATTCCGGGGGAACATGGTCGCCGTAATGGGTAACCCCATCCTTGTCCACCCACTTATAGAGAACGCGGCCATTGTTGGCCGGCTGTGTAGGAGCGCCCATCGCCGACCCTAAGGCCAGCAGTAGCACGCAGAGGATCCAAGCGGCATTCTTCAAGCTACTATCCTCAAGCAACCATCCTCACGATGAAGCGGCCGCCATTGTGAGCGAGCCTTAGGGGGTTTTCTAGGGGCAATTCCTCAGTCTGCGAGCCCATACCGCTCGCGGTACAGCCGCATGCTCGACAGGTCGGCCGCCTGGCCCACCTTGGACACATGCTGCATGAGATCGGCCAGATTGATCACCGCGACGACCGGAATCTGGTATTGACTGCGGACCTCCTGCACTGCCGAAAAATCGCTGCCGGGAGCCCGCTCCTGGCGGTCCAGCGCCAACAGGACCCCCGAGGGTGCCGCGCCGGCGGCCTTGATGATGTCGATGGACTCGCGGATGGCCGTGCCTGCGGTAATCACGTCATCGACGATGAGAACCCGGCCCTTCAAGGGGCTGCCGACGATCCGGCCTCCCTCGCCATGATCCTTGGCCTCCTTGCGGTTGAAGGCAAAGGGCGCATTGCGCTGGTGCCTTTCTGCGAGCGCCGCCGCGGTGATGGCCACGAGCGGGATGCCTTTGTAGGCGGGACCAAACAGCATGTCGAACTCCAAATCGGAGGCGGCGAGCGCGGCTGCATACGCCCGGCCCACGGCGGCGATGGCGGCGCCGGTGTTGAACAATCCCGCATTGAAGAAGTAGGGGCTTTCGCGTCCCGATTTCAGCGTGAAGCTGCCGAATCGCAGCACGCCGAGCTCCATGCACAAGTCGATGAATTCACTTTGATACGCCGCGCTCATGGGGACTGATATTATCGTGCGCGATGCGCATCGTCACGAATACCGCCTTCCTTTGACCCAATCACCCAAGCCCTCGCTCTGGCAGGCGTTGGGCGATAAACGCATTTTGGCCGTGCTGTTGATGAGCTTCGCCTCCGGGCTTCCCTTCAATTTGTCGGCTTCCGGGTTCGCCTTCCAAGCGTGGCTGGCTTCCGAAAACGTCGACCTGAAGTCCATCGGCTTCTATTCGCTGGTAGGCCTGCCGTACATTTTTAAATTCTTGTGGGCACCCTTGCTCGATCGCTATCTGCCGCCGTTGCTTGGGCGTCGCCGCGGTTGGATCGTGGTCTTTCAGGCGTGTTTGGCCGCCGCCATCGGCGTGATGGGATTCAGTTCACCGACCGAAGCGCCGTATTTTTTGGCGGCCATCGCTTTGCTCGTGGTGTTTCTCTCTGCGTCGCAGGACATCGTCATCGACGCGTACCGGGTCGATACCATTCCGCCGAGCGAACGCGGTGTCGCGGCCGCCGCGACGGCTTTCGGCTATCGCACCGCGTCCGTCCTCGCGAGCACGGTGCTCGTACTCATTGCCGCGCACACCAGTTGGCACACGGCGTTTCTCGTCGTCGCCGTGCTCATGGCGGCTACCATGCTCACGACTTTCTGGGCGCCTGAGCCGCAGACGTCGGGCCAGCCGCCGAAAACCCTGGCCGATGCCGTTTGGCATCCGCTGCGCAATTTGGTCAGCCAAAAGGGCGCATGGGGATTTCTACTGCTGGTGCTGCTCTACAAGGCCGGCGACGCGTTTGCCTTGAGCCTGTACAGCGCCTTCATGATCAAGGGCGTCGGATTCTCGCTCGACGAACTGAGCATCGCCGGCAAGGCGAACATGACCGTATCGACCATTGTCGGCGTGACCGTCGGCGGCTTGATCTATATGCGCTGGGGCATGTTCCGCTCATTGCTGGTGTTCGGCATCGGCCAGTCGGTCAGCAATTTGATGTATACCCTGCTGGCGTTATCGGGCAGGAAAGTGTGGTTGATGGCGCTCGCCACCACCTTGGATACCGGCATCGGCGGCATGGGGTTGGCGGCGTTCACGGCGTTCCTCATGTCGCTGTGCAATTCGAATTTCAGCGCCACTCAATATGCGCTGCTTTCCGCGATGGCCTCCATTCCTCGCGTGACCACCGGCGCGATTGCCGGCACGCTGGTTTCCCACATCGGCTGGCCGAAATTCTTCGTGGTGACATGCCTGACCGCGGTGCCAGGCCTTATCCTGCTGGTCATCCTGCGCCGGCCCCTGAACGAGCTCGCGGCGCGCGACGCCACAAAACAAAAAGCTTAACGGCTAGCGGCGCATCGAGCGGTCGTGCGGATTGGACCACGCCGTTCTCGCGTTGTCCTCGAACTCGCGGCCCAAGTCTTCGGCCTCGACATCGATTGCGCCCGACCAGTCCTCCGGTGCGTCGGCCGCTTCGATCAGATCATCCCACAGGTGTTCGTTCCAGGAATCGAAATCCATTTCCGCAACGGTGCCGTCGAAGTATTGAATCTCGATGGTCTCGTCCTGATGATCGATCGCGACAACCTCAAAGAGCTCATTGGTACCGCCCCGATACCATTCGCCTACGATCGGCCTGATTACGTTCATCGCCGTCTCCGTCTGCTATGCTCGACTCCATTCAACTCCCAATGAGCCATCGGCGCAATATGTAATTTTTGCGCGCAGCAACATTACATGATCGAACAGCTCATCAAGTTCTTTGTGGTCTTTTTCGTGGTCGTCGAGCCCATCTCCTTGATCCCTTTGTTCGCCGGATTGACCGCAGGCGCGAGCGCCCGTTACAAGAAAAAAATGGCCGGCAAGTCCGCCTCGATCGCGCTCGTCATCTGCGTGCTGTTCGCATTGGTCGGCGCGCGCTTCCTGGATGTCATGGGAATTTCATTGAGTTCCTTTCGTATCGCCGGCGGCACGCTGCTCTTCTTGATTGCACTCGACATGGTGTTCGCGCGCACCTCGGGCACGAAATCCACGAGCACCGAAAAAGAGGAAGCCAAGACCCGAGACGACATCTCGGTATTCCCGCTGGCCTTTCCCTTCATCGCCGGCCCGGGCGCGCTCGCCACCATCCTGCTGACATCCGGCGAATTGTGGGGCAAGCCGCTGGAATTCGCCGCCTTCTTGGGTGTGGTGTTTCTCGTCATGCTCGTCTGTTGGGTGCTGATGCTCGCGACGCCGCGCCTGATGAAGGTGTTCGGCGTTACGGGCGCCAATGTCATGAGCCGATTGTCCGGCGTCATTTTGGCCGCGCTCGCGGTGCAGTTCATCGTCGAAGGAATCCGCGGCGCTTTTCTAGCCTGAAATCAATTTGGCCTCTCATATGCCAGATCCCACACACCATGCCCCAAGCGCTCGCCGCGCCGTTCGAATCGCGTGGGCGGCCTGAAGTCCGGCCGCGGCACATAGGTGAAATCGGGGCTCAGGCTTCGCAGCGCCGGTTCCGCGTTGCATACCACGAGCATCTGTTCCGCGTAGGCCTGCCAGTCCGTCGCCAATCTCAAGATTCCGCCGGCGCGCAGTCTCGATGCCAGAAGGGCGACGAACGAAGGCTCGATCAGGCGCCGTTTGTGATGGCGCTTCTTGTGCCAGGGATCGGGAAAGAACACCAGAATTTGGTCGAATGCAGCGTCACGGACATGATCGCGCAGGACGTCCACTGCGTCGTGGCAAATGACGCGCACATTCGCCAGCGAGTTCTGTTGGGCGCGCAGCAGCAGCCTGCCCACCCCGGCTCGGTGCACTTCGATGCCGAGGTAGTCGATATGAGGATTGGCCTCCGCCAGGCTGCCAATCACTTCCCCGACCCCAAAACCAATCTCGAGGCAGCGTGGCGCCGTACGCCCGAATACTGTCTCGAGATCCAGCGTCGTGGCAGAGAGATCGATGCCAAAAATTGGCCATAGCTCGCCGAGCGCGCGCTCCTGCGCGGGCGTCGTGCGTCCGGCGCGGAGTACGAAGCTTCGGATGCGGCGTTGTGTCTGCATGGCCGCAAAGTGTGCCTGATATGATGGCGCGATGCGCAATAGCCTCTCGCCCGTGCTTGCATCTGCCGTTCTGGTGCTGGGCGGATGCGCCGGGTTGCCGCGGCACGTGCACCAGACTCCCTCGGCGGCCTTTCAGCATCCCGAGGCCACCACGCTCGGCAAAATCGTCGCCAACGACGAAGTCGGGAAGAATCTCTCCGGCATACGCCTGCTCTCCTCCGGCGCCGAGGCCTTCGCCAGCCTCATCACACTGGCGGATCATGCCGAGCGAACGCTCGACATTCAGTACTACATCATTCACCAGGACGACTCCACGCGGACACTGCTGCATCACGTTCGGCTTGCCGCGGATCGCGGTGTGCGCGTGCGCGTGCTCGTCGATGATTTGAATACGGCAGGCGAGGACCGGCGCTTCATGCACTTGAGCACGCATGCCAATGTCGAAGTCCGCGTCTTCAATCCATTCACCGCGGGCAGGTTTTCGATCTGGACGCGCTTCATCGCCTCGGCGACCGACATCCGGCGCATCAATCATCGCATGCACAACAAGCTGTTCGTCGCTGACGACGCGCTCGCCATCACGGGCGGCCGCAATATCGGCGATCAATATTTCACGCTCGATCCGCGCAGCAACTTCGTCGATCTGGACGTGGTCGCCGCCGGGCCCATCGTCTCTGCTCTGTCGGCATCGTTCGATGAGTTCTGGAACAGCAAGTACGCCATTCCCATTGCGACCGTGGCATCGGGGGATGACAGCGAGTCGAACCTGCCGCCGCCGGTCGAGGCGGAATCGAACGCGAGCTCGAACTGGTTGTCGCACGAATTGGACGAACGCAAGGTGGACCTGTTCTGGGTTCCGGCGACAGTGCTCGCCGATCAACCTGCGAAAATCGCCAGCGAGACTTCGCCCGATGAGGAAGTCACCATCGCGAATGACATCACGGACCTGATGCGCACTGCGAAACAAGAGCTCATCATCATTTCTCCGTACTTCGTTCCGGGCAAGCAGGGTGTCGCGCTGATCGGCGAGTTGGTGGGGCGCGGCGTGCGCGTGCGCATCCTCACCAATTCACTGGCATCGACTGATTCTCCCTTGGTGGACATCGGCTACGCGCGCTATCGCGTGCCGCTCCTGAAGCTCGGCGTCGAACTGCGGGAAATGCAGCCGAAATTAGGGCAGAAGCATGCGCGCTTCCATCCGTTCCGCAGTTCCAACGCCAGCTTGCACGCCAAGGCGCTGGTCATCGATCAAAGGACCGTGTTCATCGGGTCCTTGAACATGGACGAGCGCTCGGCAAAGATGAACAGTGAGTTGGGGCTGGTCATGCGCAGTCCCGAGATCGCGCGCGAAGTCACCGGCCTGTTGGATGACCTCAGCACCGACGGCAGCTACAAGCTGCAGCTGGATCAGCACGAGCGTGTCGAATGGGTGGCAGGCGATGCCGGCGCGCCGATGGTTTGGCACACGGATCCGGAGACCAGCAGAACCGAACGAGTCTGGCTGAAAATGCTCTCGCCTTTCGCCCCGGACGAGTTGCTGTGAGGCGAATTCGGCAACGCTAGGACGACAACCGCGGCGTCATGACGATATGCGCAAGGTGCTCAGATATTCCTTCACCTTGCTGCGATATCCCTCGCTGCTGGTGATGGTCGCGCCGCCTGCGAGCACCAGGATGAAATCGCCGCGCAGCGTGCGGTTCACTTCCCTGACATAGTTCAAATTCACCAGACATGAGCGGCTGATGCGCAGCATGGGCTGCGAGCGCAATGCGACTTCCGCCTGCTGCAAGGTGCTGCGCGCGTGAAAGTTGTCCTTGCCGACGCGGATCACCACATAGTTGCGGTCCGCCTCGATCATTTCCACTTGCGTCACGTCGAGCACATGCAGATGACCGCCGAATTCCGCCAGCAGGCGCGGCTTTTCTTCGGCGCTGGTGCGTGCGCCGCGCTCGAGTTGCGCCAGCAGCCCGGCGAGCAGTGTTTGACGCTCATCGGCACCGGAATTCAAATGCCTTGGGCGTACGCGCGCGAGCGTCTTGCGAAAGCGCTCCTGGTCGAAGGGCTTGAGCAGGTAGTCCACGGCGCATACCTCGAAGGCTTCCAACGCGTAGGTGTCATAGGCGGTGACGAACACCAGGGAAGGCAGCTCCGAGGGCTCCAAGGCGCGCGCCAGATCGATGCCGTTCAAAGGATCCATCTGTATATCCAAGAACAGCAATTGCGGCTTCTGCAAGCGGACCGCCGCCAGCGCCGCGGCGCCGTCGCCGAACTCGCCCACGACGCGCAAGTCCTTCTCCGCTTCGCAGAACTCGCGCAAGGTGCGGCGCCCCGCGGCTTCGTCGTCCACGATAATCACATCCATCATGTGCTTGGCCATGCCGTCATGTGCCGAGCAGCGTGGCTGTGTGCAGCTTGTTTGCGGCCGGCGCTTCCCGCGCGAGCGGCGGAGATTCGCGGATGGCGGGCATGGAGATTTCGCTGATCCATTCGCTGCCGTGGGCGCCTGCCATGAGCGCCGCGCGGCCCTCGAACTGCACCGCCATGCGCTCACGGACGTTTTTTAGCCCGATGCCGGGCGCGCCCACCGCACGGTCCGGCGACATCGAATTGGTGACGCGCATCAAGAGAGTTTCATTCAGCAAGCGCACCGTTACGCTGACCGTCACGTCGCCTTGATGCCCGGCCAGGCCGTGCACCACGGCATTCTCGATCAAGGGCTGCAGGATGAGGCTCGGCACCCAGACGCCGGGAACCTCGACGGAATTCGGCAGCTCGACCGTGAGTCGATCGGTGAAACGCCGCTGCTGCAACTCCAGATAGAGTTTTGCAAACTGTAGTTCATCGGCGAGCCGCGAAAAGTCGCGTTCACCCGCATTGAGCAGGCGCCGCAACAGATCCGCGAGCTGCACCACCATCGATTGCGCCGCCTTCGGATCCCATTCGATCTGGCCGCGGATCGTGTGCAGCAGGTTGAACAAGGTGTGCGGCGAGAGCTGCATGCGCAGCGCCGCCAAGCGGGCGGCGCTCCACTCGCGCTCGAGCGCCGCAAGCCGCAACTCGGAGTCGCGAAAGCGCGTGTACAAGGCCAATCCCGTCACCAGCGCCAGGCCGAAACCATATGAGGGTAGGAAACTCACGAAGCTGGCCAGCCACAGGGTGACCCAAAAGGGATCGCTCCATGCGCTCACCACATGCGATAGCGCCGTGCCATGCGCCTGGTCGCTGGCCATGATGACCTCCGACAGAATCATGACGGGGTAGGCCATGGCGGAGAACACCGCGCCCAGGATCATTTGCAGCGGCAGGGCGATCAAAATCGGACGCCACTGGACCTTGAGAGAGGCCCAAAAAGACACCAACAACATGGGCAGCAGCAAGAGGTGCTGCAGCAGCCGGGTATCCCAGGTGGCAAAGACGGTGACGTTGGTCACGCGCGCGATGCCGGCGCTCATGCTGTAGCCGTAAAGGACGTTCGACACGGTTACATATATCCAGAACAGGCAGACGATCCCCAAGAACTGCAGTTGGGTCAGCCCGCCGGCAAAGCGTTGGGACGGTGGCGCTGTGCTCATGCCGATCATCGTTCAAGCCTACCCCACG
>Ga0193726_1003129_pt1 | contig 10717 bp, 12 predicted proteins | sample H2c1metaG_FD_144928 | JGI IMG/M metagenome (GOLD analysis project Ga0193726, IMG submission 144928) | Soil microbial communities from a riparian zone of the East river system, Colorado, United States - H2c1 | ecosystem: Environmental > Terrestrial > Soil > Riparian zone | place: USA: East River... | reverse complement strand
AGGGGACGAAGAGCCCACCGACTGTTCAAAACAGGACTCGGTGGGCAGTATTTCAGCATGCTCGCCAAGCCTCGGGGTGTGCCGTATTGGACAGCCTGAATGAGCGGCGGAGCCTATGAATCGGACTTGCTCAATTTACGGGAGCAAGCCATGAGGCACAGAGGCTTGGCGAGTAACCGGCTTTGTCAAACGCCGACGTTCCTGCCCAAGATCGACGAGACCACGTCGCCCCGCGACCCGGCCAACGACGCGAAGCAGGCGGCGCATCGGCTGCATCGTAGCGCCATCAAGATGTACGCCGTGAGCCGCCCCGCCCGGCAGTATTCGGGCCGCTTCGGCGTGGTGGCCCTGCTCGCGCGCCTATGGCGCCCTTTCTAGACGAGGTGAGGGGTCTACGCGCTCGGCCGCTGCGCATAGTAATCGGCGAGACCGTTCAAAGCCGCCGACCCGTCACCCTTGAACGTCGGCCCGTGCATCAGCGCGATCGTCCCGGGTTTCAGCGCCGCCAGACGCCGCAATGTCGGCTCGGCAAGCGGCGTGTGCGGCATGAAGGGCACGGCCTTCTCGGTGGCGATCCCGGGCCCCACGATGTCGCTCTCCGTGGTCACGTCGGCCGGCCCGAATTGGGTGAAGAGATCGCTGCAGAACAGCGTGCCGCTGGTCTCCTCGAAAATCATCCCGGCATCCCAGTTGTGCGGCACGTGCGGCGTGTCGAGCCAGCGCACCGTCTTGCCGCCGAGATCGAGCACCTCGTCGTTCTTGAGCATGCGCGGCGGTCGGTCGCCCATGTCGGTCAGCCAGATGTTGCAGCCGACCTGGCCATGCGCCGGCGTCGCCTTGGGCGCCGCGGCCAGCCACTGGTTGAGTGCGCCTGATTCGTCCGCCTCGACATGGCTGCAGGTCGTCCAGCGCAGCCGGTCGACCGGCATCACGCGCTTCACCGCGTCGGAGACCAGCGGAAACAGCGCGCGCTGGCCGTAGTGGAACAACAACGGCTCGTCCGCGTCGATCAGGAACTGGTTGAACGTGAATCCCGTCGGCCCGACCTGGGGCACGAAGGTCGAAAGGCGATAGATCTTGTCGGCGATCTCGGCGACTTCGGTTTTCATGGCTTTAAAACCTCGAGGAGCTTTTTATTGAACGCCTCGGCGGCCTCGTAGGCAACCCAATGGCCGGCCTCGGGAATGAGGTTCATCCTGAATTCCGGCTGCAGCGCCTGGAAAAGATCAATGCGTTCCTGGATGTGCGGATAAGTGGTCGAATCGAACTCACCCCAGATGCCGCTGAGCGGCGTCTTCACCCGGGGCAGCACTTCGCTCAGCTTGAAGGCTTGGCCCATGTCGCGGCTGCGCGTCTTGGCGCGCGTGGTGTTCAGGATCTGCATGTAGATCGCCACGCCGTCGACCTTGGCGGGATCGTGCAGCATCAGGATTTCCAGGTTGCGCCGCGCCTCGGCGGCCAGGATCTCGGGCGGCATCTCGGGCAAGAGCTTGCGCAGCTTGGGGCCGGGCTTGCGCGTGGCTTTCAGGCCGCCGGCGCCGACCATGACGATGCGGCTGATGCGCTCCGCGAACAGCGTGGCGATATGGCCCGCCACCATGCCGCCGAAGGAGAAGCCGGTGATGGCGAAAGGCTCTGCGGGCGGCAGCAGGCCGTCCATCGCCGTCTTCACGCAGCGCGTCACCGACCAGACGTCGCGCACATCGTCGGGCGGATCGCTGTCGCCCAGCCCCGGCAGGTCGGCGGCGTAGACGGTGAAGTGTTGCGCCAGCGGCTGGACGTTGCGGATCCAGTGGATCCACGAGCCCGAGCCGCCATGGAAGAGCAGCAGGATCGGCTTGCCCGAGCCTTCGCCCCAGACGTGCCACATCATGCGCCCGCCATTGCCCATGGGGACCCGCACGGCGCGTGACGTGGCTTCGATTGCCGCAATGTGTTCGGCGGCGCTGCGGCCGTCCGGCATTTGGGGGACGGCCGAATAGTCGAGGTTCATTTGTTGATCGCACCCAGCAGACGTTCGACGAAACCAGGCGCTTGCTTGCGGTCGATCCAGCGCAGCACCGTCACAAGATCGTTGTCGGGATCGATCCACACGATGTGGCTGCCCCAACCCAGCGCGAAGTAGCTTTTGTCCGACGCCGCCGCGAACTGCCGCCGGTCGGTGTTGAGCCACCACATGAGCCCGTAGAACGGCGCCGCCGGGCAGGGTTTTACCAACTCGTCGGTCCAGCCCTTGGGCAGGATCTGCTTGCCCTCCCAGACGCCACCCTGCGAGACCAGCACGCCCATCAGCGCGAGGTCGCGCGCCGAGATCACGATGCCGCCGCCCCAGTGGCCGCCGCCCGGCACGGATATCATCTCCTTGCCGTCGATCGTGACGGTCGAGTTGCGATAGCCGTCCCACTTCCAGTCCGACGAGGCGCCGATCGGATCCATGATGCGGCGCTTCAGCACCGACGGCAGCGGCTCCTTGAAAAGCTGCAGCAGCGAATAGCTGAGGCGATTCACGCGCACGTCGTTGTATTCGTAGAAGCTGCCGGGTTTCTTCAGTTTGCGCCGCGTGCCCTTGGGCGCTTCGGCGACGGCAAGACCGACCACGCGATTGTGGTCGATGCGGTCTTCCTTGCTGAACATCGTGCCTTCCCATTCGCTGGTCTGGGTCAGCAGGTGGCGCCAGGTGATGTCCTTGTTCTGCGCGCTCTTGAAGCCATCGTCGTGAACGTAGTCGCCGACCTTGTCGTCGAGGCTTTTGATCAGGCCATCGCCCAGCGCGAGGCCCGCGAGCAAGGCGAGGTAGCTCTTGGCGACGCTGAAGGTCATGTCGGGGTGCGCCACCTCGCCCCATTCGGCCAAAAGCTTGCCGCCGCGGTAGACGACGCCGGCGTGGCCGCCGCGCGGCGTCACCGGACCCAGCACCTCGCTGTCGGGGGCTTTCTCGCCCGAATCGTAGGTCATCACGAACTGGCCATCCGGCATTTTCATGCTTCTGGGCCATTTGGACTCGGCTGCTTTGGCGAAGGCGATCGCCTCTTTCAATTCATTCATGCCCGCAATCAACATTGGAGCCCGCCCGGGAGCAAGCGTAGAAAACGCGTCATGCCACACTCATCATCCCTTGGGCCGAACTCGATCACGATCCGTCGTCCCGACGACTGGCACGTCCATCTGCGCGACGGACCGATGTTGCAGGCCTGCGCGGTGCACACCGCCCGCCAGTTCGCCCGCGCCATCATCATGCCCAACCTGGTGCCGCCGGTGACCAAGGTGGCGGAGGCGGCTTCGTACCGCGAACGAATCCGCAGAGCGGTTCCGGCCGAGCTCAAATTCGAGCCGCTGATGACCTGCTACCTGACCGACGGTGCGGACCCAGCCGAGCTTTTGCGCGGCAAACAGGAAGGCGTATGGGTCGCGGCCAAGCTCTACCCGGCCCACGCCACCACCAATTCCGCGCACGGCGTCACCTCGATGGACCGCATCGCCCGCGGGCTGGAGGCGATGGAGAAGGCGGGCATGCCGCTCCTCGTGCATGGCGAGGTGACCGACGCCGAGGTCGATATCTTCGACCGCGAGGCGGTGTTCCTGGACAAGGTGCTGGCGCCGCTGCTCAAGCGCCACCAGGGCCTGAAAATCGTGCTCGAGCACATCACGACCAAGGAGGGCGTGGCCTTCGTCGAGGCGAGCGGCCCCCGGATCGGCGGCACCATCACGCCGCATCATCTCTCCTACAATCGCAACGCGATCTTCAAGGGCGGTATCCGTCCGCACCTCTATTGCCTGCCGATCGCCAAGAGCGAGGAGCATCGCCTGGCGCTGCGTCGCGCGGCGACTTCGGGCAAGGCACAATTCTTCCTCGGCACCGACACCGCGCCGCATACCGCCGACACCAAGGAATGCGCCTGCGGCTGCGCCGGCATCTTCAACGCGCCGGTAGCGATGCAGGTCTATGCCCAGGTCTTCGCCGAGGAGGGCGCGCTCGACCGGCTGGAGGCTTTCGCCTCTCTGAACGGGCCGAGCTTCTACAGTCTTCCTGCCAACGAGGAGCGTATCACGCTGCGAGCGGCGCCTTTGCAGGCGCCCGACCGCATCGACGTTCCGGGAGGCGACAAGAGCGTCGTGGTCTTTCACCCCGACACGCCGGTCGGCTGGTCGTTCTGATCGCATTAGACGCACGTGGCGAGCGCAAGCGTCGGTCCCAGGGTGAGGACGATGGTGACCAGGGCGGCGATCAAGGTCCAGACGATCACGGTGTGCAGGAACGTGCCGGTCGAATCGAGGCTCGGGTCCGCGCTGGCGGCCCGGTGATCGCGCCACATCCAGCTGATCGCGATCAGATGCACCAGCAGTACGAGGGCAAGGGCCAGCCGCAGCGCGCCGGCCGGCCAGGCAAAGGCGCAACCGATGGCGTGGACGGCGTACAGAAAAACCAGCGCGCTGCACCAGACGCCGAAGCCTGCCAGCAGCCACCACAGGCGACCGGGCGGAACGGGATGCGCGCTCACGGGCGGGGCCCCAGCATCGCCACCAGGAGAGGCAGCGCCAGGACGAGACCGAGCGCAATGACGGCCGTCATCGCGGTGTAGTCGAGCCACAGCCGCGTCAGGCGCAGATCCATCGAGCGCAGCGGCGAGACCAGGCCGGCGCCGAGCCGCAGGAGGTTGCTGACGAGGAAAAGAAGGCCGATGCCCGCGTGCACGGCAACATAGAACAGCAGCGCGGCGGCGGTCGCACCGAGCGCATGCTCGCGCGGAGGCGGGGCGATGCCACCGATGAGGGACACGCAAGCTGCGATGGCGGCGAGAAGGGCCAGCATCGCAAGCGCGATCCAGCCGCGCGCCGATCCGCCGGCGGCGAGTGCCCGCATCGATCTGCGCGCCGCCGCCGCGGCGACAACAAGGGCCACGATGGCCGCAAGGGCGAGCTTGACGTCCGGCGCGGGCATGGCCGCCGCCGGCCAGTTCGGCGCGGCGATCCAGAGATAGAACGTCCCGAACACCAGGGACGCGAACAGGGTGCCGTCGGCGACCAGCGTGAAAATCAGCGCCCACCATGGCGGCGCGCCGGCCACCTCGGTGTGCGGTGGCACGCTCACGCCGTGGCCGACGGGCAGCGGACCATAATCGCGGGCGAGCCCGGCGCTCTGCCCGGCCAGCACGAACAGGCCCGCGGTCAACAGCGCCGCGGCGAGCGTCAGCGCGTAGAACTGGAACAGCATCGCCAGCACCGCCGCAGCGGTGGCGAGCGCCGTGCAGAGCGGCAGATAGGTCGGGCGCGGCAGCACGATCAGCTGCTCGGGCGCGCCGGAGGTCATATGCACGCCCAGCGTTTCCTGCCAGCCGTTGCGCGCGAAACCGAGATAACCTTCGCCGCGCGCCAGCGACAGGGCGCGCTCGCCTGCAGCGCTGTCGTCAGCCGCGGTTCCAACCTGCGGCAGCGAGGCGAAGGCATAGGGTGCCGGCGGGATCGGCATGGCCCATTCGAACGTCGTCGCCCGCCACGGATCGCGTCGCACCCGGCGGCCGTAGCGGAACTGCGCCAGGAGGTCGATCACCACCAGGCCGAAGCCGATCGTCATGATGAACCCGCCCACCGAGGACAGGAGGTTGAGCCAGTTCCAACCGACGTCCGCCGGATAGGTATAGATGCGCCGCGGCATGCCGAGCAGGCCGACCAGGTGCATCAGGAAGAAGGTCAGGTTGAAGCCGATGAAGACCAGCCAGAAGGCGGGCACCGACAAGCGGTGCACGGCCGTGCGTCCGGTCAGCAACGGCAGCCAGTAGTAGAACGCTGCCAGCATGGGGAAGGCGAGCGCGCCGGCCACGACGTAATGGAAGTGGGCGACGACGAAATAGCTGTCATGCGCCTGCCAGTTGAACGGCACGATGGCGAGCATGACGCCGGTCAGGCCGCCCAGCGCGAAGATGAAGAAGAAGCCGAAGATGTAGAGCATCGGCACATCCCAGCGCGGCCGGCCATGCGCCAGGGTGGCGAGCCAGGCGAAGATCTGCACGGAAGTCGGCACCGCGACGATCGCCGAGCCGGCGGAGAAGAAGGCGAGGGCGAGATGGGGGATGCCCACGGTGAACATGTGGTGCACCCAGATGCCGAAGCTCACGAAGGCGAGCGCAATGATCGCCACGACGATCGCCCGGTAGCCGACAAGGCGCCGGTTGGCGAAGACCGGGATGATCGTCGACAGCGCTCCGGCCATCGGCAGGAAGATGATGTAGACGTCGGGATGGCCGAACAGCCAGAACAGGTGCTGCCAGAGCAGCGGATCGCCGCCCCGCTTGGGATCGAAGAACGGCAGGCCGAAGGCGCGCTCGGTCTCGAGCAGGATCGAGCCCAGGATCAGCGGCGGAAAGGCCACCACCATCATCAGTGCGGTGACCAGCATGTACCAGCCGAAGATCGGCATCCGGTCGAGCGCCATGCCCGGCGCGCGCATTTTTAGGATCGAAACCACGATCTCGACAGCCAGTGTCAGCGCCGAAATCTCGACGAACGTCACCCCGAGCAGCCAGACGTCGGCGTTAATGCCCGGCGTGTAGACGTTCGAGCTGAGCGGCGTGTACATGAACCAGCCGCCGTTGGGCGCCACCCCGAAGACCAGCGACATGGTGATGATCGTGCCGCCGAACAGGTAGCACCAGTAGCCATAGGCGGTGAGCCGCGGGAAGGCGAAGTCGCGGGTGCCGAGAATCTTTGGCGTCAGGTAGACCGCCACGCCCTCGATCATGGGGATGGCGAACAGGAACAGCATCATCGACCCGTGCACGGTGAAGACCTGGTTGTAGGTCTCCGGATCCATGAAGTCGGAGTCGGGCGTGGCAAGCTGGACGCGGGTCAGCATGCCGAGCACACCGCCCACCGCAAAGAACACGAACGCCGTGGCCATGAAGCGCAGGCCGATGACGGAATGATTGACGGCGGCGAGGCGCTGCAGCCCGGGTCCGGTGGCCCAAATCGCGGCGAGCTCGCGGTGCAGCCTGAGCGCGCTCATTGTTGCTCCTTCGCCGCCTGCGCCAGCGCGGCGGCGAAGTCCTCCGCGCGATGGACGACCACGGCGAAGCGCATCCTGGTATGGCCGAGGCCGCAGAACTCCGAGCACCGCCCGTCATAGCGGCCCGGCTCATCGGCCTGGAGGCGCAGCAGGTTCGCATGGCCCGGCACCGCATCGATCTTGCCGGCCAGGCGCGGCACCCAGAAGGAATGGATGACGTCGACGCTGGTGACCACGATGTCGACGGAAACGCCCGCGGGCAGGTGCAGCACGTTCCTGGTCACGACTCCACCCTGGTCGGGATAGCGGAAGGTCCAGACCCATTGCCGCCCCTCGGCTTCGATCCTGGGCGGTGCGTTTCCCATCAGCGGCAGCAACCGCTCGCCGGCGACCAGCCCATAAGCGACGAGTGGCGGCAGGACGACGGCCGGCAGGACGAGGCCGCCCAGGACGATCCAGCGCGCCGGCGACACGCCAGAACCCCAGCCCGGCCGGCGGATCACCTGCACGAAGAGGACCATGACCAGCGCGAAGAGCGCGGCGGAACCGGCCAGCATCACCCACCACAGCGTCGCGATCGAAGTCGCCGACGGCCCGGCGGGATCGAGCGTCGAGCCCGGTCCGCTGCAGCTGGCCAGCGCTATGGCCAGTCCGGGTTGGACCGCCAGCGCCAAGACGCTACGATCCCGGCTCGAAGGATGCATGCGACTCGGAGGACGAGGACCATGGCGAAGCAAGGCGATCCAGCGGCCCCGTCCCCGAGTCCGGTCGTGCTTGAGCTGCAGCGGCTCGATGTCGGCTCGGTGGTCGCTCTGGTCGGCCATCCGATCCACGTGATGATGGTGCATTTCCCGATCGCCTTCGTGATGGCGACCTTGGGCGTCGATATTTTCTACTGGTGGTCGGGCGATGCGTTCTGGGTGCGGGTCGGCCTGTGGTCCGCCGGCATTGCCTTCTGGACCGGCGTTGCCGCAAGCATCGTGGGCATTGCCGAGATCTTGCTGGTGCCCGGCATCCGGGCCCTCGAGGCAAGCTGGTCCCATGCCGTGGCGGCGATGACCCTGGTCGCGATCGCCGGCGCGAACTGGGGCCTGCGCCTGATCGATCCCGGCGAGGTCCTGACGCACGGTCTTGCTTTGTCGGCACTCGCCGCGGCCATGACGGGCTTTGCCGGCTGGCATGGAGGCAAGCTCGTGTTCGATCATGGCGTCGGCGTTCTGGTGTCGGAAAAGAGCTGACGCAGCCTGCCGGGCTCGAACAGGCCCGGGGCGAACTGGCTCGAGTCGATATGGGGCTTGGCCAGCACGATCCAGATGATCGCGCCCATCAGCACGAGATAGGCGCTGGTCAGCGCGATGTGCGGGAACAGGCCGAAGCGGCCGCCGGGCAGGAACAAATGCGCGAGGACAATGCCCGCAACCACGTGCAGCGTCACCATGCCGCCCACCAGGACCATCTTCAGGGAGAACCACTCCTGGAACGTGGCCTGGAGGAAGATCAGCGCCGTGCCGCTGCCGATGGCGATGACGGCGGCGGGCGAGGTCATCCCGACATAGACGAAGCGGGTCATGCGATGCAGGCGATCGAGATCCGGGCCCGCCGCGAGCGCCGTGCGCTGCCAGAACAGGAAGGGCAGGACGAGCAGCCCGCCCGACCAGACGGCGATCGCGGCCAGATGGACGAATTTCAGGAAGACCGTCACAGGGCCGGCTCGCTGGGCCGCAGGCTGGACCAGGCGAGCCATAGCCCCACCCCGAGATAAGGCAGGCTCGCCGGCACCCACATCAGCAGCCCGGCCAGCTGCTGGTCGGCGAGCGGGCTTAGCCCCCAGGACGTCGTGCTGGCGAGATGCACCAGATAGAGCGGCCCGGGCGCGAAGACGATCAAGGCACCGAGAAGGCCCATTTGCCCGATGGTCGCGACGAGGGCGATCAGCGCCGCGCCGGACGGCGTCGCGGGCGCCAGGATCGCCCGCCACATCAGCCAGGCGCTGCCCAGCAGCGAAATCTGCATCAGGCAATAGGCCGGCACGCTGGCGAGGCCCCAGGCATAAGGCCCCGGCGCGTGCCATAGCCACAGGATGACCGCGCTTGTTCCGACCAGCGGAGCGAGCGGCAGCGCGGGCGCGCGCCGCAGTGGAAAAGCCAGCGCCAGGAGAGGCGCCACGGCGGCAACGAGAAGGACGTGGTGCAGCACCCGCACCGAGAAGAGCGCCGATGACAGCGCGCAGAGCGGCGAAACGAAGATGGCGACCAGCAGCGCAATCGCCGCCCAGCCGGCCCGGGCGTCGGACGAGCGCCCGCGAGCGACAACGAGCGCCAGGGCGGCGAGCGTTGCCATCAGCAGCGGATCGAGATTCCAGCGTGTCCAGATGTCGGCCGGCACGGGCGCCGGGCCGCAGTAGGCGATCATCGGATCCGGCATGACACGATGCGCTTCCTCCCGCTTGTGGGTTGTGTTGCAACGCACGGCCGATGCTCAACCCTAACAAATGCAACCGGTGTTGAACAGCTTGGGCGCGACCGGTGCTGTTCCATCTTGAGCTCACCGTGGCGCGATCGAGCGTCCGCGGCGGGGTTAGCGCAGTTAGCGCAGTCCATTTTGGGGTGGTGTGCCATGGCATCGGGTCGTTTGCCGTCAAAGAGCGGTGTCATCCCGAGCGCAGCGAGGGTGTGGATTCACATTTGAAGTGCAACACTTGGGATAGAAATGCTTGGGCTGGAGATTTGAAGCCGAGGCATTTTCTGGGGGTATTGTTGTATGCCACGACGAGTGCGCGAAGCATATCGTCGTCGATGGTGTTGAGGTCTGTCTTGCGAGGCAAGGGTCTTCGCATGCGTCCGATGGCGTTTTCGACGGAGCCTTTTTGCCAGGGGCTGTGAGGGTCGCAGAAGAAAGTACGGATGGCGAGCTCGTCGGTGAGGATGTGATGCTCGGCGAACTCGGTGCCATTGTCGAAGGTGATGGTCTTGCGCAGGCGCCGGTCGAGGGACTGGAACCAGGCGAGGAGCTGATCGGCCGCCGGCTGAGCGGCTTTGCTGGGTTGCTTGGCCAGCAGGAGAAGGCGGGACTTGCGCTCGTGCGCCACCAGGATGGTCTGGCCGGGAGCGGCGAAATGCATGAGGTCGGCCTCCCAATGGCCGAAGGTGCCGCGCCGCTGGACGCCGTCGGGGCGCAAAGCAATGGAAACACGGCCTTTGATGAAGCTGGCGGGGGAACCTCCGGCCTTTGCGCGCCAGCCTCGCTTGTATTTGGCCCGGGGCAGATAGTGGCGCCAGGCGCCGTCATTGGTGCGGCGGATCTGGGCGTAGATGAAGCGGTAGATGGTCTCGTGGCTGACGGTGATCGGTTCCTTCTGGCGCTTGAGCCAGCCGGCAACCTGCTCGGGCGACCAACCGCGTTGCAGACAGCCGAAAACGAGGTCGCGCAGCTTGGCATTGCGTTGCAGGCGCGAGCCCTTCCAGCGGCGGGCAGCGGCCTGTTCCTGGGCATATCCGGGCTTATAGCCGATCTGGCGGCCATGGTTACGCTTCAGCTCACGAGACACGCTCGATGGCGAGCGATCCAGAGCTGTCGCGATCTGGCGGATCGACTGGCCGGCTTGGCGAAGACGGGCAATCGTGCAGCGCTCTTCAAGCGTGACTTGGTCATAATGCTTGCCCATGGCAACACCTTAGTCTGGTGTTGCACTTCGTTTGTGAGTCTAGGGGGACCTTT
>Ga0193726_1003128_pt1 | contig 10718 bp, 8 predicted proteins | sample H2c1metaG_FD_144928 | JGI IMG/M metagenome (GOLD analysis project Ga0193726, IMG submission 144928) | Soil microbial communities from a riparian zone of the East river system, Colorado, United States - H2c1 | ecosystem: Environmental > Terrestrial > Soil > Riparian zone | place: USA: East River... | reverse complement strand
CGGCCAAAGCCATGGCGCGCCATGACCACACGGCTGCGGAATCCCTCCTCGTGCGCGTACAGGTTCTCGATCGCCGCACATTCATCCGCTCGCAGCAGACCGCGCGCGCATGCCACTCCCCGTTCGTCGAGGCCGTCTTGCAGCGCCGCCCAGTCGAGGACGCCGACGCGCTGGTCCGTCAGGCTTGCCATGGATCTCTCCCGTTGCTGCGAGACCCCAAGGCTAACACCGCGTCCACTACCAGAAGCTCCGCATCTTGCGGTCAAATTCCTGCTGCAAGTATACAATCCAAGCATGGATCAACCGGCCGGCACATCGCTGCGCATCGGCGCCTGGCGAGTCAGTCCGTCGTCGGGACAAATTTCGCGCGAGGGCGAGACCGTGCGGGTGGAAGCTCGCTCCATGCGCCTGCTGCTGTGCCTCGCTGAACACGCCGGACAGGTTGTCAGCATCGATGATTTGCTCGAGCAGGTCTGGACGGGTGTCATCGTGACCCCGGATTCGGTGTACCAGGCTGTGACTTCGCTGCGGAGGCTGCTGGGCGATGACCCGAAGCAGCCGGCTTATATCGCCACGGTACCTCGCCTAGGCTATCGCATGGTGGCGCAGGTCGGTCCGTGGACGGACGCCGCCGCGCCAACCGGCGCGCAGTCGGCGGAGTCCGCAGCGCGCGAGTCTGGGGCGCGCCGCTCTGTCGCCCGCCGGCCATTGCTCGCCGCAGGCAGCGGCGTTGCCGCGGTACTGATCCTGGCGTTTGTTGTCTACGGCAGAATCGGCAACCGGGTCAATGCCGCCGCGACGCCGATCGCGGTTCAAAAAACGCTCGCGGTGCTGCCGTTTCTCGACCTGACCAGCGAATCGATGGACCAGGAATACTTTGCCGACGGGATGACCGAGGAGCTCATTGACAAACTGAGCAAGATTCCAGGGTTGCGTGTGCCGCCGCCCACCTCCTCGTTCTATTTCAAAGGCAAAAAGACCTCCATCGCAGAGATCGCCAAGTCCTTGGGCGTTGCCTACGTCCTGGACGGGAGTCTGCGACAATCGGGCGCTACGATGCGGGTGGCTGCCCGCTTGGTGCGCGCCGACAATGGATTTGTTGTTTGGTCCGAAACCTATGACCGCCGATTGGATGATGCTTTGAAAGTGCAGGACGAGATTGCGGGCGAAGTCGCCACGGCGCTGCAGGGCGCGCTGGCGCAGCGCTAACCGGCGCCTTGTAGATCCTCCAGCACTTCGTAGTGCTGAACCGTTTGGTCGTACGCGACCAGCGTAGCCATGGCGCCGGTATCGATGACGGCGTGCTCCGTCGAGCCCGTGAACTCGCGAATTGCTTGCATCGTTTTCCAACGTGTGAGCACCAAAAATTCCACTTGATCCCCCACTTCTCGCTGACTCAAATAGCCGCCCTGGAATCCCGGCGCGCTGCGCAATTGCGCGACTATTTCTCTGCGGAAATATTCGGGATACCTGGTTGCTTGGGATTGCTTGGCGCGGCCGCGCCACTCGCGAATGAACATACGTCCTTGCCTCCTGCGTTCGTAGAGTTCCATTCTACCGGATAATCAGGGCAGGCTCTCATCGCCCAAGTGCCGCCAGGCAATCACCTTCTGTCGTTGTTCGCCGAGCTTCTCTATTCCCAAATGCATTTCGTCGCCCGGCCTCAAGAACAGAGGATCAGGCTTGTGACCGAGACCGACGCCCGGCGGCGTTCCAGTGATGAGCAGGTCGCCGGCGTAAAGCGTCATGAACTGACTGACATATGCGATCAGGTGCCGCACCGGAAAGATCATTCTCCTGGTGTTGCCCGATTGCATGCGGCGCCCGTTGAGATTTAAAAACAGCTCGAGATTCTGCGGATCGCCGACCTCATCCGGCGTCACCAGCCAGGGTCCCACCGGACCAAATGTGTCGCAACCTTTGCCTTTGTCCCATTGGGTGCCGCGCTCCATTTGAAAGGCGCGCTCCGACACATCGTTGGCAAGCACGTAGCCCGCGACCGCATCGAGAGCCCTATCCTCGTTGACATATCTTGTCGTTCGGCCTATGACGACCCCCAATTCGACCTCCCAATCACCTTTGAGCGAGTCCCTGGGCAACATGACATCGTCATTGGGACCGCTCAAACAACTGATTGCCTTGGTGAACATGGGTGGCTCGGCGGGTATCGGCAAATTCGCTTCCTTCGCGTGGTCCGCGTAGTTCAAGCCAATGGCGATGAACTTGCCGATTCCCTTGATCGGAACTCCGAGTCGCGGTGCGCCGCTCACCACCGGCAACTCGTCGCTCTTCAGCGCGGCAAGCCGCGCCATGGTTTTAGGGCTCAACGTTTCCGGGGAAATGTCATCAATGTGTTGCGATAGATCGCGGATTGAACCTTGGCTGTCCAGCAGGCCCGGCTTTTCGTGCTTTGGTAAGCCATAACGGAGTAGTTTCATAGGATTCCATCTTAAGTAGCCAAGTGGCGTCTCGCAACTAATCCCGATAGGCTCGCGCCATGAATAGAACAACGAAACTCCGGATCGTATTGCTCTGCGCCTTTCCGCTTGCGGCTCACGCGCTTGATGTTGCGAAGATCTCACCCGCGGAAACGCGCGAAATAGCCGCTAACGCCTACACGTTTTTCTATCCATTGGTCCTCATGGAATTGACCCGCCGCGCGGAGTTGGAGCGGCGCGCCCACGCCGGTCTCGCGGGGGTCAATCAGTTCGTGCATGCGCAGACATTTCCGGATGACCACAGTCGACTGGTCATTCGGCCGAACGCCGACACGCTCTACTCGATTGCCTGGCTGGATCTTGCGCAACAGCCGATGCTGTTGCACGTGCCCGATACGCATGACCGCTACTACGTCATGCAATTGCTCGACGCCTGGACCGAGACCTTCGACATGCCCGGCAAACGCATGCGCGGCACCAAAGAACAGTGGTTCGCCATCGTTGGACCCGCGTGGCAAGGTGTCCTCCCCGCCCACGTTCATCGCATCGTCGCGCCCACCAACACCGTGTGGCTGCTCGGCCGGACTCAAGTCAATGGCGTGGCCGACTACGACGCGGTTCACGCCATCCAGAGCGGTTACCTGCTCATGAAGCTCAGTCAGTACCCCAATGGCGCGCAACTACCTCCGCCCGCGGAAGTCCCAGGCCAGACCCAAAACATCGGCCGTTCCGAGCCGCCGCCCGTTCAGCTGCAGCGCATGACTGCGGCGGAATTTTTTCAACTCGCGCTCAGTCTTCTCGCACAAGATCCGCCGCATCCGCAGGACGCAGCCCTGCTGCAGCAAATGGCGAAAATCGGCATCGTCCAGGGCAGGCCCTTCGAACCGGAGTCTCTCGGCGCGGAAGACCGCAAAGCGATCGACGAAGGCGCTAAGGCTGCCGCCGATGCTCTCCAAGCAGCGGTGACTCGAAGCGGCGTGGGAGAACGAGTCAATGGTTGGTCAAGCGGTTTCAGCGGCGCCACCGGCCGCTACGGCATTCGCTATGATGCGCGCGCAGCCGTGGCGCGGCTCGGACTTGGCGCGCTACCGCCTGAAGAGGCGACGTATTTTTCGTGCTGCCAGAACGCGGGCGAGCAATCGCTCAGTGGCTCAAAGAATTACTCGCTGCACTTCGCAGCCGGTCAATTGCCGCCGGTACGCGCGTTTTGGTCGCTCACGATGTATGGCGAGGACGGCTATTTCGTAGCCAACCCAATTCACCGCTTTGCAATCGGCGACCGCGACGCGCTGAAACTCAATGGCGACGGATCGCTCGATCTGTTGATCCAGCACGACGCTCCCGGCGGCGATCGCGACTCCAACTGGCTGCCGGCGCCCAGCGGGAAATTCAATCTTTCGCTGCGCCTGTTTTGGCCGCGCGAATCAGTCATCGAGGGAAAATGGCTGCCGCCCGCCATGAGCCCGTAAACGCCTTCAGGCTTGCGCCTCCGCAACCCGCTGAAATTCGACGCCGTCGATCCACAGCAGGTGAAATTTAGCGTCGATCATTTCTGAGTATTCGGCGACGCCGGGACTATTTGCTTCCGCGCCTACCCTGAACAGATGATTGCCGATCGGCACGAGTGGGTCGGTGCCGCCCGCCCACAGTTGATGTTGCCGCTGAACCACGCGAATGGTTCCATTCCAGGGATTTTCAGAATAGAACTGGCCCACGTACTTGGTCAGCCCCTCGGCGGGCTCGAGCGCGGTTTGTCCCTGGAATCCGGCGCGCGCATACCAATCCGCTCCGTATGACAGCGCCGTGATGGGAGGCTTGGACTTGTCGTCGGCAGGCGGTTTCGGCGCATCCGCGCGCTCGAAAACAATGGGGAAGAGATTGAATCCCGGTTGATCGGCAATGAACGAGCCGTCGTCGGATTGCTGCAGGGGAATCGTGCGGCCATCCACGATCAGGGTGAGCTGGTCTGCCGTATTCTTTATTTCCAAATGGCGTCCGCCGCGCGTCGTGTACACCGCGCTGTAGCTTGCGGCGGATTGGACTTTTACCGCGGGATCAAACTCGGGTACCGTCGGGGCTTTGCCGTGGTCTTTTTCGGCGCGCAGCAATTGAAGCGCAAGCTGCGCCACGGGATTGGGGCGATATCCCAGTTGCGCATTGATCGAAGCGAAGGCTCCCACTTTGGCGTCCAAATCCATATGGATTGCCGACATGAACGACACCATGCCGCCGGTGTGCCGAAGACGCACATGGCCGTCGAGTTTGTCTACCGCGATGCCGTAGCCGTAGCCGGCCTCAGCACCGAACGGCGGCGCGGCGATATGCGGCGTCGAGAACAGCTTGAAGCTCTCCTCGGAGACTATGCGCGCGCCGTGAATCTGGCCGCGATTCAAAATCATCTGCATGTACAAGGCCATGTCTTTCGGGGTCGAGGCGATCGACCCTGCTGCGAATTCCACCGCCAGATTGCCCGCGGGCACCAGCGCGCCGTGGCGCGGATAGGGACGATCGTCGTGCAGGGGCATATAGCTTTGGGCGATGCGCGGGCGCGACGTGCTGGTAATCGTCGCTGCTGTGTCGTTCATCCCAACGGGCTTGAGAATGCGCGCGCCGACGGCAGCATGCCACGGGCGGCCGTCGACCGCTTCGATCAGTCGGCCGAGGGCATCGTAGCCCCAATTGCTGTAGTGGAACTCTGTGCCGGGCTTCATTGCCTGGCGCGGACGCCGCTCCGGCGAAACCGGAATTAGCGGCGCGTCGTCCGGCATTCCGCTGGAATGCGTCAACAAATGATGGACGAGGATTTCACCGTAATTGCTCTCCATGGAAAGCCAGGGAAGATAACTGCGGATGGGCGCCTGTAAATCGACTTTTCCTTCGTCGTGCAACTGCAGAACGGTCAATCCGACAAAGGACTTTGTGATCGAGCCGATCTCGAACAGGTGAGCGGTCGAAACCGGCACCTTGGCAGCGAGATCCACATATCCGTAGGAGGCAACACGAACAGGTCCCTCGCCATTCGCTATTGCCAGCGTCAATCCCGGCGCGTTCATCGCGGCGCAATAGCCCGCGATAAAGCGGTCGAGCGTACGCATCGCATTCGAGCCGGAGTCAGACGCCGCCCGCGCCATTTCCGGGACCAGCCCCGCCGGCATGGCTGCCAGCAATCCCAGCGCGAGCAGGTCGCGGCGGCTCATGCAGCTCACATTCATCGCAGCACCTTTCTTATGTGGATTCGTTAGTGCGGCGCCGGCAGAGGCGGACTGCCGCTGAAGCGCTGGAACCAGCTCATCATATAGAGTTGCGTGCGCATCCAATTCGACGGCTTCGAGCCGGTACCGTGGAATTCCTGATCGAAGCGCAACATGGCTGATGGAATGCCCCGGTACTTGAGCGCCTGGTAGAACTCCTCGCTTTGCGGAATGGGCGTGCGGCGGTCCAGCTCTCCGGTCATGATGAGAGTCGGCGTCTTCACATCGCCCACGTGCATTACCGAAGATTCCGCCAGCCAATCGCTGGGGTCTTCCCAGAACGGCTTCTTGAAGAAGCGGTAGGTGAAGAACGGCACATCGGTCTCGCCGGCCATGCTGATCCAATCGGTGACCGGACAGCGGACCGCCGCGGCCGCAAATCGATTCGTGTGCGAAATCATCCAGCTCGACAGCACGCCGCCGCCGCTGCACCCGGAGACGTACATGCGAGATTCATCGACGATGCCCTGCTTGAGCACGGCGTCGACGCCGGACATCAAATCATCGTAGTCCGGCCCCGGATAGTGCTTGAGGATGGCATTGCCGAACTCGGTGCCGTAACCGGTCGAGCCGCGTGGATTGATGAACAACACCACGTAGCCGTTGGCTGCGAAATTCTGAAATTGCGGGCTGAATTGCACGTTGAACATGGCTTGCGGACCGCCATGAATCTCGAGCAGAAACGGATAGTGCCGCGACGGATTGAAGTCCGCCGGCTTGACGATCCAGCCTTGAATTCGTGCCCCGCCGCTCGATTCAAACCAGATTTCCTCGGCATTCGCCAGCGACATGCCCTTGAGCAGTCCATCGTTGAGATGGGTGAGTTGCTGCGCGGCCTCGGGCCGGCGTGGATTGATCAATACCACATCGCCCGGTGAGCGGAATGAGGAACGTATCGCGGCGATGGCGCTTTTGCCTATCGTCGGCTCCAGCACCACTTCGGCGGCGTTGCTGAGCGGATGAACACCCTTGCCGCGCGACCATGAGTATAGGTGGACGCTGCCCCGATCCTCCGCCGTGAAATACAGCGCGCTGCCGTCCGGCGCCCACTTGAGTGAGCGGGGTTCACGGTCGAAGCCATTGGATTGCAGGGTCGCGTTGCTGCCATCGGCAGACATGGTCCACAGATCCAGAACGTGGTTGGTATCGGTCTTCGCAACACCCACATAGGCAATGGTCTTGCCATCCGGCGACACCGCCGGCGCTTCCCAGTTCCCCGCCGCTTTCGTCAGACGGGTGGCGGCCCCGCTGTCCAAATTGACCGAGTAAATGTAGCTCTCGCGATCATTGCGATCCAGATCCCCTTCCTTGTAGCCTTCGATGATGGCCGCACGGCCATCAGGCGTGAATTCCCATTCGACGCTGATGGCTATTTCAAATGCATTCTGTCCGACGCTCCAATTGCCGCTGGTGACCTGGCGCGGCGTGCCGCCATCATTGGCAACCAGAAACAGATGCCGCCAGCCGCGCTCCGTGAATCCGGCGCGATCGCGAAAGGTATGCAAGCGCTCGGTGTAGCGCGGCGGCTTCGCCCATGTCGCGCCTTCGGGAGTTGCCGGCATGTCGATGTTCCACTTCTCCGGATCGGGAACGATCTTGGTGAAACCGATCCATTTACCGTCGGGCGACCAACGCAAATTCGCCGGCGCCTCGGCGAGCGAAGTCAGTTGGCTCGGCGCGCCGGGAGTTCCCGGCTGCAGCGCAAATATCTGCACGCCTTTGGGAGTTCCCTCGGCCAGAAAGGCGATGCTCTTGCCGTCGGGCGACCAGACTGCGCCCTCGCCCTTGGCGAGGAATCGATGATGGGAGCCATCGGCATTGACCATCCAAATCGAGGATTCGAACTTGTCGGCTTGCTTGTCGATCACCGTTCTCGTGTACACGATCTGCGAGCCGTCGGGCGAGATTTGCGGCGCCCGCGCCGACTGTAGATCCAGATAGTGGTTCACCGTGAAGCGGCCGGCAGCCGCTTCATCGGCGCCGTAGGCTTGCAGCCCGAGAAACAGCATCCCAAAAAAAACAATTGATCGGCTCATGATGTGCATGCGAGTCCCTGGTATAGCTTTTGATAATATGACGCGACGCTGCCCACATTGTACGCGATAGCCAAAGGACCGCATGACCACTCTGTTTGACCCCATCGAAGTCGGCAATCTCACCTGCCCCAACCGCATTTGGATGGCTCCGTTGACGCGCGGCCGCGCGACTCGGGAACATGTCCCGACCGAACTCATGGCCACCTATTACTCGCAGCGCGCTTCCGCAGGACTGATGCTATCGGAGGCGACCGGCATCAGCCTCGAAGGCAGCGGCTGGCCCTATGCCGGGGGGCTTTGGGGTGCCGAGCGCGTGGCACACTGGAAGAAAGTTACCGACGCCGTGCATCAGGCAGGAGGCCGTATATTCGCGCAACTCTGGCACATGGGGCGGATAGTTCATCCCTCCCTGCACGGCGTTCAACCGGTGTCCGCCAGCGCGACCACCGCGCCGGGTAAAGCTCATACTTACGACGGCCGGCAACTGTATGTCGAGGCGCGCTCGTTGGCGATCGAAGAAATTCCGCGATTGATCGGCGACTACGTGACGGCGGCAAGAAATGCCATCGAGGCAGGGTTCGACGGGGTCCAATTGCATGGCGCCAATGGCTATCTCATCGATCAATTTCTGCGCGACGGCAGCAACAAGCGCTCGGATATCTATGGTGGTCCCATTGAAAATCGCCTGCGCTTGCTGCGCGAAGTCGTGCAGGCTCTGATCGATACCGTGGGCAAGGAACGCACCGCCGTGCGCCTCTCGCCGAACGGCGACTCGCAAGGCGTCGACGACAGCAATCAAGATGCGCTGTTTCCGGCGGCAGCGGCGGAGCTCAGCCGCTTGGGCATCGTATTCCTGGAACTGCGCGAACCCGGCCCTCACGGCACATTCGGCAGGTCGGATCGGCCGCCCGTGGCGCCGCTGATCCGTAAGGCTTTCAAAGGCATCCTGGTACTCAACTCGGATTACGATTTCGAGCGCGGTGAGAGCGCCGTTTCGAGCGGCGCTGCCGATGCCATTACCTTCGGCAGAAAATTCCTCGCGAATCCGGACCTGCCGTACCGTTTCGCAAATAATCTTGCCCTGAATGCCGATGACCAAAAAACCTGGTATTCGCAAGGCCCCGACGGCTACATCAACTATTCCGCTCATGGCTAACAACCCGTGAAACAGCTGGCGGGAGACTACGACTGCATCATCATCGGCGCCGGGACGGCGGGATGCCTGTTGGCCAACCGCCTGTCCGCCGATCCGCGGCGCCGCGTTTTGATTCTCGAAGCCGGCGGCATGGACAATTGGATTTGGTTCCACATCCCGGTGGGATATCTTTTCACCATCGGCAACCCGCGTTCCGATTGGATGTTTAGAACCGAAATCGAGCCGGGCCTCAATGGCCGCGCACTCATCTACCCGCGCGGCAAAGTCATCGGCGGCTCCTCGGCCATCAACGCCATGATCAGCATGCGCGGTCAGGCGGCTGACTACGACGCCTGGCAATCCCTCGGACTTCGCGGCTGGGGATGGCGCGATGTGTTGCCGCTTTTCAAGCGTTTGGAACAGCATTTTTTGGGCGAAAGCGAGCATCATGGAGCCGAGGGCGGACTTCGCGTTGAAGCTCCGCGCGTAACGTGGAAGGTTCTCGATGCAGTGCGCGACGCCGCCGTACAGCTCGGCGTGCCTGCGATCGATGACTTCAATTGCGGCGACAACGAAGGGGTTTCCTACTTTCACGTCAATCAAAAGCGCGGCAGACGCTGGTCGGCGGCCCGAGGGTTTCTAAAACCCGCGCTGAAGCGCGCCAATCTGCGGCTGGAGACGCACGTGCTGGTCGAGCGCTTGATCATTGAGGATGGGCGCGCGTGCGGCGTGCAGTTCCGGCGTGAAGGCGAGACTTTTGAAGTCCGAACCGCCGGCGAAGTGATTCTCTCGGCCGGCGCCATCGGCTCGCCGCAAATCCTGAGTCTGTCCGGAATCGGCAGGCACGAATGGCTTGCCCCGCTCGGGATCAAAACCGTGCTGAACCGGCGCGGCGTCGGGTCCAACCTGCAGGACCATTTGCAACAGCGTTCGATCTACAAAGTCAGCAACGTCAAGACACTCAACGAGGCCTATCATTCGCTGCTCGGTCGCGCCTGGATGGGCATGGACTACGCGTTGCGCCGCCGGGGACCCTTGACCATGGCGCCCTCGCAACTCGGTATTTTCATGCGCTCTGACGCCAAGCAGCCGCGCGCGAACATCGAATTTCATGTTCAGCCCTTGTCGCTCGATAAATTTGGCGACCCCCTGCACGTGTTTCCGGCCATTACATTGAGCGCCTGCAATTTGCGGCCGAGTTCGCGCGGCACGGTGCGCCTGAGGTCGCCCGACCCGCTCGCCGCGCCGATGATCGCGCCCAACTATTTGGCGACGCCCGAAGACCGCGCCGTGGCAGCCGATGCGATTCGCGCGACTCGGCGCATCATGGCCCAGCCGGCGATGCAAGGATTCAATCCCGTGGAGTTTCTGCCCGGTCCGGGCGTCGGCGATGACATCGATTCACTTGCAAGCGCCGCGGGAAATATCGGCACTACGATTTTTCACCCGGTGGGAACTGCAAAGATGGGGCCGCCTCAAGACGGCGACGCCGTCGTCGACGGCCGCCTTCGGGTTCATGGCATCGAGCGCCTGCGCGTGATCGACGCCTCCATCATGCCCACCATCACATCCGGCAATACCAACACGCCCACCGCGATGATCGCCGAGAAAGGCGCTCAAATGATCATCGAGGATTCGCGCTGAATGCCGCAGCCGCTATTTGTGTACCGTAATCGAGGAATCCAACAGTCCCAGCGCATCACCGGCGGAGGTTGAGCCGGTCCGCTCAATATCTTGGTTCGAGTAGCTGCGCCCAATGCCGCGGCACTGGCCCGGGGCCGGGGAAATCCGGCTACCGGTGTCGGTAAGGCAAGTCGGATCTTTGATCGCCGCAACCGAGGCCGGCTTCGGTTTCGCG
>Ga0193726_1003127_pt1 | contig 10719 bp, 11 predicted proteins | sample H2c1metaG_FD_144928 | JGI IMG/M metagenome (GOLD analysis project Ga0193726, IMG submission 144928) | Soil microbial communities from a riparian zone of the East river system, Colorado, United States - H2c1 | ecosystem: Environmental > Terrestrial > Soil > Riparian zone | place: USA: East River... | reverse complement strand
GTTCTTTTATTATCGCCGGAATTTGGATGCGTAACATGGCCGACGCTTCGGTAAACAGGTTCAGTTTTTTTGCGAGAGCTTTTTTTAACCGGAAAACCTCCCGAAGATATGGATAATGCAAAGTATAATAACCAAGAAAATGAACTACAACAGGCGATATATTGCCAAACGGATACCAGCTTTGATGCAGGGGGCTTGGGTATGGCGGGTTAATTAACAAGCGTGAGCCGCTTATCACATCAATTTCATATTTGCCGGGGCAGGCCTGCGGATCGCTCATTACCGTGGCGTCATCGGGTACCGGTGCCTGACCGTTCAGTTGCATGGCTAAGGCCATTAAAACCTCGTCATTCGGCAATCCCCGCAACCTTGCGAAACCAATTTTATCATAATCTTGTTCAAGCTCCCGGGCTGTTTCGTAAACCTTTTTGCTTACTTCGCCCTTTTCCAGGTAATAAAGGCCGCCATTAAATTTAGGAATGTGCGGTACATCGAACTGATCGCAAACGGAACCGATATCACCAAACCACTCCCCGCTGCTTATATAATTACCTATAACCGACACCCCGGCGCCATTAAACATATCAAACACCGGGTTTAAAGGCCCGAATACCAGGCAGTCGCTGTCGATAAACAATGTTTTGCCATCGCTGACCAAATTATCAAGTTGTAATTTCGCCGAGAAGCCTTGGCCCAACTGACCGGGATTTACTTTAACTACCTCAATTTTGTCTATTATATCGGCGGGGATTAAGTCCGGCTGATCGGTAACCAGCTGAAATTTCATATCGCTGTTTTGATGCCACCATAAAAACGACCGGGCAAGGTTTGCCGCCATGTCCACAAATACCTTCTTGCCGGTGGCAATGGTTAGCACATAACGTTGCTCACTCATCCTTTTTTATAGTTTTTGCCGAGGCGATGACCCGGAAACAGAATTCGTAGATTTTATTGTTGCTTAACTGACCGATAGCCAACCTGCAAAAAGCCGAGACGAGCTTAAAAATCATTAACAGCCGGCGGCCTATTGAGGGTGCAGGGATAGTCATTAAATGGTTGCTGGTTTTTGTTTCCAGCGAGTTTGTCATGTGCCAGTTCCTTGGGGTGCTCTCCAGGTAACCTTCGTGTGATATAGGCAGGTGGTCAACCGGGTCAACCAGTACACATTTGATGTTTTGTTTCTCAAAAGTTCTCGACAGGAAATTTTCGAAACCGTCCTCGCCCAACTTATCGCCCTTGGGCGCACGTTCCAATAACTGAAAGGCTTGCTGCAAATGCCCGGTATTACAAAAGCAAGGGTTGGCCGAAAAGCCGTAGGTGGTTTCATACATATTTTCGCCCATTGGGTTAGCCTTTGAGGCGGCTTCCAGCGGCCCGTCTTTGCTGAAAACTATCTCGGCCCAATCGGAGTGGGCAGCCAGGGTTTGAGCATAGAAAGACGCATCGATTTCTCTGTGAAACGTCCAATCGTCCTCCAGCCAGAAAAAGTATGGGGTGTCAATCAGCTTTAACGCCTTTGATATACTGTGTGCATAACCCCGCCTTTTGGCATACTGCAAAATAACGTCGGGGTTTATTTGTGCGATAGCCGCCGGTTCTATACGGCCATCTATTGCTAAAATAACTTTTTGAAACTTGTAATCGCATGCCGCCAAAAAAGACTGAAAGGTTTTAATTAACAAGTGTTCCCTGGTTTCGCAGGTAAATATTATTAAAGTTATGCCTGTTGGGGCCGTAGTCATTTAATTTTATGTTTTAAATATTGAAGATACTTTACTGTCTTCCAACCCACAATTTTTGATAAAAGCAAAGGCAGCCTGTTTTTATAGGGATTATATTTGTAGTCGGGCGCCAATTTTTTGGCCTTTTGCCAGGCTGCCGAACTTAAATCTTTAAAATACGGATAGCAACTAAACGCGTTTTCCCATAACATATGGCTCAATATGGTCTTTACAATTGGCTCATCCGTTCTTGCCAAAAGATATTGCGCTTTCAGTAAAGTCGATTTTATAATGTTACTGCTGGCTTCGTAGCTGCGGTGTGCACTCCAACTGTCGCCGGTAACAAATTTTCGGTAATAGTTAGTACCTGCCTCCGCGTATTTAACGCCCTCCGAGGCAAGCAACACCCTGCAAAAAAACTCGCCGTCATCATCTGGGTTGCGCATTTCGTTCCAACCGCCGGCCTTCGTAATAAGTGTCATAGGTGTTAGCCATGCATTAGGCTGTATCATGCCGCCGTATTGAGGGCCAACAATGGCGCCGCCATATAGTTTAGTCAAAAAATCGACGGGATTATCTGAACCTCCGATATACCATTCGTCAATTTTGGCGTAACCAAGAGGATTGTCGCCATCCTGGAAATGCACGGTTGAACATAACCCAACGTAACCAGGCGAGTTGACCAGTACCTCCACCTGCGCAGCTATCTTGTCCTCGCTGAGTAAATCGTCGGCATCTAAAAATTGTATATATTCTCCTTTTGCCTCTTTCAGGCCAATATTTCGAGCGGCGCTGGCCCCCTTATTTATACCTGAAATTACCCTGACGTTTTCGCCGGCAAATCGACTTGCTATCGCTAGCGAGTTATCAGTTGAGCCATCATTAACAACAATAATTTCCTTGTTTGCCCAGGTTTGATTTAAGGCCGATTGTATCGTCTCTGCAATATATTTTTCGGCATTATACAGCGGGATAACAATTGACACCGATGGCTTATCCATCATTTGGCCGAGAAAATCTCTATCCAACGGTCCCTCAATGATAAATTTGCAGGCGGAATGTTATTAGTAAACCAGGGTTGGTTTAGCATGGCGATATATTTATCAGGGTCTTTATCAAGCATAATTACCTGGTCTATCAGGTCGCTAAAATCCAGGTTTTTGAATTGCAGCCGCATTTTCAAATTTTTGCCGATAGATTTTAATTTCCGCTGTACCCTGTCTTTCGGCGATTTGTAAAACATCGGCCTTATGTCGGTAAAATTTAACTGCGATTTCTTCTCTAAAAACTGCACCAGCTTTGCGCTGCCCGTGTGGATGTAATCGTTGGCGAAAACAAAGCTTTTGGTATTAAATATTTCCCCGGCATTGGGGTCGCCACAGTATATGGGCATGCTTTTACATTGCATGGCATCATACAATTTTTCGGTTTGATAGCCGGGATAAACATAGTTTTCAAACGCAATTGTAAACTTATATTCCGACAAAAACTGGTGTTTAACGGCCCACTTATCCCCTTTATAAATACCGTCTACAGATGGCATGTTGTTCATGCTTTTGCCAGGGGCATCCACCTTTTTGTATTTGGACAACTGCCTGAAAAACTCTTCACGATATTTAACCGGGTGCGAATAAAAGAAATTGCAAAACTTGGTTTTGGATGCCAGTATTTTTTCGGTATCCCAGTTTTTTTTTACCAAATCATCCGGACTTAAGTTATGCCACTGGATGCGTTTATATTTATAATTGTTGATTTCCTTTTCTGACGGGATACCAAACGCCCACTCGCACGCATTCAAATCGGGGGTAATATTTTCACAAAAATATCCTATCCGTTTGTAGGGGCCCGGTTTGGGGATGTCGTTACCATAGGGGCCGAAAAATATGAAATCGGGCTCGTTGCTTTCAATAAAGTCGAATTTATCCAAAACTATGTTGAGCACCTGTCTAATCACCCCCTCGAGCGCTGCCCCGTTTTGAAATTTTATTTTTACCTGCTGCTTCATTTATACAATAAAAATAAAATCGCCCGTCCGGTTATATTCTTCAACAGTTTTATATAGCCTATTGTAAATAGTTACCAGCTCATCTTCGGCAGGCAATTGTGCTACATCATTCGTGGCCGGGTTATTTGCCGCTTTATAATTAATGGCCTTGCCTACTGCAATTTTCACTTCCGAAAAAAGCGAGATATCGGCCCGGTCGCCATCGTACCCATATTTTACTTTGCCAATCAATCCTTCCTGTTTTAACCTTGCAGCATTTGTTTGCGAGCTTACGTTGCCCGGCGTACTAACCGCTAAGGAGTTGTAACCTGTGTAGTAAGCAATATTTGCCTTAAGGTACGAACAGCGCATCGAGTATTCCCAATCCATCATGGCAAATTGCGTATCAAACAGGCCAAGATAGCTTAATGCACTTTTGCGCACCAGCATGTGCACATCGGTAAACGTAAAACAATTGGTTTTGCCGCTTTTCCATTCCTCGTATTGTTTCAGGCGGCTGGCTATATCAATAATTGTCGAATTTGCGATATTGGTAGCCAGGCAGTCTGAAATGCAAATATCAACCTGCGGATTGTCCATCATCAAGTGTTTGCATTTGTTTATTGCGGTGTAGCAATGCACATCGTCATCTATTATCTTTTTTATGATGTTGCCTTTTGCCAGCATAAAACCTTTGTTCCAGGCATGCCCCTGGTTGCGGTCGGGTTCCGATACAAACTGTTGTATCTTACCCTGGTCAAATAGTTGCTGCAGGTATTCCTTAGCGCCATCGGTGCTGTGGCCGTCAATAACAACAATTTCCTCGTCATGCTGCAAAGCGGCGATTAGTTTTGGCAGCGTTATTTTGAGAAAACCCAGGCGGTTGCGTGTAGCTATTATGTATGTTAAATTAGTGGCTTTCAACGGCTACCCATTATGATTTTTGATGATTTTTGCAGGAACGCCGGCAACTGTAACATTGGCAGGAACATCCCTGTTTACTACAGCGCCTGCACCTATTATTGAGTTATCACCAATAGTAATTCCCGGCAATATTATGGCATGGCTGCCTATCCACACATTTGCGCCAATATTTACCGCCTTGGTCACAATGCTGTTTTTGTAGGGCGAAACATCCGGGTTATGGGTAACGCTGTTTATTGATACGTGCGATGCTATCAAACAATCGTTCCCGATATTAATGCCTCCATGTCCCCACATATGCACAAAGGCATTAATGGACACATTGTTGCCGACAAAAATATGTTCAGGCCCTTCGAAGCAAACCGGGAATTGGATCGAAGTATCATCACCGCAATGCTGCAGCGTTTTTTTAAAGCGGCTAAGCTTAACGCGGTATACAAACTTATTATATTTTTTCAGCTGGTTTTTAAGTTTCGTAACGACCCAATTATCCATCGTAAGCTTTTTATTGGAAGATGAAAAAATATGTCGACAGCTGAACTTGCCAGGTTTTTGCCGATGCGCATTTTGTAAAGCCGCAATAGCAATACCTGCGATTTATAAATATAGGAGCTCAGATTGTTCCCACCGAAATGGATAATTATTGGCGAGTAATTTCCTTCGGGATACCAGGGACGATGCCCGGGGTTTCCGACCGCAGGATTGTTAAGCACTCTTATACCTTTTAATACATTTAATTTTCGCGGGTGCGGGTCGGTATACAAGTCTGTCATATAACTACCGTCATCCGGTATGGGAGTTTCAGTATGCTTAGCCATCGCGATGGCTATCAAACCTTCCTCGTTAACCCATTTATTGTTTATGCGCGCGAAACCCAGCCTGTCATATTCGGGCACAATACTGCGCGCCATATCAAATATCTCGGTGGTCTTTTCGCTCTTTTCCAGGTAGTACAATCCGCCGTTAAACCGGGGCAATTGTTTTAAACCAAATTCTTTTTCAATAATGTCGGCCTGCTGCTTTCCAACCCATTCTGCGGCATCAATAACCGTTCCTGCAGCCGAAACATGTTTGTCATTACATGCACTGAATATCGGCTGTAAGGCAGCAAAGCATAAGCAATCCGAGTCAATAAACAACGAGTGCCTGGTCTGCTGATATCTATCGATGTAAAGCTTTATTCCAATCCCCAGCGCGGTGTGTTCTTCTTTCGCTTTTACAACCGAAACGTTTTTTTGAAGACCGGGAGGAATGCTGAATTCCAGGTTTGAAACGATAAAGATTTTAATATCGTTATGCAGTAATACCGATTCAGCGCAATTAAATGCGAATTGCACATATTTAAGCTTATTGGTAGCAAAGGTTATAATAGAATGACTTTCATCAAAAACGCGTTTCAAAACAAATACTACTTTATAGCTTCAACATATAAGCTCTCCGGCCTTCTTGATTCCTGGTCAATTTTCAAATGCGGGTCTTTCGACTCAAGAAAGGCCATTTTATAAATTTCGGTAAAGCCTGCTTTAAGCAGGCTGAGTCTCATGGTTTCAAAATCCCAGGCATACTTATGCTGCCCGCCCTGCCTAAACACCTCGTTAATCAATTGCATTTTTGTTTGGTACTGCATGCCCATCAGCAAATCATTTAAATCATTATCCAGCGGGCGTGTTTGTTTTAAGTAATCCCAGCCGGGCTGTACATATCCAAAAAGATATTTTTCCGCATCAGGAACGACAATTCTCATCACACCGCCTTTTTGCAAAGCCCGGTGGCAATCTTTTAAAAAGAAGGGCACTTCAGTGTCATAGTCCAGGTGCTCAAAAAAATGTTCTGTAAATAAGCCTTTTACCGAATCATCGGCAAAAGGGACTGATTTACTGCAATCAAACCGGTACGAAACATTTTCATGGTTACCCAAATCAACGTTTATCCAGTCTTTTAAACCCCAACTGCCACAACCCACGTTGGCGTATACATTTTGTTGATGACTTAATTGCCGTACTACAGCCCCCGCGCTCAATTTCACTTTCAGGCTGTATAAGTGGGTGCCGATAGCTAAATTAACTTTGGGGATAAATGGAAAAATAGTGTACAGTTTCTTTTTCATTTATTTGATGGTAATGTTCAGGGCACTCTAATACCTTCCTAAACGCATTTTTATTTTAAATAACATAGTTTCAACCTTCAGTCTTATATACGAGTGATGGTGCCATTTATAGCTGAAGTAAAAGCGCGGTATCTGCGTTAGTATATTGTGCTCTTTTTTATCCATTGTTTTGAGCGATTCGCTGCCGAGGTGGGTAACAAACGATGAGGAGATAAGGCAGTTTTTAACACCGAATTTTTCCAGTGTCTTTAAGTAATCGTAATCACAATACCAAAAGGTAAAGTTTTCGTCAAGCAAACCTATGATATCAAATATCTCCCTTTTTACAAAAATGCACCAGCCGATTAAAACGCCGTAATAGCCTTCTAAAGGCGGGGCGTTTTCGGGGAAGCCTTCCTGTGTATGAAAATTGCGGCAATAGGGAGTGGCGCTCAGCATGGCGGCATCGACATCCATTGCCTTTAAAATCTCGGAAGCCCAATTTTTATGAAATATTAAATCGTTATTGCAAAGGCAAACGTACGGGCTATTGGTTTGTTTAATGCCCATGTTTAAATATTTATGAAAACCAAATTCTTCCTTTGGATAAATGGTGGTGGAGTTTTCAAACTGGTAAGCCTGTAAAGCTTTTTCCGATTCGATAACCAATACGTTAAACTTAATCTTGTCCGGGTCTTCCGATGCCATCAGTGTATCAATAGTCTGAATGGTTAAACCTTTAAGGTGCTCATTCTTGGCATAACTCAATATAATAATATCAATATTAACCGGCATATGTGTTAGTCTTTACCATAATTTGCAATCTTGGTGAAATATTTGTGGATATAAAAAGGGGTTTGGTAATAAAAATAACACTTCCCAAACCCCGCTAATTGTGTAGCGGCCAATTTATAAATATCATTTTTGGGCACGTTGTTACGCAACATTACATCCAGATATTCATTCAGTGCCCTTAGCTCAAACTTACAGACTTGCAGATAGCTGAATTTCATACAAGATGCGGGTAGTTTTTGCCGCCATTTTTTCTGCACCAGCAATGCATTCTTAAGCCAGGTTTTATCAGTATTGCCTACCGACAAATGCTGTATCCAAACATCGAATACACAATATAGCTTATACCCCAACTGGTTTACCTGCAGGCAAATATCAATGTCGTAGAAATGGAATCCGCTGAAAATAGTATCGTCAAACTTTATCTTTTCGAATAACGCCCGTCGAATACACAGCCAAACCCCATCCAGCACTACGCATTCATTTTTATCTGCCGCAGCCGGATAATAATGGATAGATGGTGTTATATCTCCATCTTTATCAGTTACCGTTATTTCATTTCTTACTTTACTACTCCACCATGCACCGGGCATTGCCGGAAAATACGGGCTGCCGGCAATGCCCACCGCTCCCGTGCTATCGTCAGTAAAGTGTTTTACAACTTTAGCGCCCCAGTTTTGTGTGTGGAAAGCAATATCGTCGTGCATAAAACACAAATAAGGATACTTACTTTTTTCTACGCCCAGGTTGTACGCGCTAAATATACTATGGTGGTTATCCGAATTATCAATCACTATAATTTCGTATTCGGCGCCTACAGTGTTTGCTATATTTTGTTTTAGGGATACCGGGATATCGTTGGACCTGGCGCAAATTATTAACGAAAGCATTATACTTCAGTCGGGCTGATCAATTTATTAATCTGTTGATAAATAGCCTGCGCAACCACTGTAGTGCTGTATTTATCAATCACCAGCTCGTTGCCTTTAAATCCCATTTTTTTTGCGGCACCGTTGTCCTTGCTAAGTTGGTACACCAGTTCGGCAAGGTTGGTTACGTTTAAATAGGGGGCAAGTAAGCCTGCTCCTTGTGTTACAAATTCGGGGATACCCCCGCTGTTTTCAAAAGCAATTACCGGTTTCTTTAAAAATGCAGCCTCCAGCACTATCAGTGGGAACGGGTCCTCGCGCGATAAAAGCACAAAAACATCAAATAGGTTTAAATAATTGAGTGGATCGGGTTTGTTTGATATAAACAACAGCTTATTATCCACCCCGCATTTCAGGGCGTCATACGTAAGTATCTTTGCCCATTCGTCGCCTGTATCAGCACCGAGCCACGCTATTTTAAAATCGAAATTTGGAAAAAGTTCTGTAAGCTTTAAAACAAGTGGGATAACCAGGTCGGTACCTTTTCGCCATGATGGGGCGCCGCCTGTGCCAATTATAAACTGCCCCTCAGTAGTGCCTAAATCAGCCAGTGAGCCGTCATTAAATACAGGCATTACTTCTGTATCAATAAACTCATAATGGAGGCTAATTTTTTCGGCCGGCACATTAAAGGCTGCCATTAAATGCGTTTTTACTGCACCCGAAACAGCGATTACTCCATCTGTAAGCCGCAGGTTTTCTTCGATATAGAGATTTGTAAAAAAGTATCCGGTAGCATACGATAGCTCGTGGATGCAGCAAAGGGTTTTAACAGCGTGATTTTCTTTAAATATTGTTAGCCAGGGCAGGCTTACAATGGTGTTGCCGTATACCAGGCTATATTTATTTTTTGCTAGTGTGGCTGCGGCTTTTTTATACACATCATTCAGCGTTGTTTTACGCAACTTTTGTTTAATGCGCGACTGATAGGTATGCTGCCGGGTAAGCTTGCTTAAAACAAAGGTTTCTGCTATTGCTTCAAAATCACTTCTCAGCTGGCCATCAGCTAATAATAATATTTCAAATTGCAGTGCCGTGTTTTTCTTAATCCACCTTAGCAGGTGCAACAGCACTATTGGCGCACCGCTGCGGGATGCCTCATGGCTTATAAATAAAACTTTATGTACACGGGCTTTAGCCAATTATTCAGTATGATTTTGGATGATATAGTCTGCCTTAAATTTTAATACTGTATTTGCCGGCACCGATTTATAAATAAGGTTATTAGCGCCGATAACAACATTATCGCCAATGGTTACGCCTTTTAGTATGGTTACATTGCTGCTAATCCAGCAGTTTTTACCAATTGAGATTGGGGCGGTTTTAAATTTATCCCTGGCCACGTCCAGCACATCATTAGCATAGGTGTAAGTATGGTTATGGTCGTACAGTTTTACCCCTTCGCCAAATTGGGTGTTTTCACCGATGCTAATTTTGTCGAGGCAGTTGATGGAGCAGTAGTTATTAAAAAATACGTTATTGCCAATATGCAGCTCCGCCCCGGGCACCAGCAAAATTGCGCAATACTTTTTAAAATGAACGCCCGGCCCAAATTTTATACAAAAGTTACCGGCAGGTATTGAGGCTGAAAAATATTCTTCAATGGTAAGGCCGCCTTCAATGCTGATGTTGGGGTTATAGTATATTATCTTAAGCTTATACCCCTCGTAAATAAATTTAAGCTTTGTAATAATCTTTCCAATCACGTTTTTAAGGGCTCTTTTCATCATCAATGTCAGGTTAACATCGTATCGATTTTGAAAATCAACCGTACAAAATAATAGGACCTTTTGCCCAGCTTATCAATAATAAATGAACTAAGTTTCCGCAAACTACGCCCGGAAATGTTGTACATACCCTTATTTAAAAATAAGGCCTCGTTAATTTTACCAGGTTTTACAAGGCTGCATATAGTACGATTTATAAAGCCTGTAACCCTGACAATATCTTCTGTTGATAACAGGTCCTGCCTGAAGTTTTTGATATATACTGCCGCATTGGCCAGGCTCATTAAAACACTGTTGTTTGACATGTTGGTGGCATGTTTACGGTAAAAAAACAGTTTTTCATCCATTCCATAAAACTCGACGCCATTTAACGCCAGCCTTATCCAATAGTCCCAGTCTTCGCATGCGCGTAATTGCTCGTCTTGCCAGCCTACTATATCCAGGTATTTTTTTTTTACCATCACCGATAAAACAGGGATGTAGTTGCCCCGATATTCCAACTTATAAATATCAACAGGAGCAAAGTAACCCGTAATAGCGCCGTAAGGTTGAGCTG
>Ga0193726_1003126_pt1 | contig 10723 bp, 9 predicted proteins | sample H2c1metaG_FD_144928 | JGI IMG/M metagenome (GOLD analysis project Ga0193726, IMG submission 144928) | Soil microbial communities from a riparian zone of the East river system, Colorado, United States - H2c1 | ecosystem: Environmental > Terrestrial > Soil > Riparian zone | place: USA: East River... | reverse complement strand
GCACCGTCGCCTTGCTGATTTACAACTTCCAGATGGAGGGACCGCCCCCGACGATGTTCGGTTACGTAATCCCGCCATGGCTCATCCCGGTCAGCATTGTGCTCTTCGCTTTCGTCTCGCCCTACCTCACGGGAAAGATGGCCAATCGCGTCCGCAATGTCTCGAGCGATATGCAGGAGAAGATGCTCGCCCTCAACAGCCTCGTCACCGGTGCGATGCAGTCACCCGAAGAAATCCAGACTATGGAGGCGGAGCCGCTCTTCTCGCAGAAACATGACCTGCAGCTGGACGCGCTTCTCAGGTCGCGCTTGAAATCGACGCTCACGATTGAATCGGTCAATCTCGTCAACGGCTTGCCCAGCTGGTTCATCCAGGTGGTGATGCTCGCCTTCAGTGTCTATCTCGCGATCCGCTCCGGCAACGCCGAGAGCGCGGGAAATGTCGTCGCCATTTTCCTGATCACCCCGGCCCTGATGTCACCGATCGCCTCCCTTTCGGCCTATATCGTCATGGCGGGCGGCGCCTGGCCGCGCATCGAAACCGTTAATCAGATGATGGAATCGCGCGCCAGCCGCGAGGAGCGCTCCGGCACGGTGAAGGTGGAATCGGTCACGCCCACGCTCGAGGCCAAGAACATTACTTTTTCCTACAAACCGGATTCACGGCGCATTTTCGACGACGTTTCCTTCGAACTGCCTCCGGGAAAAATCACAGGCTTCGTGGCCAAGATGGGGCAGGGGAAGACGACTTTTTTCAAGCTCGCCCTCCGCTTCTACGATCCCCAGCAGGGCGAGGTCCTTCTCGGCGGCAGACCAGTCGGGGACTACGCTGCCGACAATCTCTACGATCACATTGCGATGATGTCGCAATTTCCCGCGTTTTTTCACGACACGCTCCGGGCCAACATGAAGATGGCCAAGCCCGACGCGACCGACGAGGAGATCCGTGCCATTTGCGAGGAGACCGGCGTTTGGAGCGTTTTGCAGGCGGGAGTGCCGGGCAATCCGCTCGATGCGCAGTTCGCGGCCGGCCGGCGTCTCTCCGGCGGTCAGAGAAAACTGCTGGCCCTGACTCGATGCCTGCTCCGCAATCCCGCGGTTCTCTTTTTGGATGAGCCGACGGTCGGGATGGATAACCAGGAAAAATTCGGGATCCTGGGGATGATCCGCCAGGCGGCGAAGAACCACACCGTCATGGTGGTAGACCACGATCTTCGCTGGCTGCTGCCTTTCTGCGATTATTTCATCGTCCTTAACGATGGGAAAATTGCGGAGCGCGGGACTGGTGACGAGCTTCTCGCCCGGCGCGGTTTGTTCCACGATCTCTACCATGCGGACGGGGCGCCAGTGGAACATGCGGCAACACCGCCCACCGCTTGAGGCAGCACTCTCCTTCGCTGTGAAAGATAACTCGCAAAACCCCCAAACTTATCAGTCTAACAGGAAACAACGACGGGCAGGCACGGGCTTGTCACGCCGTACGAAATCAGTAAAGATTTATCGCCAGATCGAGTGATATGGCGGTGAAATAAACCAAGAACAAACGAAAGGACAATTAGTTATGGCCGACGAAAAAGCAGGCAAAAAGCCAGAAAAAGAGGGTGGATCCGGCGGAGAAAACGCGGATACCAGTGAAGCCGGTGGTCGTGGACGGAAGCTACTTTATACATGCTTCGCAGACGGCGCTGGCAACTACGTCGAATCAAGCTGGACGTGGTTCACGTGCTGGCGCTGCGGCGCGTTGAATTACATGTAAGCCTTTTGGCTCACAGGAAGCGCAGGATTTCCATATCCTGCGCTTCCATCCCTCCGTTTCGAAATTTCATCGCGAGCGCCGAACCGGCGCCCGCGATTTGTGTTTCGCTGGTTTGGCGGTCAAGTCTCACCTCCCCGATCGCGCGGGGTCTACCCAGCAGAATTCAGTGCCGCCTTACGAACCTACCTCCCGTCGTCCCATCGCGAATGTCTTTCGCCTCACAGCACAAAGCGCGACGTTGGGCTGTGTCCGGGCTGGGGTTCACCCCGACACGATTTCGTATTTATCCATCGCCGCGTCCGCGCTGGCGGCCGTTTGTTTTTGGAAGTCGGGCGCACATCCAATCCTGCTCCTGGTCGCGCCGGGTTTCTGCTACCTTCGGCTCTGGTGCAACATGCTCGATGGCATGGTCGCTCTCACTTCCGGCAAGGCGAGCTGGCGCGGAGAAATCCTTAACGATCTGCCAGACCGCGTTTCGGACGTCCTGATTTTTGCGGGCGTGGCCCACAGCGGCTGGATGAACCCAATCATCGGCTACTGGGCCGCCATCTTCGCGCTCTTGACCGCCTACGTCGGGATGTTCGGACAGGCGGTCGGGGTTCAGCGAGAATTCAGCGGAATCATGTCAAAACCGTGGCGGATGGTGACCCTGCATGCTGGAGCCTGGATCACGTTGGCCTGCCTCTGGTGGAACGACGGATCGATTCGATTCCTGCGCTTGACGGTTCTCGATTGGGCCTGCCTTATTGTCGTCGCGGGCTGCTTGCAGACGATGACCATCCGATTGAAACGAATCATGGCGGCGTTGCGATCAAAGGCTGCCGCTCATTAATGTCGCCGCAAGAAGCGCTTCGCGATCCCGTCTTTCTCGCCTACCTGCGCATCATCTTTGGTTCGCTGGCGGCGGGAGGAATCGTGCTCAGCCTCGTGCAATGGGGGTTGAAGAAACAACTCGGCTCGATCTGGAGCACCTATCGATCCTGGCTCGTCCTCGCGCCGATTGGGATGGCTGTGATCTTTGCCGGCCGGATCCCAACGATCGTCGGCGTCACTCTCCTCGCGATTTTTGGATTTAAGGAATTTGCGCGCGCTTCCGGATTATATCGGGACTGGTGGATGACCGGCGCCGTCTATGCCGGCATCGTAACCGTCGGCGCGGCTTCGTTGATGCCGCATCCGCGCGGCGAGGAACCGGGCTCCGGGTGGTATGGGTTTTTCGTGGCGGTCCCGGTCTTCGCGATCGCGCTCATCCTGATTGTCCCGATTTTGCGCAACCGCGCGCGGGGTGAATTGCAACGGATGTCCTTGGCCATCGTCGGTTTCGTTTACATCGGCTGGATGTTCGGACATCTCGGTTTTTTCGCGAATGCGGTGAACGCTTACGGCTATCTTCTGTATGTGATCTTCGCGACGGAGGTGAACGATGTGGCGGCATTTACCTTCGGGAGGTTGTTCGGACGCCATCCGCTCCGCAGCCAGATCAGTCCGAACAAAACCTGGGAGGGCGCTCTTGGTGCGCTCGCAGTTTCCATGGTCCTGCCGTGGCTGTTGCGTTTTTCGTTTCCCGAATTCGGACCCTGGCAATTAATCCTGACGGGGTTGATCATCGGGATCGGCGGGCAACTCGGCGATCTGTCGATCAGCGTGATCAAGCGTGACATCGGGACAAAGGATATGGGAGCCTTGATTCCCGGACACGGTGGCATTCTCGATCGGATCGATAGTTTGATTTACGTCGCGCCGCTCTTCATGCACATGGCCGGCTATTATCACGAGTTGCGATGAAGAAATGGCAATACGAACCGGAAGCTGATCTCGATCAGACGCTGATTGAGCGGCTGCGGAATTTTCCTCGCGAGCCCGACATGCTCGTCTACGGACTGCGCTCGTTCGTGGCGCTCATCATCCGGGCATTGCTGCGCACTTATTGCCGTTTCGAAATTGTCGGAGAGGAACATTTGCGAAGCAATCGTTCGTTCGTGCTCGTCGCCAATCATTCGAGTCATCTCGATACGGTTTGTCTGCTCGCGGGCTTGCCGTTGCGCAGATTGCACCGGGCATTTCCGGCGGCGGCGGCGGATTATTTTTTCAAGAGCGTGCCGCGCACCTGGATTGCGACGGTGGTCGTGAACGCTTTGCCATTCGCGCGCCAGACCCACGCCCGCCAGAGCCTGGCGATTTGCCGTGAACTCCTGGCGAATGCCGGCAATGTCCTGATCATTTTTCCGGAAGGAACCTGTCGACCACCGGCGAACTTCAGGAATTCAAAGGTGGCATCGGCGCGCTGGTGGCTGGCCGGGACGTTTCGGTTCTTCCCTGTTATTTGGACGGCGCTTTTCGCGCCTGGCCGAAAGGAAGCCGCTGGCCGCGGCCCCGGAAAGTGCGCCTGATCATCGGCGCGCCGCGCAATTACGTTTCCGTCGTGCCGGACAAGAGCGCGAGTGCCGCGATTGCCGAAGAACTTCACGATGCGGTGAGCGCGTTGGCGCGACAGAATGCAACCGGCTGAGGAAACGTTTTCGACCTGGGACGGCGCTAAGCTTTTCTACCGCGCCTGGATTCCCCCGGATGCGAAGGAAAAGGCGCTGCTCCTTTTTCATCGCGGACACGAGCATTCCGGACGCTGGTCGGAATTTGTGGAAATGCTCGGCTTGCCGGATGTCGCGGTCTTCGCGTGGGATGCGCGTGGTCACGGCCTTTCGCCGGGTGAGCGAGGTTCCGCGGAAAACTTCGGGATGATGGTGAAAGACGTGGATGCGTTTGTCCGCCACGTCGTCGAGCGGCACGGCTTCGCGCTCGAGAACATCATCGTGCTGGCCCACAGTGTCGGCGCGGTCTCCGTCGCGGCCTGGGTGCATGATTACGCGCCGCCTATTCGCGCGATGATCCTCGCGACCCCGGCCTTTCGCGTTCGGCTTTACGTCCCGCTTGCCATCCCGTCGTTGCGGATGAAACAAAAATTCATCGGACCCGGGTTTGTGAAGAGCTACGTGAAGGCCAAGATGCTGACGCACGATCCAGCGCAAGCCGCGCTCTACAAAGCCGATCCGCTGATTTTTCGGCAAATCGCCGTCAACGTCCTGATCGATTTGCACGACGCCGGGACGCGTCTGCTCGCGGATGCCGGCGCGATCAATGTGCCGACGCTCATGCTCGCGGCCGGTCGCGATTGGGTCGTTAGTCTCGAAGCGCAACGAGAGTTTTTTAACGGCCTCTCCTCTTCCGTGAAGCGGATGCACGTCTTCCCGGCCGCGTTTCACGCGATCTTTCACGAAAAGGAACGGGCGCAGGTAGTCGAACGTGTCCGCGAATTCATCGTTGAACGATTCGCCGAACCACCGGTCGCAACCTCCCTGCTTAACGCGGACAAATACGGCTACACCTGGGAAGAATTTGAGCGATTGAAGTTGCGCGGCGGTCCGCAGTTTGCCGTGGTCCGCGCCGGTATGAAGACAGGTGGGCGCTTGAGCAAAGGCATCGATCTCGGCTGGCGCAGCGGCTTCGATTCGGGACTCACGCTCGATTACGTCTACGAAAACAAAGCGCAGGGATGGAAACGACTCGGCCGTTTCATCGACCACGGCTACTTGAACAGCATCGGTTGGCGTGGAATTCGCGAGCGAAAAAAGAACCTGGAGAAACTGCTCCGGAACGTGATCGCGAAGACGCACGCGTCCGGCCGTCCGGTTCACATTGTCGATATCGCGGCGGGTGGGGGACGATATCTCCTCGAGACGATACGGGCTTTGCCCGATATCCCAATGACCGCGCTCCTGCGCGATTACAAACAGGAGAATGTCGAGGCGGCGACCCGGCTGGCGCGGGATCTCGGCCTAACGAATGTGAAGGTCGTATGCGGTGATGCGTTCGATCGGGCATCCCTGGCCGGCATCGAGCCGCGTCCGACCATCGGGATCGTTTCGGGATTGTTCGAATTGTTTCCCTCGAATGATGGGGTCCTGACTTCGCTCCGCGGATTGGCGGACGCGATCGAGCCGGGCGGTCATCTCGTTTACACGAACCAACCCTGGCATCCGCAGGTTGAATTCATCGCCCGCGTTCTCCGGAATCGCGAAGGAAAACCGTGGATCATGCGGCGAAGAACAACCGCGGAGATGGATGAATTGGTGCGGACGGCGGGATTCAAGAAACTAACGATGGAAGTCGACGAGTGGGGAATTTTCACGGTCTCGATCGCTCGCCGATGTTGAGGTTAGCGATCCATTTGCGTGTGCAAGCGCACGCGGCTCGACAGAGTCTCGCCCTACCAAAAGACGACGAGCAGGTGTTGGTTGGGGGACGCTCTGCGGAGCCGCGAGGGACGAATGCGCTTCCATGTGGAAGAAGCCGCGCATGAATCGGAGCCAGCCATCGAACGGCCCGCTGCGTTTTAAGGCCTTCGGAGTGTCCGCCGGTCTTTCGGTCCTCTTTCTCGTCGTCTACGGCTGGTGCAATTGGATCACCGCGCAGCGCCACGACGTCGGTACGCTCTACTTCGAATGGGAACGCTTCATCCCGTTCGTGCCGCTAATGATCGTTCCTTACATGTCGATCGATCTCTTCTTCGTCGCGGCGCCATTCCTTTGCCGCAGTGAGCGAGAGTTGACGACGCTCTCCAAGCGGCTGCTCGCCACGCTCGTCGTGGCAGGAGTCTGCTTTCTCCTGTTTCCGCTTCGCTTCGCCTTTGAGAGGCCGCCGACGAGTGGGTGGCTGGGCGCGTTCTTCGATTGGTTTCGCGGCCTGGATCAGCCCCATAATTTGCTGCCGTCGCTGCACATCGCTTTCCTGATAATTCTGGCTCAACATTACACCAGGCGCACCCGCGGCCTTCTGAGGATTGCGTCGAACATCTGGTTTGTCCTCGTCGGCCTCTCGACCCTTCTCACCTACCAGCATCATTTGATGGACGTGGTCACCGGCTTCGCGCTCGGCGTCTGTTGCATCTACTTTATTCGCGAATCGGCCCCGCATCTGCCCGTGATCGAAAACCGGCGCGTCGGTTTCTATTACGCCGCCGGCGCGCTGATTAGCGCCGGTCTGGCCGCCTGGTTTTGGCCATGGGGTGCGTTGTCTCTTTGGCCAGCGATGTCGTTAGGCCTCGTCGCGAGCGCCTACTTCGGACGAGGTCCGTCTGTTTTCTGTAAAGACGATGGGCGGTTGCATTGGAGCGCGCGGCTGGTTCTCGCTCCCTGCTTGTTAGGTCAATGGCTCTCCCTGCTCTACTATCAGCGGCAATGCCGGCCCTGGGATAAAGTCACACCGGAAGTATGGATCGGCCGGGTCCTGACCGAGCGTGAAGCCGCCGCAGCCAGACGCCTCGGTGTGACCGCGGTGCTCGATCTGACCGCGGAGTTTTCCGAAACCAAAGCGTTTCGCTCGCTCAAATATCGCAACATTCCCATTCTCGATCTCACGGCGCCATCGATCGAGCAGTTGCAGGAGATGGCAACGTTCATCGACGAGGAGTCCCGCCAAGGAATTGTCTACGTTCATTGCAAGATCGGCTATTCACGCACAGCGGCGGCGACCTCGTCTTATCTGCTTCAAACCGGCCAGGTCCGCAGTGTTGCGGAAGCCGTCGCACGGCTGCGCCAGATCCGGCCCGCTATTGTTGTGCGGCCCGAGGTGCTTTCGGCCTTGTCTGAGTTCGTCCACCATTTGCCGCAGTTGCCTGAAGAAATCACGCAACATCTTTTCTCCTCGCCTCACGCGGTCGCTCCTCCATAATCGGCTCGCCTATGAAATACGACGAATTGATTCAGCTCTACTTCGAACGGTCGAACGCCCTCCAAGCTTACTGGACGCTTTACGTGGTCATCGTCGGCGGCATGCTCGCGTTTTCATCCATGCGGAAATTGCCGGCCGCTGTCACGACGTTGATTGTCACCCTCCTCTTCGGCTTATTCGCCTACGAGAACATGGACGCGATCATGACCGTGACGAAGCAGCGCCACGCCACCCTGGCCGCAATCAGGCAATCTGACCCCGGCTCGACCGTGGCGGAAACTAAAGTGGTGCGCGACCTTCTCGAACCGACTCTCACTCCAGCACCGGAAAGCGCCGTGCAACGGACGCATTTGGTGAGCGACGTTCTTACCATCCTGGGCCTTTGGGCGATGGAATTGCGCCGCCGGAAGAATGCGGGAGCGGTCGCCGTTACTACGTAGTCTCGTAGCTCACGGCGGTTTGGAAACCACCGCTCCTCGTTTAGCGGCTTTCAACTCGCAGCCAGCGCTGCTCTGTCGCAGAATGGGGCATGTTCAAGACACGTTATCCCATTCCGGGCGAGCCGCCGGGCCAGTTGCGGCCGCGCGAAGGTGCGACCAATCGCAGGTCGGCCATCACCCTGATCGAATACGATCGCGCCCATCTCGAAGAACGCGCCGTCACGGATAAGAAGGAACTGGTTGCTCATCTCGACAACCAGCGCGTGACCTGGATCAACATCGACGGGCTGGGCGATGTCGAAGTTCTGCGCGCTCTCGGAACGCACTTCAATCTCCATCCCCTGGCGCTGGAAGACGTTCTCGCCACCGGCCAACGGCCCAAGGTCGAGCAATACGACGGTTACCTCTTCATTATCGTCCAGATGCTCTACCTGAATGATGACAAACAAATGTGCGGCGAACAGGTCAGCATGTTCCTCGGCAAGAATTTTCTCATCACGCTCCAGGAGGAAGCCGATTTCGATGTTTTTGAGCCGGTGCGCAATCGCATCCGCGCCGCCAATGGCAGCATCCGCAAATTGGGGGCCGATTATCTGGCCTACGCGTTGCTCGATTCCATCGTGGATCATTATTACCCGGTGCTGGAGAGCATCGGAGCCTCGATCGACCTGATCGAAGATAATCTGGTCGACGTTCCTCTTCAGAGTCCGATCGGCGATCTCCACCGCTACAAGCGAACGCTCACGCAAGTCCGGCGCTTCATCTGGCCGGTCCGCGATCTTATCAACTCAATGATGCATGAAGAGACGGGTCTGGTGAGCAAGGGGACCAAAGTCTATTTGCGCGATTGTTACGATCACACGGTGCAACTGATGGACTTGGTCGAAAGCTATCGCGACGTGCTCTCCGGGCTGATGGAATTGTATCTTTCCAATGTCGGCATTCGGACGAACGAAATCATGAAGGTCCTCACTGTCATCTCTTCCATTTTCATTCCGCTGACTTTTATTGTGGGCGTCTATGGAATGAATTTCGCGCACGAAGTCGACGGCAAGAAGTTGCCCTGGAACATGCCGGAACTTACTCAGCCATGGGGCTACGTCGCGGTGTGGTTGTTCATGATCGCTTTGGCCGTCTTCCAGATATTCTATTTTAAGAAACGTCGCTGGCTTTGAGACGGTTCTGAGATTTATGAACGAAATCAAAGGTATCCATCATGTGACGGCCATCGCCGGGCCGGCCCAGGAAAACCTCGATTTTTATGCGGGCGTGCTCGGCCTGCGACTGGTGAAACGAAGCGTGAATCAGGACGATCCCGGCACGTATCATCTTTTCTACGCCGACGCGGAAGGTCATCCCGGCACAGACCTGACATTTTTCCCATGGGCGCAAATGGCGCCGAGTCGAGAAGGCTACGGCCTGAGCAACGAAGTTTCGCTCGCGGTGCCTCCGGCTAGTCTCCCTTTCTGGAGTGAGCGCCTGGAACGATGTGGCGTCAGGATGAGCGCGGCGGAAGTGCGCTTCGGTCAAAACGTTCTGCCGCTTATCGATCCGCACGGTCTGCACCTCGCGCTGGTGGAAAGTGCGGATTCCCTGGCCCGCGCTTTTACACCTTGGGATGGAAGTCCCATCCCGGTCGAATCTCAGATCCGCGGATTGGAAAGCGCGCGCCTGGTCGAGCGCGATCTGGTCGTCACCACTTCCTTCCTCTCGAGCGCGATGGGGTTCGTCCTTCTTGGCTCGGAGAATGGCTGGCATCGTTACGGTGTGGCAGGCGGAAAATCCGGCGCGTATATCGATCTTCGTGAAATGCCCACGGCCCGGCGCGGTGCGTGGGGAACCGGCAGCGTTCATCATATTGCGTGGCGCGTGGATGACGAAGCGCATCAACTGGAAGTGCGCGAGCGCGTCACGGAAAAGGGTGCGCGCCCCACGCCGGTGATCGATCGCTTTTGGTTCAAGTCGGTTTACTTCCAGGAGCCCGGCGGCGTTCTTTTCGAATTGGCGACCGAAGGCCCCGGTTTCACCGTTGATGAAGATCGCGCGCATCTCGGCGAGACACTTGTCCTCCCGCCCTGGCTGGAGCCGAATCGGGCGGAAATTGAAGCGACCCTCCCCAAACTTGTCGCGCCGCGCTTGAATTAGACTCGCAAGGTAGGCCGCTCCTTGATGATTTCACCTCGGCGACGATCCCAGGCCAGTCAATCGCCCTTCTTCAAAACACCGTCGAAAAATTCAATGATCCGCGTCTGCCGGCGCAATCGTAGCAGGGGATCACTCACCATGTGCGTTCCAAGGAGCGGGAGAAAATTGAACGTCTTCCCGGCGTTGAAGAGCGCATCGGAAAGTTGCATCGAATGCTGAGCGTAGACGTTGTCATCGGTCAGGCCGTGAATGAGGAGAAGCGGCTGGCGCAAATCGCCCGCGTAAGTGAGCACGCTGCTCGCCCGGTATCCTTCGGCATTCTCTGATGGCAACCCGAGATAACGCTCGGTATAAAACGTGTCGTAGTTCTCCCACGTCACGACCGGCGCACCGGCCACCCCGCACCGGAAAACGTCGGGCCTCCGGATTGTCGCCATGGCGGAAAAATAACCACCGAAAGACCAGCCGACTACGCCGACCCGTTTGAGATCCATCGCCGGCTCCTGTTTTGCGAGCGCCTGCAAACCCGCGATCTGGTCCGCGAGCGCGACATCGATCAGGTTCCCGCGGATCGCGCGTTCCCACTCCCGGCCGTGGCCCGGGGTTCCCCGGCCATCGAGCGCGACGACGATGTAACCCCGGTCCGCCATCCATTG
>Ga0193726_1003125_pt1 | contig 10727 bp, 6 predicted proteins | sample H2c1metaG_FD_144928 | JGI IMG/M metagenome (GOLD analysis project Ga0193726, IMG submission 144928) | Soil microbial communities from a riparian zone of the East river system, Colorado, United States - H2c1 | ecosystem: Environmental > Terrestrial > Soil > Riparian zone | place: USA: East River... | reverse complement strand
CGCGGACGCCAGGTCATAGAGCAGCGGGCCGGACAGCGCCGCACCCCAGTCGATCAACCCGACGATGCCGGTGCTCCGATCTAAACGGAACGCCTCGGGCGCCGGATCGGAGTGCAGCAATCCGGACGTGAGGCTGTCCGGCTCGAGCTCGGCGTATTCGCCAAGGACATCCGCGATAGCCGGCCTGATCCATTCACGCACGCCCAAGTAGCCGGCGCCGAGGTCGATGCCCCGCAACCCACGGATCCCGTCGACGCGTACGTCTCGCAGCGCGACGTGCACGCGGCCGAGCGTTGTTCCGACCAGATGAACGTCGTCCGGGTCGCTATCGGACAGCTCATCTCCGGGAACGTAGTCCAACAACGCGATCGGTCGACGGCTCGCGGTGGCTGGATCCGCGATGGTTGCGGTTACGGCGCCGGCCCGGGTCGGAACGGCCGCGCCGGAAGGAATACCGGCCGCCTGCACCCGCGCCGCCACCGCGAGACCGCCGAGAAAATCAAGACCGGCCGACGCTGGTACGGATTTCGCCACCCACCGTCGATGCGGCGCGTCGATCCACCACGTCAGCGAGTTCATGCCGCCGTTGTGCTCGGTTATCCGTACGTCGGAAAGGCCCCACTCCTGAGCTAGCACGTCCGCGACAGCGTCGACGCCAATCATCGGCGGAGTGAAACACGATCGGGCGACCCAACGCGACGTGATTTCCGCAGCCGCCGCCGGGATCCGTTTCGGCGGCGTAGCGGGCACTCAATCGATGACGCGTGGCGCCGTGAAGTCGCGGTTATCGACCGCGATGTCACAGCGCGAGAACGGATCAACCCGTGACGGGCACCACGACGGCGCGCGCGACCGCGTCTTACCGTGCGATCGCGCGCCCGCCTTGATCTCAGCCGATCGCGATCCGTCCGTCGGTCGTGTACGTGAACGGGTTCGGCAACGTACCCACATAGGCCACGAGCGGGACCAGCTCGGCGTCGGCCGTCTGCACGATGTTGCTGGCGCCCTCCAGCACCGTGAACCCGTCGCCGCCACCGACCATGAACGAGTTGGCGGTGCCGGTGTAGCTCTTGCTGGTGTCGTTCGGGATCGGCGCGCTGTTATCGCCGGCCGCGCCGAGCCACACTCCGGTGATGGCGCCGGATCCCTGGCTGCCCGTGTAGGTGAAGTGCAACCCGGAAATCTGCATGATGCCACCGGTGCCGGCGGCCAGCTGCTGTTGCAGCAACGCCCATACCTGCGCGCCGGTCAGGCCGAACGTGTCTACGACATCGTCCTGGAACGGCTGCATGGTGAACAGGTCGCCGTAGGTGACCTGGCCCGCCTGCAACCCGGCTCGCACGCTACCGGTGTTGACGAACGCGAGATCGGTGTGCGCGTAGAAGCGTTGGGCGTCAGCGATCAGATCCCCGGCTGGCGACTCGCCGGCGGCGGTCGACCCACCGTCGCGCTGCGACGGCACGTCGGCCGCCGCCGTGTTGATCACCTGCTGAGTGACCGGGTTCGTCGCCGTCACCGCGGCGTCGACGATCGCTTCGACCTTCGGATCCGGCGCAACCGCTGGAGCTGACGGGTCCGTCGACAACGGTGGCGTGTTCTCCCAGACCGGTTGGATCGACGCCCAGGTCGCCGCGATCGTTCGGGCGTGACGATCCATCAGCAGATGGATGTCGTCGAAGGCCCGCGTGAAGGATGACGCCTGCACGACGAGGGTGTTGTTGACCCGCGTGTCGACGACGGTGTGGCTGTGCCCGCTGATCAGCACGGACACGGCCGGATCGAGATGCTGCGCGATGTCGTTGATCCGGCCGTTGACGGTGCCGACCGGGAAGGTCGACTGGCTGCCGCCCTCATGCACGACCGCCACGAACGCGTGCACACCCGATTTCTCGAGCTGCTTCACGACACCGTTGATGGCCGTCGCCTCGTCGATGAAGTGCACGCCGGTCGTGCCGCCCGTGGTCACGATCGTGGGCGTGGTGGTCGTGGTGGCGCCGATGAACGCGACCGGTACGCCGCCGATGTTCTTGATCGTGTACGGCTGCAGCAGCGGCTTGCCCGTCGCATCGCTGATGACGTTGGCGTCGACGACCGGGAAGTTCAGCTTGTTGAACGTGATGGACGGATCCACCGTCGACTGACCGCCGTTGACCTGGCGCAGCATTTCCGTGACGCCGCGGTCGAACTCGTGGTTGCCGAGCGTACCGACGTCGATGTTCATCGCGTTGAGCGCGTCGAGCGTCGGCTTGTCCCGCAGCAGACCGGACGCCGGCGGGCTGGCGCCGACCATGTCGCCGGCCTCGACCGTGATGGTGTCCTTCGGATCGGTGGCCTTGGCCTTCTTGAGATAGGTCGAAAGCGTCGCGATGCCACCGGCGACGTCCTTGACCCCGGTGTACGGGTCGGTGTAGGTCAGGCCGTCATCGGTGAGGTTGCCGTGCACGTCATTAATGCCGAGGAGCTGACCGGTCGAATAGCGGTCGCCGCCCTTCAGGATCGACGTGAGCACCTTGCCCTGGGCTTGCAACGGCGGGTTGAAGCCGCCGAGGATGGCCAGCGTCGGCGCGAGATCGGTCGCCTGTACACCGCGCACCGACCGTACGTGCGAGATGTCCGGACCGCCGGCCACGAACGTCGCATGCATGTTGATGTTGTGCTTGAGGTCGACGTCGTTGGGCAGATAGCCGTGCTGGCCGAAGAACTGCGACGGTGCGACCAACGTGCCCACCGTGTTGGCGTCGAACTCGTACGGCACCTTGGTCACGACGACCACGTCACCGGACCGGGTGGGGTTCAACGCGTCGCTGCCGTCGACGTCGCCGAGCTGTGCCTTCGTCAGGACCTTCTCGACCACCGGTTTGCCGTTGGCCGGATCCTTCAGCGACCGGTAGGCGTTGACGATCTCATCGACGGTGGACTGGTAGTCGGCGGCATTCAGCACACCATCCGGGTTGCGACCCTTGAGGTTCAGGTAGATCTGGGCGGTGGCACCGGCCCAGCAGGCTTTCGCGATCGTCCCACCGGGTGCGCTGGCCGCGGCGGGACGGCAGTTGCCGGTCTGCTCGACATCCTGCAGCCCTAGCTGCTTCAGCACGAGCGGGGCGTCGACAGCCTCCCATTGCGGCGCGAAGCCATGGTCGCTGGAGGCGAGCACATCGGCGTTCTTCAGCGCCGAACGGACGAAGCCGAGGCGGGCGTCGGCGGAGGCGTACGCGCCGCGCAGGTAACCCTCGCGCTGGACGAGACGGTTGTCGCGCGGTCCGGAACCGGCCACCCGATCGTAGAAGGGGTTGGCGCTGCCGTCCGGCGCGGTCGGCGTGAGCAGACCGAGGATCTGGTGACTGACCTCGTCGGTCTGGTCGGTGCCGGCGAGCAGCACGTCGGTGTCCGGCTGGAGAGTCTTCAACACGAAGTTGAACACCGCGAGGTCGTACGCCTGGTTGAGTCCGACCGTCTGGCCAAACCAGGTGTCCTCGTCGATCAGACCGGCCTCTTCTGGCGCGAAGTCGCCGAAGACCGCTGGCGGTAGGTTGTCGGCGATGTATTTGGCCAGCTTGTCCTCGCCCGGAGCGCCGGCGGGCAGCGCGTTGCAGGCCGCCGTGGCGCAGTGCGCGTTCGGCCGCGTGATCGACGTGAAGTACAGCTGGAAGCTCGACAGATCCGGCGCCATCTTCGTGACGTCGACGTAGAAGCCGGCACTCTCACCGGCCGCGGTGCCGATCAGGCCGTCCGCGCCCTTGAGCTTCACCGCGCTGTAGCTGCGTGGCGTCAGGTTGGCCGCGGCGTTCGCGCCGTCCTTTCCGCCGCCGGTTGGGACCATCACCGCGCGGTCGTAGCCGCTGCTCGTGCCCGCGTACACGTAGAGGTCGAACGTGCGGGTCGGGTTCAGGCTCGCCGACGAGGACGCGACTGTCAGCACGGTCTGCTGGGCCGGCAAGTTCTTGCTGGCCGGTACGTTGGTCCAGCCGGTGGCCGGGGTGAACGCGGCGATTTGGTAGGACAGACCGAACTTGGCCGCGGATGCCTGCTTGGTGGCGTTGGCCGGGAACTCCAGCACACCGCGGCCGGAGAAGAAGGTGTCGAAGTCGACGGTCGGTCCGTTGATGTTCGCGTTGAGCCCGCCGGTCCACTCCAGCTGGGCTACGGTCTTGCCGGCCAGCTCGGCCGAGGACGCGACCGACTGTGCCTCGAGTACGCTCGTCGGATCCGTGCCGGGGCTGGCGCCGTTGCCGTGGAAGGCGAACGACGTCGAGCTGGTGAACGGCTGCCGCGTGTCGAAGAACGTGTTGTTGGTGCTGCCGTGTACGCCCGGCCCGGCTCCCGTGGCCATCGTGTACCAGCCCTGGCCGGTGTTCGGCGGGAACCCTTGAGTCAGTCCATTGTCGCCGGTGGCGCCGCTTTGCATGAGCGACGCGTACGTCGGCATGACGCCCAGGGCCGCGTACCGCTGCATCAGATCCGGGCGCATGCCGTCGGAGCTGAACAGCACGACCGGCGTGTCTTTGGCCTCGTTGTGAGCGGGCGTCGCGGCGGCCGCGGCGCTCGACGCGGCGGTTGCGACCAGCCCGGTGCCGGTCAGCACCGCGGCGGCCAACGCAATCACGCGGCGGGACGGGTGGACGGCGAGTCTGCGATTACGGAACACGGTCATTCCTCACCTGTAACTAGGAGCCGGCTGTGAGCACCGCCACCCACTCTCACCAATGAGGATTCGGTCGTCAATAGAGCCCGATGAATCAGCCTGCCGACGTTCAGCCGACCGTCATCCCGCCGTTCCTGATTGGTCAGACGCGTCGGCGCGACGCGCGCCGCACCGGCGACAGTGGCGGCGCATTTGACCGATCGCGACCGGGTGGATCCGGCCGCCCGACTCGCATCGGAACGGCACGGCTCATACCGTGACTCGGGCTCGCCGTGTGCACTGCGTCGGTCGCTCTCGCGCCGCCGTTTACACGATCAATCGCTGACTAACGGGTACGTTCGAGACATGGCTAACGTGGACGACATCCTGGCGCAGGTTTTCGACGGCCAGCCGCGCCTGACCGGCGACGAGATCTTTCGGCGGGTGACCGCCGCTGGAGCGGATCCAGACGTCATCGACCAGTTCCGCCTCTTCCCGCAGGGCGAATACTCGCTGGAAGAGGCCGCGTACACGTTCTCCGAACTGGCCGGACCGGGTCCGGAAGTCGCCGCCGCGGCAGCGGCGGACGCCGACGCACGGACCGGGGCCGATCAGCCCTGGGATGCGGAGGACCTCGCCGTGGCCGAGGGCCGCGACCCGACGCCCGCCAATGTCGAGCGAGCGCGACGGGAGCTGGCCGAGGATGGCCCAGCCGCGATCGAGCGCACGGTGCCGTGACGCGGCGTTCGAAGGACGCTAATTGCAGGTCGCTGGCGTACTGAAGTCGGTCTTGAATCCGCCCGCGCTGGTGATCTCGACCTTGGCCGCTATCCCGCCGGGGACGCCGGTCGTCACCTGATGGAAGGTGAAGATCGATGTCTGTACGGGCCCATCGACCGGATTCGTCGGATCCGTCAGTTGCACGCTCTGCGTTTGGGACGTGGTGCCGTCGCTGAAGATCCACTGGTAGTACACGGTCTGTGATGCGGCGACATAGATATTGGTCGAATACTTGGCATTGAACGGACAGGTGCCAGTCGTCGGGCTGACCAAAACCGGCTGAACCGTCGCGCCGCAGACGAGCTCGAACTTCGTCGACGCCGTCGGCGCCGGTTTGGCGTTGTGGCCAATGACGACCAGCTCGATGGTTGTCGTGCGCATGTAGCCGGAGATCGAGTAGTCGAGGCTCACGTTGCGCGACTGCGACCCGCGACCGGTGAACTGGACCGCGTGCTGGTGCGAGGGTGCGGCACCGTCGATCTTCCATCCGTACGTCAATGTCTCGGGGCCCTTGTTCACCGCGACCACGCCGTTGATCGTGTACGTATGCGGGCACTGCGTGATTGCGAGGTCGCCAACGGGCGCCACGTCCACACTCACCTGCAGCGAACTGGAACCCCCACCCGATCCGCCATTCGACCCGCCCCCCGTGCCGCCGGTAACCCCGCCGCCCGACCCCGTGTCGGACCCGGCTTGCGACGCGGGCGCCGAGTCAGCGCCGATCGGGCCGGACGTCCCCACGCCGATGGAATCGGGCGGCGCTGCTTGCAGACCGCCGGCGTTCTTGGCGGATGAGCCGCACGCCGCCACGGCCATGCACATGGTGAGACCGACGGCCAGCATAAGGCGGTGACTTCGCATGACGCCCTCCTCGGGAAATTTCCCGGCAGGGTATGCGTCGAGATCCGTCAATCGCCTCCGAGAGTCGTGCATCGGACTCAGACGTGCGCGCGCCAATCGAGCCGCGTTCCGACGGCGGCCGGTGTGAGCTGCGACGCCATCCGGGCGGCGAGGTTGACACCGTGTCCTAATAGCATTAGGTTTTGGCCTATGGGTCGTAGACATGCCTAGGGTTGGCTTGAACGGGGACGCCGTCGTTGATGCGGCGCTCGCTGTCGTGGACGAGAGCGGTCCCCAGGCGTTGACCCTGGCGACCGTTGCGGCGCGCGTCGGTGTCGCGACGCCGTCGCTATATCAGCACGTTGCCGGGCTGGCTCATCTCCGGGCTCGGGTGGCGGCCCGGGTGCTCACCGAGATGACCGCGGTCGCCACGGACGCTGTCGTCGGGCGCAGCGGCGACGACGCGGTCGCCAATTTGATGCGCCACATGCGTGAATACGCCGTTACGCATCCCCACCGATATGCGGCCGTCCCGGCCGATCCGATGCACGACCCGGCGCTGGCTGAGCCAGCGGAAAAGTTCCTGCGCGTGTTCCTGGCGGTATTGCGCGGGTACGACCTGAGCGGACCGGCCGCCGTGCACGCCACGAGATGTCTCCGCGTGATCGTTTACGGCTTCGCCGCGATCGAGTCCTCGGGCGGATTCGGCCTCGCGGAAGACCCGGCGGAGACGTATGAGCACCTCATCGATATGTACCTCACATCCCTGCACTGACGTATTGACTTCTTGGGAGGACCACATGATGTCTGCTTCACCAGCTCGCACCCGCGCCGGCGCGATCGCACTCGCCGCGGCCGGTGCGCTGTTCCTTGCCTATCCGGCCGTGCGCCCCTACCACGACGAGTCGACGGCGGCCGGTGCGACCACGTCAATGGGCTCGAACGCATGGGTCGCCGCTCACTACTTCGCCATGGTCGGCTTCGTACTGCTGCCGCTCGGGCTGCTCGCCATCACCGGCGTGGTCGGACGCACGCGGGCGGCCGGTCTCGCGCTCGCCGCGACAGTGGCGGTGTGGGTCGGTGCCGGCCTATCCCTCCCGTACTACGGTTCCGAGGACTTCGGCCTGCACGCGATCGCCGGGCCTCACGGCAGCCAGTCGAATGTCGTCGGTCTCGTCGACGCCGTACGCAACCAACCCGTCGCCTTGAGCACATTCGGCATCGGCCTGGTCGCGTTGGCGATCGGCGCTATCCTCGCCGCCGTTGCGATGTGGCGCTCCGCGGTCATGCCACGGTGGGTCGGCATCCCGTTCGCGGCCGCCATGGTGTTGTTCCTGCCGCAGTTCTACGGGTCCCCGTCGGTGCGTATCGCCCACGGCGCCCTGATGCTCGTCAGTCTGATCCTGCTCGCCGGCGCGTTGTGGCGGGCCGCCGCACACGTTGATGACGTGAACAGGACGGCGATCGAGGACCGCGTTCCGGTTGCGGCCTGACACGTTACCGATCTCGCCAGACACCGATCTCGCCAAGGAGGAGATATGTCGGCACCCGCATATCAGGTAGCGCCGAACGTCTGGCGCATTCCGGCGGCGCCGTTCGACTTCGTGAACATCTACGCGTTTGTCGATGACGATGGGCAGGTCACGCTCGTCGACACCGGCTTGAAGAGCGCGTCGAAGCGGACGCTCGCCGGCCTTGCCACCATGGGACGATCGCTCGACGACGTGACACGCATCGTGCTCACTCACGCGCACGGTGACCACGCCGGCAACGCGGCGAAGATGGCCGAACTGACCGGAGCTCCGGTATCCATTCATGAGATCGATGCACCCTTCGCCCGCGATGGCGTCGCGCCGCCGCGCGATGGGTCCACGTCTGGTGGCCGCCTGATGAACGTCCTGGGCAAGCGCGGCAACGGATTCCCGGCCGTAACGATCGGTGCAGAGCTGACTGACGGTCAGGTGCTCCCGATCGCCGGCGGGCTCCGGGTCGTCCACACGCCGGGCCACACCATGGGCCACGTTGCGCTCCTGCACGAGGCGACCCAGGTGCTGGTCACCGGTGACTCGATCTGGAACGTACGCAAGATGGGCTGGGGTGTGAAAGCTTTCTGCCAGGACGTGAAGCTCAACCAGCGGACGGCGCACGTGCTCGGGGAGCTCGATTACCGCGTTGCCGCTTTCACCCACGGCCCACACATCGCCGATCGGGCGCGGGAACGCGTCCGCGGCTTCCTGGCCGACGCGGGCCAGTAACGCATTGCGGCAGCTCACCGAACCCCACGTGACCAGCACCACCGCCCGCTACGACCGGTAATCACCGGAATCTGATGGGGTGCGCCGGTACGGTAGGGGTGAACTCCATTGCGGCTGCGTCACGCAGAGGCTAGCGTCCGTCAGGCCGCAGCCTGTCGGGAGGACACCGATTTGTCGCAGCCGACATGGAGTCGGACTGGCGGAAGCCTCGCCACCGACGGACGGCGTGGGCTTGCCGACGAGATCACGGCGCCGCGCGGACCTGCACCGGCGCCGCGGCACCGACGGCCGCGGGGAGGCCGAACGTCCGACCGCTTCCGGGGCGACGTTGCCGGCCTCCGTGCCGTCGCGGTCGGCCTTGTGCTGCTGTATCACGCCGGGGTGCGATTCGTGCCGGCCGGTTTCCTCGGGGTCGATGTCTTCTTTGTCATCTCCGGTTATCTGATCACCGGACAGCTGCTGTCCGAGATCGACCGCACCGGGCGCATCTCGTTGACGGCGTTCTACGCTCGGCGCGCGAAACGGATCCTGCCCGCCGCGGCGGTCGTGCTCATCGCGACAGCGGTCGCGGTCTGGATGTTCGTGCCCCGATTGCGGTGGCAGGACATCGGTGGGGACATCGTCAGCGCGGCGACGTACGTGATCAACTGGCGGCTCGCCGACCGAGCGGTCGACTATCTCGCGCAAGATACGCCCCCGTCACCGGTCCAGCATTTCTGGTCACTGGCCGTTGAAGAGCAGTTCTACCTCATATGGCCGTTGCTGATACTGCTCGCGATTCTGGTCGCGAAGGCGTGGCGGCGACGCACACGCACAACGCTGTGGATCGGGCTGGCCATCGTCGCCGTGCCGTCGTTCATCTGGTCGGTGCTGTATACGGCGAGTAATCCGGGCCGCGCGTTCTTCGTGTCCACCACCCGCCTGTGGGAACTGGCGGTCGGGGCGGGCGTCGCCCTGGCCGCGACGTTGGTTGCGCGCATGCCCAAAACTGTGGCCATGATCATCGGCTGGGCCGGGCTCGCCGCGATCGTCGCGTCGGCCGTCGCGTTCAACGCTGTCACATCTTGGCCGGGGTACGCCGCCGCCATGCCGGTCCTCGGTGCGGCGTCGGTGATCGCGGCCGGAGCCGCCGCTGGCCCGCGCGGCCCCATCGCCATTCTGGGCACACGTCCGTTCCGGGTCGTGGGCGATCTCTCGTATTCGCTGTATCTCTGGCACTGGCCGATGATCGCGATCGCGACGGCTCACTGGAACGGCCTCTCGGTCGAGCGCGGCCTCGCCATCGTCGTCGCGTCGGCTATTCCGGCGTGGTTGACGTACCACTTCGTCGAGAATCCCTTGCGGTATTCCCGGAGTCTGTCGACATCGCCGCGGTTCGCACTGAGTCTGGGCGGCAACTTCAGCCTGGCCGGGGTCTGCGCCGGCCTGGCCCTCGTCTTGATTGTCAGCCTCTCGACCGTCGGCACGGCCGGTTCCGGGCGGCCGGCACCGGGCGCCGCCGCCCTCGCTGCTTCGTCGGGCGGCGCGTCGGCCGGCCCGATTCCCGATCGCGCCGACTTCATCACCCCCGATCCGCTGAAGGCGACGAAGGACATTCCGGTCACCACGCCCGACGGATGTTTCCAGGATCAGGTCTCCGCCGAGGTGCTCTGGTGCACGTACGGCAACACAAAATCGCCGACCGAGGTCGTGCTCGTCGGCGACTCGAAGATGGACGAGTGGTTCCCGGCCTTCGAGACGCTGGCCGAGCAGAACAACTGGAAGCTCTCTATCGCGGTCAAGGGAGCCTGCGCGTTCACGTCCGCGACCAGCATCGTCGGCCTCGATGCGAGCAAGCCCTACGCCTCGTGCACGCAGTGGAACAAGAACCTGCTCGCGAAGTTGGCCGCGGAACGGCCGGCATACGTCGTGACCTCACAGGTCAACGGCGTGGCGGCGGACTCATCCGGTCACGCAACGGCCGACGCCATGGCCGCCGGCATGCGTACATCGTGGGCCGCTCTCGATCGCATCGGCACCAAGGTCATCGTGCTGGCCAACAACCCACACCCCGGGATCAACGTCGATCAATGCGTCGACCAGCACCGCACCCATCTGTCGGCGTGCACGTACAGCAGCAATGTGCACCTGACCGATGCCGCGTACCTGACGCAACTGCTCGCGGTGTCTGGCGCACCGAAGGTGAAGATGATCGACCTCTTCAGCTCGATCTGCGCGACGCCGACGTGTCC